>Ga0265295_1007202_pt1 | contig 12963 bp, 21 predicted proteins | sample Munlansysbiofilm_FD_192503 | JGI IMG/M metagenome (GOLD analysis project Ga0265295, IMG submission 192503) | Leachate microbial communities from a municipal landfill in Southern Ontario, Canada - Methane capture system biofilm | ecosystem: Engineered > Solid waste > Landfill > Unclassified ... | reverse complement strand
CTTGATTTTACCCCCCGCCTCGCCTAATGAATTTGCTCCACAACGGACCGCCCCCATAGCTCAGGTGGATAGAGCACGGGATTCCTAATCCCGGTTAGCCCATGTTCGAGTCATGGTGGGGGCACCAGATCTGAAAAAGGTTTCGCGTAGTTACAGACTACCCGGAACCTTTCTCTTTTCCCGCGCCACCCGACGCGCCACCCCTAACGACTCCACGACAGCCTCTGAAGTCTGAAATACACCCAATGAACGAAGATAGATCTCCTTTGTCTGGGGGGATCGATGGCGAAGGAGGGTTTGAATCTCGGCTACCGTGTGCCCTGCTCGGTACAGCTGCACGGCCACAAGATGCCGGATGGAGTGAAAGCCGAACTGCGGCACTCCCGCACGTTGGCAGAGGACTTGAATGAAGTGGAATGCATAAGGAAGGCGGAAAACCTGTAAGCCGAGGCCTGCTTGCAGCTTCCAACGCTTCAGCTCCTGGATAAGTTCATCTGGAATCCGTACCCAGGCAGAAAACCATGAAGCATTGCGCCCTTTCCTGCATGAGAGTCGAACCGCTTCACGATCAAAATCTATGTCCGACCACTTGAGCCGAAACAATTCACCGCGACGGCAAGCCGTATAATACAAGAAGAGGACTGCCGTTTTTTCCTGCTGGTCCTGCGCCTGGTCAACGACGGACCAGAAATCATCTTCCTTGGGTACAATGAGTTCCTTGGAGCACGTGGGATAATCAGGGACATGAGCGAATGGATTCAAAGGCGGCAGTCCCAGGAATCGAACACCCCAGGACCAGGCTTCTATCAAGTGACGCTTGGATCTGTTCGCACGATCGCCGGATATCTCCACGGCCAGCTTTGAGAGATGACGCAAAGCATGCCCAGGGGTCATCATGGCCGCAGGTAGATGCTCATCAACGTCTACGAAGAAACGAGAAAAGCACCTTCTCTTCTCATCGAGTGAGACAAGACCACGCGCTTGATATTCCTCAATTCTTCGGTTCAACCAGTGGCCACAGGTGAGGCCCGTTTTCACGTGCGAAAGCGCGGACCGCTGGATGGACTCCCATTTCAGCGCCTCCGGCTTCGTCGGAAACGCCTTCTCCACTCGCTTCCCATTCGGGAGTTTCACCCGCCCTATCCACATTATCCCGTTTTTTCTGATCTTTTTGGTTGGCATATAGTTCCCTTATTGCTTCGGATATGAGTTTTTCAAAGAACACCAGCTTTCGGGGACCAAGCCAGACACCGCCGAACCGGACGGGATCAGCTAACAGCGTATCCTCTGAAATGCCAAGCATGGCCTGGACCTGTTTGCGGTCCAATCGGGCGCCAAGATCAAACAGACATGACTTCGTAATCATAGCCTTCCCCACGTGTATCGATGACCACGTAAACGTCCGCGGTCAGATCCTCATAATATGCCGCTTCCATGTCCTGGGCCGCGTCGTTGGCTTCCGGGAATCCACCCTCGATGATGAACGTGGACGCTTCTTGAATGTTGCCGGTCCGGAGGATCTGGATCCCGAATTGCTCGTTTCGTTCGATGACGTGTATCATGCTGCAACCTCCAACATTTGGTGGGCTGGCGTGTAATAGTAGCCCTTCTTTTGTAAAAGAGCCGTGGCCGCCAAAAGGAATTGCTCCGGGCTGCCAAGACTGGTTTCCTTAATCAGACGATTGAACCCCGCGACACGCTGAGAAACCAAGGTCTCGGCGTTCAGGACTTTGTGACCCCTGGCAAAAAATGCGGCGGCTTTGTTCGTCACCGATGCCACCAGCGCATTGACTGCGCGGATAAGCTGCTGGTCCGCCGCTCGCTCGTAAGCCTCCGGGCGGCGGTCCACTTCATGCTCGATAAAATCCTGACTGAAATGCTCGATCAGATAGTCATATTCCGGGACATTGGAGCACCGCGAAACGTTGGAGTCATCGCGGATCTTGATCGACCAGAGATCAAAAAGGCGTTTCTGGATCGACTGTTGCGCGTTCAGGAACTGACTTAGCCGCTCGATCTTCCATTCCTTGAGGAAATCACGGTGCATTTCGTATTCGATCCGCCAAATCGGTTCTTCCAGCGAAAAGCCCTGATTGGTCCACACCTCGTGCCAGTACTCTTTGCCCACCACGGCGCTTGCCTCTTGCCGTTTGTCATAAACGCGGACCTTGTAGCCACGGGAACCACCCACGCCCCACAACCGCCACACAAGCCCTTCTGATTCATTTCGGGAAACCGTGTTCTGGAGCCGCGTCTTCACATGGTAGTCTGGATTATCGAGATACCGGGAAAGGTCGGATTGGAAGTCAAAGGCAAGGTCAATCTGGGAGAGTTTGAGGCCGCGCCCAGGCCGATGGACACCGAAGGATTTCAGAAGGCCGCAGCAACGGGCATACGCCTTTTGATAGCCCACGCGCTGGATGTACTCCGAGGAAAAACGAATGAAGCAGTTCGGCTTCAGGACTTCCGAATCGGAATAATAGATCCGGATCCCGTCATGCTCCAGGCCCCACTTGTAACGGGGGATCCCGGCATCGGTCGGATAAATACCTTTTGGAATCAGATTGTGCCGGAATTGCCAGTTCAAAAGGTACATCTGCGTTTGCCGGTCAAGGTTGATCGTAAGGCAGATCGTGTCGATGGAGTTGCACACGAGCATGGTTCACCAACCTTGTTCGAAATTGAAGGAGATTCCGCGCATGGGATAGCCGCAAGATGAGCAGGAAAATTCGAAGTTTGCGACTATCTTGCATGTGTGCGGAGTCGGTGACGGGAAGCCGCGCAGTAATTCGGGAAACGCCTTTTCGGGGCCTCCAAATGCATCAATGACATTCACTTGTTCCTGACACTTTGGACACTCGGTCCACATCTCACTGGGACACTCTATTTCAACGGCATGAACTAAATCTGACATGGCAACCTCAAAAAAAAGAAAACTTAATAATTAAGGACAATTAAATATATGGAAACTTATGACATGTAATTTGTTCACCCCCTGTTAGACTTGGGGGTGATCCCCTCGCGCCGCTCCGTCGTCGCCTCCCTCCGGGGGCTCCGTCCGGCTCCTCCGGGCTGCGCTCGGGGCTGTCCCTGGTTCGTCTGTTAAGGGATCCACAAAGTATGGATCGGTTTTCAGATATTCCTGGTAAAGGTCTAAAATGATAGGGTGACATTGCCGCACGTAGGCGCGGATTTTCCGGTATTCGATGAGCATAAAAACGAGGGCGACTAGCATTACACTGTGCAAAATTTGAAAATATAGCTGGTCCATTTGTTCTACTCCTCAAATATATTGGGCGTTTCCCTCTGGGCCGGGCTGGAATCTGGCGACCACTCGAAGACTCGCGGGCCAGACTGAGCCAATGAATAAACCTCTCATCGTCTCAGCCCTTCCGGGTTCACATCCCTAACGCAAACGCGTCCTGCAGCCTCAAAGCGTGGCTCACTTTCCACTTGCAAACCCGCGCCACAATAAACCCCTGTGGCACTGGCTTTGCCGTTCCAAGCTCGATGCAACACCGATTTGAAAGGCGTTTTCACCCCCCCGCCCCTCAAAGGGGTGTGAAGGGGGAGGGGGTGAAAACTCAGAATCAGAAAACCTCAAGTCAAAGATCAAATAGACTGGCGGATTATCGTTGGCCGCAAGGATATGACCAAATTCCGGCTGTTCTCCGTTGTCTTGCGATAGGTGAAGATCTCACCAACAAGCGGAATCCAGCCCAGAATAGGCACGTACTCGCGCGTGCTGCCCTTCTCCGAGGACTTCACCCCACCAAGGAAGATGGACTCGCCGTCAGCCAGTTTGACAGTGCTCTCGATCTGCTTCTTTTCCGTCACCAGATCCACGGCGCTGGTCTTGGATGGGTCGATGTTGGAAACCTCCTGAGCAACCGTCAGGTATATGAAATCGCCCTCGACCTTGGGCGTTATGGAGAGGGAGACACCAACGTCTTGGCGCGTAACCGAATATTCGGATTCTCCGGACTGGGTCTTGGTCTGCTTGTCGATGAAAGGCACGTTCTGGCCGACAACGATCCGGGCCGGGTGACCGGAAAGCGCAGACACAACCGGCGAGGAAAGAACTTCGCCTTTCGACTTGGTTTCAACAGCGACCAAGGAGCCGGAAAACGTACCGGAAATTATATCAACCAGAAGGCCCGGACCGGGAGTAAGTAAGGAGGCGATGCCGGCGGAATTCAGATTGGCGGAAACATTGCCGGTCACGGAAGAAAGCCGGATGCCAAGTTCCTCGAACTCCTGATCCGTCAGCGAGGCAATGACGCATTCAACGCGGACTTGAACCGAAGAGCCGTCCAGTTCCGCAATCATGCGCTCAGCAGCTGCAAGCTGGTCAGCTGGTCCGGACAGAAGCAGGGATTTTCCGGCGACATACGAGGACACGCCGTCATAAAGGCCGCTGATGATGGAAAGGATCTGTTCTGGATCCTGCGTATGAATCGGAATGACCCGACTATCGATCCCCGGCGATGGTTGATCCATAGCGGCCAGGGTAGCCTGGATAAGCATTCGGTCTTGAATGGATCCTTGGACAATGACCGCGTGGCCCCAATAATCCGGAATCAGTTTGGCCTGGCTGTCTTCTGATTTCAGCCGCTCGATTGCCGTTGACACGCGAAGATGCTTCAGGGGGAAGCGTTCCACGTCCGGGGCGCGCTCAACATCAAGGGCCCGGACCATGGATGAATATTTGCGGACCTGATCAGACGGGCCGGTGATCAGGATTTGTTTCTCTCCCACCGCCGACACCGCGCCGGATGTTCCGAGCGCAGCAGTCAGCGCGTTTTTCAGATCCTCGGCTTTGGAATACGTCAGCGTATGAACGGACCAGCCAGAGCCAGGATCCACACCTTGCTCGACGGGCCGCACCACATAGCCCCAATCGGTTTTCACCAGGGTCAAGCCGATGCTGGATAGCGTTGAACTGAAAATCGGCAGGACCTCCGAAATTTTCATTTCATCGGCAACCAAAGTCATGCGCTTATCACCAAAGGATCCACTGATTGCCGTGTTGGTCAATTCCGAGACGGTGACGGCAATGTCTCGGATCGGAGCGTCATAGAACGAAAAGTTGATCTTCCCGGCGTAGGCGAAAGAGGCCCAGGCCAAAAGAATAAGGCTACAGAATATCTTTCTTCTCACTTTGTACCCCGCGTGATCGGATAAAGTATTCCTGGCCGTCACGTTCGACGGAAACCAGGTTGCGGTTGATTCGGGTCACGGAATAGCCAAGGCGGGTCAGTGTGTCGGAAGTTATGATGACGCCCATCATTTCGTCAGCGCCTTGCAGCTCGAAAAGCAGAGTTTCCAGAATTCTTTTCCCTGAAAGAAAAGACTGCGAACCCACAAGCCAGATAGTCTTTCCCCTCAGATCATCGAACGGATCAGAAACAGGACGCCCAGGAACAGCAGCGGACGTCGGACCCATCGAAATAGAAGCGTTTTCCGAAGAAGGTGCATTAGCCAGCGTCCCTTTGGTACGAAAAATATTGAGAGGGTTTCCACGGCTGACAAGAAACGCCACAATAACAACGAGAAAGATGGCAAGGCCCATGATTTTTGGATCTCGCCAGAACGGTTGACCGGCTTTTGTGTCACTGACCACCCCCGTGGCTGTCGATTGATAGAGCTCAAAGACCCATGACGGAATCTTGCGATGACGGACGGAAAAGAGATCCGACGAAAAGCCGTTGTTCGAAGCCAGATGCATACCCTCAAGGTAGCGGCCGCGAATGCCGATCAGCGCTTGATTTTTATGGATATAGGCGGCTTCAGAGACAGAACGGATTTTAGCGTGGAACAGCTTGATATCCGGAGTGGTGAGCACAATATCCCAGTTGAAATGACGATGACGGGTCCAGGCGTCGGGATAGTCGCGCGGTCGGGCCTGGATGCGTGCAGCATCAACGCCGCCACGAAGGGCAAAAGGAGCCCAATCACCTGGCCGCATTTCAGAAGGCCAAAAGGCTTGGGCTTCGTCTATGAGGATGAACGCGCCGCAGTCGGCCCAGATCCAAAAAGCCTGAATATCGAAAATCCCCTCTTCGGTTTCTGTATCAACCCACACAAGTTCAAAAGAATCGGGAATTTTACGTTTGGGAAAGGCCTTGGAAAGAACTTCCCGGATCCGTGGTTCATCATTCAAGCCTCGAACATTGGTGATAACAACACGACCAGCAAAGACAGCTTCAACGAAATCGTCCATGACTGCGCCGGAAGTCTTGTAGGAACCAGGGGGGCCGTGATGAATTTTTACTGACATATGCGTCACCTAAAAAAACGGGATCAGCATACGCAGAACCCGAAGAGAAAGAGCTGAAAAATATATGATTACAATTTGAGGAATGCGAAAAAAAACAAGTGCCTCCCGTGTCTCTGTCGTCATCGAAGTCCATGAATCAAGAATTGGACCTGTCAGATCAATTGAACCGAACACAAGATTTAAAATGTAATTCACCGCAACACAGCAGAAATTCAAAACGTCATAGAAGCACATTTCTATAAACGAATATAAAAATTCGCCAAGTTGCCTAAAAAGTTCAAAGACGTCCTTCGAGATAAAATCTACAACGGCCTGAAAGCCGGATAAAATCATATTGAAGAGATCAACTACCCAATCCATGGCAACCTCTAATGATTAATGACAATAAATACGGAGGAAATCGTTGCAAAAAAGAGAAATGCGAGGCCAAGCCAGTTTAGTTCATCAGCATAATTGTTGAAATCAATGACAATAACCTGCCCGAGCATCGGCCAGTTCCAAACAGGAAGACGACCTATTCCAGTAAGATTCACCGAAAACATTTCGGAGAAGGTCAACTTGAGGTTATTCCAAGATTCTTGAAATCGAGTTCGGGCAGCATCAACGCGATCCGTAGAAACTGGCTCAAGGCTTCCGTTGGAAATATTTATTGAACCTGAAACGTGTACTTCGGGCAGACTGATTTCCTGATGAATATTTGTTGTTTCGGTGCTGTTGGTGTACGTATTGTATACGTTGTAATTATTCGTAAGATTTGAAGCGTCGTTTTTTGAAACTTGTGTAGTATGTGATTGCCCCGTAGCTGGATCAACATATGTGACAGCACCAGTTTGAGGATTCACCTGAACAATAGTTGCACCCTGAGGGACACCAGCATCAATAAATGGCTGAGATTCAGTATTGGACAATGTTGTCTGACCCGATGGAGTTTGAACATCAACGGAGCTGGACGGGGGCTGATACTGAGGAACAACCGACCCTCCAAGGGCTCCTATGGGAATGCGATATGTATGGCCATTAGCATATACTTCAGTCCATTCTGTCTCTGAAGTAGGATATTTCGCAGTGACATCAACAGCAACATGATCAGCAAGATCGTCATTCACCTTGTTCAACTCAAGATCAAATGAATCCAGTCCTTGGGCGACAAGAGCGTCAATGGCCTGAGAAGGGAAAAAATCAGGTCCAAAATACTGTGGATAATCAGCAGGATTAAATGAATCAGGTGCCGCAGTCGGACCAGAAGCTGGAACAAAAACTTTATAAGGATAATAGAGTCTATTTGGTCCAGTGCCATAAACTAGACCATACGCATGAAAAATATAAATATGGTATCCGTACCAAGAAGGTGAAATCGTCAAAGAACCTATTGTTGATTGATAAGAATATTTAAAAAATGTTAATGGTCTACCGTTATTATTAGCCCAGGTATCTTCTCGACCGGATAATTTTTCAATGTAATCAAAAGTAGAACCTTGATACATAATATTTGTACCCGATATTGTGCAAACATTAGGATCAGGACCGGAAGTATCAATTCCATTATTCTGAGCAATCCACTCCTGAATCGTCTGCGCATTTACAGGTTGACCATCCTTCATGAGTTGTTCAATTGCGTAGGCTACAGATTGCCTTCTCCCTTCAAGATCAATAACCGAGTACACAATGCCAGCATTGGGGATGATCCCGCCAAGGCTTTTCCCAAGAACACGAGTCAGCAAGGATCGCATCGGCGCGGGAGGCATACCCTTGGGGGCCAACATCGTCGGCTTCATCTCTATGACCTGGGCAGATCCGGGAATCGGCTGCGTGGTGGCCGTCCATACAAACTGCTGTTCACCAGCTGCAAACACGGAAAGCTCAAATGCCACGAATAGCCAGATCAGCGATGCAAAAACGAATAAAAGCCATGAAATTTTGAAACGATACATGACGTACCCCAGTGACATAAAAAGGGGGCCGAAGCCCCCTTAGTATAGCGTTGTTCTCACACCAAACAGGAAGCAGATCACCAAGTATGAACCTAGGATGATCTCCACTCTGGCAACCTACTTGACCTTGTGAACCAGGGCGATGATGAGCCCGATCACGATCAGACTGGCCACACCGGCCACGACGTAACCGCCCACGGTCAGGGCGTCGGCAGCTGCGCTGGAAATCGCCGTCTGGGTTTCGGTCAGCAGATCCGCACGGGCCGGGACGGACTGAACAACGGTAGCGGTTCCGGCACCGAGAATGGTAAGGGCCTTTCCAACGTGCTTCTTGACGAAGGTGCAACAGGACTTGAAACCGGATTTGATACGACCAAACATGATATGAACTCCATGAGTATTTGATAGGGAAACGGATTAGCGGAACTTCCGAATTGAATTCAGATAAATTCCGATGCCACAGCCAGTGCCCCAAAGGAGCAAGCCCCCTCCCACAACCAAAGCAATCAAAGCCGGATCCAGATGCGAGCCGAACGGGTCTATCTGCAGCCAGACCATTTCAGACTCAGCGCATCCCGCCAGATCCGGACAGACTTTGACGAAGGACGCCCAGCACGTTGCCGGGGCCAGCGTCAAAAGCAGGAAGAGGGAAATTCGTTTCATTACTTGAGATCCACGAAGGACTTGAAAACAAGCCGTTCGCGCTGTTTTTCGACCTGAAGGAAAACCGTGTCGAACTGCTTCATTGCCTGTAGCTTGGTTTCGACCATCGGAATGTCAGCCGTGGCCACCATGACCTCTTCCGGCTTAACGTCCAGGCTGCCAGCGTTGGCCTTGGGGCAGATATACAAATTCAGCATTTCGCCTTCTTTACGATCGGCCTTTGCGCCCCACTTGATGTGACTTTTGCCAAGTAATGCACCGCAGAAAATGAGACCGTTTTGCATGGGTTGTACCTCCTACATGCCAAGTTGTTGTTTCAAAAGTTTGATATGTTCACGCTGCAAGGACATATGCATAAACGTCATGCAATTTTCGACGTTTTGAAATTCTTCTTTCAGCGGTAAAAACTTGATATAGATGTGGAACATTTCAGAACCGGAAAGGTAATCCGGCTGTTCGACGTGAACCTCTCCGGACACGGCGGCGGAGCTGTCGAGGAAACCTTGCAGAAGATCCGAATACAGCTCGGCTTCTTGGGTGCCGAAGAGGTAAGTGAAATGGACTTTGGCCGTGGGTGGGAATGACTGCTGATTCATGGCTTCACCTCGTTCTTTTTGGTAAGCTGGTCCTGAATCTCGAAAAGCCGGACAATCATGCGCTGGACTTCAAGCATTAGGTCCGACTCGCCGGAACGGAGGAGTTCCGTGGAAAGGTCAGACAATTTGCGGGTCGCCGATCTGAAGACAACACTCTTCATAAATATACCTATATATTAAATAGTTTGTCCTATGAAAGAAGGCAAAAAAAATTCACTTTTGAAAGGAAATGCTATGAACTTCAAAAGTTAACCTTCCTTACTCATATTTTTTTAATCTCTTCAATAGGAAAAGCTATGAAAGAGACAATTGGCGATCGGATAAAATCAGTTCGTGAAAAACATAATTTATCAACAACAGCTTTTGCGAAAAATCTTGAAATTTCGCAACCTTCGTTGACGGGATTAGAGAACAATAAGTCAGAGCCGAGGGCCAAAACTATCATAGCTTTAATTGAAAAATTTAGCGTTGACCCGATGTGGTTACTTACAGGTCGCACCGCCCATGTCATACAAAATCAGACTTCATTGAAAATTGGACAATTAGCAGATACACTTTCTAATGAATCTCAAAATATAATTTTGAAAATTGTAAGAAGAGAAGCTCTTTTAGAAAGGATCCTTAAAGATGAAAAAATTGATATTCCTGGCAGGCTGCTTGCTGATTTTCGTAACTAATGTTCATGCAGAGGGGATTTGGAGCGTTAACGGATATCAGCTATCCAATGTTAACATTCTTCATAAATCCAATACAGTATACATAAGCGGAAGAATCCAAGGAGGTCAAAGCGCAGAGTATTTAAGAATAAGAATACTTGTTTCGAATGATAACGGATTTAGGGGTTGGGCAGAAACATCATTACAATATTATGCTGGCAAAGGTGAATTATTTGACTCGCAGTTTAAATATTATCCTAAAGCTAGGCTATGGAATATTGAAAAAATTGATGTCATAGGCTCTTCCGTATCAAATCAAAAACAAAATGATATTCAGAATACAACATGTACAGTTACAAGCACACAAAAACTCATGATCAGCCTGTATGATTATGGAAGAAATTTTAAACATACATTTACAGTTGGACCGAACAATCCATATCAATTAACTGTAAAAAGTGGTCACTACAGAGCAGAAATAATACAAGGCAATACAAGCAGAACACAGTCAGTTACATTTCCTCCAAACGCATGTAATTGGAGCTTTCAATAAATTATAAACAAACTATTATTATAAATAATTTGTTAGAAATTTAAAATATTTATTTTCTGGAAAAACAACATGATTAAAATTAGCGGAAAACATCAAGTAAGCATATTTGGAGAATTTTCTGATATAGTGCCTACTTCGGAAACAATTCTATCGATATTAAATTCTTTTAAAGGTAAAGATTTTATTCCAGGGACAGTGCGTGAAATCGCTAAAATTGGAACAGGCAACGAAATTAGATTACAACTAGCAACTCAAAACAAGGAATGGCTAGTTAATTTTTTAACAAACAGAATAGATATTGAAAAGAATCCGATTGAAGGAGATGGAGATAACATAGGAAATATACAAAATTTTGTTGAAGAAGCCGTCGACATATGCAAGCGAATTATTAAAGCATTTAAAATAAAATCGTATAGATTATCATTAATAACCACTGGAATGCTTGATGATATGAATTCAAGTAAATTAGATGCTATATATATAAAACTCTTTAATCCAATATCTTATTACCGAAAGAACATACCGTTTGAATGGAACTTTAGAACAGGAGCAAACACTGAAATAACTATAAAAAACAAAAAAGAAAGGCTCAACGTTTTAACATCTCTAAACAGAATACATGGACTGATTATTCACCAGGATGTAACACAAAATTTTGACAGAATTGAAATTCAATTTGACATAAATACAACACATGAAAACAAAAATCAAAGGTTTAACATCAACTCTATAATAGAATTTTTAAATCAAGCTATAGAAATAAGGACTCAATTAATCACCGACATTAAGGAACATATAAATGTTTAAAAAATCAATACCTAAATTTATCATATATGATCAAAAGTACGATCAGAATTTTTTAAACATAGATAATCAAGATATATATTCCATTAATGGACATAAATATGAAAGTAACTATTTTAAAGTAAATCAAAAATCAACTGAGTCGACAAATGACACCGTACTTCGTGAGTCATATGAATCTTTTAAAAATCATAATAAAGAAAAAATTATAGACGCATTACTTCTGAATGATTTTGAGTATGGTTACAACTCAACATCAGAGTTTATTATACAAAGTCTATTTAAAGAAAACAGTATTTTCACAAAAGATTTACTTAATGACATATTCATTTCAAACTTTGATAATAAAATAATTATAATCGGATTATTGAAAACAATTGCACATTTTGAATACACAGACATCTCACCCATTGGCCCAACTATGGCCCTAGCGGCGCTTTCCTACAGTGACCCAGAAGTTCAAGAATGCGGAATTCGCGCTTATGAAAACTGGGGTCACGCCGACTCTCTCAAAGTTTTGAACAAAATCAAATGCGAACAAGAATGGCTAAGTCAGTATATCAATCAAGTTATTGAAATTTTAGAAGAGGAGCTTATTATATATGGCACTACTTGCACGAAGAATTGACAAAGCACTCTGGCTACAAACTGACATATTTAAAGGAGAAGATGTTTCTGCAGATGCTATAACAAACTGTATTAAAACTAAAAAAAACACACTTTCTACATGGAAAATCAAAGATAGCAGCAGCATAAATGAAGCTATACTTGCTCTTGCATCAGGAGCAAACCATATTGATACATTTGATATAATATATTTAGATGTAGATTTTTTTGAAAATAAAAATTTCAAACTTGATTTTACACCTGGCATGACATCTGTAAAAGATTTAGTAGAAACGCATGTAGATATCATTAATTTAGATTATAAAAAACTTGGCATTATAGCTTCATCAATTGCAGAACAATTCATAAATAATAAAGTTAGAAGAGTTACAAACCTAGAAATAAGAAAAGTTCTTAAAGAAGCAATAGAAAAAAATCGTCTTTCAATTGAAGATCTAAAAATCAGCGACGCTAGCAAAGAAAAAATCAAGAAAATGTGCCATCAAGCACCAAGTGCAAGTTGAATTGAATTACACGCAATCTGCAAAATGAAGCCCAATACCTCCGGAATTATCGATCAATTTATAGTTATCAACTGTTTGCCAGTTCGCTCCCTCTACGACAAAAATGCCACCCGAAAAGCCATCCTTCCAACGCTATCCCACCCATAAGCCGACATAATCCGACTGGTGTCTGGCTGGCTCCCAGCATTTTGAACGATTCCTAATCCCGGTTAGCCCATGTTCGACAGGAGTTTCGAAAAAACGCCCTGATCTCGCCCCATTTTCTTCATAATTCCAGGCTATTATCCTCTCTTTTTCTGTAAGACCCCATTTTTTCCTTATTTTCTTCCGCCCAACTTGCTGATTTTTTA
>Ga0265295_1007200_pt1 | contig 12968 bp, 10 predicted proteins | sample Munlansysbiofilm_FD_192503 | JGI IMG/M metagenome (GOLD analysis project Ga0265295, IMG submission 192503) | Leachate microbial communities from a municipal landfill in Southern Ontario, Canada - Methane capture system biofilm | ecosystem: Engineered > Solid waste > Landfill > Unclassified ... | reverse complement strand
AGGACCCAAAACATGGGAAGAGGTCATTGTTAGTGCAAAGCAGATCAAGGATCAGACTGGAAAATATGGGTTTTATACCAGAGAGGGTCCGGATAGCTGGACACAGCAGGCTCTTGTTGAAAGTAACGGCGGAAAGATGATCACCAAGGAAGGCGACGCGACAAAAGCATCGTTTGCTTCGGAAGAAGGGATCGAAGCCTTTCAGGTTTATGCTGACATGGTTTTGAAAGATAAATCGGCACTTCATGCTTCATGGGATGAAGGATTTCAGGGTTTTCTAAACGGTGAAGTCGCCATGCTCAACACAACCATCGCTTATATGGCCAATATCGAAAAAAACGCAACATTTGATGTGCGAGCGGTAAAGTCCCCCGTCTGGGAGGGAAAGGAAAGGGTCGTTCCGGCTGGAGGCTGTTTCCTTGCGATAACCGCACAGGATGAAGAAACTCAAAAAGCAGCATGGGAATTTATGAAATACTTATACAGTGTCGAGTCCATGGCAAAATGGACTGAGGGGACAGGCTATATTCCCCCACGAAAAGATGTCATCGATGCCGAAAATGGTTTAAAATCTTTCGTAAAGACGCATCAAATGTTCAATGCCGCTGCTTCGCAGATGGACGGAATCGCCCCTTGCGCTTCCTTCCCTGGTGACGCAGGTTTTCAGGCGGAACAGATGATGATTGATATGAGGGATCGCATTCTGAGCGGATCCGATGTCAAAGAAAGTCTTACCACAACTCAGGATGAGATCAATAAGCTTTTGAAACCGTAAGAAATATTTACAGATACCGACGAGAGAACGGTAGAAATTTGTTAGCCTAAACAATCGCAACAACAGTAACGGAAACAGTAGTAAAACACAAAGGAAAGGTAGGAGTTTTCTTCTGCCTTTCCAAAATTTACAACCGAAGATTAGGAGAGCGTTAAAGAATGAAAGCAATACGGTTTGCCCATTTATCGGATACACATGTAAAAGTCAACCACTTGCAAAGCGACTTAAAAGATGTCTTTGAAAGCGTGAACAGTCCTAATGACAATTTGAAAAATGTCCTGTGTAGATTAAAGCAGCTTGAACTCGATTTTATTGTTATCAGCGGAGATCTGGTACATGAGGGGAAAAAAGCGGATTATGAATATTTCAAAGAAATTTTAGCGGAAAGCGGGCACAAAATCCCTTTGTTCCTCGCACTTGGAAACCATGATCGAAAGGATAGCTTTAATGAAGCCTTCTTTCAGGAAAAAGTATTGAGTCCATATTATTATTCAGAAGATGTAAGCGGCCTGAGGGTAATTGTACTTGACAGCGCAATGCCGGGTCACGTTGGAGGTTATATCAGTCAGGAGCAGCTTGACTGGCTTAAAAATATTCTTGCCCGCCCATCTGAAAAGGGAAGCATTTTGATTATGCACCACCCACTCTACTGGAATCAGTCTTTTTTGACTGTAGAGAATGCCGGACAGCTTTTACAAATGATATATGCTTCTGATATACGCGGGATATTCTGTGGACATACACATTTAAATAGTACCATTGTTTGTAAAGATCATCTACAGTCTACGGCGGAATCGCTGGCTTTTGGTTCTGATTATGATGACAACACGGCATTTCTTTCGGATCGGTGCAGTTATCAGCTCTGTTCTATCGATGACGATAAAATTAATGTCCATTGTGAAAATTTTCGGTCCAAAACAAAGATGATAAAGGAACTGCCTATCGATGTGCTGAAAGTAATTTTACAGAAATAACTTTAAACGGAAAGGGAAACAAATCATGATACAGAACCAAGACTGCAGGCTGACGATTAGCCAATTATATCCTACATTGCATAAAATTGAAAAAAATATCGCGGATTTTATTCTTGCCAATCCCGACGACGTTATCAATATGACGATCGCACAGTTCGCCGCTCAGGTAAATTCGCCGGAGTCGAGCGTTGTTCGATTCTGCCAGAGGCTTGATATCAAAGGCTTTTCACAACTGAAGATAAACCTTGCCCAAAACACTGTTCCCAATAAGGAACTGATTTACGGCGAAGTTGCTAAAACCGATTCCATTGAAACGGTCCTTAATAAAATATTTTCATCAAGCATACAGGTTCTGGAAAATACCAGAAAATTTATTGATATTGACAGCTTCAATAAAACCATTGAACTGTTGCATCAAGCCGTGAAAATCGATATTTACGGAGTTTATACTTCCTCCTTCATTTGTCAGGACGCCTATACGAGACTCTATCGGATCGGATACCCTGCTCATGCGTTCACGGACCCCTACGAAGCCAATATTTCTGCCAGTATGCTAGGCAAGGGAAGTGTAGCGCTAGGGATATCGCACACCGGAAGAACAAAAGATACCGTTGATATTCTCAAAAGGGCCAAAGCATCCGGCGCGGATACAATCGCCATAACTAGCACCATGAAAAGTCCTATTGTGGAAGTAGCGGACATTAGTTTGGTCATATGTTCCGATGAACAGCAGATCTTTCGTGAAGCGGTATCGTCTCGTTTAGCGCATATTGTTCTTCTCGATGCCATCTGTACTTGTCTGGGCTTGCTTAAATATGACGAAACGCTGGAGCGGATCAAAGAAAACATAAGTATTATAAATGAAATGAGATACTAAATGGAAGTAAACACCAAGAAACCTATTTATTTATTCGATCTTGACGGGACGCTGGTCATTGAGAACAGAGCGATGCCATATGCTCCCGAATTGATCCAATTTCTTAATAAGAACAGACGCGATTTTTTTATTATTACCAACGGCGCCGCACTGACTTCGGCGCAGGTCGCTTGCAAATTGGAAAATTTGAACATCAGGGTTGCTGAAAAAAATATTATAACTTCAGCGCAAATCATGAATAACTATCTAATCAATCACTATATGGGGAAAGAATTTTTTTTTGCCGGACCCGGAGGGATTAAAAATGCATTCAGAGAAAGCGGGCTTCGAATTTCAGAAAATAAGCCTGAAGCTGTTGTTGTGAGCTATGATAAAAGCGTCAGCTATGATGATATAGAAAAATGTATCCGTTTTATCGCAGAAGGAGCGCATTTTCTATCAACAAACGATGATTTTTATATTCCCGGAGAAAGACAGTATTTTCCTCATACCGGTTTAATTAACTTCGCTATCTCTAGTGTCACAAAAAAAACGCCGCATATCATAGGAAAACCTTCTCGTTACTTTTTTGAAGAAGTCCGGAAACGGACCCATACACCGAAAAACAACTACTGTATTGTCGGTGATAATGTGCTCACAGATATTAAATTTGGGGAAAATTGCAATATATCGTCGGTTTTGGTGACAACGGGAGTGACTCAAAAAGATGAGATTGAGAAATGTCTGATAAAGCCGGACAAAATTATCGGAACCTTGATGGAGTTACTCGAGACTGAAAACGAGAATGAAAACGAGAATGAAACAGGGAGGATAGAAAAATATGTTGACTGCAAGAAACAGAAAAGATAAATTGATTGGGTATATTTTGATACTTCCTTCGCTTTCCGTCTTTTCAGTATTTATGTTCTGGCCGCTTCTCAGGACGGTATATTTAAGTTTTTTTGAATGGAATATGGTAAAACCGGTTAAAAAGTTTGTCGGTTTCGCAAATTACATCGACATGTTTCAGGATCCACTGACTTATAAAATTATCGGGAACACAGTGGGATATATTCTGATTTTGCTAGCTTTGAATTTTATAGCGCCCTATGTCTTGTCCTTTGTCCTTTCCGTCATTATTAAAAAGGGACAAAATATTTATAAAAAGATTTTTTTTCTGCCCAGCATTATATCCCTTGTGGTGGGGTCAATGCTTTATTTATGGATTTTAAATCCCGTTTCGGGACCGGTTGCCATTATTGCAAAAATGCTTGGCTTGACATTTCCGGTGTGGTCGAAAAGCGAAGGCCTTGTGCTGGTGGTGCTGAGTCTGATCACCTCGTGGAAGGTATTTGGCTATAATTTTATCGTTATTTTTGCGGGAGTATCGGGAGTGCCGAAGGAGGCGATTGAGGCTGCAAAGCTTGATAATCTACCGATGTGGCGAATTTTTATAGATATCGTTTTTCCAATGAGTTCGGCCACCGGGTTTTATGTTTTTATTATCACGATCGTTCAAGGACTCCAATATGTTTTTACTCCGATCAAGGTCATTACCCAAGGCGGCCCGAATTATGCCAGTTCGAACATGATTTACAACTCATATCATGAGGCCTTTACTCTTTTCAGAACAGGAAGCTCCTCCGCTTTTTCAATTGTTACGATGGTGCTGTTTATTATCCTGCTGATCCTGGAGTTTAAGTTTGTGGAAAAAGGAGTTTATTATGAAAACTAGGCGAAACGAAATAAAGTGGCATCTGCTCTTGGCGGTAATTGCTTTTCTTATGATCATACCGATCGTCTTCGCCATATCAAATTCATTCAAAACATTACCGGATGCTTACAGCAATATTTTGAATATCATTCCCGAAAACCCGACCTTTGACAATTATCTGCAAGTTTTTAACCAGCTTCCTTTTTGGCATATTACCATGAATACATTTTTGATTGCGACGGCAGTCACCGTTTTTAAAACGATTACCAGCTTTCTTGCCGCGTATGCCTTTGTTTATTGTGAATTCAAAGGAAAAAATATCATTTATTTTATTCTCATCAGCACGATGTTCATACCTTTTACGGTAACCATGATTCCCAATTACTTGACCATATCGGCCCTTGGTTTAGGTGATAGCTTGCTGGGTGTTATCCTGCCCCAATTAGGTGATGCTCTGGGAATATTTCTTTTAAGGCAATCGATGAGAAGCATCCCAGGTTCGCTTGTCGAAGCCGTTTATTTGGAAAATGCAGGTCATGCCAGGATCATGGGGGATATTATTCTGCCCCTGACAAGGCCTGCTGTTGTTTCGACGGGAATTATCTTTTTCATCAATTCCTGGAATGAATATGTATGGCCGGTTCTGATTTTAAAGTCCCAGAGCAATTATACGCTTTCTCTTGCCTTACAGACCTATGTAAGCCAGGAAGGTGGTACGGAATTCACAGTTGCGATGGCGGTTTCAGTCATGACGATGCTGCCTCCGCTAATGCTCTATGTTATTTTTCAAAAATATATTATAGACACCTTTTCTATGTCAGGTGTCAAAGGCTAAGGAAGCGTAAGTCTGAAACAATGCAAAGTCCGGTGAAAATAAGAAGATGAGCACAAAAACAAAGCCCATCAAATAAGTTCAAGTCAACGGTTTCATGCCGTTTTGTGTATTGCGTGTAATGAAAGGAATGGCTATAAAAATGAATGATATCAAATTTCATAATGTCAGGAAAGTTTATGGAAAAAATGTAGTAATCAGTGGTCTGAATATGGATATCAGAGAAAGTGAACGGTTGGTTCTTTTAGGTCCGTCAGGCTGTGGAAAAACAACGACACTGAGAATGATCGCAGGCCTGGAAGAAATAACGGACGGAAAGCTTTATATGGGAGATCGAGTCGTAAATCATGTTACAAGCGGAGAACGAAATATTGCGATGGTATTTCAAAACTATGCCCTGTTTCCACATATGACAGTTGAGGATAATATCTCTTATGGCTTAAAGGTGCATAAACTGGATATGCAGAAAATCAGGGAAAGGACAAGCCATGCGATCGCGATGCTTGATTTGAAAGGACTTGAAAACAGAAAGCCAAAGGAGCTTTCTGGCGGGCAAAAGCAAAGGGTGGCTCTTGCCAGGGCGGTAGTGAAGAGATCGGACTATTTTCTCCTTGATGAGCCGCTTTCCAATCTGGACGCTCAGTTGCGGCTGCATGCTAGAAAGGAGCTTGTGAAAATCCATGAGATGTATCGCCAGACGCTGATTTATGTAACCCATGATCAGGTAGAGGCAATGACGGTGGGAGACAGGATCGCCCTTATGTATGAAGGTGAGCTTCAAATGATAGATACGCCTTTTAATGTTTATAACAAGCCGGCAAATGTATTTGCTGCAAAATTTATCGGATCCCCACCGACGAATATTGCGGAAGCCGTTGTTGATGAAGGGAAGCTCATGATCTCAGGACAAAGCGTACTTCTTCCCGCGGGATGGCTAAAAAAGGCAAAGGAAAACGAAAGCAAAAGGTTTTACTTTGGAATACGTCCGGAACACACGAAAATAACACCAAATCGCACAGAAAATGCCTTTGAGGGCATTGTAAAATATATTGAGGACTATGGCAATAAACTGGGGGTGTATTTTGAAGTCAATCAAACAGAATTTATTTCCGTCTGTGATGAAAATGCACCTAAGAGGGGAGAAACTGTCTATTTTACTCCCGATTTCGACAAGATTCATTTATTCAACTGTGAAAGTACAAATTCAATAGGGCATCCAGAGGATTGAACACCCCTAGAGATAAAAAACGATGCAGGACATATGGCTATTGTGTCGAGCGATAGCCATCTTGAATGAGGCATCTGTAGAAAGATAATTTCGACATCCCGCTTAAAAAAACTGGATAACATTGAAGCACCGGAATTAATAATGTTGGCGGAAGCGATTAAAAAATCCAGTTGCAGCGGCTATCAGGAAATGATGGTGGATGTTTATCTTAAAGCTATCGTAATGCGGGATATCAAAAGGCATTAATCCAATTAAAAAATCGATTTAAATAAACAGCATGCGTTAATTACATAAGTTAATTGAATGTTTCTCGCAAAAAAGAATCCTCTGATTTCAGAGGATTCTTCAGAGCGCAGACAAACCCGATTACAAGCAAACAAAGCTGTAGTCGGGTTTTTATATTGCCGCTGAAAAAGGGAAAAAAAGAATAAAACGTGAAGGCAACCCTAAGCGCATTCGTTTCCGATACAACAGATTGGCCAGTTTTTTCATATTCAGGCACGCCAAAGTCAGCCCGACCTGCATGGCAACCCGGGCCTTCCCGACATACTGTGTATAGCGCATCCCGTGATGTTCCTTGGCCGAGCCAAAGATCCGTTCGATGGTTTCTTTACGTCTTTGGTATTCTTCTTTGCGTCCGGTTGTGTGCCGGATATCTTCACACTGTTCCAAATAATCCGCCCACACATGCCGGGTGACAACTTTTGTATGATTTTTGCTCTGTGTACATTTTTTCAGGTCTGGACAGTTTTGACAGATTTCAAGATCACTTTTGTATTCCCGGTAACCCTCCCGATTGGTGGTGCTGTACTTGAGAACCTGATCGTTTGGACAGATGTAACAGTCGTAGTATTCATCAAAGACATAATCCTTTTTATAGAAAAACCCATCTTTGGTATGCGGTCGGGTATAGGGGAAGTTTGGCGTAATTCCGTCAAGAATCAGTTGTCTGGCAATCGCCGGTGTTTTATATCCGGCATCGGCAACGATGGTTTGAGGAGCGCTTTCTTTCAGCATCAGCTGGTGGTACAATTCCCAGAATGCGCTGCTGTCATGTTCATTACCTGGTCCAATCGTATAGTTCGTAATCCAGCCGTTTTGGTCACAGGCACACTGAATACTGTAGGCAAAAACTGATTTGTGCTCCCCCTTGTGAAACCAGCCACTTTCGGGATCACTGGTACTTGTTTTCTGATCTTTATACTCACCGGCTATCCCGGTCTTCTGCTCACTCTGATTTTCTTCGTCCGATACGTTCATGCTGGAGGAATCATCGGGATCATCGGACTCGTTTTTATCCCGGAGTGGCCGTTTTCCATGCGCTTCCCGATCTCGGGCAATTTCTTCCTGAAGGGCTGTTTCATAATGCCTCACCGTCTTTTTGACCAGAACTCTTTGAGATTTCTTTCGATTAGCCCGGGCTTTAACATGGGTTCCATCGATAAACAGCGTCTTCTGATCAACGTACCCGGCTTTGACACACTGTTCCAGAATCTTCATGAAAATCTGCTCAAAAAGATCGGTGTCTTTAAAACGGCGGCTGTAGTTTTTTCCAAAAGTTGTAAAATGGGGAACTGCTTCATTAAAATCTAGACCCAGAAACCAGCGATAGGCGATATTGACTTCCACATCCCGGATCGTTTGTCGCATACTTCGTATGCCACAAAGATATTGAATGACCGGCAGTTTAATCAGGACGACCGGATCCAGGCTGGGTCTTCCGTTGTCTGCACAGTATTGATCTTCGACCAGATCGTATATAAAATCAAAATCAATCGCTTCATCGACCAGCCTTAAAATGTGATCTTTCGGTACCAGCGCATCCATTGTGACGATCTGTACCTGTTCTCTGATATCCTGTTTGCGTTTGGTTAACATAAGGTTTTCCTCCATTTGTTTTCTGACTTTATGATAAACCCTGAAACTTGGAATAAGCTTTTTTGAATTCAAAAAATTAACAAAGGCCAGGTTTCCCTGACCTTTGTCTTCAGTCTGAAGAATCCTCTGATTTCAGAGGATTCTTTTTTGTGAGAAAGGAATTGATGAAAAGAAGATCTATGTTAAACCGGGGGATTATTGAGGGATAACCCCTTGGTGAAAACCCATATAAAAAAACGTTTGATCTATTAATTACGCTAAGTTTAATGCCGGTCTGTGGTCGGGTCCTGATTATTTTGTGATAATCAGGTGAACATTTTAATTAAAATGAAATTAACAATTCTCTGGTATAATGATTTGTAAAAACGTCCGATGGGCGAAGAAATATTAACATTTTGTGTTCGGAAAAAGTAAAGGAATGGTTTAGATAATCTGAGCAAATAAGCGTAAAACAAGAAAGAGGGGAAAAAATGAAAGACTATCGGCCTGACGATTTTGATTTTAATAAAACCCTTGGCGAAGTTAGTGAAGGCATCAAGAAACCAAATATTTTAATCTGCGGCGCCACCGGTGCCGGAAAAAGTTCGGTGATAAATTATGTTTTTGGAGCGGCGGTGGCCCGCATCGGCCATGGCATTCCGGTGACCCGGGGGATTACCAAATATCAGCGGACCGACGCCGGGGTGGTGCTTTATGACACTGAAGGCTATGAAGTCGGAACCGAAAAAATATCTAAGTATAAGGCCAACGTGGAAAGATGGGTCAATGAACTTCGAGATACGGCCGCAAAACCGTCTAAAGAAAATCAAACCGATCCTATTCTGGGCAATCAGATCCATGAGGTCTGGTATTGCATCTCGGCCGGAAATAAACGGGTAACCGATATGGATATCGATGTGATCCAAATGCTGGGAGCAAAGAAACTACCGGTGGCAGTGGTGCTGACTCAAATCGATAACCTCGATGCTGAAGAACTTGAAGCGATGGAAGCGGCAATTAGAAACCATTGCCAGGTGGAATTTTTCCGCACCAGTGTGGCCGATGATCCGGCGGTGAAAAGCGCTTTGCAGGATTATCTGCAATGGGATGAACTGATCAAGTGGGCGATTGATCATCTGGATGAATCCTTGCGGGAAGGGTTTATCAGTGCCCTGAGAGGAAATCTGGAGGCTAAAAAAAGACGGGTTAATCATAAAATAATTCCCTTGTATACCAGCGGTGCGGCGGGGGTGGCCTTGACCCCGATTCCTTTTTCGGATGCGGCGCTGCTGGTGCCGATCCAGATTAAGATGTCGCTGCACATCATGAAAACCTATGGATTGGATCAGAAGCTGGGGAATCTGTCGTCGCTGGTGGGATCGGTGGTGGTCTCCGAATCCGGCCGGTTACTAGCGCAAACCCTCAGTGCTAATCTCTTTAAACTGATCCCCGGGGTGGGTACTGCCATTGGTACCACCGTCAACACAGCAGTGGCTTCAAGTTTTACCGCCGCCATGGGCTATGCCATTTCTGAGATCTGTTTTCGATGTGCCACCGCGGTGTTTGAAGAAGGCAAAGAGATTGAGTGGGTCGATTATTTTAATGGCGAGAACATAGCCAAGCTCATGACTGAATGGTTTAAAGCGAGCCGGCATGGATAGGCGATGCGAAACCAATGTCCTGATTCTGGGAAAAACCGGGGTAGGAAAAACATCGTTGTGTAATTATATTTTTGGCACCGAAGTATTAAAAAGCGGAGCCGGACGGCCGGTGACCGGGATGGGGATCTTTTTCGAAACTATTTTGTTAAGTCCCCAGTTTATTCTCCACCTCTATGACTCCTGGGGTCTTGAAGCCGATAAATCCGAAAGCTGGAAAGTCCTGATTCAGGAGGTGCTTAATCAACATGATGTCCGGGAAATTAAAGACTGGTTCCATACCATTATCTATTGTCTATCAGCCAAATCGGCTCGGGTGGAAGATTTTGATTTGGAAATGATCGAGGTTCTGGGGAAGGATGGCAACCCGGTGTTGGTAGTGCTGACTCATTGTGATGTGATGAATGTGGAAACCGCCATTACGGCGATGCGAACCGAGATCATTAAAAAAACCAGCGTCCGAAATCAGGATATTGTTGAGGTCTCCAGCCACGCCAAAACACTGCTTGGCGGCAAGAAAACGGAAGTCTTTGGTAAAGAAAAAATCATTCATCGGATCAAGGTCAATCTACTTTACTCCATTTCCAGCAAAATGCCGCAAATACTCACAACGATCGGTCAGGAGAAAATAAATAATTGGTTTAGGGATTGTCAGGAAGTGGTAAAAAGACATGTGGGTTTTATAAATCCAACCTCCGGAAAAAAAGAAGTCAGCCGTAATGAATATTTTGATATCTACGCCCAAGAGATATTTGACGAGATTGGCAGGGAGTCAGATGCGCTGTTTAATGAAGCCTATGATTTTTTTAGTGCCTTCAGTAGTCAATTCTCGGGTAATGCCCTGGTAGAAGTGACGGACAGACAGAAAATCCCCCAGATTATCCATTTTCAGATTAAGAAAAGCGACAAAATTGGAACTTCAATTGCCGGGGCGGTTTTATTGGCCATCCCGGTAGTAGGGCTCCTGGGTAAATTTGCCATTCAGGAAAAAACCCGGGCCTATTATCGGGAAGGATTACGGTACAACAAGGCTTTGCTTGAAGATCATCTGCAAGTTTGCGTTGCGCTTCTGGCTCAAGAATTAAAAAAAATTAATAGCCAACTGGAGACTTTAGAATAACGGACTTGCTTTGGGGTATATAATTAAACAACTGTAAATTAAAACATAAGGAGAGACAGAGATGGAACTGGTAGATAAAATTGGCGTAATATATTGGAGTTATAAAGAAAGCACTGAGATTATGGCCGAAAAAATTTCAAATGGTATTGATGAAGATGGTGCTAAAGCGATTCTAGTTAACGTGGTTGACTTTGATCTTAAAAGTATCGATAGTTATTATAAAATTGCCCTGGGTTGTCCGGCGATGGAAGGGGAAGCGCTTGAAAAAAGCGAATTCGAGCCTTTTTTTAAGGCAATTTCCGGTCATCTGAAAGGAAAAAAGATCGCTCTTTTTGGCTCCCACGGCTGGGGTGATGGCAAGTGGATGGAGGAGTGGGAGAACCAGGTAAAAGACCTGGGGGCCGTTTTATTTGACAAAGGGTTGGCCATCTTAGGTGAACCCGATAAAGCGGGGCGCCGCCGTTGTGTGGAGTTTGGTAAGGCCTTTGCAGAATTTTAAAATGCCGATCATAAATATTTAATCGAGTATGATAGTCAGTAATTAAAGAAAAAAGCCCGGGAAGAAAAACTTCCCGGGCTTTTTTGTCACAACATAAGGTTTAGAATCATCAATCAGTCCTGGGGGGATTTTAAAACAAGGGGGGTGTTTAGAATCCCCCGCTGGATAGTGATTGTGATTTTAAAGCAAACACGGAAGGATTTAGTTCATGCGGCTGACAAAGTCAGAGTAAGCTTCAATACCGTGTTCATGAACATCAAGGCCATCAATTTCAGTAACTTTATCAACGCGCAGACCGACTGTTTTCTTAAGACCATAAAAGAGGAGAAAAGCAGTACTCAAAGTCCAGGCGGCAACTGAGATCACACCAATCGCTTGTACAACGAGCAGGTCAATGCCGCCACCATACAATAGGCCAAGCGTTGCATCTTCAGTGCCTGGCAGGTAATTGGCAAAAATACCAACTAATAGGGTTCCGACAACACCGTTCATCCCATGAACGGCAACGGCGCCAACGGGATCATCAATATGCAATTTTTGATCGATAAAAGGAATACCAAAAGTGATCACAAAACCGGCAATAATCCCAATCAGGAGAGCACCATAGATATCCACAACCAGGCATCCGGCGGTAATGGCAACCAGTCCACCAAGCACGCCGTTAAGCGTCATTGAAATATCCGGTTTTTTGTAACGGATCCAAGTCAGGAACATAACGGTTAATCCACCAGTTGCTGCAGCCAGGTTAGTGGTCATGGCGATATGACCGATATCCGGTGTAACGGCTAAGGTACTACCGCAGTTAAAACCAAACCAGGCAAACCAGAGAATGAAGACACCAAGCGCACCCAGGGTTAAACTGTGACCAGGAATCGCGTTAGCTTTACCGTCTTTGTTGTATTTACCAATTCGGGGACCAACAATGATAGCGCCCATTAAAGCTGTCCAACCACCAACAGAGTGAACAACGGTGGATCCGGCAAAGTCAACAAAGCCCATGTTACTGAGGAATCCGCCGCCCCAAGCCCAGTGTCCGACAACCGGATAAATGATCAGGCTGATACAGGCTGAAATGATACAATAGACAGAAAATTTGGTTCGTCCGGCAACAGCACCCGATACAATCGTGGCTGCAGTGGCGCAGAATACGGTTTGGAAAAAGATAAATAATTCAGGAGTAACTGATTCAAAGGCACTCACATTTGTTAAGTTTTGGGGAGCAAAGAAACCACCCATCCCAATAAAACCCGCGACATCTGGCCCGAACATAAAGGCGAAACCAAACAAAAAGAAAAGAACAGAGCCAATCATAAAATCCACAAAGTTTTTCATGATAATGTTTCCGGCATTTTTGGCTCGAGTAAAACCGGTTTCGACCATCGCAAATCCTGCTTGCATAAAGAAGACAAGCACCGCTGCTAAAAAGACCCATACGATATCGAGATATAGTTGTAG
>Ga0265295_1007199_pt1 | contig 12968 bp, 11 predicted proteins | sample Munlansysbiofilm_FD_192503 | JGI IMG/M metagenome (GOLD analysis project Ga0265295, IMG submission 192503) | Leachate microbial communities from a municipal landfill in Southern Ontario, Canada - Methane capture system biofilm | ecosystem: Engineered > Solid waste > Landfill > Unclassified ... | reverse complement strand
AAATCAGCCACTTACATTAAATTGTGCATGGCTTTTTTTATTTACTGCTAACATTTTGACAAACATTTACTCTTATACACTTACTGACATCTCGATACGCATAACCAAAAAAAGCAGAAAAGCCCCCATTAAGCTTTTTCAGTTTGTTGTTGCTATTCATTTATACATACCGAACCATATGCCTTATAGAAGTGTTCTAATAGTGACTTATATAAAATATTTTACCCTCAATAGCTCATTATTAGGTCGAATTAGCTACTTTTACCTGAATAAATGACTACCAACCAATGGCAAAAAAGAAAACGCACACCAGACAAGTAACTTCTAATCCGTTTTTAAAAACGGTTCAGGAAATGTTTTTAAACAACCCTTTTAAGGGTTTTAATTTCAGACAGGTGGCCAAAGAACTTGGCATTACCGACAATTACAGCAAAGATCTGATTAAAAACATACTTGAACAACTGGTTAAAAATGAAACGATTATAGAACTTAACCGGGGCAAGTTCAAATACAATCCCGATCTGCTGGCAGATAAGATCATTCATACCACCGTGGTGGGAAAGGTTGATATGAAGTCCACCGGTAAAGCCTATATCATGACAGCAGATTTATCCGAAGATGTTTTTATCGCGGCCAACAATACCGGTCACGCACTGAATGGCGACAAGGTGAGGGTACACTTGTTTCCCATGCGCAAAGGCCGTCAAACAGAGGGTGAAATTATTGAAGTGCTGGAGCGCGGCAAATCGCAGTTTGTTGGATTGGTGCAGATTTCTGGTAAAATTGCGTTTCTTGTTCCCGATGATGCCTCTACGCCGGTAGAAATTTTTATTCCAAAAGAATCGCTTAACAAGGCCAGTCATGGCGAAAAGGCCATTGCCCGCATCACCGACTGGCCGGAAAAATCGAAAAATCCTTTCGGAGAAATCATCACCGTATTGGGCAAACCGGGCGATAATAATGTGGAGATGCAATCCATCCTCGCTTCATTTGAATTCCCTCTCGAGTTTAAGCCCTCCACCCGCAAGGATGCTGAGCGCATTCCAACAGAGATCACCACCGCCGAAATCAACAGTCGTCGCGACTTCCGCAACGTATGGACCTGTACCATAGATCCGGCAGATGCCAAGGATTTTGATGATGCGCTATCACTAAGAAAACTGGAGAACGGACAATGGGAAGTTGGCGTTCATATTGCAGATGTATCGCACTACGTAAAAACAGGTTCCGCCCTGAACGAAGAAGCTTACGAGCGGGGAACCTCTGTCTATCTTGTTGACCGCACCATCCCCATGCTGCCTGAAATATTGTCGAACAACGTTTGTTCATTGCGTCCCAATGAGGATAAATTGTGCTTCTCGGCCGTGTTTGAGATGAACGATGAAGGCAAAATCAGCAGCGAATGGTTTGGCAAAACCATCATCAACAGCGACAGACGATACAATTACGAAGAGGTGCAGGCCATGCTCGAAGGCGCAGAAGGTGACTATTCCACTGAACTGCTTCAATTGCATAAGATGGCCACTGCCCTGAGGGAAGTCCGGTTCCAAAATGGCGCCATTGCCTTTAATTCACAGGAAGTAAAATTTATACTTGATGAAAAGGGCAAACCCATTGATACATACGTGAAAGTGCAGAAGGAATCCAATATGTTGATTGAGGACTTTATGCTGCTGGCCAACCGTAAGGTAGCCGAAAAGATTGGTTTGAAAAAAAGTCAAAGTAAACCCAAAACCTTCGTTTACCGGGTGCACGACGAACCAAATCCTGAAAAGCTCCAAAAATTTGCTGAGCTGGTTACCAAACTTGGCTACCGCATGAAACTGGGTTCACGCAAAGGGGTTGCCAGTTCGTTCAATCATTTGTTTGATGAAATTGCGGGCAAGGGTGAAGAAACCATGATTGAAACCCTGGCGGTGCGTACCATGTCGAAGGCAGAGTACAGTACAGAGAATGTAGGCCATTACGGACTGGCCTTCACCTACTATACCCACTTCACTTCCCCCATCCGACGTTATCCCGATTTAATGGTACACCGTCTGCTCGAAAAATACATGGCAGGGAAGCCTGCTGTAAACAAGGATGAGTATGAAGAATATTGCATACATTGCTCAGAAATGGAGCGCAAAGCCGTTGAAGCTGAACGTGCATCGGTAAAATACAAGCAAGCCGAATTCCTGCAGGATAAAATTGGCGAAAGCTTTACCGGTTTAATTTCAGGTGTAAGCAAATATGGCCTGTATGTTGAACTTGACGGCAGCAAATGCGAAGGCATGGTTTCACTGCGCACCATGGATGATGATTTTTATTATCTGGATGAAGACAATTACAAGGTAATCGGACAGCATTATGGCCGGGAGTTCAGGCTGGGTGATCATGTAAAGGTGAAGGTAAAACATGTGGACATGCAGCGCAAACAAATGGATTTTGTTTTTGACGAGTTGCCTGCACTCAAAAATCCAAAGCCTCAGAAACCAACCTACGGCAAGAAAAGGTAAATTATGCTCCTGATTTTATACATTGTTTTAAGTGTACTATGGGTAGATTGTTCGGAAAAAAACCAGCACCGGTCAAAAAAATACGTGGACCTGTAACTCGCGAAAGCCTCGCCGCCAACCGGATGATTCCGGGATATGAAGAATCTCCTGAAAATGGGGATGAATCCTCAGAAGCCTTACCGCAACCGGAATTCCGGCAGGAAGAACCCCGCAGGAAAACAAGAAAAAGAGCATGGTTCCACCGCTCCCCGAAGCGTTTGGAGGAAGCTCCCGCTATTCAGATCAACAAACCGACTCCCGAACCTAAATATAGAGTCCTGAAACAAGAGATTAAACCTCTTTTTAATTCTTTGGGATGGTTTATCCTTGCGTATCTGACCATCTATCTCCTTTATCAGGGGGTTACCATTCTGGCTGCCGGAACTTACAACATCGATTCGGTGCTGTACTATTATGAAGTATATTTCCCTGTAGGTAATAGCAGTCCTTTATGGAACCGCTTTAACATCATTGTAATTACCTTTATCGGGCCCTTTATTTCACTCATTGCAGCCATCATCCTGCTCAGGGGGATATTACCGATGAAAAAGCCGGGATTGCGCAGCCGCCTCTATTTTATCTGGGTGGCCTGGTTTGGAATTGCCCATTTTTTGGGGGCTTTTGTAGGAGGAATCATCACCAACCTTGGTTTTGGCTATGTAGCCAATTGGTTGTATATGAATGTATGGTTTAAGATACTGGTTTCGCTCATCTTTTTATTTATTATGGCAGTTATAGGTTACTATAGCGCCCGCTTTACGCATGAAACCATAGCTCCGGCCCATCGTGCAAAGCGCTCACGGCTGCGCTGGGCATTGGCTTCAAGATTTATTGCTCCTGTAATTCTGGGTACCTTGCTGTTGATAGCAGTAAAAATACCTGACCAGGTGCCTCAGCATGAGAATATTCAGGTGTATGATGCAGTAATCATCAGCTCCATGATTTTTATGGCTGTGCCCGCATTCTTTAACCGAAGGGCAAGTGGAAGGACTTTCCTGAACAAAACACAATGGATTAAAAGACCGCCGGGTATAGCCACCTTTATCCTCGCGCTGTTGCTGTTGGCCGGATTCAGGCTGCTACTCAGCCAGGGACTTTATTTTTTAATCCGTTTTACCTTTGAAATGGGCCTCTACCAGGGATAACCGCCCCCGATTTAGAAATCGCCGTTCAGGGTAACCATACCAACACCAACGGTATTGTTGGTGGCTTCATCAATAATGATCATAGATCCGGTACGACGGTTCTGCCCGTAATCATCTACAAACAAAGGATTGGTGGTACGCATGGTGACGCAGGCAATGTCGTTCAATCCTACCTCGCCATCCTCTTTAATACGCTCCAAAGTATTGACATTCACTTTGTACTCTACCGATTTTATGATGCAGCGTACATCGCGGGTAGTATGCTTAATGGCATATTTCCCGTTTATTTGCAATGGCTTTTCGTTCATCCAGCACAACATCACCTTCAGGTCCTGGGTAACCACAGGCATATTGTCCGGTTTCACCAGCATATCTCCCCTACTGACATCTATGTCGTCTTCAAGTGTAAAGGTAACCGACATGGGTGCCCATACCTCCTCAAGTTGAGTAGTATAACTCTCTATGGTTTTGATCTTACTCTTAAACATTGATGGCAGTGCAACCACTTCATCGCCGGGCCTAAACACCCCACCGGCTACCCTGCCGGCATAACCCCGGTAATCGTGGAACTGATCAGAAAGTGGCCGGATAACATATTGAACCGGGAAACGGCCATCCTCCATATTGTGGTCATTCCCTACCGGGATAGTTTCCAAAACCTGAAGCAAGGTTCCTCCTTCATACCAGGGCATGTTCACTGATGGCTCCACCACGTTATCGCCATGCAGCGCACTGATAGGCACATACGAAAGATTAGGAATATGCAGTTGCTTCGAAAAGGCAGTAAAATCTTCTTTTATCTTAGAAAAACGCTGTTCAGCATAATCCACCAGGTCCATCTTGTTGATGCAGATGATTACATGAGGAATTTGCAGCAGTGAAGCGATATAGCTGTGCCTGCAGGTCTGCTCGGTGACCCCGTTACGGGCATCAATCAGGATAATTGCCGCATCGGCGGTGGATGCACCGGTAACCATATTGCGCGTGTACTGAATGTGACCGGGCGTATCGGCAATGATGAATTTACGCTTAGGTGTAGCAAAATAGCGGTAAGCCACATCAATGGTAATGCCCTGTTCGCGTTCAGCACGCAATCCATCGGTAACCAGCGCCAGGTCAAGGTGCTCGGTTCCCCGTCTTAAACTGGCGCGCTTCACGGCCTCAAGCTGATCTTCAAAAATAGATTTACTGTCATACAACAGCCGCCCGATCAGGGTGCTTTTTCCGTCATCAACACTGCCGGCGGTAGTAAACCGCAGCAATTCCATATCGAGATATCCTTTGGATGAAAATTCACTCATTTTTCTGTACTAATTAATCGGTAAATCGTAATGTGCATTGTTGATATTAAAAATAGCCCTCTTTTTTCCGGTCTTCCATGGCAGCTTCCGAACGCTTATCATCTGCACGGCCTCCCCTTTCGGTAACCCGGGTGGCAGCTATTTCCTGAATGATTTCTTCCAGGGAATTGGCTGTGGATAAGGTTAATCCGGTACAGGAAACATCGCCTATGGTGCGGCACCTTACGGTTTTCGTTTCATAAAATTCACCCTCTTTCAGGGTCATAAACGGGTATTTGGCCAGCCATACCCCGTCGCGGTTAAACACTTCGCGCTGATGCGTAAAATAGAGTTCAGGCAATTCAATATTTTCCTTCAGGATATATTGCCACACATCCATTTCAGTCCAGTTGCTTATGGGGAAAACCCTGAAGTGTTCGCCCATGTTTTTCTTCCCGTTAAAGATGTTCCACAACTCCGGCCGCTGATTCTTGGGATCCCACTGTCCGAACTCATCGCGGTGGGAAAAGAATCGCTCTTTGGCCCGTGCTTTCTCTTCATCGCGGCGTCCCCCGCCAATGGCTGCATCAAACTTGTATTGCTCAATGGTATCGAGCAAGGTGGTGGTTTGCAGTATGTTGCGGCTGGCAGTGGCCCCTTTTTCTTCTACCACCCTGCCCTGATCAATGCTTTGTTGCACACTGCCCACAATAAGTGTGGCTCCCAGCTTTTTTACCAGATTATCACGGTAAACGATGGTTTCCTCAAAATTATGACCGGTATCTATATGAAATAGTGGAAAAGGAAAGGGCCCGGGATAAAAGGCTTTCATCGCAATGTGTACCATTACAATAGAATCTTTTCCTCCGGAAAAGAGCAATGCCGGCCGCTCGAACTGAGCTGCTACCTCACGCATTACATACATTGATTCATACTCGAGTTCTTCGAGGTGGGTCAGGTTGTATTTTGAATTCATGTGCTTTTTGATATTAACGGTAATACGTATTCAAGCAGTTGTTGAACATTGTTCTCAGGGGTATTCAGGTGGGTATTTATTTCAACATCAGGCTCAACCGGATTATCAAAAGGTGCGCTAACTCCCGTAAAATTGCTGAGTTCTCCGCGCCGTGCTTTTGCATACATGCCTTTAACATCGCGCGCTTCACACACCTCTACCGGTGAGTTCACATATACCTGAATAAGTTTATCGCTACCAATAATCTCCTGGGCCAGCTCGCGTAATTCAAGTGTTGGCGTGATAAAAGCGTTGATGGTTATGATGCCCGTTTCAATAAAGAGTTTCGACACTTCAGCCACCCGGCGTATATTTTCGTTGCGATCAGCATCACTAAAACCCAGATTATTACATAATCCGCGACGGGTAATATCTCCATCAAGCATGCGCACCATAAAGCCCAGCTTTAGCAGTGCCTTGTAAAGCCCAATGCCCAAGGTAGTCTTGCCCGAACAGGGCAATCCCGTAAGCCAGATCACCTTTGCGTTTTGCTCAAACTTTTGCTCCATCAATCATTCATTTATCTCCGGGTAAATCAACTTATTCACTATGCTTGCAGCGGGTGCAAAGCTAATATAAATTTCCTTTGCGGACAGCGTAATCCCTTTTTCGATGGGCAGGGTTATGTAATTAATTATGTGTAGAAGCGTCTGTTTACACAGTCTGGATTCCGAAAATATTTATTGAACGGGACTTTAAAAAGAAAGAAGCTGCCAACTGACAGCTCCCTTCTTATCACACACTATGGGATATCCGGCACAAACCGGATAAGGTTAACCGTACCCCCGATTGTGGGATCGGGCCAAACGATTAATATCATTTGCACTAAGATTATCTATCAAATGCTGTGCCTTTGTTATTATATTACTCATTACCATGCGCTTGCAAAAAAGCACCCTGTTGCTCTGTGTGGATATGGCTACAGGATTGTCCGTTCAGATGCAATGATAAGACGTAAAATGTAAACCAAATGTTACAAAATAGTTGGCTGCCAGCAGTCGGGAGACTCCTCATTGCAGTAGGGTGCATTGCCAACCATTAAGAGATTCTTCATTCCGCTGGGTTACATTCGGAATGAGAGATAATATTTTTAAAGAATCTCCTTCTTACCTACTCCTCCATAATATCCTGCTCTTGTTCAGAGACCTTTTCTCCCACCACGATCACAATTTCACCTTTTGGGGGATGGGCTGTGTAGTATGCAGACAGTTCATTCAGTGATCCGCGGCGGTTTTCTTCGAATAACTTGCTCAGTTCGCGGGAAACACATGCTTTGCGGTCGCCCATTGCCGCTGAGAGTTGTTCCAGGGTTTTCACCAGACGGAAAGGCGATTCGTAGAGGACAAAAGTACAAGGCAGGCTGGCCAGGAAGGTCAAACGCGTTTGCCGTCCCTTTTTATGCGGCAGAAAGCCTTCGAAATAGAAGCGGTCGCACGGCAGCCCCGAATTTACCAGGGCCGGCACAAAGGCAGTGGCTCCGGGAAGGCATTCCACTTCAATACCCTGTTCCACACAGGTTCGCACCAGTAAAAATCCGGGGTCGGAAATTCCGGGTGTACCCGCATCAGTCACCAGGGCCACCGATTCGCCGGCCGATATGCGGCGGGCAATGGTTTCAGCCGTTTGGTGCTCATTGTGCATGTGATGGGACTGCATGGTATTGCTGATGCTGAAATGTTTGAGTAATAAGCCCGTTTTTCGGGTATCCTCCGCAAGAATAAGCGATACTTCTTTGAGCACGCGTATGGCACGCAAGGTCATGTCCTCGAGGTTGCCGATGGGCGTAGGTACAAGGTATAGTCTGGCCATAGGGAGACTTTGTTAAAAGCGGTTATTGTTACATTGAAACGGGCTAAAACCCATTCAAAAAATCTATGAGCAAGCGGGTGATGTCTTCAAACTCTGAAAGGGGTAAGCTGGCTGCTTTATCGTTAATATTATGATATTCCGTGTATTCCTTGCCGAGAGAATAGATGAAAATAGCAGGAACACCCGCCATAAAAAACGGACAGTGATCACTGTTGCAGCTCTCACCCCGGGGAGCTACTTTCAGTATATATTCGTTGTCGGCATTGATGCGAACCAGGCGGTTATAGACCTCAGCATAATGATTGCTGTTCACCACCGTAATGCCTTCACTTCCCGTGCCCACCATGTCGAGGTTGATCATCAGTTTAATCTGCTCCAGCGGAAAAAGTGGATGGATGGTGTACCATGAGGAACCTTTCAATCCCATTTCCTCGCCGGCGAAAGCCATAAAAACAAGAGTATATTCGGGCGGGGAGGTGACAAAGTGCTTTGCCAGCCCGAGCATCATGGCCACGCCACTTGCATTGTCGTTGGCTCCCGGAAAACAGGCGTCACTGCCCATCATGCCAAGATGATCATAATGTGCCCCGATAACAATAACAGAATCGGGGAAACGACTGCCAGGCAGATATCCAATGACATTGGATACCCGGTATTTCGGAAAGAATTTAGATTGAACATCAATCTCAAGGTTTTTAAAACTGTTCTCCCACGCATGATGATTCAGGTCTATCACCTTAAAGTCCAGGGGTTCTGCCCCCGATGCAATACTCCACACAAGCGGTTTATCGCGTAAAACCATATAACCCGCTGCTCTTCCAAAATTGGTCTGAAGCAGAGAGTCGGTTATCTTTTTGTGGATTTTCAATGTTTTTTCATCAAGCACCACAAATTTACCTCCCGTTTTCCGCTTTACATACCTCAATAACCTTTGCTCACTGCTTAAGGCTCTTGCCCCGGGGGTAACCATTTTAAAAGTACCATTTACCGATGATGAGGCAGCTCCCATCAGGTAATCTTTCCCGGGATTAAGGACATTACCATCAGCCACAACATGCATTTTACCGGGAAAGGTATTCACGGGAAGGGTAAAATATTGATGATACCCGTCCGGGGAAGCACTCAGGCCTAATTGTTTAAATTGATTCTCAACAAAAGAAGCTGCTTTCCCGCTTCCATCATTCACATAGCCCCGCCCCGCCATTTCGGGGGCACACAGGCTATCAATCACCTGACGGGCAAAGGATAAATCCTGGGCCCGGAGAGATACTGCCCAAAACAGCAAAAGGAACAATGTTAATTTCAACCGGACATTTACGGGCATTAAAACAGGGTATTTACATATAACGTCTTGCCACATAGGCACGCAACAATTCAAAGGATACGTCATCTTCCTCCCATGAATGCTGTATTCTTAAAGTAAGGAGTGCCGCCAGGGCTTCATCGCTGTTCTGGCAGTTATTCAGGTGGTTAATGGCTTCATTATAATCATTGGTTGAACCCTCGAAAAGATCATTCACAAACTGGAACTTTTCGTTTATACCAATATTGGCTTTCAGATCAGCTATGGGCTTAAGATGAATACTGTCTGCCAGTGAAAAATCCTTGCGGGTAGAGGTAATTTTATCGTTTATGGAAGGGGTGTCGTTCTTGAGTTTATCGCCCAGGGTAGTTGAGGCAAAAAGATCGCCGGTGGACGGGGCAGGTTTAGGCCGGGGCGAAGGAACGGGCGGTGTTGGCGGTTCCGGCACAGGCAGTGGAGCCTGCGTTGATACCGGCTCTGAAGGTGGAAGTGGCGGCGTATAGGCCAATTCCTCCTCAGCGGGCATAGTTTCCCGAAGTGTTGCTGATATTTCAGGGTCAGGTGCCGATGCTACTTCATTAGAGGGAGGGGGGGATGGCGTAATTTTCTCTACCTCATAAGGGGTCTTTACGGGAGGCGGCTCAGGTGCCAGCGGCGGCGGCGGTAAGATACCTCCTTGCTTTTCAGGCAGTTCAACCCTGTCATGTTCGGTCACTCCGGACTGCTCCACCTGAGTTTCTATCTCTTCCTCCTCCTGGGTCTGTCGTGGCAGCGACTGACGATAGTTTTCAATTTTATCATATAGCAGACTGAGCTTTCCCAACACGATATCTACCTCTATGGCCGTCTTCAACTTATTGTCTATCAGCCGGTCGAGCTTTACATGGAGTTGGTCTGAAAGCCGTGCAATTTCCTGTCTCAATTCGTTCATGTTCGTAAATAGTTGATTTTATTTATTCATTAAACGTCCAAAGGCTTATTTTTGTACATTTATCGGGCATTAAAAATTAGTCCTGGAGCCTCAATCAACCTAAAAGGGTGATTCGGGAGGTTAAAAGTAACAGAAAAACCAATAAGCGGGCCAATGTTTTTAGAAAACGACCGTAATTTAATACAACGCCGGGGATGGATCGAAGTGATCTGTGGTTCTATGTTTTCCGGTAAAACAGAAGAACTCATCCGTCGGCTGACCCGTGCACGCATCGCTAAGCAACGGGTTGAAATTTTTAAACCATCCATAGACACCCGTTTTGATGAACTAAAAGTGGTTTCCCACAACGAAAATTCTATCAACTCCTCACCGGTGCAACATTCCTCTCAAATACTGCTTTACGCTAACGAGGTAGATGTTGTCGGGGTGGACGAAGCCCAGTTTTTCGATGATGAACTGGTGGAGGTGTGCAATAAGCTTGCGGAAAACGGCATCAGGGTAATTGTGGCGGGGCTGGACATGGATTTTAGTGGTAAACCATTCGGACCCATACCCGCGCTTATGGCTACCGCTGAATATGTTACCAAAGTACATGCCATTTGTATGCAGTGCGGCAGTCTGGCCCACTACTCTCACCGCAAAACCGACGAAAAAAAGCTGGTGATGCTTGGTGAAACCGATACTTACGAACCGCTCTGCCGGAACTGTTACCTCAACGCCCGGACAGCATCTAAAAAATCCCGAAACTCAGGCAACCAGCCGCTTTAAGATTTCTCAGCACTTTTTTGTAGTTTTGCAGCCTTCATTATTGTAACATGAAACACAAGCTTCATCTGTTTTTAGTATTGACTTTCTTTCCCTTGCTGCTACTTTCGCAGACCATGGAAAAGCAAACAGACTCCCTCATATGCATTTCCACCCCTCAGGGAAACATTACGGTACGGCTCTATAATGATACTCCCGATCATCAGCATAACTTTATTAAACTAGTGAAATCGGGGTTTTACGACAGCACCCTCTTTCATCGTGTTATTGACGGTTTTATGATTCAGGGCGGCGATCCGGATTCAAAAAATGCTGTTGCAGGGATGGAACTGGGTAACGGAGGCCCGGGTTACGATATTTCTGCCGAAATTACACCGGTTCATTTTCATCACCGTGGTGCACTGGCCGCTGCAAGGGAAGCGGATAATATTAACCCACAGCGCCTCTCCTCAGGTTCTCAGTTTTATATCGTGCAGGGAAAGGTGCAAACTGAAACCGATCTCGAAAAAGTAGAAAAAGAAAATGAGTCCTTTGCCAAACAGCAGATATTTATCGGGCTGATGAAAAACCCGGAAAACCTTTCACTGAAAAATCGTTTCTTTTCACCCGATGCTAAAAAGGATACTGCCGGTTTTAACCATCTGCTCGACACACTGAATCTGATGATAGGTCAGAAATATAGTCAAAACCCGGCCTTTACTTTCACCGGGGAGCAGCGGCAGGTTTACACCACTGTTGGCGGCACCCCTCACCTTGACGGGAAATATACTATCTTTGGCGAGGTTGTTGATGGCATGAGCGTTGTAGATGCCATTGCAGGCGAAGAAACCGATGAAAATGACCGCCCTTATACTGATATTCCAATGATAATTACGTTGATTACCCCTAAAAAATCTAAACCATGAGAAAATCAAGTTTGCTGATATCTTTGTGTATCTTCCTCCTTGCCGGGATGACCTTTCCGAATGCCAGCGCCCAGACCGCTGCCGCAAAGCCCACCAAAATACTGATTGAAACCGATTATGGGAACATGACGGCAGTGCTTTACAACGAAACACCCCAACATCGTGACAATTTCCTGAAACTGATAAAACAGGGCTGGTACAACGGCTCCATTTTTCACCGGGTGATTAACCGTTTTATGATACAAGGTGGTGGACAGGGCACCCAGGCCAACGACCCGGGTTATACCGTGCCCGCTGAATTTAACAGCAAGTATTTTCACAAAAAGGGCGCCCTGGCTGCTGCCCGCAAACCCGATCAGGTAAATCCCAAAAAGGCCTCCTCAGGTTCTCAGTTCTATATTGTGCAGGGACAAATCCTTCAGGATCCGCAACTGGATATTTATGAGAAACAAACCGGAAAGAAAATCAGCGCTGAACGTCGTAAAGTATATAAAACAGTAGGGGGAACCCCTCATCTGGATGATGATTATACCGTTTTTGGCGAAGTAATCAGCGGATTGGATGTAATCGATAAGATTGCCGCCGTTCAGACTGCCTCAGGTGACCGCCCGGTAAAAGATGTAAAAATGAAAATTACCGTGATTAAGTAAACACCCATTCTGAAAGGTTAATGAAAGCACTTATTGATACCTATCTGGCAGAGGTTGAAGCCTTTGAAGCTAAAACCAAAGAGGAGCTGGAACAATTCCGCATTCGCTTCGCAGGCAAAAAAGGCATACTGAACGATTTGTTTGCTGATTTTAAGCAGGTGGCGCCTGAATTGCGCCGCGAAACAGGTGTACAGCTGAATACCCTGAAGCAAAACATTCAGCTCAAGCTTGATACGCTTAGGGGACAACTTGAAGCTGTGCCAACTGCACAGGCCTCAGAGAAAGACCTCACCTTACCCGTAAACTTTGATTATGCCGGTTCACGCCATCCGCTGATGGTTGTGCGCCACCGTATGCTCGACATTTTTTCGCACATCGGGTTTACCGTGGCCGACGGACCTGAAATAGAAGACGACTGGCACAATTTTTCAGCCCTTAATTTTGCACCGGAGCATCCGGCACGGGAGATGCAGGATACCTTCTTTATTGAGAAAAACCCCGATATCGTGCTTCGTACCCATACCAGCAGTGTGCAGGTGAGGGTGATGGAAAACACCAAACCGCCCATCCGCATGACTTTCCCCGGAAGGGTTTACCGCAACGAAGCCATTTCGGCCCGTGCCCACTG
>Ga0265295_1007198_pt1 | contig 12970 bp, 10 predicted proteins | sample Munlansysbiofilm_FD_192503 | JGI IMG/M metagenome (GOLD analysis project Ga0265295, IMG submission 192503) | Leachate microbial communities from a municipal landfill in Southern Ontario, Canada - Methane capture system biofilm | ecosystem: Engineered > Solid waste > Landfill > Unclassified ... | reverse complement strand
CGAGAACGCCATCCGCCCCGTGGTTCTGGGCCGTAAGAACTGGCTCTTTGCCGGAGTACCCAAGGGTGCCGACGCCAGCGCCATGCTGTTCTCGCTGGTGGAAACCGCCAAGGCCAACGAGATCGAGCCCCAAGCCTACCTGAAATTCCTCTTCGAAAGATTCCCCGCAGCGCAGACCACAGAAGAAATTCGGGCGCTCATGCCACAGCACGTGGACAAATTCCTTCTCCCAAGCCTCCCCAAGCTCAAACCCCGCAACAGCAAAACTCTGGCCTCTATCGTAATTGACACGAATCATTGAAAAACAGGGTGTGCTGTAAATTAAAAATTTCTTGCAAAATAGGGCACTTTTCCTTGACCGTGGCCCTTCGGATGGGTGACGATTAAAATGAGTGTTTGTATTTGGCGATCAAGTTTACTGGCGCCATCCGATGGCGTTGCTCCCACTAAATGGGTACAGTTTTTTTCGAACGATTCACCTGTCTCGCATGGGTGTCTTCGTCGAGGCAATTGCGCTGTGAAATCTTCAGTGAGTTCCTGCCCGACCTTCATCCGTTGCGAGGATGCCAGCATCATGACCACAAGCAAGAAAAAGTCCACGTCAAAGGCGACCAAAAAGAACGCCACGGATCAGGGGACCGTCACATCTCCCGACGTGGCGGGGAATTTCCCGGAACCTTCGCCGAAGGCATTTCCCGTGGTGGGCATCGGCGCCTCGGCTGGGGGGCTGGCGGCGTTCGAGGCTTTTTTTTCCGGCATGCCGCCCGGTGCCAACCCCGACATGGCCTTTGTGCTCGTTCAGCATCTGTCTCCGGACAGCAAGAGCATTCTGACTGAGCTTGTCAGCCGCTACACGCGCATGCAGGTTTACGAAGTCGAAGACGGCATGGTCGTCCAGCCCGGTTGCGTGTACATCATTCCGCCGGGGTACGACATGGGGCTGATGAACGGCGCACTGCAACTGTTCAAGCCCCTGGCGCCGCGCGGCCATCGCCTGCCCATCGACTTTTTTTTCCAGTCCCTGGCCCTCGACATGCGTTCCAGAGCCATCGGGATAGTGCTTTCCGGAACGGGGAGCGACGGTGCGCACGGTCTGCGCACCATCAAGGCGGAGGGCGGCATGGTCATGGCGCAACTCCCCGAATCGACCGAGTTTGACGGCATGCCTGCCTGCGCCGTCGCGACGGGTCTGGTCGATTTTGTGCTGACGCCGGACAGAATGGCCGAGCAACTCCTTTCCTATTGCACGCGCACTTGCGTGATGCCAGGGGCCCGCCTTGCCGATACGGTAGGGGACGCGGAGGGCCTGTTGCAAAAAATCTACGTCCTGCTCCGTTCCAGCACCGGTCACGATTTTTCGGGGTACAAGCCAAGCACGGTCTGGCGGCGAATCGAACGGCGCATGGCCGTAACCCATATGGAAACGGTCGACGCCTATGTTCAGTACATGCAGAAAACGCACGGTGAGACCGATGCGCTGTTTCGTGATCTGCTCATAGGAGTGACCAACTTCTTCCGCGACCCGGAAGCCTTTCGGGCGCTCGAAGAGCAGGCCATCCCCCAGATATTTGCCGGCAAGCAGCAGGCTGGCCGAACCATACGCGTCTGGGTTTGCGGTTGCTCGACCGGTGAGGAAGCCTACAGCATCGCCATTCTTCTGCAAGAGCGCATGGACGAACTCAAGCAGAGCCTGCCGGTGCAGATCTTCGCCACGGACATCGACAGCCAGGCGATCGCCATCGCCCGCACAGGCATCTATCCGGTCACCATTGCCTCGGACATGTCGCCGGAACGCCTGGCGCGTTTTTTTACGCGGGAACACGACGGCTGCGCCTACCGCGTTCACAAGAGCCTGCGCGATATGCTGATCTTTTCCGAACAGGACGTCATCAAGGACCCGCCTTTCTCAAAACTGGACCTGATCAGTTGCCGAAACCTCATGATTTACTTCGGTACGTCGCTGCAAAAAAGGCTCATCCCACTGTTCCATTATGCCCTGAACCCCAGCGGCATGCTTTTTCTGGGCACATCCGAGGGCATTGGCGATTTTCTCAACCTCTTTACCACCCTGGACCGCAAGATGAAGCTCTACCAGCGCAAGAACGATGTTTTTGCCCTGCCCCGCATGAACGTCGGTCAGATCGCAGGGCCGGTAAAGGCCTCTAATATCAACGCATCTTGTCCATCGGACACGATGGCCCTTACGGAGAAAAAGTCTCTGCGCAATCTGACGGAACGCGGTATTTTGCAGATGATCGAGCTTTCAGGAGTTCTGGTCGACGATCGCGGAGACATTTTCTACCAGCACGGACGGACAGGCCTGTATCTGGAGTTGGCACCGGGAGAGGTCGGCATCAGCAACATTCTCAGGATGGCTCGGGAAGGCCTGCGTCAAAGCCTGACCATGGCCCTGCACAAGGCTGTGGCCACGCGGGAGACGGTTCGCATCCCCGGAGTGCGAGTGAAGACGAACGGGCACTTTACATCCGTCAACCTGGCTGTCCTTCCGGTCGAGGATGACCAGGGCGAGACCTCCGCCGTGCCGCTGTATCTGGTCGTGTTCGAAGAAGTCCAGGATGTCGAGCCCTGCGCTGCCGAGGCATCCTCCCTGGAGGCTCCTGGCACTCCTGCCGAGATTCATGCGGAAAAGCGCATTGCCGCGCTCATGGACGAGTTGAGGGGCAAGGACGAATATCTTCAGGCTACGCGAGAGGAACTCGAGAGCGCCAACGAGGAACTCAAGTCCTCCAACGAGGAGATGCAGTCGGTGAACGAAGAGCTGCAATCCACCAACGAGGAGATGGAGACCTCCAAGGAGGAGTTGCAATCGGTCAATGAAGAATTGGCCACAGTCAACGCCGAACTGAACGCCAAGGTGGCGGATTTGACACGGCTCAATGACGACATGAACAATCTGCTGGCCGGCAGCGGCATCGCCACGATTTTCGTCGACCACAAACTGCGCATCCTGCGCTTCACGCCCACCGCGCGTGAAATCATCAACCTGATCGATAGCGACGTCGGCAGGCCCGTGGCCCACATTGTCTCCAACCTGGTCGATTACACCGACATGGTGAAGGACGTGACCTCCGTGCTTGATACCCTGACGGTCAAGGAGGAGAGGGTTCAGTCCATGGATGGCAGGTGGTTCTCGATGCGCATCCGGCCATACCGGACCCTTGGCAACGTGATCGAGGGGGCGGTGCTGACCTTTGTGGACATAACGGAAATGAAACAGATTGAGGATGAACTGAAAAAAGCCAACGCGCAACTTCGCCTGGCAACGTTCATCCAGGATGCGTCAGACGCCATGATCGTGCAGGCGCTGGATGGACGCGTCCTGGCCTGGAATCCCGGAGCAGAGAGGATGTACGGGTGGAGTGCGGAAGAGGCCCTGCGGATGAACACGTCCGAGCGGTTTCCGCCCGAGCAGCGCGAAGATTTGATGGCCTGGATGAAAAAATTGTGTCATACGCGAAGCCTCGAATCATGTCAGAGTCGCCTTTTGGCCAAATCCGGACCGGTCGAGGTAGTCATCCTCTCGGCGACGCCCCTGGTGGATGCGAAAGGGAAATGGTATGCGATAGCGACCATCGAACGGGAGGCTGGGGGATTGTGATCCGGAGGAGAAACGCCATGACGAGCGAAAAAAAGGGCAGTCCTGATGGGTTCAAACCCTCGGCAGATGAATGCTTGTACCTGACGAATGCGTTTCGGGCGCAAGCCGAGGCGGTTGTCGAGGCAAGGACGGCCAAATCGCCGGGAAATCCTGAAGGCATGACGCCCGCTGAAATGTCCGGCCTTTTGCACAATCTCCAGGTGCACCAGGTTGAACTGGAAATGCAGCACCAGGAATTGCTCCAGGCAAGAGAGCAACTGGCCGCAGCCCACGAGCGATATTTCGACCTCTACGACCGGGCCCCGGTGGGGTATTGCACTGTCAGTCAAAAAGGGCTCATTCTCCGATCCAACCAGACTGCCGCCACGCTTTTCGGCGTCGCCAACGCCGCCCTCCTGAATGCCCGATTCAGCCAATTCATCCACGAGGAGGATCAGGACGCTTATTACCTGAACCGCAGAAAGCTCTTTGCGACCGAGAATCCGCAGGAATGGGAACAGCGGATGCTGAAAAATGACGGAACGGTGTTCTGGGCGCATCTGGTGGCGACCCTCTCGCGTGGCGATGTGGCTGAACCTGTTTGCCGGATTGTCGTGACCGATGTCTCCGAGAGGAAGCAGGCCGAGGAGGCCTTGCTTGCCGCGAAGAGCAGTGCCGAGGATGCCAACAGAGCCAAGTCCGAATTTTTGGCCAACATGAGCCATGAAATACGTACGCCCCTGAACGGTCTTTTAGGGATGCTGCATCTGATGCAGACGACGTCGCTCGATGAAGAGCAGGACAAATTCATCGATATGGCCGTCCGTTCAGGCAACAGATTGACGCGACTTCTGAGCGACATTCTGGATCTTGCGCGAATCGAGGCGGGCCGCATGCCCTTGAACAAGCAGGTGTTTTCGCTGTCCGAAACATTAGGGGCCTTGCAGGAAAGCTTTGGGCCAATCAGTTTGAGCAAGAACTTGCCGATACACATCGAGATCGGAAAAGATGTTCCCATCCGGGTCATCGGTGATGAGGTTCGCATCCGTCAGATTCTGTTCAATCTTGTCGGCAATGCCGTCAAGTTCACCTCGCGAGGGGAAGTTCGAGTCGAGATTTGGGTCTTACCTCCGCTCTTGTCTGACAATGTGTGCCTGCTTTTTATTGTCAGCGATACGGGCGTTGGCATTGCCGATGCCAAGATTAATGACGTGTGTGAGCCATTCACGCAAGTCGGCGATACCTTTGTCCGCCAGTTTCAAGGCGCAGGTCTGGGGTTGGCCATCACAAAAAAACTTGTTGCGTCCATGGAAGGGACCCTGACTTTTGACAGCATGGAAGGACAAGGGACGAGCGTGTACCTGACGCTTGCTCTCGGATTGCCGGAACAAACTACAGAGTTGGGCGAAACAGGCGAAATTCATGGTTGCGCCGTAGTCAAGCCCTTACGAATTCTTCTTGTTGAGGATGATGTGGTAAATCAGTTCGGCACAAAGGTGTTGCTCAAGAAGATGAGGCATTCCGTCATTACTGCCGATGACGGAAGACAGGCGCTTGAAGCCATGCGCGACAATATTTTCGATGGTGTTCTCATGGATGTGCAGATGCCAGTCATGGATGGACTAGAGGCCACTCGGCGCATCCGGACGGATACTTCGGGAAAATTTGACCCGAATATCCCGATTGTTGCCATGACTGGTTATGCCCTCGTCGGTGACAGGGAAAGATTTCTTGCGGCTGGTATGACCGAACACCTTGCAAAGCCTGTTGCGATGGCGGCATTAAACGACGCCTTGAAGCTAATTGAGCAGTATCGACAGCATTAGACTGGCAGTTTCGGGTGGAGATCTGCTAACCGCATGTCCCGTCGCCACGTTGCGGGCATGGACAGCACGCCCTTTCATATCATGGTTTGAAATTATTTGAAAATGGGCTCTATTGAGCGCTTACAAACCAAGAACGTTGATTTTTCCAGATTTGCCATAGCTAAAGGCAGCTATACGTGACGACTTAATTTATTGCGCATAATTTCCGGAGAATCTCGCTACCGTGACGCCATCGGTCGAACACGCTTTCAACGGCATTGATCATATCCTCCAGTTTGGAGAAGTATCGATTATGAGTAGCTTTTCTCCTTGTGATTTTCCAAACCCGCTCAATCGGATTGAGTTCAGGGCTGTAGGGCGGCTTAAACTCCAGCGCAAATTTCTGGCAATCCAGTCTCCATTCAGCATGAAGTTGAGCGTGGTGGTATCTGACGTTGTCGACGATCAGCACAACACGCCTTCCCGAGTGCGAGCTGATTTGGCGCAAGTATCTGAGGAATCTGAAAAATGTCTCCCCGTTGAACTTGTCTGTTCGGCCAACATTAGCTCCTCGAATAACTCTCTCTACTGTTTCAACGATGCCGATCCAAGAGGCAACCAATGCGTTTCCAATAAATTTTTACATAGCTTCGCGCAGTCTCGTGTGGGTTCCTGTGGGTTCACTCGAAAATTCCATCACATTAACCATTTCAAAAAAAAGCCATAACGCTCCGGTTCAGCGGCAGACCGCTTAGCGGACCGTCCGCGACAAGCGGTTGTTCGGTGCCCTGACTTACTCTTACCGTGCACCCACTACTGTCACGTCATTTTGTTTCCCGTCGAGCAACCCACATTGCGTGCTCACGGGAAATTGCTGTCTCGGCGTCATTAACAAATCGCGCAAGCTCAACTTCCGTCCCGACGTGTTGGGCGCGTGCAGCAATCAACGAGAGTTCTTGCGCAGCTAATCCGTATGCCTGTGCGAGTTCTTGGTATCGTTTCATCGCACCCCAAGCGGCGATCGCCGATGCGAGCGTGCTAAACACCGTTGCCGCTTCCCAAGGGAAGACAGGATACAGTACGAGCAGGACGGCTGCGACTCCAGCCGCCATTTGGAATACAACGAGCAGGACGAACCAAACATTACGTTTGTTCCGATTGTCAGCCGACTTCTGCAAGTACCACGTCTGCTGTTCAGCGACTCGTTGAGACAAGTAAACATCGCGTTTCACGCCGATCGCCGCATTGCGAAGACCTTCCATGTGCGACGTGACCTGTTGCCCCGTGGCATCTGGGCCAGCAAGCAGCGGAGCCAACTGCGTATTCTCGTTGAGCAACTCCCTCAGCGATATCGTGAAAAGTTCAAGCGCATCCTGATACGACATCGACGACGGAAACGGATCGGCGGCACAGACAAATTTCCACGTCAACGATTTTGCCGATTCGGCGACAGCGCGACCGGCATACCAAATCCTTTCCCATCGACGCGTTGCTAAAAGAATCGTGACCCCAACAGCCCCGAAGAATATGATTGCTGCGATGGTGTTAACGACCCGCTTGCTCTCAACGTCAGTAAGACCAATCGAGCCCACCAGTGCTCCACTGATAAGCAGCGACAGGTTGATGGTCACCCAGCGGATATACCACTTCTGACCAGACGAGGACGCATCATCCGCGCACCGGTACAGGGCGGGGAAAGATGTTCGATCAAAAGGCGTTACAGAGAACTTTGCCATGGGAATATCTTCTGTGGAATATCGGTTGGCCGTCACGGGACAAGACGCCGCATGGTGCGGACGATCTCGTCAATGTCCCAGCCGACTCTCGGATGAGCTTCGAGCGGTGAGGGATAGAATTTGATGCTCCCATCGCTGTAGAGCCAAACCCCCATGATTGGCTTGCCGAGTTCAAGTGCTTTGTTCAGTTCCCAATGAACCCAACTGCTCGTGTATGTGATTGGCCCGTAGAGACACATGGTGAGGCTCGATCCGCTGATCTTTGGAACGATCTGCTGTTTGATATAATCCGCATTTGTACTGTTGTACGGTTCGCGAACCGAGTAGTCGGCGAATTCTAGGTCTCCCTTTTTGTTCTTCGCCTGTCCGCGAAATAGGTTGACCAAAGGCAAATCTTCTTCGACGAAGCTGAGGAATGTCCGGATCATGGAACCTCCATTTAGTAGCCGCGCAACCACTTGCTCAGCATATCAGCAGTGTTGGTGTGATGGTCGTACACCATCCATACATTCTTCTCATATCCCTTTAGCGGCCCCCAGACGATGCGTCGATAGAGACCGAGATATTCCTGTTCAGCCCATCGTGTTTCGGAGATCTTTTGTACCACCGGAAACAGCGCAACGGCGGCAGTCGATTTTTGTCCGTCTGCCAACCCGAGTTCCCACGGAATCCATATGCTGCCCCTGCTGTTCGGTGAAACCAAGAGAACAAATCGTCTCATTTCACGAATGGTGTCCCTCAGAACTTGACCGGTGGCAACCGAGGGGGGCTCGGGAAGTCGATCATCTCCAATATCAACGTAGACTTGTCCGCCGTGATTCTGAAGCAAGAGCACTACACCGGGAACGATATCGTTATCCTTCGATGAGTGGGAAAGGAATGTGTCCTTCTCTGACTTCGAAGCTGCGGCTTTCGTGAGGGTCTGCCGCTCTTGAAGCGTCCCGACAAATCCCTTTACCTCGTCTATGGTGGCGTATCGCGGCATTTCTTCAAGCTCAGTTATGGTTTTGGAGCAGGGCAATATCGGCCAAGCAAGGGCAGGGGCAAATCTTGAATCTTGAATTTCTTATCCCCCACCAAGTCAGGCCGGATGGGGACTGGACTGCCTTTCATCCAAAACTTTACCGCCTTCGAACGTGTATTTAAATTCGCACATCCACTACAAGATAAGTTGCAACAACGGCAAGTACCTCTTTTGTCATACGTATTTAAATGCACGGTTGATACGGGGGTGCGCAGTTTTTGCTAATTATAAAGCAGATCGATTCAATTGCGTAAACCACGCCCGAGCCCACTAGAAGGTCCCCTGGTCCGCCGTCAGCGAACAATCATCCCAAAGTGATCGGCAGATATTTGCGGAGGCAGCAACCGTCGCCAGCGCGAACGTACAAATGAATGCGAATACTGCCAGTCGCGGCAGGCATGGAACAGACCTCGACCAAATTTTCCAAAGTGAACGCGACCACGAAAGCGGAGAGCAGGTTATATTGTCTTTAGGAACTCGCCTAGACACTATGGACCGGGGTAAGAACGCCCTGTGATTTTTTTGAACGCACCCTTAGCTTTCGCGGGTTGTGGTCGTTCATTGGTAAGAGCCCATTCTGCTAACACTCTATGCCTTGAGTCATCCCAATCGAAAAGGCCCATCTTAAGCCAATCCACTATAAGCTCTAAAGGGCTGCGATTGCCTTTGAAGTCATCAGAAAATTCTTGAGAAGCAAAATCGATAATTCCTTGATCACCTGTAGAAATAGCATGCCCTTGTGACAACGCATAAGAAACAACCTCTTTGTCTACCGTACTGAGATCAAAGAGGAGGTCATTTTTTGAATTAATGACTCCATTTTCCAGCATTTTATTTACTAAGTTTAGAAAGAACTTGTAGTCATCATTTTGCATTGAGCTTGACGTAGCAGGAACAACATTTGATCTATAATCTGATCGCCATGGATACTTGGACTTAAATTTCTGCGTAGAGATAAATTCTCGGGCAACATTTGAAATGGTTATAGTTCTAAATTTATGATCTGAAAACATACTTGGTGCGATTCTTATGAGCATAAGTATTGAGCAGGTATCGCACAGTATGACCACGGTCTAGCCCTCGCATTTTATGCGCACAAGTTCAGCCTTAGCCTCAATAGCATCTAACTCACTATCTATCGAAAGAAGCTCGCACAATCTACGGTGGCTGATATTTTCACTCTGCTCGATCACATGCTCTAAATAAATAGGACTGACACTTTTCCAAAGTTCAATGTAATCGCGAGCGTCTTTAGCTTTGAAAAAATATTCGCGCACCGTGGGGGAAGACTTCCTCAAATTTGTCTCTACACGGTAAATCTTATTTTCAAAGTCAGGAAGCTTATCTTTAACACGCTTTTGAATTGCATGCATTGTATGATTATTTTTTACAGCAAATTTTGCGAGCTGAGAAAGCTGTGTACTTGCACTCAACCCGTCGATAGCTTCAAGAACGAAAGAAAAATATCCATCCGTTAGTTGAGCACGGCTTGCTATTTGATCGCAAAAGTCCTCTTCGTCGCTGTCATAGAGATAACTGTCTCCATATGCATTGCTTTCATCTCTGATGGAGTGAATAGCCTCATGAAGAAGACAAAATATTAAATCAAAAATTTTTGTCTTAAAATTAACAAACACAACACGGTGATTGTTAATTTTTGTATAAAATGCGTAAGCTTTTATCTTTTCATGAAAATTAGAAAAGACGACATTGACACCAAGATCCTTCACCAAAGAAAACACGTGGTGAAAATTCATTGGGGCATCATTCTCTACGCCACCAAGTTTTCTCAGCGAGAAAGAGGCTTTTGAAATCTCAGATTCTGTTTTTTTGAAAATTCTGAGACTTTGCACAAGTCCAGGGTCAGACGCCTCTCTGAAAAAAAGTTCATACGATGAAGCAAGCTCTTTGGCCTCTTCTTGCATAGAATCATTGAGCTTCGCCGTTTTTCTGGTACGGTGCATAGGAACAGCTACGCGAGAGTCTCGCTCTGACTCAAAAAACACGTCAGGAGCAACGCCAAGCGTCTTGCACAGCCTCAACAAGTGCCCACCCTTGGGAGTTTTCCCCTTACTCCAATCGTTTAAAGCCTGTCGAGAAACACCAACTTGGTCGGCCACGCTTTTAAGCGTAAGACTCCTCTCCTTCGCCAGTGTCTTAATGTGTTGCCCTTGCCAGCTCATCTCTTCACCCCCTAATGTAAATTTTACTTTACTAATCAAACGCCACAAGTCAACAAAAAAGCAAGCTGTCAAGTGAAAACTTGACAGCTTGCCATCAGGCTTCTTGAGTTCGCTAGAAGGGAGGGTGTCGATCTAGCCTACTGAAAGTGGCTTGCGTGCGGCCATATCATATCCTTGTGGGGTCGATTATCGACCACTGGCCGTTTATACAAATTTTCCCATACCCCAGCTACGACGTTGCATTTTAATGAGAATATGTCTTTACTCTAGAAAGTACTCTCCTCCAGACAAGACCTATTATTTCATTACTAGCTTTTAAATCCAACTCGTAGAGACCTCTAAAACGATATAAAACATCCCCTAAACTACCTTTTACCCTAGCAAATACGATTCTTTTATACTTCTCTCCTTTCTGTTTCTCAAGATGACTGACAACATGTTCACGCGCTATTTCCGCATTTACGTTTCGTTCAATTATTGTCTCTTCGTCATCTGAAATTTGATTATCCCATACGCCATTAGGATATAGTTTAGGAAACCAAAGCATTATATCGTTATCAGGATGCGTCGCTCCAGCCCTTTGATAGCCGGTATAATTGTGTCCGAAACAATTGCATGCATCTTTAATTGTACGAAATGCTACATTATCTGAAACAGATATATAACCCTTTTTAATATATGTCTCTGTGTTAAATTCTGAATCAATATCCCAAGGAATAAACCCGATATAATTTTTAAGCATTCTAATATTTTCTATTATTTCATTGATTTTTTGATTTATTTCTTCAAGTGGTCTAGTAACATCGACACGTATTATCTTGTGATTCGTTGCGTTAACAATGTCAGATTCACGAATTATATCTTTCTCTGTATTTTTTTTTATATAATGCTGCCCTTCGTCAACTTCAACATGCAGGTTAAATTGCGGGAAAAACAAATCTGTTAATGCTCTTCCTTCAGGCCTAGTAACATACTGTTGTGTAATAAATTTTATACTTATATCATCTAATAAGTGGACGATTCTATTAACAACATATGCTTCATATTTTTTGTTACTGGTTCTAGCCAGTTGTCTAATTATGAACTCTTTCTTATCCATATTTGAAGTACTCATTTTAAAATGCTAACGGCGCTAACACGCGTAGCTTTGCAATTGTGACGAAGCAGCTAGAAAGAGACTCTCGTCTTAATCGACCCAAGATATCCACACATCCGAGAATGGCTTACTGCGTATTCAACGTTGAGCTTTCTAAAAACCTTCCTCCTCCGGCTCAATTCGGGGAATAATAGAAGTTAACGTATCTGCCGCACCTTGCAGATCTTCCCAATCCGAGTGTTGATAACGCAAAGCCGACTCTGCTGTTTTCCAGCCTCCGTAGTCCATTAATACGCGGAGCGACTTGTTAGCACGTGATAACCGAGTCGCCCCTGTATGTCGGAGTGTATGAAAAACAACCTTATCGAGCCTGTTCCTACCCTCATTTAAACCTAATTTTCGGACAACAGTAAAATATGGCGTGGCAGATTGTTTGTACTCAGTTCCGTTGTTATTAGGAAAGACTAGACCTTCATTTTTTGCAAAGCTTTTCAAAAAATCAGCAATCGTTTCTGTTAACGGGATTCTCCTTTCATCGGTATTTTTTGTTTTCCTGAATATCACCTCCTTGTTCACAAAATCAACATCTTGCCATTCCAACCTACCAGCTTCGCCAAACCTACAGCATGCAATCGCAGCAAAATATGAAACCCTATATGCGCACAGGTCTTGAACTGCTAACATAGTAAATATTTTATTAATCTCAATATCATTTAGTTCCCTCGTACGCCTGTTAGAATTTTTTTTTAAAACCGCGCCAACATCTTCCGCAGATGGAGGCGACATTTTTACTACATCCCTTTTTTTAGCATGCTTCAATATTTGCCGTAGCGTACATGCAATATGTTGCTTTGTACGTGGCGTTAACATGCAGTCACCTAAGACCGCCATAAGTTTGTCCCATTCTTCAAGACCTATCTCAACAATCGGAACATCGCCAAGGACTTGCTCTATCCAGTTTAAAAAATGCCCCTGCTCAGTCGCAACTGTCTTTTCTCCTTTTTTTATTTTCGCGTAAACTTTGTAATTCGGCCAATATTCTGACAACGTGATCAACGCCTTCGCTTTTCGCTCCGCCTCTGCCACCTCCTCTTCTCGGCTTTTTTCCTCCAACTCGACCCGCTCTGACTTTGACCGAACCCCTTCTGAAATCCCCTTGATCGCTTTTATGTAATTTAAGCGCCTCGACACCGCTTCAGCTTGAGTCATCCCCTGCGACGCCCACCCCAAAGGCTCTGTGACCATCTTACCGTTCAGAGTATAGCGGATCACAAAATACTTGTCGGGCCCTTTTCCGTGCTTCCGAGTCGGGTGTGTTTTGACTCGAACCCCCTGGGCAACTGTTTGCCATTTATCCGCCATCACACCCTCCATTTTGCCATTTTTTTGCCATTTTTACCCATGAAAACCCGTGGACTCCTCTGAAAACCCGTGAACCATAGATATGCATAACTTTCTGTTCTGTAAAGATTTATTACTCTCTCGTGACGATCTGTGATGATAGAATAGCGGACTTCGAATCCGTTGG
>Ga0265295_1007197_pt1 | contig 12971 bp, 10 predicted proteins | sample Munlansysbiofilm_FD_192503 | JGI IMG/M metagenome (GOLD analysis project Ga0265295, IMG submission 192503) | Leachate microbial communities from a municipal landfill in Southern Ontario, Canada - Methane capture system biofilm | ecosystem: Engineered > Solid waste > Landfill > Unclassified ... | reverse complement strand
TCGTCGAGACACTCGATCGCCGCACGACGCACGGCATGCAACTGCGAGTATCCCAAACCTGCACCCGCATCGAGGTCGACCTGCCACGAAGCCGCACTATAGCCCGAACCGCCGAGACGACCCACCTGCGCGATCACCTCATCCGCGCTCACCGCCTTAGTCCTCGCCGGCTCCACGATCGCACCTTGAGCGCTTCCGACCGCACTTCCGACCGCCGCGGTCACCTGCAACGGCTCCCCGATACGCAGCTTCACCGCGATATCGGCGGGGATCGACAGCTTCGACTCGTCCATCTCTCCACTGAACGTACGCCGCGCCGCAGCAAGGAGTGTAGCGTCCGCGACCCGGAAGACACGGTCACCGGCAGACACCGACCGCTCTGCCACGAGCGAGACCACCGTACCCGCAGAAGCGCTCGCGACACGGGATGCACCGACACGGAGTTCACCTGCCGACTGTGTGAAGTGGCCGGAGCGAGTCCAGAACTGGAGCGTATCCGCCGGATCGAGCGCTCGCTCGAGTGGCACGCGTACGACACTGGCATCCACCTCAGCGACGCGCCCGATGAGAACGCCTCGGTTGTTGGGACGCATATAGCTCATGAGCGCAGGACCCCGCTCGTCGGTCAGATATGCATCGGTGAACCCGCGGCTGAACGCCTCTTCCAGGCGCTGCCACTCGGACGGCAGGACCTCGTAGGACTCCGGATCATCGAGGGCTCGATCGAGTGCTTCACGGTAGACGGAAGTGACGATCGCGACGTACTCGGGCGACTTCATCCGACCCTCGATCTTGAGTGCTGTCACGCCGGCTTCTATCAGCGCGGGCAGTTGCACGATACCGGCGAGATCCTTCGTGGATAACACATGGCGCCCCGGCGTATCCACAGCCACGCCACTTGCATCGAGCAGATCGTACTGAAGGCGACATGGCTGCGCACATAAACCCCTATTAGCCGAGCGCCGACCGATGAGCGACGACATGAGACACTGACCCGAATACGAGTAACACAGCGCGCCATGCACGAACGATTCGACCTCGAGCCCCGCATCAGCGCACGCGGCGATCGCATCGAGCGAGAGCTCCCGTGCCAGGGTGACACGCTTCACACCCAGCCCTGCCAGCCCACGCACCGCCTCCGGGTTCATCGTACCGATCTGCGTAGAGCCGTGGACCCGCACGTCGGGCAGCAGCTCCCGAAGCAGCCTCAGCATGCCAAGATCCTGCACGATCACTGCATCAACGCCGGCAGCCCACGCGACATCGATGAGCTCGAGCGCAGCCTCCCGCTCGGACGGTAGTACGACTATGTTGGCCGTGAGATACACTCTCGTGCCCCGCAGGTGCGCGAAGCGGACCCACTCTGCAAGTGAGTCTATATCGAAGTTCTCGGCACCACGGCGCGCGTTGAACGCACTCACTCCGAGATAGACGGCGTCAGCACCGTTTGCGACCGCCGCGACGAGTGCGTCGGGGCTACCCGCAGGCGCCAGAAGCTCTACTGAGCGTGTTAGTGTAGGCAACGCTTCTCTTTCATGAGCGGTAGAGACACTACGGACGTGCCTCCAGACGGTATACTGAGTGCTTGACCTGGCCCCATCGTAACCCAGCACCGATAGTATCGGGTCATGATAGACCGTACGTCGAGAGGGAGCCCCGTGTCGAGACACTCAAGGATCCGACGCAAGAAGCCTGTACGCGTCATCCCTATCATAGCCGCAGTCATCGCGTTCGCGATGATCGGAACGGTGTTCGCTGGTGGCGCAGCAGCAGCAGCAGCTGTCGGCGTTGCCGACAGCTGGCTCGACGACCTTCCAAGCATGGACGATGCCGACGCGTTCGAGGTCGCCCAGGCTACGAAGATCTACTCTGCCGACGGGATACTGCTTGCGAACCTCTACCTTGAGAACCGCCAGGTCGTCACGATCGATCAGATCTCACCGGACCTCCTGAACGCGGTCGTTGCGGTCGAAGACGAACGCTTCTACGAACATAACGGTGTCGACTATCTCGGCATCGCTCGAGCATTCGTCACTAACCTGACCTCCAGCCGTCGCGAGGGCGCATCGACCCTCACGCAACAGTACATCCGCAACACGATCCTCGCTGAGGAGCGCTACGACATCAGCTATCGGCGCAAAGCGCGTGAGGCGTGGCTTGCCCTCGAGCTCGAACGCAAGTACGACAAAGAAGACATCCTTGCGATGTACATCAACACGGTCTACTACGGTGAGGGTGCTCACGGTGCAGAGGCGGCTGCACTGACGTACTTCAACAAACACGCGAGTGAGCTCACGATCGCCGAGGCAGCGCTCATCGCAGGGCTACCTCAATCTCCCGTCAAGCTGAGCCCCTACGACAACCCCGACGGCGCAGTCTCCCGCCGCCAGTGGGTCCTCGCGAAGATGTTCGAACAGAACTACATCACCTCCGAGGAGTACGAGGCGGCGAAGACTGAGGCGTTGACCCTCAAGCGCTCCCCGACCCTTGACGAAGACGGCGTCTATGCAGCCCCCTACTTCGTGGCTCATGTGAAGAAGGTGCTGCAGGACCAGTACGGCACCGACGTCGTGTTCAAGGGCGGCCTCACCGTCCACACCACACTCGATACCAGACTCCAGACGTATGCCGAGGATGCGGTCCGGGGTGTTCTCGATCGGCCGGAAGACCCTGACTGTGCGCTTGTGGCCGTGGACCCACGAACCGGATATATCAAAGCGATGGTCGGTGGTCGCGACTGGGAGAACAACAAGTTCAACTTCGCCACCCAGGCCCGTCGCCAGCCCGGCTCATCGTTCAAGGTGTTCACGCTCGTGACCGCCCTCGAAGCCGGGATGAACCCGGATCGACGGCAGATCGACTCCTCCTCGCCTGCCATCATCCAGACGGGCGGCACTCCCTGGAGGGTCGGGAATGCCGAGGGCGGCGGTGGACGAGGCTTCATCACTCTACGCCAGGCGACGGTCGGTTCCGTGAACACAGCGTTCGCACGACTCATCGCCGAGATGGGAGCCGAGAAGGTCGTTGAGACCGCGCACCGTATGGGGGTCACCAGTGACCTCGACCCGGTGCTCTCGATCACCCTTGGGAGCCAGGAAGTCACCCCCCTCGAGATGGCCTCCGCATTCGGTACGCTCGCGGCTGACGGAAAGCACTATGCTCATACGCCGATCACTAAGATCGTCGGTCCTCAGGGCGAGACACTCTACGAGGCCACGCCTCAGGGTGAGCAGGCGATCACGCATTCGATCGCCTATGCGACCACCCAGGTCCTCAAGGGCGTCGTCTCAGGTGGAACCGCGACGCGTGCCCGGATCGGCCGACCAGCTGCAGGCAAGACGGGGACGACGCAGGACTACCGCGACGCATGGTTCGTGGGGTACACACCTCAACTGAGTTGCTCCGTATGGATGGGGTACACACCCGAGAGACCCATGCGGAACGTTCATGGCCGCAAAGTCTTCGGCGGGACCTTCCCTGCACCGATCTGGCACGACTTCATGATCAAAGCACTCGAGGGTGAGCCGGTCATGGACTTCAATCCAGCCTCAGCACCACCGTACACCTGGAAAAAGGATTGGGAGGTACCCGCCGAGACGGGTGTCCCCAAACTAGCCGGGATGACACAGGACGCCGCTATCGCTGCACTGAAGAGTGCTTCTTACGAGTACACCATCGCGACCGCATTCAGTGACACCGTACCAGTAGGCCAAGTCATCGCACAGACCCCTGCGGCGGGTACGAAGTCTGACCCGGAAACGGTCATCGTGACCGTCGTGATCTCTAGCGGCCCCGACCCCAGTAAGCCCGCCCCGAACACACCTGAGCCACCGAAACCCACAACACCTACGCCGAAACCGGATCCGGTTCCGGACCCTGACCCGGAACCCGGCCCGGATCCAGGTACCGACCCCACGTCGACACCGTCACCCTGATGTTCAAGCGCCCCGGCCACTGCGGCCGGGGCGCTTCTCATGCACTTCACTTCGTCCGCGTGCTTCGTCCGCGCGATGCCTGCCGGGGACCGGTCCGTCCCTTCGAGACGTGATCCTCTCCGGCGATGTAGAAGCGTAGCGGAAGATCGTACCCAGCACTCAATCCGATACGTCCGCCCACTACCACGCGTGCCTTCGGAACATCCGCACCCTCATAGACGGTGATGACCTCACCAAGCCGACTGCCATTGTGAGCGAGGTCGACACCAAGCGCCGCCGCAAGCTTGCCCGGACCATTGGCAAGGTCGAACCCTGTTCGGCCGCCACGACGCGCGGACATCGTGTCGACGCCCGCTATCGGTCGGATCGCCCTCACGAGCACCCCACCGGCCGTGCCTTCCGTCTCGGCAACAAGGTTGAGCATGTGGTGGTTTCCATAGGTGAGGTACACGTAGGCATGCCCGGGCGGGCCGTACATCACTCGGTTCCGGGCGGTGATGCCCCTGGTCGCGGCGTGCGACCCAGGGTCATCGGACCCCAGATACGCTTCGGTCTCAACGATCTTCCCAGCGGTCAGAACACTATCCACCCGGGAGGCAAGTACACAGCCGAGCAGCTCCCGGGCAACAACCGCAGCCGATCGTGCAAAGAACGATACAGGCAGCGGGAACGCCGTTTCTGGGTCGAGACCGCCCGCGTACGGCTGGATAGGGAGGCTCACACACGACTCCTTTTCAGCCAGCCGCGAAGTACGTCCAGCGGCTGCGCATTGAGCACCTCTGCGGCGGAAATCCAACCACGCCGAGCGGTCGCGATCCCCCAGCGGACATGTCCGAACTGCATCGCCTCGTGCGCATCCGTGTCGATCGCGATGCGAACGCCCGCCTTGCGTGCCATGCGCAGATGCACGTCGTTCAGATCGAGCCGCTCGGGGTGCGCGTTGAGCTCCAGGATCGTGTCGGTCTCGGCGGCCTTCGCGATGACCGCCTCCATGTCCAGGTCGAAAGGAGCACGTCGGCCGATGAGACGCCCGGTCGGATGCCCGATGATGTCGACAAAGGGGTTGTCCATAGCCACCAGTAACCGGCGTGTCGCCTGCTCGCGGGACTGGTTGAAACCGTGATGCATCGATGCGATGCAGTAGTCGAAACGCGCCAGGAACTCATCTGGGTAATCCACACCACCATCATCGTTGATATTGAGTTCGATCGACTTTAGAAGCACCGGGCCGCCGTCATCGAGGGCGTTCAGCTCATCGATGCGCTCCCACTGCGCCTCGACCTCGGCCATACTCAAACCACCCACCATTCGGAGCTCGTAGGCGTGATCGCTGCATCCCAGGTACTCGTAACCGAACTCGTGGGCCCGGGCGCGATTCTGCTCCAGCGTCGATCGTCCGTCGGTGGCGAGCGTATGGGAGTGCAGATCGCCTCGGATATCCTCGACAGTCAAGAGATCCGGCGTCCGTCCCTCGAGCGCGAGTTCGATCTCGCCGATGTTCTCGCGCACTTCCGGCACCATCACCACCATCCCAAGCGCTGCATAGACGTCCGCCTCCGTGGCGCACACGAGCCGCTCACCTGTATCGGCTGCATATACGCCGTACTCACTCACCTCGAGTCCACGTGAGTTAGCGAGCTCACGCACGCGCTTGTTGTGCTCCACCGAGCCGGTGAAGTACTGCAGCGCGGCGCCCCAGCACTCCGGCTCGACCACACGCACGTCTGCCTGTCGCCCCGAGGTGGTCATCACGCTCATCTTCGTCTCACCGTCTGCGAGGACATCGGTCACCAGCGGTAGCGCACGCAACGACTCCATGACCCCGGACCCGTCGTACGCAGCCACGAGCACGTCGATATCACCGACCGTCTCCTTCATCCGCCGGATACTGCCTGCATACTCGGCTTCGACGACGCCGGAGATGGCACGCAACTCCACGGCAAGCTTCTCGGCAAGTGGCAGTGCGTCCGCGAGCAGGATACGAGTGGATAACGTTCGATAGCGCTCGATGCCGATGGCGATGTTCTCGACGGTCTTGGGCCCGAAGCCGGACAGACCCGCAAGCCGCCCCTCTTCGATCGCCCCCTCAAGCTCATCGATCGATGCGATCGCCAGTTCGTCGAAGAGCGCCTTGGTCTTCCTGGGCCCGAGTCCGGGAATGCGTGTCAACTCCACGACCGTCGCCGGCACGCGAGCCGTGATCTCACCCATACCCGGAAACTCACCGGTCTGGAGCAGAGAGTCGATGGTCGCCGCGATCCTCACGCCGATCCCGGGAATCTCCGTCAGGCGACCGGCGAGCGCAGTGGACATGACGTCCTCGTCCCAGGCGCGAATCGCGTGCGCTGCCTTGCGATACGAGAGAAACCGATACCGGTCCTCACCTGCGATCTCAAGCAGATCGCCGAACTCGTCAAGAGCAGTCGCGATAGAAGCGTTGTCATACGCAGGCATGGGCGACTCCGGTTCTGTGGGAACATACCGGCTTCGATGATACCCGACACCGTCAGCCGTCTACGCCGTGCTCGCTCAGCCACACTACATCGCGCTCAAGCGCCTCGTGCGCAGCGATCAACTGCTCAGCCACACGGACCGGCGCCGTACCACCCGCCGTATCACGACGAGCGACGACAGCGTCGATACCGACCGCGCCAAGCACATCCTCGTCGAAGACCGCCGACGCCTCACGCAACTCCGCAAGTGTGAGATCGTCGAGCCTCTGACCCCGTCGTTCACAGACGAGCACAAGCATACCGACGATCTCGTGAGCCTCACGGAAGGGGACGCCACGAGCGGCAAGATAGTCCGCAAGATCGGTCGCTGCCATGAATCCACCACGGGCACCCTCGCGCATACGCCCGACGTTCACACGCATGGTGACAAGCATGCCCACCATCGCCTCGAGAGAGTCCATATATGTATCGATCGCATCGAACGCCGGCTCTTTGTCTTCCTGCATATCTTTGTTGTACGCAAGTGGCAACCCCTTGAGCGTCACAAGAAGCGCAGTAAGATCACCCACCGCACGCCCTGTCTTGCCGCGGACAAGCTCGGCGAAGTCGGGGTTCTTCTTCTGTGGCATGATGCTCGACCCGGTAGACCACGCATCGTCGAGCGTAACGAAGCCGAACTCATCGGTCGACCAGATGATCAGCTCCTCGGCCAGGCGCGAAAGATGCACCATGCCGAGTGTGCAGGCATACGTGAGGTCTGCAAGGAAGTCACGGTCTGAGACTGCATCGAGTGAGTTGGCCGAGATCGCGCTGAATCCTAGCTCCCGGGCGACCATGCCCCGATCGATCGGGAACGTGGTCCCGGCGAGTGCAGCACTCCCTAGTGGAAGTGTGTCCGCTGCCTTGTATGCATGCTTCACCCGCTTGAAATCGCGGGTGAGCATCCACGAGTACGCAAGCATGTGATGAGCGAAGAGTACGGGCTGTGCCTTTTGCATGTGTGTGTAGCCGGGCATCACCACATCCGGGTGATCGGCGGCGAGTCCAAGCAGCGTCGACCGTAGATCATCGATCCGGACTGCGACCTCTAACGCCGCACGCTTACTGTGGAGCCGTGTCCCGGTGGCGACCTGGTCGTTACGCGAGCGGCCCGTATGCAACCGCTTGCCGGCATCGCCGATGCGGCGCGTCAACTCAGCCTCGATGGCCATGTGCACATCTTCGTCGACGATCTCGAAGACAAACGTGCCCGCCTCGATCGACTTCAGGATATCGAGCAACCCCCGCTCGATGGCACCGGAGTCCTCATCGCTGATGACTCCCTGCGCTGCCAGCATTCGGGCATGCGCAATCGAGCCTGCGATGTCCTCGGCATAAAGACGCCTGTCGACCGGAAGCGACGCGCCGAAACGCTGCTGGAACTCACCGGGGGCCTCCCGGAAGCGACCACCCCAGGGAGTCTTGTGCACATCAGACATCGTCACCGCTCCGCCCGACCAACCTGCCACTCTTCTTGCCGACGAAGTACCCTACCGCAAAGAACACGGCGCTCGGCACGAAGAGCACCACGATGACGCCGCCGATGATGAGCCACTCCAGACCGCCGACGAACATCCTAGACCTCGCCCTCTTTGCCCATCTTGCGGCGCTGACGGGCCCACACCTTGACCGGCAGACCGTGCAAGTCGATGTAGCCCTTCGCTGCGGCGTGATCGAAGTTATCAGATACATCGTATGTGGCAAGACCATAGTCGTAGAGCGAGTACGGACTACGACGACCCACGGTCACACAGCTCCCTTTGAAGAAGCGCAACCGCACATCGCCTGTGACGAGCTGCTGTGTCGTCTCGATGAACCCGTCGAGCGCCTCCTTGAGTGGCGAGAACCACATGCCGTTGTAGACCAGCTCGGCCCACTTCTGCTCCACCCCTAGCTTGTAGTGGAGCACCTCGCGCTCCAGGCACAGATCCTCGAGTGCCTTGTGCGCTGTGATGAGCGTGAGCGCGCCCGGTACCTCGTAGACCTCACGACTTTTCACGCCGATGAGGCGATTCTCGATCATGTCGATGCGCCCGAACCCGTGCTTGCCCGCAAGCTCGTTCATCGAGTTGATGATCGCGTGAAAGCTCATCGTCTCTCCGTCGAGCGCCACCGGGATACCCTTCTTGAAGCTGATCTCGACATATTCGGCCTCATCGCAGCTGTTGCCGCGCGAGTCAGCCGTGAGCGTATAGATATCCGACGGGGGCTCGGCCCACGGGTCCTCGAGGACGCCGCACTCGATAGCGCGACCCCAGAGGTTATCGTCGATCGAGTACGGGCTCTTCTTGGTAGTGGGCACCGGGATACCGCGCTCGGCAGCCCAGTCCATCTCCTCTTCCCGCGTCCTCAAGTCCCACTCACGAACCGGTGCGATGATCTCGAGATCAGGATCAAGCGCTGTGATACCGACCTCGAAACGTACCTGATCGTTGCCCTTACCGGTGCAGCCGTGGCTGATATACCGCGCGCCCGCCCGGTGCGCTTCCTCGACAAGGTACTTGACGATGATCGGACGACTCATAGCTGAGAGCAGCGGGTACTTGTTCTCGTAGAGCGCATTCGCCTGCAATGCGCGAGAGAGGTACTCCTCGACATACTCCTCCCGAACATCCTTGACGATCGAATCGACTGCGCCGATGGTGAGCGCCTTCTGACGCACAAACTCCAGGTCCTGACGCTCCTGCCCGACATCGATCGCAAGCGCGATCACGTCGAGATCGTAGTTCTCCTGTATCCACTTGATCGCAACGGAGGTATCGAGTCCTCCAGAGTACGCCAGGACACACTTGTCTTTAGCCACACGACTTCCTTCCACATCGTTCGTCCGGGGTCACTAACGGCGTCCCCGGAACTTCTCGAGTCCTGCCACCACCATCTGCGCAGCGTCCACATCAGGGGTCACGATCAGGATCGTATCGTCCCCGGCGATGCTGCCGAGGATAGCGTCGATCTGCGCCGCGTCGAGGGCAGCAGCAACACTCTGGCCACCACCTGCCGACGTCCTCACCAGTACGAGCTGCTGCGAGGCCACGATCTCGCTGACGAGCTCAGCGACCATCCGCTGCAGATGGATGTCCTCTGCAAGCACGTATACGCCCTCAGGGAGCTTACGTAGCCCCATGTCCGCGATGTCGCGCGACACCGTCGCCTGCGTGCAGGTGAACCCCAGGGTCTTGAGGTGATCGACCAGATCGCGCTGTGTCTTGATCCGCTCCTGGCGCACGATCGACCTGATGGCATCCTGGCGCTGACTTCTCTTACGCATGCCGGCCCCTTTCCTTCGCCCTAAAGGACGAGTGACATCCAGGCACGCTGAGCGTGCAAGCGATTCTCGGCCTCATCGAAGACGGCGGACTGCGCCGAGTCGATGACCGAAGCGGACACTTCCTCTCCACGGTGTGCCGGGAGACAGTGCATGAACATGGCCTCACCGTCAGCGCGAGCCATCATCTCGTCATCGATCGTCATGCCGGCGAAATCGCTGACCCGACGATCGTGCTCGGCCTCCTGGCCCATCGATGCCCAGGTGTCCGTGACGACGACGTCCGCACCGGTGACCGCAAGGTGCGCGTCCACTCCGGTCGTGATGGTCGCGCCAGTCCCATAGCGGGCGGCAAGCGCACGCGCCTGCTCGACGACGGCCGCCTGAGACTCATAGCCTACAGGTGTGGCGATCGAGACATCGATGCCTGCAAGCGCACCCGCCAACAGGTACGTATGGGCCATGTTGTTGCCGTCGCCGATGTACGCAAGCTTCAGGCCCCCGAGCGCCCCCTTGTGCTGCCGGATAGTGAGCAGATCGGCGAGGCCCTGACAGGGATGATAGTCGTCCGTGAGCGCGTTGATGACCGGCACCGAGGCGTGCTCGGCCACCTCCTCGATGTGACTATGCGCGAACGTGCGCAGCACGATGAGGTCGACGTAGCGCTCGAGCACTTTCACGGTGTCGTGCACGGTCTCCTCACGCGAGAAAGCATCGTGAGGGCCCATCACCACCGGATGGACGCCAAGCTGTACACAGCCGACCTCGAAGCTCACGCGGGTCCTGAGCGACGGCTTCATGAAGATCAGGCCCGCAGCGAGGTTATCGAAACGCGGCCACGCTGCAACGGGCTGCTCCGCGACATCGAGCACATGTGTGATCTCATCTGGCGACAGTTCAGCGAGCGTGAGAAGATCCCGCCCCTTAAATGTCTGCATCATGCCCCTCCAAGAACGGACTCCAGTGTATTTATCATTATATCCGTTTCATCCGAAGTGCATACTAGCGGCGGCAGCAGTCGGAGGATACTATCACCGATGGCGTTCAGCACGAGTCCACGCTCCAGACACGCAGAGGCCACCGCCTTAGCCTCCGGGCGGACCAACTGTGCCGCCATCATCAACCCACGGCCACGCACCTCGGCGATCGCACCCGTGCGCTCACCGAGATCCGCAAGGTCATGCGCGAACGCCGCCCCCGTCGCCGCGGCATTGACGCCAAGACCCTCCGCTTCGAGCGCCTCGAGTGTCGCAAGTGCCGCTGCACACGTCACGGGACCACCACCGAAGGTAGACCCGTGATCGCCCGGGCTTAGCGCCTCGGCGGCGCTTCCTGCAGCCATCACGACACCGATCGGCAGACCGTTGGCGAGTGCCTTGGCGAGCGTGATCACATCGGGACGCACGCCGTAACCCTGCCAGGCGAACGCAGAACCGGTACGGAAGCAGCCACACTGCACCTCATCGAACATGAGCAGCACATCCCGCTCATCACACAGAGCGCGCGCTGCCTCCAGATAGACCTGATCACACGGGTACACACCGCCCTCCCCCTGAACGGGCTCGAGGAGTACAGCACACGTGCTCTCGGAGATCGCGGCACCAAGCGCTGCGATGTCGTTCAGCGGCACATGGGAGAACCCGGGTAGTAGAGGTGCGAAGGCTTCTTGCTTGGACGGCTGGCCGGTGGCCGAGAGTGCGGCCATCGTGCGACCATGGAAGCTCCGCTCGGCGGTCACCACGTGATAACAGCCGTCCCCTCGCCGCGCCTTCCCCCAACGACGAGCGAGCTTGATGGCACCTTCGAGCGCCTCGGTGCCCGAGTTACAGAAGAAGCTCTGCCATCTCCCACCGGCGAGACCCGACAGCCGCTCTGCAAGAGCGTCCCTGTTCTCCACATGGTAGAGGTTCGAGACATGGACAAGCTTATGCATCTGACGTTCTACCGCAGCGGCCACCGCCGGATGCGCATGCCCGAGGTTCACGACCCCGATACCCGAGACGAAGTCCAGGTACTCCCGACATTCATCGTCGTAAAGACGCATACCCTCGCCACGCTCGAAGAGCACCGGCTGCCGAGCGTATATGTGCATGTGATACGCCTCGTCGAGAGCGACTATCTCATCGTAGCGTGTACCCATCGCTAAAGGGTCACCTCGCCCTCATATGCCGCGTACGTGGCGTCGTCCTCAAGGCCAAGGCCCCTGCCCTCGCTCGTGATCATCGTGCCGATCCCTTCGTTCGTGTAGACCTCCACCAACAGAGCGTGCGGGAGGGTGCCGTTCAAGATATGTGCACGCTCGACCCCCCGCCGGAGCGCATGCACGCAGGCACCCACTTTAGGGATCATGCCGGAGGCGAGCGTACCGCCGGTGAGCATGGACTCGGCCTCGGCCAGCCCAAGTGCGCTCAAGAGCGAGCTTTTGTCCGCGAAGTCCGCATACAGACCGTCCACGTCGGTCAGGAAGATGACTTTCTCGGCCCCAAGTGCTACCGCTATCTCTCCCGCTACCAGATCGGCGTTGATGTTGAAGCTGCCGCCGTCGTCACCGGCTGCCACCGACGCGATGACCGGGATGAACCCGTTCTCGATGAGGTTCATGACCACGGTCGTGTCGACGTGCGTGACCTCTCCCACTCGACCAAGACGTTCGTCCTTCACGCTGGCAGTGATGAGGTCCGCATCGTCACCGGCAACGCCGACCGCGAGTCGACCATGCGCGTTGATCGCCGAGACAAGATCACCGTTCACCTTGCCGACGAGCACCATCCTCACGATCTCCATGGCCTCGGGAGACGTCACCCGCAGTCCATCGACGAACTCGACCGGCATCCCCAGGCGATCCATGTATGAAGTGATCTCCGGGCCACCGCCGTGCACGATGACAGGGTTGATGCCGACGAGCTTCATGAGCACGATGTCCGCAGCCACGCTATGGCGAAGCGCCTCGTCGGTCATCGCAGCACCACCGTACTTCACCACCACGGTGCGACCCCATGCGCGCTTGATCCACGGAAGAGACTCCATGAGGATCGCGGCCTTATCATGCATGTCCATGCCCGCTCCTCCCCTCATGAACGGTAGTCCCCGTTTATCCGGACGTAGTCGTAGCTGAAGTCACACGTCCACACCGTGGCCTCAGCGCCACCGATGTGGAGATCGACGACGATGTCGATCTCTGGCTCTGCGAGGGCACGGGATGCCTCGCCCTCATCGAAGCCCGTAGCCGACCCATGCTCGCACGTGACGATACCCGCAAGCACGATCTCGAGCCCCGCA
>Ga0265295_1007196_pt1 | contig 12971 bp, 8 predicted proteins | sample Munlansysbiofilm_FD_192503 | JGI IMG/M metagenome (GOLD analysis project Ga0265295, IMG submission 192503) | Leachate microbial communities from a municipal landfill in Southern Ontario, Canada - Methane capture system biofilm | ecosystem: Engineered > Solid waste > Landfill > Unclassified ... | reverse complement strand
TTTTAAGCCTGACGCAATCTGTTTAAAAAGCTCCTCATAGCTTATATCAGCAGCCGAAACAATATAGCGCTCGCCCTCATAGTCGCCCTGCATCAGCAGCAGCATCGCATCCACCACGTCTTTCACATCCACAAAACCATTGATGCCTTTGGTGTAAAACTTCATGCCATCGGCAACCGTCTTGAAAAGTGCCGCACTGCCATCGCTCCAGTTTCCGGCGCCCAAAATGATGGCAGGATTTACGATAACAGCTTTAAGCCCTTCGGCAATGCCGCGCCAAACCTCCCTTTCAGCGCCATATTTAGAAATTGCGTAGGAAGAATTATTGCCCGAAGTTTTCCATCCCGTTTTTTCTGTGACAGGATTTCCCGGCTCGGCGCGACCTAAAGTAGCTACTGAACTAACATGACAAAACTTCTTCACGCCACAATGTAGCGCAGCATTCACCAAATTTGCTGTGCCTTGAATATTGGTGTAGTGCATCTCTTTTTTATCAGAAGGCCTAAAGGAAACCGTTGCTGCACAATGATATACGAAATCTGCTCCGGCAAGGGCGGTTTCCAGGCTGTAATAATCGGAAAGCTCGCCTTCCACCCAAATTATTTTATCAAAGGCCGAAGCGGCATCCACAAAACTGCGCGCCAGCACCCGTTTTATAAGCGACAAATCAGATTGTGGCCTGCGCAAAGCCGTAATTTCTGCGCCTTGGCGCAGCAGCCCAGCCACCAAATACGATCCAACTAAACCCGTTGCTCCTGTAACAAAATTCATTCAACAAAAGTACGCAAGAGTTTTTAATCAGCCCGGATAATAAACGCTTAAAGCCTCAAGGAGCTGCGCCAACAGATTTGCTGAAAACACTATCTTTGCGCCGAAAAAATTTACCGATATGATGCACAAAAATTTTGTAGAAGAACTGCGTTGGAGAGGCATGATTCACGACCTCACGCCCGGCACTGAAGAACAACTTTCGCAAGAAATGACAACAGCTTACGTGGGTATTGATCCAACTGCCGACTCCTTACACATCGGTCATCTGGTGGGTATTATGATGCTGAAACACCTACAAATGGCGGGACACAGACCGCTGGCACTTATTGGTGGCGCAACCGGAATGATTGGCGATCCATCCGGAAAATCGCAGGAGAGAAACCTGCTCGACGAAACCACCCTGCGCCACAACCAGGAATGCCTAAAACAACAATTGTCCAAATTCCTGGATTTTGAAACCGAAGCCCCCAACAAAGCTGGTCTGGTAAATAATTACGACTGGATGAAGTCGTACAGCTTTCTGGATTTTATCCGTGAAATAGGCAAGCATATCACCGTCAATTATATGATGTCTAAAGACTCTGTGAAGAAACGCCTCACGGCTGAAAACGCTACAGGAATGTCGTTTACCGAGTTTACTTATCAACTGGTTCAAGGCTATGATTTTCTGCATTTATATCAGCATGAAAACTGCAAGCTGCAAATGGGTGGTTCCGACCAATGGGGAAATATTACAACCGGAACAGAACTGATACGCAGAAAGTTAGGTTCAGAAGCCAAAGCTTTTGCCCTTACCTGCCCGCTCATCACCAAAGCCGATGGTGGCAAATTTGGTAAAACCGAAAGCGGCAATATTTGGCTTGATCCCGAAAAAACCACGCCTTATGCATTTTACCAATTTTGGCTCAACTGTTCCGATGAGGATGCCGCTAAATACATAAAAATTTTTACGCTGATGTCGCGCGAAGAAATAGAAAAGCTGGAAGAAGAACATCAGCTGGCACCGCATCAGCGGCAGCTGCAAAAAGCGCTGGCGCAAGAAATTACAACACGCGTACATAGCGAAGAAGCACTGCAGCTGGCCGAAGAAGCCAGCCAGATTTTATTTGGAAAAGGCACCACCGATGCCTTACGCAAACTGGATGAAAAAACTTTATTAAGTGTCTTTGAGGGCGTTCCGGCTGTTGATGTGCAACGGAATACACTTGCCGAATCCTTAGATATCACTGAATTTCTGACTACACATACCAATATTTTCCCATCAAAAGGTGAGGCACGCCGCATGCTTAAAGACAATGGCGTGAGCATCAATAAAGAAAAAGTAAAAGACGATACGCAAGTTGGAATAGCCGATCTACTCAATAACAAGTATATACTGGTTCAAAAAGGCAAGAAAAATTACTATTTGGTGCATGTAATTTAAACGCAAGCACTTTTTTGGGGGTAACATTTTTGTCTGATAAGTAAAATAACTACAGTGCTTGTTGCTTCAAGTGATATTGTTGTAAAAAAGCATAGCAATATCCTGATCAGCTAATAAAATCAAAAATTCTAACATAAATAAAATTTATATACTTTTGAGCCATATTCATTCACTTAACACCTTCTATTAAATGAGAAAGAATTTTATTATTCTGCTTAGTTCATTGGTAATCATACTTATTGCAGGCCTGCAATGGGTAATCAGCGACGACAGCAAAACAGAACGTGAACGTCGCAATATGGTTGACACCCGCGTTGATAACAACGGATATTATAAGCGCCTGGCTGCGAAAGGCTTATATACCTTAAATCCCGAGATGCGTACTGCTGAAGCCATTTTTACCGGCAGTAAAATTACAGCCTATTCTGTACTCACCGACGACTCACCTGATGTGCCGGTAACAACACAAAACTCTACTCAATCAGAAAACTCCATCTTTATAGACCCCAACAATCCGGATGTTGTTCTTAATTCGAACAACTCTACCCAAAACCCGGTGGGATCACTTTATGGTGCCAATGATTTATACTCCTTTGATTACGGTGAAACCTGGCAAGGTAAAGTACAGGGTGCAGGCGGCAGCAACAGTGGCGACCCGGCCACGGCAATTGGCCTCAACGGACGCTGGTATGTAAACTACATTTCTAATCCAGGCGGGCAAGGTGTAGCTTATTCCGATGACCAAGGCGCAAACTGGACGGCACGCACTATCGCGCCAAACCCGGGCTCGCTGGCCGACAAAAATCACTTCTGGATCGACAACAGCCTCACCTCCACCTACGAAGGAAATCTCTATAACCTTTGGACAGACTTTGGTGGCCCCTACGATTCTGAAATCGTTGTTTCTCATTCATCAGATGATGGAGATACCTGGTCACCAAGAGTACCAATCAGCAATGCAGTAAATGCCGGAAGCCATAACCAGGGCGTAAACGTAAATACCGGCCCCAATGGTGAAGTATATGCCGTATGGGCAATCTATGACGGCTTTCCGGCTGATGAAAAAGCACTTGGATTTTCCCGTTCATTCGATGGTGGCGCAACCTGGGAAACCGCCACCCGAATTATCGGTAACCTGAGAGGTATCCGCACTTCCGAAACCAGCAAAAACCACCGTGTAAACAGCTTCCCGGTGATGTCAGTTGATATTTCGGGAGGACCCAACAACGGAAATATATATGTGGTTTGGACAAATATTGGTATCCCCGGTGTTAATCAAAACGAAAGTATCGACGTCTATATGATAAAATCTACCGATCAGGGCAGTACTTGGACTTCGCCTACCCGCGTAAACCAAGATCCTTATGGCGAAGGCAAAGAACATTATTTCCCTTGGATTACCTGTGATCCTGAAAACGGTATCCTGAGCGTTGTTTTTTACGACGACAGAAATGTAAACAGTAATCAATGTGAAACATTTTGTGCCAACAGCTACGATGCCGGCGAAACCTGGGAAGACTTCAAAGTATCTGATGTGGCCTTCACGCCTTCACCTATTCCCGGTTTGGCCGGTGGCTATATGGGTGACTACTTGGGCATCTCCGCCCGAGGCGGAAAAGTGTATCCCGTTTGGGCCGATAACCGACTGGGTCATATGATGACTTTTACCTCACCTTACGAAACAAATGCACTGAGCAGGCCTTTCGATTTAATTGCTGAAACACCTTTTGAAACCGGCGAAACAGCCCTGGAATGGCAATACGAGCCAGAAGCCGGCTTTATTCATTTTAATGTTTACCGCAACAACGAGCTGATTGGCACTACTGAAGACCTAAATTATGCCGATCAACTGCCTGATTATGGTGTCTTTACCTATGGGGTAACTGCTGCCTATACCGATGATGGCGAAAGCGGTGCTGCCCGTGCCACCGTGCAGTGGGGTGACGCGCGTATAAGCGTTGATCCTGCAAGTGTTTTTCAGATTTTACAACCTGGCGCAACGACTACGCAACAGCTTGTTGTCAACAATGTTGGTCAACTTGATTTGAACTACAATGTAAGCTCTCAAGTGATTAATCTTCCACGCGAAACAGCTGCTTACTGTCCTGCTTCCGGTGGTGGTGATGAGTATATTTCTAAGGTTGAATTTGGTGATATCAACAATGCCTCCGGCGCAGATGGTTATGCTGATTACACCGAAACCATGTCAACAGAAGTGCGCACAGGTGAGCCTATGCAGCTCACTGTAACCAATGGAAAATCATACAGCAGCGACCAATGTGGCGTTTGGGTTGACTGGGATCAAAACGGTGTTTTCGACGATGAGCCGATTATTGTTTCAGGCACACCCGGAAACGGTCCTTATACTGCTATGATTGCACCTCCTATAGGTACGCCTTCTGGCGAAACCCGGATGCGTATTCGTATTACCTATACAGGCGAGGTTAGTCCTTGTGGAACAACATCTTATGGCGAGGTGGAAGACTATACCCTCAACGTAATAAGCTGGCTGAACTATTCTCCAAATAGCGGTACTATTTTAGCCGGACAATCCGATACCATCACCATTGGCTTTAGCGCGATGGATGTTGAGTTGGGCGATTATTACGCACAACTGAAAATCTCAAATAACGATCCTGATAATCCTTTGCTCGAAGTGCCAATACACTTGAAAGTAGCCGATATTATGGTCGTTTCAGAAGCTAATCCAGCCGAAATTTGCGCTGGCGAAAGCAGCACACTTTTCGTGGAAGCAACAGGACAAGGTGAAACTTTTACCTATCTCTGGACAACAGAACAGGGCGATGTGATTTCTGAAACACAGGAAGCTACCGTTAGTCCCGCTGAAACCAGTATCTATCTGCCTTTCGCCATCATCGAAAATGATACCATTGCAGGCAACCCCGTAACTGTAGTGGTTTATGCGCTTCCTCAACCTAATTTAGGTGAGGATCAATCTGCTTGCGGAACTGACCTCATCAGCCTTGATGCCAATACCGAAGGTGCCAGTTTTGAATGGTCAAACGGTGCAACCACCCCAAGCATTGAAGCTTCTGCCGAGACTTTTGGTTTTGGCACGCATGAAATATGGGTGAAAGTAATCTCAGAAAATGGATGTGAAAACGCTGATACCGTGATGGTTACTTTTGGTGAAATTCCTGCAGTAAACCTGGGTGAGAATCAGCAGCTTTGCAAAGATGCTTCTATGAACCTCGATGCTACTGTTGATGGCGCTACCTATCTTTGGTCAACCGGCCAAACAGTAGCCAATATTACTGTTGAAGGCACCGAGCTTGGTGTTGGAACACACGAAATTTGGGTTGAGCTTACATCAGCTTTAGGCTGTGTTAACAGCGACACCATACAGCTTACTGTAAATGATCTTCCACCAACGGTTTCACTGGGAGAAAACAAGGTATTTTGTGGCGGTGAACAATTCGCGCTGGATGCTGCTGTTGAAGGCTTTACCTACAACTGGTCGAACGGTGAAAGTACCCAAGCTATCGTTATTGACACCACCGGATACGGCTACGGAACACAAACAGTTTGGGTTGAGCTGATCAGTGATGATAATTGCATAAGCCGCTCAGATGAAGTGCTGATAGAGTTTATCAACTGTACCGGCATCAATGAGGCAACTGCCATTAAGCTGGCCGTTTATCCCAATCCGGGCGATGGTATTTTCTACCTCGACATGAAATCCGTCGATAACCAAAAAGTAAAGCTCAATGTGTTTGATGCACAAGGTGTTAATGTATATTCAACAACTGAATTACAAACCAATAACGGCAAATGGAAACTGGAGCTAAGTCATTTGCCTGCCGGTGTTTATCACTTAATTATTGATGGTAAATCACGGGTTGACCGCAAATTGATTATTAAGTAATCTTTGCATTAAGCAACAGATAAAAAACGGTATTGTAATTCGATTACAATACCGTTTTTTTTTCTGAGATCAGCACTTTTTCCATTTGTACAGCATTTCTTTCAAGGCTGTTTTCCCGTAGTTTAGCTATCTTTGCCGAAATTTTTCGAATATGAGCATGATATTAAGTGAGCAGGAACAACAGCGAAGGCAATCATTGGCAGAGATTTACAAAATGGGCATCAATCCTTATCCGCCCGAAGCCTTTGAAGTAAGTACTTCTTCCGGAGAAATTCTGGAGAAATTTGAGCAAAATCCCGAGCAGTATAAGCGAGTGAGCCTAGCCGGCCGCATTATGAGCCGCCGCATTATGGGTGCAGCTTCTTTTGTGGAGCTTCAGGACGGTTCAGGACGTATCCAGCTATACATAAAACGCGATGATTTGTGCCCTGGCGAAGACAAAAGCTTTTACAATATCGTGTTCAAACGCCACTTGGATATTGGCGATATCATTGGCGTAGAAGGCTTTGTGTTTGTTACACAGATGGGCGAAATCACCATACATGTAACTTCACTTAAAATACTAAGTAAATCGCTGCGCCCACTGCCTATCGTGAAAGAAAAAGACGGCAAACTGTATGATGCTTTCACCGATCCGGAGCAGCGTTACCGCATGCGTTATGTAGATTTAATTGTGAATGAAACGGTCAAAGACACTTTCGTGAAGCGCACCAAAGCGATCAACAGCATGCGCAACTTTTTCAACGAATTTGATTACCTCGAAGTGGAAACGCCGATTTTGCAACCCATTCCGGGAGGCGCCGCTGCCAGGCCGTTTATAACCCACCACAATGCACTCGACATGCAGCTTTATCTGCGTATTGCCAATGAGCTTTACCTAAAACGCCTTATCGTTGGCGGCTTTGACGGCGTATATGAGTTTGCAAAAGACTTCCGTAACGAGGGCATGGATCGCACACACAATCCTGAGTTTACTGTTATGGAAATTTATGTGGCCTACAAAGATTACCGCTGGATGATGGATTTTACAGAAACCATGATCAAACGTGTTGTAGCCGAAACTATTGGCAAAAAATCCGTGAAAGTAGGTGAGCGCGAAATCAATTTTGAACCTGTGTTTGCACGTGTGCCTATTCTCGAAGCCATAAAAATCCATACCGGTTTTGATGTGTTGGGAATGGACGAAGTTGCCTTGCGTGATGTATGCAAAAAACTGGCTATCGACGTGGACGAAAGTATGGGCAAAGGGAAACTCATCGATGAGATTTTTGGTGAAAAATGTGAGTCACATTATATTCAGCCCACTTTTATCATTGATTATCCGGTTGAAATGTCGCCACTTACCAAACGCCACCGTGATAATCCTGATTTAACCGAACGTTTTGAACTGTTCATCAATGGCAAAGAAATTGCAAACGCATACACCGAGCTTAATGACCCGATTGATCAACGCAAACGTTTTGAAGACCAGATGCAGCTTTCTGAGCGCGGCGACGATGAAGCTATGTTTATTGATCAGGACTTTTTACGCGCGCTGGAATACGGTATGCCACCCACTTCGGGAATGGGCATTGGCATCGACCGTTTGGTGATGTTGCTTACGGGTCAAACTAGCATTCAGGAAGTACTGTTTTTCCCGCAGATGCGTCCGGAAAAAGCACAAAAACAGCTTGAAGTCAAAGATTTATTAAAATACACTATTCCAAAAGCCTGGGCTGAGCTAATTTTGGAAGCGGGCTATCAGAATCTAGGAGCCATACGCGAAGAAAAAGCCACCGCACTGCTGCAAAAACTGAATGGTCTGCGTAAAAAAAACAAACTAACTATCGACGCCCTTCAACTTGAAGAAGTAGATGGTTGGATTTCAAAGCTTAACGAATAAGAAACTGTTCCGTAATAAAAGCCTAAAAAAAGGGGTTATAAACATTAAACTGTTTATAACCCTCTTTTTTTTAATCACTTAAAACTAATTTTTTTCTTTAATTTAGCCCATTAAGCACCAAAATAACCATCCTATTGAATTCAATACGCCAGAAACCATGAAAGAAGTGTACCACAAACTGTCCCATCTGGTTTTGATGTTTTTTGTAACAACATTAATATCAAACTATTCAATTGCCCAAACGACATATTCCAAACAATCGGGTAAGACTGAAACACGTCCGCAAAAATCCTCAGAAAGTATGCCCTCAAATAGTGGCACATCACCCAATGCCCTGCGATTGTCTGTCAGTTTCGGGCCTACATTATTTTTTGGTGACGTAAAACAGTACCAGTATTATCCTGTTACCAACTACGAAAGCGAATGGAAATTTGGCGGATCGCTGATGCTTGAATACCAGATAGGTCCTATTTTCAGCCTTCGCGGACAAGCGTTATATTCTGAGCTGGCCGGCACCAGACGCGAATGGAAAAAATACTTTAACTCCGAATTGATTGAATTTAACCTCAATACAGCCATAAACCTCAACAACCTTATTGGTGGTTATCGCGCCGATCGTCCTTGGAATATCAACCTGGTGGTTGGTGTAGGCTTGCTTAACTATAATACCACGGTTTACGAGCTGGGCTCAAATAAAATACTCGCCAAAAGGGGTTTTGGAAACGGAATTGGTATTGGTGGCCGAACACTTGAAGGCGTATTGATGGGTGGAATTGGGTTCGATTATCACATCAGTAAAAACTGGTCGTTACGGTTTGAAACCGCTAACAGGGCACTTAATTCTGATCTGCTCGACAATCATGCCAATAGCTTTAAATATGACGTCTATAACCACACTTCCATTGGTCTTTCTTATACTTTTAAAAGCTCCGGAAAAAATATTAGAATGGTGCCAGAATCTGAATCTGAATTACAAGTAGTTGAGCCTGATGTAATTATACCTGTTGAGCCCACGGATAAAAGTGGTTCTGAAGGCTTTAATCGTGTTATTGATGTACTCGAGCTGCAACCCAAAGCCGAACCGGAAAAAATTGTTGAAGAAGTTATTGTGAAAGAAACTCCCACACCAAAGCCCGTTTATACCGGCACTGAATACAGGGTGCAAATACGGGCGCGTTATGGCCGTCAAATCTCTAAACAGGAATTGGCAAAAACCTATAATTTGTCTGCCGCAGAAATCATGGAAAACACCTATAACGGTTATTATATATACACTATAGGCTCTTACAGCAATTATGATCAGGCTGCCCAACACAGAAATGTAATTCGCTCAACGCACGGGGTGTATGATGCCTTTATAGTAGCTTTCCGCAATGGCGAGAGGTTGAGTAAACTTCCATAATTAGTGGTTTAACTTTAATAAAAACACTTGGCCAAGGCCTGATTTCCAGCAGTAATCTGCTAAAAGCAACTATGATAACTACTGATAAGCAATAGCTTATGTCTTTTGTTGTAAAATAAAAATATTTTTATGTATATTTGACTTTTCAACAGCATTACCAAAAAGCACTTTCTATATAATGAAAAAAAATGACTTTGACTACGACGAAAAGACAGACGATTTATCTACTAAGGTAATGGTCTGGCTTATTATTCTTGCTTTGATTGCTGCTGTCTATCTGAGTCAGGTTTTGGTATAAAAAAATCCTGTTGCTTTTCTAAAAACAACAGGATTTTATGATTCGTACAAGAAGCAATTACTGCTTCACCACCTTCGTAATTTGTTGCTGCTTCCCATCAGTTATCTTTAGGAAATAAACGCCTTTCGCAAGTTTGGCAGCGATTTGCAGCTGATGTTCGCCAGCCTCAAAAACACTTCCCGAAACACTTTCAACTATTCTCCCGCTCAAATCTGTTAGTGCAATTTGTAGCTTTTCGGTCTGTGGCAAATACAGCCTGATGTTCAACTGCTGATCAAAAGGATTGGGATAAACCTGTGCTTCAAGTTTTTTGGTTTCTGAAATACTGCTAACCAAGCTTTTTCTAATTTTAGCAGGTACCCTATAATCACCAATATCTGTAGCAATCTCTATGTTGGCATACATATATTTTGTAGGATTCATTTGTACAGCCATCCCAACAACAACCATTATTTCAACACTTTCACCCGGTGCAATCACGAAAGGCAATTCAGGCATATCATAAAAATCAAACCACCAGACATCATCAAATCCTATTTCTAAAATTGTGATAGGATTCGCTGTTTCATTCTTAAGGATCAGGTAATCTTCGTACTCATTGATATAATAGAGTGTATCCGGCGTTATGGTAAGTTCTGTAATTTGCTGTTCTTCAACAACAAACTGATGCGGATCAAAAGCACCGGTATAAGGCTGCATCAGGCGGCGGCCAGTTTCGTCTTTTGCAAAAACGTAATAATCAACGGCATCTCCGCCTTCGTATCCTTTGATATAAGCCACAAACTCATCTTCATCAGCGCTTGCCGCGAAAGTAGTCGTTTGATAAGCAGCGCCATTGATGCTGTAATAAACCAACAAAGAATCAGCCACTAAATCCTCGCCCGAATAAGCAATAATTTTACTGGTGATGGCCAGCGAATCTTCATAACTCACTGTGCCATATAACGGTCTGTGATCAATAAACAGCATTTCCAGGTCGGCAATACCTCTTGTGCGACAGTGCAGCGCATCGGTATTGTACCAGCTATTCCAGGTAATTCCTACGATTTCATAGCCCGGCATAGCTTCTTCATATACGGCCATGGCTTCGTCGTCCCATTGGCTTCCCGAGAGTGGAACAAGTACCTTATTATTAACTATTGTTGAATTGCTATAAGGTGTGGTTGGATTTCCGCCGGGCGTATAAACCCTGTAAACCTTATAAGGATAGCCGTATGCGCATGGCGTTGTAGCAAAATAATTGGCCACGGCTTCGTAATCGTCATAGCGGTAGTCTGATTCCGGCACCTGACCGATGAGTATTTTGTCTGGAGCTAGGTATTTTCCCCAGCAGTCGATATGCTTGATATAATCGTCGAGCGGGTCGATGGTAATATCATAGCGCGTTATGCCCAGAAAAGATTCAACTTTATCAAGCACCTGTTGTGGCGTGAGGTTGTTTTCATCATAAACCAAATCAGTTGAAGCCGCCATACCCCGGCCATCTACCATCATATTTCCACCGGTATGCATTAGGTTCATGCCGTACAGATTGATACCCAAATTTTGTGCAACAGCCACCGGCACGTTATTGTCGTTGGGCCGCGGACGATCATAAGGGAAGTCAACAATACCGGGCTGTTTATTGCCATCGAAAACAAACCAGGGACCGTAATCGCGTGTCCAATGGCTATCGGTTGGTGTGATGATAAAGCTGCAATTGTCCGTATTTACGCCATTTTGGGTGTAAAGATTCAGCACCTGATTGGCTTGCGAGTTGCTGTTAACCAAAGTCACTACCTTAACATCTTCGGCCATTTCGACAATCAGCGAATAAGGAATTCCCAAAGGATATCGAATCAAAACGGATTGCATGGGTTCAAACTCAGCCACCATACGTGCACCACCTTCGGGAGGACTGGTTTCAGTAAAATTAAGGCTGTTAGTAACAGGTGCAGCCATTTCCTCTGCGGAAAGATAGTGCAACTTCCGCCAGTCGGCAGGCAATTTTTCCTGTGAAAAAACCACCTGAATATTCATCAAAACGACTGCAATAATGCTAAGATGTATGAAACGTTTCATCGATTAAGTTAAGGTTTTTGAGTATTCTTTCGGGAGCCAAAGTTAAGCATATAGCCAATTCATGGTAGTTTTTATTGTAAAAAATGTCTGTTATTCCAAGTTAGAAAGGTTTGGCTTTACATAGAAACCCGAAGAAAACCGCTTTAATATGGTAAAATATAATACCCTGAAGAAGAAACTTTAGAAGAAATAATTCATGTATCTTTGCCCCTGCACATATCAAAATTTTGAAACTATGAATTTAAGCATATTATTAGGCATGGTAGGAGGCTGGCAGATTGCGATAATCGTGATGGTTATTTTATTACTTTTTGGCGGCAAAAAAATTCCGGAACTGATGCGCGGCTTAGGCAGAGGCGTAAAAGAGTTTAAAGATGGCATTGGTGGCGAAGGTGAAGAAGAAGAAAAGAAAACAAAATCTGAGAAAGAAATCAAATAATTCTGCTTTCATTCCTTATTTTACCATACTATAAGGAAACTTACTGCGTTTGTCATCCAGCTGACTTATCAACCTTTAATTGTTGGTTACTATCAGTTATTCATGGCTTTATCATTTTTTTATCCCTTATTTTTGCATCAATAAATAATAAATTTTAGTTTATGAAGCGCAATATTATTGCTGTTCTACTACTCAACTTTTTCTTATTGCCCGGTTTTTTATCAGCCCAGTCGGAAATAAAAGAAATTCTTCAAGACTCTACGTTCGCAGTAGCCGACAGCATCTTTTTCAATGCTGACAGCTTGATAATGACCGAGACTGAAATTAACGCGCAAAATAGTGGAGAAGCCATTGTAGAGGATTCTCCAATCCTTAAAATGCTCGACAGCCTATATAGAATTCGTTATTTTAGTGACAGTATTCTACTTACAGATTCAACAATTCTGAATCACTATGGCTATACGCCCAATGATGTCCCGCAATTTGCTGACAGCGTTTACAGTAAGCGCATTGCCGACCTGAACCGCGAAACCACCATTGACTTAACCTATAACAAACACGTAAAATCATTTATCGAACTGTATGCCAACCGCAAACGTGAGCTTACCAGCCGCGTTTTAGGCCTTTCGTATGTGTATTATCCGATGTTTGAAGAGCTGCTTGATCGTTATGATATTCCACTGGAAATGAAGCATTTGGCTGTTGTAGAATCCGCTTTAAACCCTACCGCCGGATCGCATATGGGCGCTAAAGGACTTTGGCAGTTTATGTATGGAACCGGCAAGGTTTACGACCTGAAAGTAACTTCT
>Ga0265295_1007195_pt1 | contig 12972 bp, 10 predicted proteins | sample Munlansysbiofilm_FD_192503 | JGI IMG/M metagenome (GOLD analysis project Ga0265295, IMG submission 192503) | Leachate microbial communities from a municipal landfill in Southern Ontario, Canada - Methane capture system biofilm | ecosystem: Engineered > Solid waste > Landfill > Unclassified ... | reverse complement strand
TTTTTACCAATTACGTCCCTCACAAGACTTACAAAAATTTGATTATTAGTTTACTGTTACATCTTCTTCAACAAAGCATATCGTCCAAAAGTATCAATATCCTAAATGGTATTTTGAATTATAACTTAGCAAACTACTAATACAACAAATGCCGTAGGCATTAAACATTGGTAAAAATGTCAAACAAAAAACGCAGAAGTCCCGTTAGGGACGAAACATAAAAATCTTTTGCACCTATAAAATCTCAAATCAAATAACTACGAAGTTTCAAATTTTATAAAAAGCTAAAAAACAGATATATCGTCCCTAAGGGACTTCTAAAAAACTATCTATCAGACCTTTACCAATATATCGTCCCTACGGAACTTCTAAAAAAACTGACTACCAGGTTTTTAATAAGATATCGTTCCTACGGAACTTATAAAACACTGATTACTACATTTTTACCAATTACGTCCTATAACTGATACAGTAAAAAACACATTTAATGCACTAAGTTGCAACACAGCACACGCTATCTATACAACAAATGCCGTAGGCATTAAACATTGGTAAAAATGTCAAACAAAAAACGCAGAAGTCCCGTTAGGGACGAAACATAAAAATCTTTTATAACTATAAAATCTCAAATCAAATAACTACGAAACATCAACAACTTTTACAACTACAATGTTCAAAAATAAAATTTTATCAAACATCAAATAATTCTCAAACATTTTCTACCAAAACTCCCCATAAAAGCCATAGATTTGCAACCTAATAAAAATTATTATTTAGAATTCTCTCCAAATATGAAGTTTTAGGCAAACAATTTGCTATTTTTACAGTTGTTAATTTTAAATTAAATAAAATGAAAAAGATTTTAATTATTAGTTTGCTAATAGGTTTTGGGTTGATAAGCTATGCCCAAGAATCTATCGTTAATTGGAAAATTCAGCAATCACGTGAGGTAACTGGAAGTCATATTTTGATAATCTCAGCAGAAATCCCCCAAGAATGGTATATTTATGGGATGAATATGGAAAAAGGAGGTCCGCTCCCATTATTTTTTGCAATTGAGAATGATGATGAGAAAGTAATTGTTGCAGAATTTTCCGAAATTTCAAAAGCTAAAGAGGTTTACGATGACGTGTTTTCTATGAATGTCAGCAGTTATTTTGATAAAGTTGAAATAAAATGCACATTTATACCAAAATCAGAAACTACTGAGTTTAACTTAATAATTGATGGACAAGCATGCAATAAAAAAGATGGAACCTGCGTACCAGTTTATCAAACAATACCAGTCGAGATAATAGATTAAAAACATACAAATAATATACATATAATTTAATTAATTAATTACAAATGAGTGAAAAGATTAAATGTTTGATTATCGGCTCAGGACCAGCCGGTTACACAGCAGCTATTTATGCTGCACGAGCAAATTTAAGTCCTGTAGTTTACGAAGGCTTACAACCTGGCGGACAGTTGACAATCACAACCGAAATTGATAATTTCCCTGGTTATCCTCAAGGAGTTACAGGACCAGAAATGATGAATCAATTAAAAGCTCAAGCAGAACGATTTGACACAGATGTTCGGTTCGGGATAATCACAAAAGTTGATTTTTCAAAAAGACCTTTTAAAATTATTGCCGACAATACTCACGAAATTGAAGCAGAAGTTGTGATTATAGCAACAGGAGCAACTGCAAAATACTTAGGATTTGATTCAGAGGAGGAATTTAAAGGTTTAGGTGTATCAGCATGTGCGACTTGCGATGGTTTCTTTTATAAAGGACGTGATGTAGCAGTTGTTGGCGGCGGTGATACAGCAGCCGAAGAAGCAGCATATCTTGCAGGTATTTGCAACAAAGTTTATATGATAGTGAGACGAGACGAGTTACGAGCATCAAAAGCTATGCAAAAAAGAGTAATGGAGAACCCAAAAATAGAAATTCTTTGGAATCATAATCCAATTGAAATACTTGGCGACAGCTCAGGAGTTACTGGAGTAAAACTATTTAACAATAAAACCAATGAAGAAAAAATAATTGATATTCATGGTTTCTTTGTGGCAATAGGTCATAAACCAAACTCAGAAATATTTGCAGATTATTTGGAAACTGACGAAATTGGTTATATAAAAACTAAATCAGGTTCAACAAAAACAAATATTCCTGGAGTATTTGCCTGCGGAGACATACAAGATAGCGTATATCGTCAAGCGGTAACAGCGGCTGGAACAGGCTGTATGGCCGCAATAGATGCCGAAAGATTTATATCTGAAAACGACTAAACTACAAAACAAGAATTAATAAATTAGGACATAAGTTTTTATGTCCTAATTTATTGTCTAAACTGTGCATCTCAATATATTTATGACAAAAAAGGAACGTTTCGAGAAAGTATTAAACTCATTTCGAGAAAATATGCAATTAGCTGAAACAGAACTCAAGTACGAGTCTCATTTTCAATTACTTGTATCAGTAATATTATCTGCTCAATGCACAGACAAAAGAGTAAACATCATCACTCCTCCCCTTTTTCAAGATTACCCAGATGCAGAAACAATGAGTACAGCAAGTCCGGAGGTAATTTATGAATATATCAAATCATGTACCTATCCAAACAATAAAGCAAAACATCTGTCGGGAATGTCGAAAATGTTAGTCGAAAAGCATTCTGGAAAAGTACCCGATGATGTTGATGATTTGCAAAAACTACCAGGTGTAGGACGCAAAACTGCACATGTAATAGCTTCTGTTCTTTTTAGACAACCCAAAATGGCTGTTGACACTCATGTATTTAGAGTATCGGCACGTATTGGACTAACGACCAACGCAAAAACAGTTTTGCAAACTGAAAAACAACTAGTTAAATATATCCCTACAAAAGATATCCCCGATGCACACCATTGGTTGATACTTCATGGCAGATATGTTTGTACTGCACGCTCACCAAAATGCTCAACTTGCATATTATCAGACTATTGCAAATTTTATCAACAAAACAATAAAAATTAGCTTTTATTAAAAAACTTGGTTGTATTTTTGCATACAATCTAAAATTATGGAAAAAGATATAATAAAATATATTAAAGAAGGGTTAGAAACGATATACAAAGCTGAAATTGACAATCTTGATATTTCAATTGAAAAAACTCGTGAAGGTATTGACGGAGACTTTACTGTCGTAGTATTTCCTTTAGTAAAATACAGCAAAAAAAAGCCAGAGGACACTGCTAGAGACTTAGGAGTTTTCATAAAACAACGCTTCGATGATATTGCATCATACAATGTGATTAAAGGTTTTTTAAATTTTAAAATGACTCAAGAATATTGGGTAAATAGATTAAAAAAACTCTCGCAAAATAATCAAGTAAATCTAAACAAAGGCGAACAAAAAATAATGATAGAGTTTTCGTCACCCAACACAAATAAACCATTACATTTAGGACACATCAGAAATAATTTACTGGGTGATGCGGTTTCAAGAATATTAAAAGCAGCAGGAAATACTGTAATAAAAGTCAATCTTATCAACGACAGAGGCATTCACATTTGCAAATCTATGTTAGCTTGGATAAAATGGGGCGAAAACAGTACTCCGGAATCTACAAATCAAAAAGGTGATAAACTTGTTGGTGAATATTACGTACTTTTCGATAAAAAATATAAAGAGCAGATTGCCGAACTTGTAAATTCAGGATTGTCAGAAGACGAAGCCAAAGAAAAAGCTCCTCTTATGCTAGAAGCTCGCGAAATTTTGCAAAAATGGGAAGCAGGCGACAAAGAAACACGCAGAATTTGGGCAATGATGAACTCCTGGGTTTATGACGGATTTGAACAAACGTATAATATGCTTGACATAAATTTCGACAAAGTATATTATGAATCATCAACTTATCTTTTAGGCAAAGAGCTTGTAGCCAAAGGACTTGCAAAAGACATTTTCACAAAAGACCCCGATAACTCGGTTTGGATAGACTTAACAAATGAGGGATTAGACCGAAAAATCCTACTTCGGAGCGATGGCACAACAGTTTATATGACTCAAGACCTTGGAACCGCATTTGAGCGTTTTGAGGAATTTAATCCTGATAAAATGATTTATGTTGTTGGTAATGAGCAAGATTATCACTTTAAAGTACTCAAGAAAATTATTGATAAATTTGATTCTGACTACTCCTCAAAAATAGAGCATCTTTCGTACGGAATGGTTGAGCTTCCCGAAGGTAAAATGAAATCACGTGAAGGAACTGTTGTTGATGCAGATGATTTGATAGAAGAAATGATTTTAACAGCAACAAAAATTTCAGAAGAAAGCGGAAAAATAAATGACTTATCCGAAAGCGAACGCAAACAAATTATCAAAACAATTGCATTAGGAGCACTAAAATATTATATCATCAAAGTTGACCCAAAAAAGCAGATGACTTTTAATCCTAACGAATCTATCGATTTTACAGGAAATACTGGACCGTTTATACAATATACTCATGCCCGCATTTGTTCAATTCTACGCAAAGCCGAAAAAATGAATATCAAATTCATGGGTAAAATCTCGACAGAAACCAGCTTATTAAATTGTGAAATTAAGATTTTGTCCACTTTAACTGAGTTTGATAACGTAATTATGGAATCTGCAAATAGACTAGATCCAGGCATAATTGCAAATTATATTTATAATCTTGTTAAAGAATTTAATCAATTCTACAACGATTATTCTATCCTTAAAGAAACAAATGCAGAGATTTTGCAATTTAGGTTACAACTTTCTCATCAAGTCGCTTTAACAATCAAAAATGGAATGGAACTTCTTGGTATTGATGTACCCGAAAAAATGTAAAAACTCTTTTTAACACAGTATAATAAAAACCATTAGGAGTTGACAATTCATACAATTACAAAGTTAAGTTAAGTTAAGTGATAGCAATTTTCATAAAAACAAATTCATACGCCAAGCATCAGTCTCATCTTCATAGTATGATTTCAAAATAGATGATTTTATAAAACCATATCTTTCATAAAAAACGATAGCATTAAAATTATCTATTCTAACCTCAAGACTTATTGCTTTTTTATTAAGTTTTACGGCCTTAGTAATAGCGTAATCCATTAATTGTCTAGCGACTCCATGCCCACGGAACTTTTCATCAACAACAATAGAATACAATCTCAAATTGCTATAGTTTTGTCTATTTAACAAAACCATCGAAGCAACAATTTTATTATTATTTTCGGCGACTACAAAAAACGACTTCGCTTTTGTAATCAAATATTTAATTTGTCGTTGCGAAAAAGCATCCATTGCAAAGTTATTAGTTTCTAACTGACTAATTTCTATGCTATCATCCAAAATAGCATTTCGCAAAACAAATTTATTAGACATAATAATTATGTTTTTTTTCTAAGACCATAACAAAGTGATTTATAATTCTATAATACAACTCGTCTCCCAAAATTGCATCCTCAATTTCGAAATCAATACTAGGATTATCATTAATCTCAATAACTACTGCTTTATTATTAATCATCTTCAGGTCAACACCATACAATCCCTTACCAATAAGCGTACTGGCTTTTACAGCAGTTTTAATTATCGACTGAGGCACTTGATATATAGGTACTGTTTCAACATTTCCACAACGGCTTTTGCCTGATTTTGAATGATGATATATTTGCCAATGTCCCTTTGCCATATAATATTTACAAGCAAACAAAGGCTCTCCATTCAATACACCAATTCTCCAGTCAAATTCGGTTGGGATAAATTCTTGTGCTAATACAATTGCTGAAGCCTCAAATAATTCGTCAAGAATAGAAGAATAATCGTCCTCATTTTTGACCTTTTTCATACCATAAGAAAATGAACCGTCTGGAATTTTAACAATAAATGGCACGCCAAGTAGGTCTGACATTTCAGAAAAAGACAAAATATCTGATTTAAAGATTAATTTTGATTTTGGTGCAGGTATCTTTTCACGATTTAGTAACTCATTCAAAAACACTTTATTAGTGCATCTAATAATTGAAACAGGATCGTCAATCACAACCATATCGGCCAATTTTGCTTTTAATGCCAATTCATAAGTAATATGATTAAGCGAAGTTGTGGCTCTAATAAACAGTGCGTCAAACTCCATAAGACGATTAATATCTTCTTCCGAAATAAGTTCGGCATGGATATTCATTTTCTTCGCAATTTTTAGAAATTTATTTAATGCTTTAGTATCACTAGGCGGTAAAACCTCGTTTGGGTCATAGAAAATTGCAAGTCCATATCGACTTGATTTAGGCATTTTAGGGTCTCTCCAAACTTTTTTATTGAAATTATCCAACATCTCTGCAAAAACATCTTGTTCTATATCAGATAAACTACTTAATTGCACCATATCAACGCTTTCAATTTGATTATGAGGACGATTTAATAGCACAATTTCCATAATCGGACATGGATAATTATCAAATATATATCGTGCTATTTTCTCAAGCCCCTTTTCAGCACAATTACCAAAATATATTTTAAGATAATATTTATCGCAAGTCGGATCTGTTTTTTGTATCCATTGATAAAACATTTTTTGCAAACTTCGATCGAGACGTATCCCAGCACCAGACTCAATGCGATTAAGAACTTCGACACCAGGTATAATTTTATGCCCTCTTGCTTGAGCTAATAATGAACAATAATAACCCTCGTCATTATATTCAAGATTATTACTTAAATTAATTACAATTTTTGTTTCTTTACCTGCAGATTCTAATTGCAGATAATCAGAAACACTCAAAATACTTTTGGTCTGATAAAATGGTTTCCACTCATTTAAATCATCAAGCAGAATTAATACCTTTTGCATGATTTTAGCAATTAATAATTACAGCGAAATTAAGTAATTCTTTTATCATTTAACTCAATATTTTAAATATTTTCACTCGCTAAATTATCAGCTTTTAGACCAGTCTTGTTTAATTTTTGAGGCAACGCACCGATAACCCGTTTGTCTTATAAAAAAACAAGCTAGGACGCTCACTCTGCCCACTGCTTGAGCTCAATGCTCGATTCCACGCACTCGTATTAACACGCTCAGTAGCTGACCAAAAGTAGGCAATCGAACCCTGATTAGTAAATAAGCCAGATCCGCCAACGCGAGAGCCCCCAGGCAAAGCAGAAAAACCACTAGTGTTAGTACCATCCCATGCTGGAGTATTACTGCTTGTAACTTTCATTTTTGCTCCAGGACCAGCATCAGAATTAGTACCTCGATTTCCTACTGAAGTTTGGAAAGTATTAAGAGTGGTAACACCTGTTGGCACAACAGTATTTTCCAAACAATATTCATAACGACTCCACTCCAAGTCGGTAGGTATATGGTAACCTACAGGGCAAATACCTTGTATTGCAGTTGCATCACTACCAGTACAAGGGTCGCAATTAGGTAAATCTGCACCATACTTAAATGCAGCATTATAAGTATAGGACAATGCCATAGCTTCTGCCCATTCGTATAAACCACCATAAGTATCACAATTGGCAGAAATATTATTATAACAATATTTTTCTATTAAAGCATTGTTGATTTGCTGGCTTCCTTCAGCATTACTGGTAACCATAGTACCTACGTTTAAATTAGCGGTTAGAAACACTTGAGCACCGCAAGGCTGTGGACCACAAGTACTTGTTAAAAACGTAATAATATTAGAGTTAGAAGTAATACCACAATCATTACTTGCTCTTAGTCTATAATAATAATTAGTTTCACAAGTTAAACTACTTACCAAAAAAGTGGTAACATTACCAACATTGGAGTTGTTTAGTATCCAAGTACCAGTAAAATCACTACTGGTGTTCACATCTAAATAATAGGTGCTTGCTCCTGCACTTGCCGACCAGTTGGCAACAAAGCTTACTGTGGTAATACTACTTGCAGCATTAGCCGCAAATGCACCAGGTAATTGACAACCTATACAGCCAAAGGCAACCCACGTGGAGGAGGTTTCATTCCAAGCTTCAAAGCACTGAGTGGTGGTATTGTAAATAAGCAAGGATTCGGGAATAGGGGTAGTAATAGTGTTACGCTCAGCCGTAGTCATGCGAGGAACAAGTAAACCGGTTTTGGTGGTAGCATCTGCATCAATGTCCAACAGGGCTTTAGAATTTGGTGGATTACCCGACGAATTTATCGCAACACCTTGAGAAAACACTGGAAAGCAAATTAGCACAAAAAACACGAAAATCAAAAGAACTTTTGGCATTGTTTTGATAAAGCGAGATACACTGCGTCTTGTACTGTGTACTTTGTTGTTAAAATGTTTTTTCATAATCAATATGGTTTATAAATAAATGAGTATTTAGTAATTTCCCGACATAAATATGCTTATTTAAGATACAAATATAAATAATAATTTGATTGTGCGACATTTTTTACCATTTTTTTCAAAAAATATTGATAAGAAACTGAATTTTTTGTTCACTTCATTTGAAAATTTAGTTATTATATGCAAAAAAATTATGACAACTGTATATCGGTTGGCTCAGTTCTGCAGCAAAGAAAAACAACAAAAGATCTTCGTCAATTCTGAATACTTTATTATTTGACAAACCCTTAGTTTATTACTTCCTTTGGTCGTGAGGGCTTCGCCTTTGTTTGACAATCCCTAAAGATAATTCTATGCAAATCTTTTTAGGATTAGAAACTAGTCAAATTCGCAGATTATGTTAGTGCAATGATGTTTTTTAAATCGTAATTTCGTAATCTCGTTCGGGAATTTCGATATTTTTAAATCCTCTTTTCTGTAAATGCTTTTTATAGTGTTCTGCAGCTTTAATATCGCCATGAACAAGAAAGATCTTACTTAATTCATCTTTATTTTGACATTCGAGGAAGTCGGCCATTTCGACATAATCGCCATGACCAGAGAAAGACTCAAGTCGTTTTATTTCAGCATTAATGTAGTGTTCTACCCCAAATATAGATATTTTAGCATCCCCTTGTTGCAATCTAGCTCCAAGGGTTGTAGGTGCACAATATCCAACAATAAGAATAGTGTTTTTATGGTCATCAATACTGTTTGCAATGTGGTGTTTAACTCGTCCAGCTTCTGCCATTCCACTAGCCGAAATTATTACGCATGGTTTTTTTGTTTTATTTAATCGCTTAGAGTCGTTTACATGTTTAATATAATGCAATCTTTCAAATCCAAAAGGATCAGAATCTGACTCCATAACTTGGCGTAAATTTTTATTGTAACATTCGGGATGCATTCTAAAAACTTCGGTAACATTTACAGACAAAGGGCTATCAACATAAATATCAATACGTGGCAACCTGTCTTGGTTAAACCAGTTATTAAGTGATAGCACAATTTCTTGCGTTCTTCCGACACTAAATGAAGGAATAATTAGTTTTCCACCTTTATTAACACAAGTATCAATCACAACTTTTAACAATGCGTCTTCCGACTCGTGCTGTGAATCATGAATTCTATCGCCATAAGTTGATTCTGTAATAAGAATGTCGGCTTGTGGAAATGGTGCGGGAGGTTTTACTATTCTATTAGTAGGTCGTCCTACATCTCCTGTATAAGCGATCTTGGTTATTTTACCATTTTCTTTTATACTAACATTTGCGACAGCACTCCCAAGCATGTGCCCAGCATTTGTGAATTGTACAGTAATATTTTCATCAATCTTAAATTTTCGATTAATTGCTACACTAATAAACAATTTCATCGAAGCAACCGCATCTTCGTGCGTATAAATAGGTTTTACAGTCGGCAATCCCTTTTTAGCTAATTTTTTATTATACCATTTATTATCATGTTCTTGAATAAAACCAGAATCAGGTAACATAAGCGAACAAAGATTCCGAGTAGCATCTGTACATATTACCGATCCCTCAAATCCAAGCGTATATAAATAAGGTATTAAACCCGAATGGTCAATGTGAGCGTGAGTTAATATAATATGGTCTATTTCTCTAGGTTCAAATCCTAAATCTCTATTTGATGAGTCGGTTTCCTTACCCTTACCTTGAAACATACCGCAATCCAACAATATTTTTTTACCAGCATCTGTTGTAATTAAATGCTTACTCCCCGTAACTTCGTGTGTTGCTCCAATAAATCGTATTTTCATAATAATATTGTAATTTAAGAACTAATTAAACCCAAAAGTAATAAAAAAGTCGTGTTTTTATAATTCTTTTTAATGTTTTTATAAGCACAGCAATATTTTTTTAATTTATCACTTCTAAATTTGAAAAATCTTAATAGTTTTATCTATTATTGAATAACATTACAAACTATTTTTCCTTTGAAGCATCTAATAAAAAAAACTTACTAAATACAAGCTTATAAAAACGCACAATACGAGACCTTATAACGAAATATCGCATTAGTACAATCGCAATTTTAACATAATTTTAACTAAATTTAGCAAGTCGACTTGCTAAATTAACGTAAATGTAGTAAGTCAACTAACTTTAATTTGCTAAATTTAGTTAGTATTATTTAATAAAATTAGCTAATATTGTAAATAAAAATTGGTTTTAACGATAATATATAGTATATTTACAATAAAAATTATAATAAAAATTGAATTGGATAAACAGAAATATTGAAAACCTATTAGACGATTATATTGTTCCTGGTAAAGTATTTTTGTTATATGGGCCTCGTAGAGTAGGTAAAACGGCTGTACTACACAAATATATTCAAGAACATTTTCGCAATTATTTTATTGGCTCAGGAGATGACATACAGATTCGGAGAATACTATCATCCGAAGATTTAATACAAATTACAAATTCATTTCATGGCTATAATGGGATTTTTATTGACGAAGCACAACGAATTCCAAATATTGGTTGGGGTTTAAAACTATTGGTTGATAATAATCCCAATTTAAAAATCATTGTAAGTGGTTCATCATCATTTAAACTTTCAAAAGATACAGGGGAACCTCTTACTGGGAGGAGTAACACCTTTAAATTATTTCCTGTCTCAATATCAGAAATTATTAAAACTCATGGTAGGATGCATGTTATCCAAAATTTAAACGATTTTCTAATTTATGGAACATATCCCGAAACACTTTCTGCTTTAAATTACAACTCAAAAAAAAGATATTTAATCACTTTAAGAAACTCTTATTTATTTAAAGATATTCTGGAACTTGAAAACATAAAAAATCCAGATAAACTTCACGATCTTCTACAAATGTTAGCATTTCAAATTGGTCAAGAAGTTTCCATAAACGAGCTTTCAATTTCACTTAAAATGGCCAAACAAACTGTAGAACATTATCTTGATTTACTTCAAAAATCCTTTATTATTATAAAAGTAAGAGCATATTCCAACAATTTACGTAAAGAAATATCAAAAAGTCATCGTTACTATTTTTATGACAATGGAGTTAGAAACGCCATAATAAATAATTTCAATCCTATTTTGCAACGAAATGACATAGGAATGCTTTGGGAAAACTTCTGTTTTATCGAAAGAATAAAAAAACAAAATTATATAGATATCTTTTCTAAAAATTATTTTTGGAGAACTTACGATAGACAAGAGATAGATTTAATTGAAGACCGTAACGGAGTTCTATATGGATATGAATTTAAATGGAATCCACGTAAAATATGTAAAGTTCCTAAAATTTTTAAAGAAACATATCCGAATTCAGAGTTTCAATGCGTTACACCTGATAATTTTTGGGAATTTGTGGTGTAATATAAGTAGAGTTTGTTAAACACAATTAGATTTACGCCAACTTGAAAATCACTAGTCGTAAGTTACTCACGCATAGCACTATGCTATTTTGTTTTTTACAATTGGGGGTCTCCTTTTGAAAAACATAAACAATATATGCTTGATAACCAATATTTAAAAAAAATGCAATTTTTTGAATTACATTTGTTTTGAGAGCAAAATTTTCAAGTTGGGTTAACATCAAGTAGTACCCATTTTAAAAAATATAACTTACTAATAACTTGTTGTCATATTTGAATCTACAACAATAATATAATCTGCAATACCAACATTGTCCTCATATAATTTATTGACATCTTTTTGAGTTACAGTACTAATCGTTACTACTTTTAATTCAGGTGCTTTTTGCCTAAGATACCATCCAATTCCTTCATAATTATCTGAATGATATGCACCATTATAATGAATAAATTTATATCCTGGCTTATAATTTCCAATAATAAAATAAGCCATAGTTGCGTCTTTAATTGCCTGAGCTTTAGGAAGATTTGGGGAACTATGCCCCATCATCATGCCCATCATTTTTTTATAACCGGGTAATTCGGGGTCGTATTCTATTGGTAAAGGAGCAATCCAAGCTTTTTCGTTTTGGGGTAAAGTATCCAAAGCCTCAAAGCCTCCTTTATGTACCATACTTGCATATCGTCTCGGGATATTTGTAGCAATAAAATCCGCATTTATTCTTTTTGCCAAAAATATCAATTGAGAATAATCAGTTTCATAATTCGGCCATAACCTCACAAGAGTATCAAAAGCTTCTTTATTAATTTCATTTTTCAAATATCTGTTTAAGTCTTTCTGATTATCTGCTTCAAACATTTCGGCACCAAAACTCACATCATACTTTTCTGATAAATAAAAACCGACTTCATATTCCAACCAGTGCGAAATAGGATTATTATGAAATTCGCCAAATAAGACGACATCAAATTTCTCTAAACCTTTAAGCATCTTATCAGCACTAAGGGCCTTACCTTTAGCATTATAGATTTTGTAAGCCTCTACTTTTTGAGAAAAAGAGAAATTTACAAGCAATAGAGAAACAATTATTAGTAAAGTTTTTTTCATATTAAAGAGATATTTAGTTTACATATTACCTTAAATCCGCAACAAAGTTATTAACAAAAGCAGTCAAAACACTGTGTATAAGTATTTTACACAGTGTTTAACTGCTCGAAAATTTCACCTAATTTAGTGATTGTAAACAAAAAAATAGG
>Ga0265295_1007194_pt1 | contig 12974 bp, 10 predicted proteins | sample Munlansysbiofilm_FD_192503 | JGI IMG/M metagenome (GOLD analysis project Ga0265295, IMG submission 192503) | Leachate microbial communities from a municipal landfill in Southern Ontario, Canada - Methane capture system biofilm | ecosystem: Engineered > Solid waste > Landfill > Unclassified ... | reverse complement strand
CGGATTTTTTTATGGCCTGTGAAAAGGACTCGGTCTCCAAAACCATGGGACAAATCATTGATCACCCTGGCCGCTCCCTGCCGGTGATCAGTGATGAAAAAAAACTCATCGGCATGGTCTCACTGTCAGATATTATTCCAGCCTACACCGATGCCTTTTCAAAATCCCTGCTTCGGGATAGCGAAACCCCGCTGAATAATATTATTGACTTATTGGAAGCCCAGGTTTACGGGTCAATCAAATCCGAACTGGTTCGCGGTGACGTGTACACCATCACTGAAATTGAAGATGGCCAATCCTTAAACAGTGAAGACATTCTGATCACCGTTCAGCAGGAGATGTATATCAGCCGGGCCTTTGCCACCGGTGCCGGGATCATCATTGTTTCCAATGCGGCTTCAACGCTTGGCTTCCAGATCCCAGATGACTATCAGGGAACTGTTCTGATTGTCACCTCCGGTCCCTTCGAAGTCATCCGACTCCTCTGCCAGGGAATTCCGATCAAAAACTATTACCAGAAAAATAATCTGGAGTATTTCATGACCTATGAAACCATTGACGATGTAAAAAAGAATATTCTGACTTCTGATCATGATCGTTTCCCGGTAGTGGATGTCGACGGAAAGGTCATTTCCACCATTTCACGTAGCAACCTCATCGACTTCAGCCGAAAAAAAGTAATTCTAGTCGATCACAATGAACGTAATCAGTCGATTATCGGTGTCGAAGAAGCCGAAATCATTGAAGTCATCGACCATCATCGGGTGGCTGAAATACAAACCGCTACGCCCCTGTACCTTCGCATTGAACCGGTTGGCTGTACGGCTACCATTGTTGCAAAAATGTATCATGAGCATCAGATCCCGATCCCCAGAGACATCGCTGGACTGATGCTCAGTGCCATCATCTCCGATACGCTATTGTTCAATTCACCCACCTGTACCAAAGAAGATCGGACCATTGCCCGGGAATTGGGTGAAATATTAACTATCGATATTAAGAGTTACGGCGAAAAAATGCTGGTGGCCGGCAGTAATTTAAAAGAAATGCCCCCCGCTGAAATTATCTCCACCGATCGGAAACTGTTCACCATGGGGTCCTATCGAATTGGGGTGTCGCAAATTAACACCGGGGATTTCCGCGGTATTTTTGATAAACTGGACGGGGTTCTTTTTGAAATGACTAAATTATGTGACGAAGAAGGCCTGGATCTGGCGATTTTAATGGTTACCGACATTATTTTAGGCGGAACCGAACTGATCATCGCCGGAGAAGCCAAGAACCTGGCGCAACTGGCGTTTGGTTTCCAGCCGGGAGAATTCAGCAAATACATGGATGGTGTTTTTTCTCGAAAAAAACAAATTGTGCCGCCGCTGATGAATGCTTCTGCTTATTAAAAACGAATAAAAATTTGGTGATAAAGATGCTAAAAAACAAATTCAAAAATCATACCGGCCTGCGCCTGGTGATTTTACTCCTGATCTCAGGTTTGATCCCACTTTTATTAACCGGTTGTACGGAAAAAGAACTGATCAACGATCCCACCACCGGTTCAATTTTGGCGACCGAAAATTTTCAATCTCTGAATGACGGCCTCTATTCAGCAGCTACAAACTATTACGATTCAAACGGTTATGCTCAGCAATTAAGCATTTTAATTAAAAACGGCCTCATTACCCGGGTAAATTTAAAAGAAATCGATAAAAATCAAGCCGAGCGTCTGACTACGGCGGGTTCAGATGTCACCTGGGAAAATTTGGCCGTGGCAAATTTAGGCACCCTCTATCTTCGTCTTTACAATGAACTGATCCTTTCCCAGAATCCTGATGAAATAGACGCTGTCTCTGGGGCGACTCAAACATCTGAACGATATGTCAAATTATCCAAGGCAATTCTGGATCAGGCCGCGAAAGGTGATCATGAACCAATAAAAATTGATACCCTCGACACTTATTCAATCACCAGCCCTCCTGACCGGGATGGCTATCAGGGATTAATGGAAGCCTCTTTTAATGGCTCAACCTTGATCGCTCTCAATTACGATGAAATTATAACCGAAGACGGAAAATCAAAACACAAATCAACTGATTATCCATACAACACCGAATTCAATGCTTTATTCGACACAATAATTGAAAATGCAATCAATAACCAATCCCTGGAATCCCCCTTTCCAGCCGGTGAAACAACGCCAGAAAAAGCCAAATACGGGGAGTGCCTCCGGCTTTTAAAAGAAGCAAGATCACCCTTTTGATGCTTTACCAATTTAAGATTTCTTACTTAAATTCAACCATAATTCTTGACAAATGTTAAAGATATGTTATAATCAATCAATAAGCAGTGCATTTATGCCAACAATATCCAAACTGAAAGAAGGTGAAAAAATGGAAAATAATACTTTTGGTACTCGATTAAAGGCGTTGCGGATTTCGAAACGATTAACTCAGGAAAATTTTGCCAATCTTTTCTATCTTAACAAAAGCTCCATCTCCAAGTATGAGAAAGATAAGAACTTACCGGAAAATCAATTACTGATTAAGATTGCTGATTTTTTCGAAGTTTCCGTTGACTATTTACTATGCAGAACCGATCAGCCAAAGCTTTTACCAAACAACCCTAAACCGATGACCTGTGAAGAATTTTTAAAATCATACGTTTTTTCCAATGAAGAAGTGGATTCTTTTTCTTCTTACTTCTCTTTCCCGGAAAGTTATAAGCAAGAAGTCCTGGATTTTATTAATTTCAAAAGCTCCAATGGAAAGTAAGTCAAAAACTTTGAGAATCATGTTTACATAGCTTGTTATAAACAAAAAAACACGTAAAACGTGTTTTTTTTTGATTGAAGACTTAAATAATTAATGGTATCTCCCATTAAAAAAAATATAAAGAGTCTGATTTAAAATCAAACTCTTTATATTTTACTGATCAACCCTTATTCACCCAGCAAATAGGTTAAGGTAAATAAACTATCAGTAATGTTCACATTTTCAACCACAACATCACTCGGTACATCCAAATCCAATGGACTAAAATTAAGTATGCCTTTCACACCTAATTCTGTTACCTGGGTTGCTACCTTCTGGCCGACCTCCCGGGGTACGCACAAAATGGCAATGTCTATTTCATTCGACTCAATAAATCCATCAAGCTCATCCATATGTTTTACGACCACACTGCCAACAACTGTACCAACCGTTAAAGGATCAACATCGAATACGCCTTTTAGAATGACGCCTTCGCGCTTAAACCGTTCATAGTTTGCAATAGCATGACCCATATTACCGCCACCGATAATGATGCAATTATATTCACTATCAAGACCAAGGATCTCCTTGATCGCCTCCTTTAATTCCCCCACATTATAACCATACCCCTGTTGGCCATAACCCCCGAAAGAATTTAAATCCTGTCTAATTTGAGAAGCTGTCAGCCCCATTAAACTGGCTAATTCCCGGGATGATATTTTTTCGATATCATTGAGCTGTAAATCACTTAAATATTGATAATACTTTGGCAACCGTTTTACAACGGTCATCGATACTTTCTTTGAGAAGCGATGCATGATAACTTCTCCTTTCTTTCGGATAATCGACTAATTATATCAATATGTACTAATTACGTCAAATTATTCGTTTTAATTTGAGTCTTTTTTTGATAAAATAATAACAATAAACCTTAATAACCGAACAAATTAACGAAAATAGGTGAAATAATGTTAATCAATATAGAAAATCTACATTTTAGTTATGGTATCCATGAAATATTTAATGGTTTGAATCTATCGATCAATGAAAGAAAACAAATCGGGCTCGTCGGACGAAACGGAACCGGTAAATCAACCCTACTCAAGTTGATTACCGGCGAATTGATGCCCGATACCGGACGAATCAGCAAGAAAAATGGGCTGACCATCAGCTATTTATCCCAGGAATCCAATATCGCTGAAAACACCACCCTGATTGAAATGCTCACTGATGTTTTTAAGCCGCTGCTTGAGATGGAAAAACGGATCAAACAGATCGGCGATGCCATTGCCCACTCCGCAGGCGACGATCAGGAAAAACTAATGCTGGAGTTTGGTGAACTCCAAGAACGCTTTGCCGAAAAACACGGCTACGAATATCCCAGCCGAATCCGTGGGGTCATCAATGGCCTGGGTTTTAAACCTGAAGATCAGGATAAAGCCTTCGCCATGCTTAGTGGCGGTGAAAAAACCCGGGCTACTCTAGGTCAGATTCTGCTTCAGGAACCGGAATTGCTGTTGTTGGATGAGCCCACCAACTACCTCGATATCGATGCCCTTCAATGGCTGGAACAATATCTGAAAAATTACCCTGGAACCTTTATCATCGTTTCCCATGACCGCTACTTTATTGACAAGGTCTGTACGTCAATCATCGAGGTGACCCAGCAGAATGTTAAAGAATATCATGGCAATTATACTCAATACGCCATTAAAAAACGCCAGGATATGATGGAACAGAACCATCAATATCAGCAGCAGATGAAAGAAATTAAACACCAGCAGGAGGTCATCGATCGGTTCCGGGCCTATAACTCCATTAAAAGCTCAAAACGGGCTTCCAGCCGTGAAAAAGCTTTAAGTAAGATTGAGTTGCTCGATAAGGTCGAAACCGTTCATAACAGCCATTTCAGCTTTATCCCCCGGGTTAAAAGCGGCAATGACGTTTTGGCGGTAACCGGGCTCAAAAAATCCTTTGACGATCGTCTGCTTTTCCAGAATATGAATTTCGAAATTCATCGGGGCGACAAGATCGGCATTATCGGGCCCAATGGCGCTGGCAAAACGACCCTCTTTCGCATATTACAGAAAAAGCTGGCCGCCGATGCCGGCGAAATCCGTCTCGGTCAGAAGGTCCATATTGGCTATTTTGATCAGGAACATCAGGATCTAAAGAAATTCTACAATGAAAATCTGCTGGAAGCTCTGTGGGATGTTGATTCGAAACTGACCGAAGGTGAACTGCGAAATATCCTGGCGGCCTTTTTATTTGTTGGCGATGAGGTCTTCAAACCGATCAACACTCTGTCTGGCGGTGAAAAGGCCCGGCTGCTGCTGGCCCGGCTAATGATTTCCCAGTCAAATTTCCTGCTGATGGATGAACCGACCAATCATATTGACATGGACACCAAAGAAATTCTGGAAAACGCCTTAAGCCAATACGAAGGCACGCTGCTGTTTATCTCCCATGACCGGTATTTTTTAAATCGGATCTCCACTCAGATCTACCAGTTCTCAACCGCTGGTATGGAGATCCATCTCGGCAACTACGACGATTATTTAAAACATAAGGCCGATGCCTCAGATCGGGAAGCTGTTCTGGCTGCCGAAAATAAAACGATTGTGACTAAAACTCAGCAGAAAACGGATCGTAAGAAACAAAAAGAAGAGGAATCCCGACTTCGATTCTTAAAGAAACAGGTTAAAGAAATTGAGGAAACCATTCTCGTAACGGAACAGCAGATTGAATCCATCGAAGCGACCATGTGTGCCCCGGATTTCTACGACAACCTCACCCTGGCAGCCGAAATCAATCTTTCCTATGAGGATCTCAAACAGCAATTGTCTGAACTCACCGATACCTGGGAGGTCGCCTTAATGGCTCTGGAAAGCGAGTAGCGTTAATTTAATAGCTGTGAGAGAACCAAAAGGCAGCCTCGCAAGAGACTGCCTTTTGGGTTGTGTTAATAATTGTTTATCTTATCAATGTAGCCGGAGCTTACATCATTGGCATTCCGCCCATACCGCCTGGCATTCCGCCCATACCAGCATCTTCGCTAGGAAGATCAGCAACAGCCACTTCAGTGGTTAAGAACATTGCCGAAACACTGGCGGCATTTTGAATCGCCGAACGAGTTACCTTGGTTGGGTCAATGATTCCGGCCTGGAACATATCAACAAATTCGCCTTTAGCCGCATCATAGCCAACGCCAACTGCTTTACCAACCATTTGCGAAACGATGACTGAACCTTCAAGGCCAGCATTTTCAGCAATTTGTCGCATTGGTTCTTCAATCGCCCGACGGATAATGTAAGCGCCGGTTTTTTCATCGCCTTCGAGGGTTTCGATTAAAGCGTCAACCTTTGGAATTGCATTGATATAAGCAGTACCACCACCGGAGACAACACCTTCTTCAACCGCTGCCCGAGTCGCATTTAAAGCATCTTCGATACGGTATTTGATTTCTTTCAGTTCAGTTTCAGTAGCTGCACCAACCTGAATAACTGCTACGCCGCCTGATAATTTAGCCAAACGTTCCTGTAATTTTTCTTTATCATATTCAGAAGAAGTTTCCGGAATCTGAGCTTTGATCTGACGGATTCGTTCTTCAACAGCCTCTTTGTTTCCGCTTCCTTCAACAATAATGGTATCTTCTTTGTCAACTTTTACCTGACGGGCACGGCCTAATTGTTCGATGGTTGTTGTTTTTAATTCTAAGCCTAATTCGTCAGAGATAACTTCACCACCGGTTAATGCGGCAATATCAGCCAGCATTGCTTTACGTCGATCGCCAAAGCCTGGGGCTTTTACAGCGACACAGTTAAAGGTTCCCCGTAATTTATTAACAACCAGAGTTGCCAGTGCTTCGCCTTCAACATCTTCAGCAATGATTAACAGCTTGCTGCCAGTTTGGACGATTTGTTCTAAGACTGGTAAAATTTCTTGAATGTTTGTAATTTTTTTGTCCGTAATTAAGATATACGGATTATCCAAAATGGCAACCATTTTTTCGGTGTCTGTTACCATATAAGCTGATAAGTAACCACGATCAAATTGCATCCCTTCGGTAAATTCCAGTTCAGTACCCATGCCTTTGCCTTCTTCTACTGTGATAACACCGTCATCACCGACTTTATCCATCGCTTCGGAAATCAGTTTTCCAATTTCAGCATCGGCTGCTGAAATGGAGGCAACCTGAGCAATTGCTTCCTTGCTTTCGATTTTTTTGCTGTTTGCTTTTAATTCTTCGACAACAGCGGTAACGGCTTTTTCAATTCCTTTCTTCAGGACCATTGGGTTAGCACCGGCAACAACGTTACGGTTACCTTCACGAACAATCGCCTGAGCCAATAAGGTTGCGGTGGTTGTTCCATCACCAGCAACGTCGTTTGTCTTAGTAGCAACTTCTTTAACCAGCTGAGCACCCATGTTTTCAAAGGCATCTTCCAGTTCAATTTCTTTGGCAATGGTTACCCCATCATTGGTAATGGTTGGTGAACCGTATGATTTAGCTAAAATAACATTTCTCCCTTTTGGTCCTAATGTCACCTTAACGGTATTTGCTAATTTATCTACACCAGTAATCAGTGCTGCTCTGGCATCTTCACGAAATCTAATCTCTTTAGCCATATTATTTTCCTCCTGTTTTTCTAAATTTTATTATTCTACGATTGCTAAAATATCAGCCTGACGGATGATTAAAAACTCTTCATCGCCAATTTTCACTTCATTACCGGAATATTTCGAGTAGATAACTTCATCATCTACCTTAATGTCCAATGGCACTTTTTTGCCATCGATAATTTCTCCCGATCCGACTGCAACGACTTTACCCTGCTGTGGTTTTTCCTGGGCAGATCCTGGTAAAACAATTCCACCTGAAGTTTTTACTTCTTCAGCTTTAACTTTAATTACGACTTTGTCACCTAAAGGTCTTAAACTCATTTTTTCCTCCATTTGATTATATTGGGTACCGTGTACCTTTTATTTATTTTATTAGCACTCATTCATCCTGAGTGCTAATAGTATTTTAAATGATTTACAGATTGAATGCAAGTTTTTTTTCCCTTTTTGACAATCTTAATTTTTTTTAAGATTGTTTTAATTTTTAAAGAGGGTACAGTTCTCTTTATATAAATACCCTTACCCTTTTATCATCAGATCTTATTCACAGACTATTTTTATTGCCGGGTTCCGATTTTAAGACCCGGAATACCATTAAGACTCAGGTCGCTTATTTCCCCATTGATATAGTTATAGTAAGCCATCGAGCCAATCATGGCGGCGTTGTCGGTACAGAGAATGGGATCAGGATAGTACAGGGTCATGCCCGCTTCCGTAGCTGCCTGTCCCATCATTTCTCGCAACAGCGAATTACAGGATACCCCACCAGCCATACAAATGGTCTTCATCCCAATACTGTTCGCGCAGGCAATAGTTTTATTCACCAACACCTCGATGACAGCTAACTGAAAAGAGGCGGCCACATCATCGGGATTCACTGTTTCGTTTTTCATTTTTTTGCCATTGAGGTAATTCAACACTGCTGATTTCAAGCCGCTGAAGCTAAAATCATATTGGGTTTTATCCAGCATTACCCGCGGAAAAGGGATGGCATCCGGGTTGCCATTTTTAGCGGCTGCATCAATGGCCGGCCCACCGGGATAACCCAGCCCTAAAACCCGGGAAATTTTATCGAAAGCTTCCCCGGCGGCATCATCGATGGTTCGTCCCAGGACCTTAAAGGTCTGGTAATCTTCAACCAGAACCAGATGGCTGTGGCCGCCGGATACCACCAATGTCAAAAAAGGCGGTGCAAGTTCCGGAAATTGCAAAAAATTAGCGGCAATATGGCCTTCAATATGATGTACGCCAATCAGCGGCTTGCCGAGACTGTAAGCCATTGCTTTGGCGGTGGAGAGACCAATCAGTAGCGCTCCCACCAAACCGGGACCGTTGGTCACGGCAATGGCGTCCATCTCGGCCAGAGAAAGCCTGCTTTCTGCCAGGGCTTCGTCAATAATGTAGGGCAGTTTGGTAACATGGTTGCGGGAGGCAATCTCTGGTACCACGCCTCCATATTTCTGATGAATATCAATCTGGGAATAAATCCGGTTGGTCAATATTTTTCGGCCATCTTCGACAATGGCCACGGATGTTTCGTCACAGGATGTCTCAATGCTAAGAATTTTCATGTTTACCTCGATTAGAATTATTCATTGTTCGTTTTATGTATTTTTTCTTCAGGGTGTATGCTTAACAACACGCAACAATTGTCGGTGCTACTTCGTATATATGTATCTACTTATATTTTATCATTGTTATTTTGAAATTTTCGCGTTTTTTAATAATACCAGCCCCGATCCCAGGGTGGTAAGTCCCAGAGGCACCAGGATGTAGATGACCATTCGACCGATCATGGCAAAGAAAAAGGGCTCGGGGACAATCCAGATCAGTCGGTCGGTTGATGGGTCCATTATCCATAAATCGTTAGCAAAAAACAACTGATGGAAAAGAATGAAAGTGTCATTGAAATTAAAAACAAAGCTCGCTCCAATGACCAGCAATATCACCAGAAAAGTGGCCGATCCATAGAATAACGCTTTAATAATGGCCTTATTGTTATATTTTAGAAGAATCAGAAATGCCACAAGCGCCAGAATAACGGCAGCGTTCCGCAGGCCGAGAAAGAATAACAGCAGGTCTCTAACATCATCCATATGGGTAATTTCTTTCTCATTGAAAATGGACACCTGATCCACTACGTTTTTGGCATTTTCGTGAGCCAAACGGGCTTTGATGTCAAAATCCTGCCGGTCGCCCTTGAGGTAGCTGATGATTTCATCCACCACCAGCTCCATATCCGGAGGATAAATGCCGGTGTTTTCAGTGACCTGATTTTTTTCCATCTGATTCATATAAAAAGCTTTGTCAAACACCGCTGCTTCAATGCCGCTGATAAAAATAATAACCGGAAATAGTATTCCCAGCAGTACCACTAAAACTTTGATGGTTTTATTCAAGTCCATACCTCCACATGATGATTGCATCCATTCCCGTGCCATAGTAGTCTTTTCGTCGGCCTTCACGGGTAAATTTGTTTTTTAGATAAAAATTTATGGCCGGCTGATTATCCCCTCGTACCTCCAGGGTCATCGCCACACAACCTTTCTCCAGTGCCAGCGCCAGCATCGCATTCATAATATTTTGTCCAACCCCAGTCTGGCGATAGGCTTCCATTACCGCGATATTGGTAATATGAGCTTCGTCAATTACCTGCCAGAAGCCGCCAAAGCCAATAATTTCGCCATCTATTTCGGCAAGAATATAATTGGAGAGGCTGTTTTTTATTTCCGCCTGATAGGAATCCTGGGTCCAATTATGTGAAAAACAGGCCTGATCCACCTTAAAAACGCCGGGGACATCCCGGGACTCCATTAAACGATAGCTGACCATCATTTCTTATGCTCTTCGGCGTAGGAAGGCCGGATATAAAAGGGTTCCACTTCCCGATAATGGCTGGTCGCCCCTTTTAAAGCCCGTTCTAATACCAGGGCACCCGCTGACGAGGCCCGATTCATATTGAGATAATTGGGGACGATGAGGCTTTCCGGGACGGCTTCCTGTAAAACTTGAGCAAACCGCGGCAATCCATCACCTAAAAAATAAATAGTCTCATTTTTCACTCTTAAAGAAGCAATGAGATCATCAATTTCCATCACCGTATCGGCCATATCCCGAACCAGATGGCCGTCTTCAAAATGAAAAATCCCGGTGTAAGTCTGATTTCGCTGGGCATCCAGAACCGGACAGATCAGGCCATCAGCAAAGGGAATATTCATGGCCAGGCTTTCCAGGGTGGATACCGCCACCACTGGTTTATTCAAAGCCTGAGCAAATCCCTTTACGGTAGCCATGCCAATGCGCAGTCCAGTAAACGAACCGGGACCGGAAACAATGCCAAAAACATCAATATCATTAATGGAAAGACCCCCATCACTGAGTAAATGATCGATAGCAATCATCAGTTTTTCCGAGTGTTTTTTTTGATGATTGATAATCATTTCGCCAACTAATTTTTCTTCATTTAATATGGCAACCGATGCCACAATGGTTGATGTATCAATGGTGAGTGTATTCATCTTTATCTTTCCTTCTTAATTATTATATTAAAAAACTAAACTTCGGTACTTAAAAATAATCCCTTCGCTTGACAAAGAGAAGGGACCGATCATTGATTGTATACTAATCGGTACGCTCTCTCGTCAATTACCTTACTTCTTTTTAAGCTTTGCCAGTGCTTTGAGATCCCGTTCGATACTCTTAAGTTTTTCGTCTGAGAAAAAATCGTCGGGAAGTAATTTCTGAGCCTTGTCAAAACAAATTCCCATTTTGATGGCCATTTGCAGATAATCACTTTCAAAGGTTTCATCGCCAAAATAATTTCTAAGAACCTTCATGACATCCTCATCCTCGACGAGATCCCGAACTTTAGAATGGATGCAGAGGTATTCTTCCTCATTGCCACCGAAAAGACTTTTGAAAAAACCCTTTTTCTTTTCGGTACAATTAACCAGTTTTTCGAAGGTAATCCCTTCCAGAGATTCGTCCGAATTGACCAGATCAATGATCTTATCAATACACTCTTCAGTGAAGATGCCATTGGAAAATTCAACCAGCTTACGCAGTGGGGTGTTGGCCAACATCGTCATAAAAAAGTCGTCTTCTCTGGTCTGATCATCCCCCATGATCTCTTCAAACCCTGACAGCAGCAGTTTTAAGATGGTCTGTCCCCGCTCGGTTTTTTCGAAATCGCTAAGATAGGATAACAGGTTGATCGGATGGATCAGGTCTTTGGTAATCTGAACCGGATAGACAATCGGCAAGTCCTGACTGGATGACCCGATATAGATCTGGTGACTGCCCGACTCATGTTCCCATGATTTGGTGGTGGGATTATAATAACTAAAGTCACTGAGTCCCAACTCAAAGCTGACCTCAGCCGAACGTCCACCAGGGATAAAGACTTTCTTAAATCCGCGCAGTTCCCGCACCGGCCGCAGGATGGCGGTATCTGATTTTCCTGTGTAAAGCTGAATAATTTCTTTACCGTTCATTGCTCCGGTATTGGTGATTCGACATTTAACGGTGACCGTTTTTTCGGCATCGATTGTCAGCTCTGATTCGTCGATGGGCTGATAGTCGAAATGCGTATAACTAAGCCCAAATCCAAAGGGAAAACGGACCTTCTTTTTAGTAAAGTCATAATAGCGGTACCCCACAAAGATACTCTCACCATAAACCACCTCATCATGAATCCCCGGAAAATTAATGTAAGCTGGAGTATCTTCCAAGCGCATCGGAATGGTTTCCGCCAGTTTGCCACAGAAATTATTTTCTCCCAATAAGAGCTTGGCAATGGCATCACCACCAGCCTGACCGCCTAAAAACATCTCGACGATGGCCTTCGGCTGGTGCTCCCAATTCATATCCACGACGCCACCATTCTGAACAATCACCACCGTTTTGGGTTGAACCTTGCAGATCTTACGAATCAGAGCAATCTGTTTTTGAGGAAGATGCAAGTGAGTACGATCATAACCTTCCGATTCATCATGATCTGGCAAGCCCACAAATAATAAGGCCATTTCAGAGTTTTTTGCCACCTCCACCGCCTGCTCAGCCAGATTTTTCGGTTCTACCACTTCATCGTTGATATAACCCTGATGGGGGAATAGCTGAATATCAGAACCAACCAATTTTTTAATGTGTTCGTAAGGCGAATCGATATGATAGGGATTGATTTTTGAACTGCCACTGCCCTGATACCGGGGATCAAAAGCCATACTGCCGATAATCGCCAACTTCTTGATTTTAGTCATATCAATGGGTAGGATCTGATCCTCATTTTTGAGCAGCACCATACTTTCAACCGCTGCCAATTGAGCAATTTTATGATGCCCTTGTGGTTCAATTTCCAGATCCGTGGCATAGTTTCGCCGATTTTCCTTGGCCTGAAAGGAAAACCGAATCAGCCGCTCCACCATTTCATTTAGGATGCTGACTTTCAGCTTGCCTTCTTTGATCCGGTCAAATATTTTCTGGTTATTGACCCCACCGTTGCCAGGCATTTCCAGATCCATTCCGGCAAATACCCCTCTGACCCGGTCATAGACAGCACCCCAATCGGACATGACGATCCCATCAAAGCCCCACTCGTTCCTGAGCAGT
>Ga0265295_1007193_pt1 | contig 12979 bp, 10 predicted proteins | sample Munlansysbiofilm_FD_192503 | JGI IMG/M metagenome (GOLD analysis project Ga0265295, IMG submission 192503) | Leachate microbial communities from a municipal landfill in Southern Ontario, Canada - Methane capture system biofilm | ecosystem: Engineered > Solid waste > Landfill > Unclassified ... | reverse complement strand
TTTCTGGACCACCCTTACAAGGGGGTGTTGAGCATGGTTGATTTTATTAAAACGCTTGGCATATTGGTCGGTCCTAAAAGAGTACGCAGGCTTTTGCGAAAGATGGGAATCATGGCTATATATCCAAATACATTCATCCCTATATGCTCAGAGGATTGGAAATAACACGCAGTAATCAGGTATGGTGTATAGATTTAACATATATCCCTATGAAACGCGGTTTTCTTTACTTGACGGCTATTATCGATGTATATAGCCGGTATATAGTTGGTTGGGGATATTCAACACACTGGATGCACAAAACTCGCTTGAGGTATTAAAAGAGGCTATTGCTTTGTATGGCAAACCGGAAATTATTAATTCTGACCAGGGATCCCAATTTACCTGCTCAGGATGGGTGGAATATTTAAAAAACGAGGATATCATTATCAGTATGGACGGAAGAGGAAGGGCTTTGGATAACATTTATATAGAAAGATTTTGGAGAACGCTTAAATGGGAATATGTTTATTTAAATCCGGCAGAAGATGGAAAGGAGCTGCAGAAAGGCTTAAAAAAGTATCTTTACTACTACAATAACCAACGAACCCATCAAAGTCTGAACCGTTATACCCCAAATTACAGGTATGAATATGCTGCTTAGAGATTAAAAATTAGGAAGAAATTAAAAAACGAAAAAAGTAAAAACTAAACTTAAAAAGCTAACCTGGTGGTTGAAAGATGGGGAGTATTAAACTCAACTGTATTTCGATTACGCAACCAATCGGAAATAAAAAAATCTCCGTCTTTGGCTTTCAGCATATCAATTAGCGAGATATACTCTTGTTCTTTATCAAGAATAATCGTGATTTCATTTCCTTGTAAGCATCCGATAAAACCCGCTCAATATACCTAAATCAGCCTAATTCTTTCAAGTAGTTGTACAAATTTGTGTGATTTTTGTAAAAGTTAGGCCAATTTGAGTGAAGTTGGCCTGAAGTTGTACAAGTAGTGGTAAAACTTTACAAGTAGTTGACAGCCTTTGATTTTGCACCAACCTTAAATCCAAATGTATTTCAATTTCACAATGATTCGATTAAAGGGAATCATAACGAGGATATTCTCGAAATGATAATTTGTTTCAATTCCACAATGGTTCGATTAAAGGGACAAAGCCTTCAATCATAACTTCAAATTAATAGAGTTTATTTTCTTCTAGATATTCTCTTTTTAGAATTTCTTTCGCATCGTAACCTACGAACTTAAGCCCAGTTTCAATTCTTTTTGCAATGTATTTTACCAAGGATCCCTCACTGTCTTTTTCTTTACAAAACTCTGACTTTAACTCATAAGCAATATCAAAGCCCGGGCAGATATTTAAAGTATTTCTATTGGTATTAAAAAATTTACTATCTAACTCCTCCCATTTAGTTTTATCTATATTTATAATTCCCTCCTCTAACAAGCCCTTTAAAAATAATTTTACCTCTTCCTTTTCTTTTTTATGTTGTCGTATTTGATTTTTATTTTTTTCCCAATAATTCAAATAATCTTTATATTTCTCTCTTTCTGTGCTAAATTCAACAAGATTTGTTGACATAAATGAAACGTGGAATTTTGGGTAATACTGCCAGTTTTCGTCTATTTTTTTTAAATCTGGACTATTTTTAAAGAACGCCTTTGCCTGTGTTTGGGTATCACCAAAATTCAACGAAAGTACTATACTCCAAACTTTATTCTCTTTATTATACTTAAGAATAAGGCCAATTGCTTTAATAGCTTCAAAAGGGGTTTGAATAAAGTGGCCCCATCTCTTATTATCTTTCACGTTGTCAGGATCAATCGAAATTTCCTTTAAAATGTTTTGGATTCTGCGCTGTAAAAGCTCTTGGTTTGATTTACAAAGCTTGAAATTATCAAAGGGGTTTAAAAAGGGGAACCCGGAATCAATAAAATTCAGAAAATCATCAATAATTATTTTCTCAGATCTTGTAATTGTTGGTTCGCTTAATAAATAATTCAAATGGTTAATAATTGTTTTCCACTCTAATACTATAGGCTCACTTAAGACGTTTACATCTTCACCTAAATTTTTTCTTGAAGGCTTTAGCTGATTAAACCATACATTTCCTGATTTAGGCTTGTTTTCGATAATAAATGTAATCTTTTCTCCAATAGAAATAAGTCCGTCGTATCTGGCACTTCTTGGGCTAGGTTCAACAGTAACCTTACCATCGATTTGTTTGTCAGTTATTAAAACCGAGGCTAGATAATTTGAATTAATATCAGGATCACTTCTCTGAGTTTCAAAACTCCAATCGTCTTCTAAAATATCTTCCAATTCAAATTTTTCTTCATTCTTATTTTCTCTATTCAAATAACTTATAAAAGAAGAAAATGCCTGAAAGGAAATTCTTAATAAAGCCAAGTAGGCTCTTGTAAGCTGGTCTTCGTGATCTCCACTTTTTGAATTGTAAGGGTTAAAATAGTTTAGTCTGTTCATTGTATAGTTTTTATTGGTTTTCGGTCAACTCCTGCGCTATCATTTCTGCTTGTTTTAACACAGTCTCGGTGGCTAATGCCTGCATATCGGGTGGGTAACCATACTTTCTGAGTAGTCGCTTGACAGAGACCTTTAATTTTGCTTTTACGCTCTCCTTTATGGTCCAATCTATGGTAGCATTTTTACGAATGGTTTCGGTAAGAACAACAGCTAATTCCCGTAGCTTGTCTTTTCCCATGAGTTCTTTGGCACTATCATTATCTGCCACAGCCGTATAAAAGGCATACTCGTAATCACTCAATCCCATAACACTTGCCTCTTTATCCATCGCCACAATATCACGACTTAACTGAATCAGCTCTTCAATTACTTCCGCAGCCGTAAGGATTTTATTATGGTATTTTTGAATCGCTTTTTCCAACAGTTCCATAAAGGTCTGGCTTTTGACCAGGTTCTTCTTGGCCCTGCCTTTAATCTCGTCGTTCAGCAGTTTTCGCAACACCTCCAAAGCTACATTCCTATGTTTCATTTCTTTAAGTTCCATAAGAAACTCTTCCGACAAAATAGAAATGTCGGGCTTCTTGAGGCCGGCTGCATCAAAAATATCAATCACCGGTTCTGTTACCAGGGCTTTGTCTATCACCTGGCGGATGGTGGTTTCTATCTCTTCGTCGGTTTTACCTAAACCCATACTGTCAAACTTCACCAACCGCGCCTTAACCGCCTGAAAAAAAGCCACCTCATCTTTAGCATCCATGGCTTGCTCATTAGGAATAGCAATGGCAAATGCTTTCGAGAGAGCCGTTACTTCGTTTACATAACGCTTCTTTCCTTCTTCCAGACCAAGGATATGATCCTCTGCCGACAGGATAATGGACAGCTTTTTTGATATATCGGCCGTAAAGTATTCCTCATACGGGAATCCATGGTACATATTGGATACCACCTCCAATTTTTCCAGCATAAGCTCAACCGCCTGTTCTTGCAGGGTCGTTGGGTCACCCTTGCCACCCGAGTCTGAGTAGAAGGACAGGGCTTTTTTCAGGTCCGAGGCAATACCCAGATAATCCACAATCAACCCTCCCGGCTTGTCCATATAAACACGGTTCACCCTGGCGATGGCCTGCATCAGGTTGTGGCCCTTCATGGGCTTATCAATGTACATGGTATGCAAACAAGGCACATCAAACCCTGTGAGCCACATATCCCGCACAATTACCAGTTTCAATTCATCTTGCGGATCTTTCATCCTCTCGGCCAATGCCCTACGCTGACTCTTAGATGTGTAATGCTTCGAAATTTCCGGAATATCAGAAGAAGCAGAGGTCATAACCACCTTGATCACCCCTTTGTTCGGGTCATCGGAATGCCATTCCGGACGTAAGGTAACAATGGCTTTATACATAGCAGCCGCAATCCTGCGACTCATGGCCACAATCATACCCTTCCCTTCAAAAACCTCCTGCCTTTGTGTAAAATGTTCTATAATATCCCGAGCCACTTCATCTATGCGGTCTTGACTACCTACCAGGGCCTCCAATTGCGTCCATCGGGCTTTTGCCTGTTGTGGGACCGAAAGCTCATCCATGTTGATGTCGTCGTCCAGCTGCTTCACCAGCTCCCTGCCCTCTTCGCTCAATCTCACCTTAGCCAGACGGCTTTCATAAAATATACGCACGGTAGCTCCATCCTCTACGGCTTGGGCTATATCGTAAATGTCCACATAATTGCCAAACACGGCAGGGGTGTTGACATCGGTGCTTTCTATAGGAGTACCTGTAAAACCCAGGTAAGTGGCATTAGGAAGGGCATCACGCAGGTATTTGGCAAAGCCATAGACAACCCTCTTGCCCTCAACCTCCCCTTCTTCATTCTTGACATCAATGGTTTTGGCCCCAAAACCATATTGGCTACGGTGCGCCTCATCGGCAATAACAATAATATTTTCCCTTTCCGAGAGGGTCTCATAGACATTACCCTCCTGAGGTTGGAACTTCTGGATAGTCGTGAACACAACACCACCCGAGGCAACTTTTAGAAGCTCCATCAGGTTGTTACGGTCTGTGGCCTGTACCGGCTCTTGACGAAGCAATTGCCTGGAAGAGGAGAACGTATCAAATAGTTGATCGTCCAAATCGTTCCGGTCTGTGATGACCACGATGGTAGGATTGTCCATGGCCAACACAATTTTGCCGGTATAGAATACCATGGAAAGCGATTTGCCACTACCCTGGGTATGCCAGACGACACCTCCTTTGCGGTCATTTACCGGTTGTTCGCTTACTCCCGGTAAGCCATAGCTCTCGGGAGTTAATCTAAGTGCCCTATCCTTGTTTTCTTTTAGAATATACCCTGAAGCTCGCAGGGTAGATGACACAGCCCTGTTGACAGCATAGTACTGGTGGTAGGCAGCAAGTTTCTTAACCGTGGTTTTGGTTATGATGCCTGTGGTAGGGTCTTCCTTTGCCGCCTCGTCAAAAACAATAAAATGACGGATGATATCCAGCAAGGTAGCCCTGGTGAACATACCCAGAAGAAGGGTTTCCAGCTGGTTGGTTGTCGCAGAAGCTTCTTCCAGTCCATCAGAGGATTTCCAGGCCATAAAACGACTATAACCCGACGATATGGTTCCGGCTTTAGCCTCCAGCCCATCCGATATGACTACAAAACCGTTATACGTAAATAATCCCGGAATAGTCGCTTTGTACGTTTCTATTTGCCTAAAGGCCGAGCGGACGGTAGCCGTTTCGTCTGCCGGGTTCTTTAGCTCCACCACTACCAAAGGAATGCCGTTAACAAAGACAATCACATCGGGGCGCTTGTTGTTGTTATTCTCTACAACAGTAAACTGGTTGACCACCAAAAAGTCATTGTTGTCGGGGTTCTTGAAGTCTATGAGCCACAAGCGATCTCCCCTTTCATACCCATCTACTCTTCTTGATACGGGAACACCTTCTGTAAGGTACCTATGAAAGGCTTTGTTGTTAGTCACCAAATCAGGCGAACCTATGCGCTGAATCTCTTTTATGGCCTGCTCCTGTATATCCGGGGGCAGGTGGTGGTTGATGCGCATAACGGCCTGTTTTAAACGCCGAGTCAATAACACCTGACTATAAGACTCCCGCTCCGGAACTGCACCGTCAGGAGCCAGATTGGGACCATAAACATACTGATAGCCGAGTCTTTCCATCAGCTCTATGCCGTATTTTTCTATTGCGTCTTCTGTTATATGGCTCATATTTTAAATAAATTTAAAAAAATACAAATATTTCATAAATTTATGTATATTTGCATTATCTCATTAACCATGTGTTAAAGGAGTTGCGAAATCGCTAGGTATCACTTAGCGGTTTCAGTTTTTTTAAGCCATGAGTTATATTCTTTCTGTTTCTTTATTTTTTCATGTTCATACTCAGCTACAAAAGCAGTCCAAAGTAGTTTATAATTATTCCGTACTGCAATAATGACAAAATAATCCGGTTGATCCTCCATTTCAAGCCAAATGCATAAACGTGTTTCTCCCTTTCTTTTTTGTGGCCATATTTTCAAATGCCAGTAATCGCAATTCTCTATAACAGGTCTTGCCCAAGGAATCCTCTCACATCGCCTCAAATCGGGTTCTCTATTATGTTCATCCTCGCCTTTGTGGGTCATATGATAAAAAGTGCATGGGCGATTCTGAAATATTGGATGACGTTTCATACCAAGCTTTTCACCTCTAAACTTTGTTTTGTAATTAATGAAATCATTTTCAAAAACTCCATATACAGCATCTATAAACCTTGTATAATTGCCGTCAAAAGTCTCCAAAAGAATCAATTTAGGTAATGTGATAATTTTACTCATTATTTACCTCCTTTGCTCTCCAAATAAACACATTCATCTTTTCTTCTTTATACAAGGTTGATTTTAACAAACTATATCCCGAACGTTTTCGAATTTTATCAATTAATTCCAACTTAGCATTATTGCTTTGTAACCCTCTATGTAAATAAGATAATGACCCACAAAGCAAATCGGTAATTTGCAATAACTCTACTTCATGAGATTGAACCTGTTGGATTTTGCGAACTATCATGCTTTGATAGTCATAATGATTATTACGAAGTACACTTTGTAATTTTAAAACCTTTTCTTGCCCCTTTGTGTCCTTAATATCAATATAAATATTATATGCACAATCAGGGGAAAGAATAACCTTCAACAAATCGAAATACATTTTATAATAAAACGTATTATGATCTTGATTAAAGAAGTTGTGATTTAAAAGAGTTTTGTCTGGGACAACCAACCCTCTGAAATGTAAATCGTCATTATCAAAAAAATAGTCGATAAGCTCTTTATAAAAATCACATCGAGCACTAGAAACCTTGTTCCATTTAATTTCAAATTCAGGCTTAAAACCGTATTTGGCTTTGATTTCACGAATGCGACTAAACACCTTATTTTTAACATTTTCAGAGCACCACGTGGCCCCTAATACCATGACCTTGCTTCTGTCATTCTCAAGATGACAACTTTCATCGCAGTAAATATTATATTCAATTCTCATTTAATAAATATTTATATGTTAACCTCTTATGAAGAAATCTTAAGTAAAACTACCTTAAAGATGTCTATATAAGTATTTTGTTTATTAGAGTTACTTGAGTTCATACCATCTTTTAATATTTAATCAAATTACCAAACTGATTATCCTGTTGATTACCTCTTTCATCAAAGGATACAAGACATATGAGCAAATCTTTTTTATTATTATTTCACTTCTGCAATTGGGCTAGAATGCCATTCAGCAGCTAACTTAATTTTTCCCATTTTTATCAAGTTCTTGTTATATATACGAATGCATAATTCTTATTTCTCCACTTACTAGCTTTGGTAACAAGGTATCACGAAGGGCTGTTAATGTAAGAATTTGATTCTTATTATAACCAACTTTGTTGAATAAAGGTTCAACTTTTTTATGAAAATCTTTTACTGAATTGACGTCAGGCATTATGTAGTCATAATCAAAAAGTAATGTTTTATAATCAAGGTTTTTTATACCGGAGCTTCCATTTTCAAGGCTGAAGAATTCATCCTGCTTATAGAGGAATTGTAAATAACAATATAGAAAATATGAGAATTCAGGCTCCTTTACTCTTATCATCCTGCAAAAGTTTGAAAATACTACTGGGTAGTTAAATAATTTCCTATTCTGGCTATTAAGGTAACAATTTCTTCCTGTTGACTGTTTTTCAGTACCACCAGAGATCTCAATTATTAAATCACCTTCATTTGGAGATATATTTTTGTATTTTTTTTCTTTAATAAATCTCACTGGTGTCCTAATTGGTAACCCAACATTTAAATCAGCTATATCAGTACCTCTAATACAATTTACAGCTTTTACATAATCACCCTCTATTGATTCTTTACCCCAATCGCCACCCACGGTTTCAATTATCCATTTCCCAAATGTTTCCATTTCCCACTCCTCCTTCGCCTCCTCCACAAACCACTGCCTAAAGAGCGTTTCGGCCATTTTTTCCAAGGTGGCGTTTTGGCGGTGGAGTAGGTCTATTTTGTCGTCCAGGCTGGAAAGGACGGAAGCAATAGCGCGTTGTTCTGGGAGAGGGGGAAAAATAACTTGCAATAACGAAAGACTTTCTTGACTAATGTTAAACCTAACGTCGCCTGTTACATATTGAAACACCTCACGTCTGAACACTTCATTTCTAAATAGTCAACCCTTATAAAATCCCTGTTTTCCAACAATCCCAGGAACAGGCTGTAATACCAACCTCCTGTCCATTCTTCTGAATAATGAAATCTCCGAAGCCCATCTTCTGAAAATCCAAAAAAGGACAAAAAAGACCTCCGCTTTCCATTGGATGATCCAATGACGCAGGTTATAGCCTGCTGCAGCCATCATGGTATTAATAGCATCGCCAGTGGTCCCTTTCAAATAGTTGCGAAGCATACGGTGATCTCTTTTCAAATGTCCTATAACCGGCTCTATCCCGGCTCGTTGTCGGAACTTCTTGCGTGCTTTCTGTTTTTGGTAGTAACTCTGGTTTTTCTTTCCACATCCGGGTATCTCAATTTTTGTACTCTCAACATACTTTTTCCCACGATAACCTCTGTCAACAAATGCAAACTTTGGCCTGTGTCCGGTTAACCGTTTTATCTGTTCCAACTGAGCCGGCAACGTATGACCGTCATACGGATTCCCCTCAAAGGCCAGGGCCCCGACCACCAATCCTTCAGATGTCTTTGCTATGGAGGATTTGTTCCCATATTCATAAGGCTTCCCTTCTTTGCCCTTGGAAATACATACCACTTCCGGCTCATGCAGACTATAAATCTTGTTCTTGTCATTCCGCTCCTGGGTGATTACTGCACAAAAACGTAGCAGAAGTTCTTCGTATGGTTTCCGCTGTTCCTGGGGTAACTTACGTACCAAATCGTTTACCTGGGCCTTAGCTATCGTGCGTAAACGACGCAAAGCTTTCCAACCTTCCTTCTTGCGTTTGGGATGGTTCATAAAACGCATCTTCAAGCTAAGCGATTTGAGCTCCCGGGTATAAGTCCTACGAAGCACCACTCCTTCACAATCAGCTATCTCCTTGCATTGTTTGATTACCTTCTTGTATAACTTGCCATCCGTGGGATATGTGATGTTTTTCTCCTGAACGGTAGTATCTATCATGACTTCTTTCACTTTGCTCTTTTTTACTTTACCATCCTCCTCCATATTCAATGTAATGCTTAAACCCAGAAGCTTCTCTGCTCCTTCTTTCCCGATACGTTTACGAAAGTGTACAAAATCTGATGGATCAAAAGGATATCCCTTCTGAAATACTTTCTCTCCGGTAAAATATTGAAAATACGGATTCTCTCTCCATTGCGCAACAACTCGTTCATCACTTAAATTATACAGGCTCTTGAGTAACAGCAAACCAACCATCTTGCGTACAGGAACACCGGGACGGCCATTCTCTGAAAAATAGCCGGCAAAATCTTGTTCCACCGAATCCCAGTTTATCTTATGGGCTAAGTGCACCAGTTCATGGTTCATGTCTATGAAGTTAATAAGAGGAGTCTGAAAAAAGTCCAGCTGATGTGTCTTAGGTATTTTTCCAACCATGTTTTTTGAATTTATTTGCAGTAATTTTAATCTAAGATACTGATTTCCTGCATTTATTCCAAATGTTTTATGGCTTATTTTTGCTGATTTTCAACGATTTAAATACTTTTTAAGGGTCGACTAAATAAATATCTGGAATATTCTGGGAGTAAAGTGTCAAAATTAAAAAGTCGAAACCTTTTACAGAATCCATTAAAAGTAAGATTTTCAATATTATCCAATAGGACTGAAGACATTGCCACTTCATCTTCTGTTTCTGATGAAGCTGTAAAAAAAATATCTCCGTAGATACAATTACGCCTTTTTAGATCTAACGCCTTAACATTCATTAATTCTAAAGAAGTAGTATCAACCTTCCAGTTCTTATATACATTGGTATATTGTAAAAATGGGGTACCATACCCGTAATCCTCTCTTTTTATAGACGTTACGCCACCAAAAAAAGTGCCTAAATCCCCTAACTTATATTCCTTCCACTCATTCATAATTCTTCCACTTTTAATTTCCTCAACACTTCTTCACACAAACTATCCATCCTGGAAAACCCAAACCATTTCTTACCTAAATCTTTGAGTGATGCTCCAATGTGGTAAAGTTCTTTGTGGTCGATAATCAAAAAGCGGTCGTGCACTTCTTTAAACTCTTTTACACTTATAGGCGGATATTGGCTGTTATGTTTCTGCACATCCAAACGCAATTGCTTGCTAATGGTAGCTGTGTAAATGGTCGCCACAACATACTCTTTTCTTTTGCTAAGTAAAGTTAAGACTGTATCATCCACATAATTATCGATTAGAATAATGGAAGATTTTGCTTTTTTTATTATGTCACCAATAAATGTATAAGCATCATACACTTGTCCTTCAAAATAAAGACCACGTTGTGGAAGTTCATTACTTTCTATGGCAGAGAAAATTTTGTGAAGTTTTTGATCATGCTCTAATAATTTATTCTCTATAGCGGAGAGCCGCAAATGTTGAATAGTCTCCTGGCCAATGAGTTTGCGCATATACACAAAAGCATTGATTATTTGAATACTGACCTTCACAGCAATATCACTACGCAAAACAGTTGATAACATGGCAACACCTTGTTCTGTAAAAACATAAGGGTTAGCAGAAGAGTATTTTAATGATTCGAACCGGTCGCAATTTGCGACCAGTTCATTTTTCTCTTTGCTATTCAATTGAAATCGATACGTTTCCGGAAAACGCTCAATATTTCGCTTAACTTGTTCATTTAATCTTTTGACCTCCACCTGATACATCTCTGCTAAGTCCCTATCTAGCATAACTTGTTCACCTCGGATGGTGAGGATTTTATTTTCTATATGCTCTTGTGATACTTGTATACCTGTGCTCATTCCTCCGGCATTTTAATCTTTTCAAGATTCTCTTTAATAAGCACATTCAACCGCGCCTCTTCCATCAGCTGTTCTTCCAGTTCCGCTTTCAAAGCAGTGAAACGCTCGCTAAAATCAAAATCATCATCTTCTTCGGGTAGCCCCACATAGCGCCCGGGTGTGAGCACATAGTCTAACTCTCTGACTTTTTCAATAGAAACCGAAGCACAAAAGCCGGCAATGTCTTCATATCCTCCATCCGGATTACGCCAGTTGTGGTAGGTATCTGCTATCTGCGTTATGTCATCCGGGGATAGCTCCCTGGTACGTCTATTGATCAGATGTCCCAGGTTACGGGCATCAATGAACAAGATCTCATTACTGCGGTTGCGGAACTTGCCATTTGTCCTACCACGTCGCATAAACCAAAGCGATGCCGGAATCTGTGTGTTTAAAAAAAGTTTGGCCGGCAAGTTCACTATGCAGTCAATCAAGTCGTTTTCAATCAACTCTTTCCTGATTTCTCCCTCGCCTGATGTTTTAGTGGTCAGCGAGCCTTTGGCCAATACAAAGCCTGCCTGCCCTGCGGGGGCAAGGTGGTATAGAAAGTGTTGTATCCAGGCATAATTGGAATTACCCACCGGAGGTACTCCATATTGCCACCTAGCGTCTGTGCGGAGCAACTCGCCTCCCCAATCGCTCATATTGAAAGGAGGATTGGCAATGATGTAATCTGCCTTCAGGTCTTTATGCGCATCGTTCAGGAAAGAACCTTCGTTGTTCCATTTTACCTGAGAACTATCAATCCCACGTATGGCCAGGTTCATCTTACACAAATGCCAGGTCGTCTGGTTGCTCTCCTGTCCATAAATAGATATGTCGTTAACCCGACCTCGATGTTCTGTAATAAATTTCTCTGACTGAACAAACATGCCTCCTGAACCACAACAGGGGTCAAACACCCTCCCTTGATACGGCTCAAGCATTTCTACCAACAGTTCAACTACACTTCTGGGAGTATAGAACTGCCCTCCCTTCTTCCCCTCGGCAAGGGCAAACTCCCCAAGGAAGTACTCAAACACATGCCCCAGCACATCGGCACTCCGGGATTTGGCATCACCCAGGGCAATATTGCCTATCAAGTCTATTAATTCACCCAGGCTTGTAGGGTCAAGGTTTGGTCGGCCATAGACTTTGGACAAGACACCTCTGAGGGATGGGTTTTCTTTTTCAATGGCATCCATGGCATCGTCCACCACCTTCCCAATGTCCACTTGCCTTGCCTTGGACAATAGTAGAGACCAACGGGCTTGTGGCGGAACAAAAAACACATTTTCTGCCTTGTATTCATCCTTGTCCTCGGGGTCAGCACCCTGTGACTCTTCCGCCTTCAACCGGGCATACAGCTCCTCAAAAGTATCAGAAATGTACTTGAGAAAAATTAATCCCAAAACCACATGTTTGTAATCAGCAGCATCAATATTCTTCCTCAATTTATCTGCTGCTTTCCAAAGTTGCTTTTCAAGAGGTTCTTCAGTCACGCTTGCGTTTTTCTTTGCCATCTATATGTTTTTAAAATTTTCAACTGTCTTCTTCCCCGTTCAATAATATATAATTACTCCGTCAAAACACGACGTAGTACATAATAGTCTTATTAGTATAATGTGCATAAAGTTACTTCTTTTTACAGAGTTAAACTCCTTAATTCGCTTAAGAAAGTAAAAAAACACAGCATTAATTTACTTTCTGTTTGCTTTCTAATCAGAAAGCCTTTGTAAAATTCACTACATTGAGCCTTGTGGTAATTTGCCCATAAATTACTGTATTTGGCCATGAATTTCTTATGTTATGATTCGCTTTTTATACTTCGTTTTTTCTTATGTTTGCATCTTATTGTAAAAAAAGTATTGTAAAGGAAAGTTGACAGTCTTTTGGGGACTGTAGGGGATACATGTAAACCATTCGCTTATGAATTATTTATTAACTGCACTTACTTGCGTGGCCATTATCACCGATTCGCTCAGCT
>Ga0265295_1007192_pt1 | contig 12980 bp, 10 predicted proteins | sample Munlansysbiofilm_FD_192503 | JGI IMG/M metagenome (GOLD analysis project Ga0265295, IMG submission 192503) | Leachate microbial communities from a municipal landfill in Southern Ontario, Canada - Methane capture system biofilm | ecosystem: Engineered > Solid waste > Landfill > Unclassified ... | reverse complement strand
TACGAAATTCTCTTACCATCCATCATCGCCGGAATTACGGGCTACCATATTGCCCTGCTTTTCGGAATTCACTACCAGTTTTATCCCTTCGATTTTGCGCCGGCCTTGACAGAAGCCTTCATCCTGAAGATCGTGTTCTCCGGAATTTTTTTTGGACTCTGCTCCTTACTGGTCATTGAGATTCTGAAGAAAGGAAATAAATTCTCCCGGAAATTCGGTACATTTCTACCTCTTCGGGGGCTGATCGGCGGCGTGTTCCTCATCGGACTGACGCTGATCTTTTCGAAACAGTTCCTCGGTACCGGTCTCGAAGCGATTCAGAAAGCCCTCAGGGGTGAAGAAATCATTTTTTACGCCTTCCTGCTCAAGGCGATTTTTACCAGCATCACACTGAATTTCGGAGGCAGCGGCGGCCTGGTCATGCCGATCCTGTGCATCGGAGCGACGGCTGGAAGCCTGTTCGCCGACCTGCTCGAGCTGGACAGAGCGACCTTCGCCGCAGTCGGTTTTGTCAGTCTTTTGGCGGGAACAACCAACACCCCCATCGCGTCAAGCATCCTGGCTGTGGAATTTTTCGGGAGCGCAATCTCCCCTTACGCGGCCATTGCCTGCATTGTCAGTTTTCTCATGACGGGGCACAGAAGCGTTTTCCCGACGCAGGTTCTGTCTTTTCAAAAATCCACTTCCGTCAATGTTGAAATCGGAACGGAGTTGGAGCAAATCCATACGTCTCCCAGGCTCAGGGATAAGAGCCTGATGGGATTCCTGCTGAGAATTCTCAAAAAAATCAAAAAGTGCATCCGGAATAGATCCCATGTGAGAAAGTCGGATTCTTAAGGCAGCAGGGTGCGCTTCCTTCATCCAGGGAGCCGTCCTCTTCATTTTTTGTCTACGGGATCTCATGCTTTTGTACTTTCCAATCCTGCACAAGCGGCGCCGTTTTTCATCGTGATGACGTCCTTGAACGCTCTATGGGATTTTCCGATCCTCTCCAGGTCCAGGGCACCTTAAAGATTTTAATGATATTTCAACCGTCTTACCCATGTCACCCCCACCAATAGTTGCCTGCCTGCAATGCGTTTAGCCATAACCAATAGTTTTTCTTGACATATCCTTGCGGAGTCCGCTATTATCTTCTTACAAGAAACATTCCAACAGGAAATGTTCTAACTGGATGGATATTCGAGGCAACCAAGCAGTATCACTTGTGAATATCGAATGATGCAGCCTTTTGCCGCTTTATCCGGTCATTGAATATCTAATCCAGAAAATCGGACTGATTCATAGGACTTACAATCCCACAGCTTTTGCCTCTGCACACATCAGCCGATTCACATCTGCGTCATCCTGACGGATCCGACTGAAACCGTGCCCCTCTGGACCCACGCAGGACATGGGATCATTGGCCGGCTGGAGGCAGATGGAGGCAGAACATTTTGCAATTCGAACGGAATGCATCTCCATACCCGTCAGCCGTCACAACGGGGTGGCAGCGGATAAATCAGAAACATTCAAGAGGGAGGATTTCCCATGTTAACGGAATCTCAGCACAAAATACTCAATGAAATCGATGGAAGTTCGATTGGGAACTGGAAGGACTGGCAATGGCAGCTCAGGCACTGCGTCAGGGATCTGGAAACGTTTGAAAACCTGCTGAATATCGAATTGCCAACAGCCATGCGTCATCACTTCAAGTTGATCATCGAAAAATTCCCGATGTCGATCACACCTTATTATCTCTCACTGATTGATACGGAAAATCTGGAAAACGATCCGGTATTCAAACAAAGTTTCCCGGACATCAAGGAACTTGAGATTCAAAAAACGGACATGACGGACCCTCTGCACGAGGACAGGGACAGCCCGGTTCCAGGGTTGACACACAGGTATCCCGATCGCGTGTTATTCCTGGTGAGCAACATGTGCTCCATGTATTGCCGTCACTGCACAAGAAAGCGCCGTGTGGGAGACCGGGACACGATCCCAAGCCGAAGCCAGATCCTCCAGGGAATCGAATATATAAGAGATACGCCGCGGGTAAGGGATGTCCTCCTGAGCGGCGGCGACCCTTTTCTCCTGCCGACAGATTATTTGGACTGGATTCTCTCCGAGCTAAGAAAAATCGAGCATGTCGAAGTCATACGGATTGGAACACGCACACCTGCTGTGCTTCCCTACCGCATCACGGATGAGCTGGTTGAAATGCTAAGGACGCATCATCCCCTCTGGATCAACACTCACTTCAACCATCCCCGGGAATTGACAACCTCTTCAAAACTCGCCCTCAGAAAACTTGCAGATGCCGGGATCCCCCTGGGAAATCAATCCGTTCTCCTGTCTGGTGTCAATGACTGCCCCCGGATTATGCGCTCCCTGGTTCATAAACTCGTAGCGAATCGGGTGAGGCCCTACTATCTCTACCAGTGTGATCTTTCCGAAGGTCTCAGTCATTTTCGAACCCCCGTGGGAAAAGGAATCGAAATTCTTGAAAGCCTGATAGGTCACACGAGCGGATTCTGCGTCCCGACCTATGTCATCGATGCCCCAGGAGGGGGTGGTAAAATTCCGGTCATGCCGAATTATCTTATCTCATGGTCTACCAACAAGGTTGTTTTACGAAATTATGAAGGGGTTATTACCACGTATAAAGAGCCCGATTCCTATGAACCGACGTTCTGTGATCGAAATTGCGCGGAATGTAATCTCCAGCTCGCTCTCGAAGATGCGGGGGAATATCGTTCCGTGGGGATCGAAAAACTGCTGGCGGATTATGACGACACCATTGCCCTGATTCCCAGGAACAATGACCGGCACGAGAGAAGGGAAGGAAACGGTTCATGAGCAGACACGTTCCGGACCGGCTGGAAACGCTCCCATGCGGCTCCATCATCCAGCATGGTCCGTACAATGACCGGATCTACCTGTTGAAATTAGGAGACGGCTCAAACGGCGATCTCCCGTTCGACCTGGTCCGATGGGCGAAACGGAGCGGTTATACGAAGATCTTCGTTAAAGTTCCGTCGCACCGTTCGAGCTGGTTTTTCCAGGCGGGTTACGTCGAAGAGGCTTCCATTCCCGGACTCTACAACAGGTGCGATGCGGGAATATTTTTGGGATATTACCTGGAGGGGCGGCGTGCATCCGAAGCGGATGCAGCAACCCTGGATGCAATTCTCCGCCTCGCACTCAGCAGGGCCGGAACCCCTGCGGCACCGCTGGATGAAAACCAATTCTCAATACGCCGCTGCAGGGAAAGAGATGTGGAGGAAATGGCCTCCATCTACAGGGCCGTTTTTCCGACCTATCCTTTTCCAATCCATAATCCCGCTTATCTCCTTGATACCATGCGAAGTCATGTCGACTATTTCGGGGTCGAAACAGACAAAAAGCTGGTGGCCCTTTCTTCCGCCGAAATGGACCTGTCAGCCGAAAATGTTGAAATGACCGATTTTGCAACACTTACCCCGTGGCAGAGACGGAGCCTGGGGGTGCATCTGCTTATTCAAATGGAAAAAGAGATGAGACCTAAAGGCATCAAGACAGCCTACACCATTTCCCGGGCAAAATCCCCGGGAATGAACATCACCTTTTCCAGACTCGGTTATGCCTATGGAGGAAGGTTGATAAACAACACAAACATTTCCGCACATATCGAAAGCATGAACATCTGGTACAAGGCCATTTCGTAATCTCAGCTGATTTCAAGACACATGGGCCGTCTCGACACCATGATTTCCCGGAGACAATCAGAACGGCCGGCAGTGCGACCCCTCATCAACCATTCTATGGATCCGCCAATAAAAAATGATTTACTCATCATTGTTTACAGGTTATACTTAAAGCGCCTAACTCTTTATTAACCCAACGAGAGTTTCATCCAGGTCAACGTGTATTTATTCCACCGGACTCAGCCTGTAGGCAACTGCTGACTCCGCATTTTGTCAGAAGCCGTGGTCAGGATTAAGAAACATGCGCTGGTCAAAAATGTTTCCATGGAAAAGAATTCCGGGGGGCTAAAATCCGCCAGCAAGGATTCCTCCTTGCCTGGAGAATCACAACGGAGCATCCGGACGATCAGAAATCGAAATGCGGTTATTCAAGAAAATCGCATAACATGCTTACAGACTCATCACACTTTTTTATCAAAAACCGGAATGAACAGGGAAACACCTTTTTCTTTGCGCTGATCGTTGGTTCTTTAACCTTTAGTTTCAGCCGGCAGCTTTATAGTCAACGGTTAATAACGTGAGTTAACGGATCCGGCAACACAGCAGTCTCTGCCGGATCGCATGAATAAAATTTTGGAAGGAGTAGCCAATGATTTCAAAAAACAGAATCATTCTTGTCATGGCAGGCGCATCTCTCATTTTTGGCCTTACAATCATGGGCTGTGCGGAAAAGGTGGCGGTGCCGAACGAAAAGATCGCGAACGCCGAGAGGGCGATATCAGGCGCCCGGGAAAGTAACGCCATTGTGAATGCCCCGCTCGATCTGAGAATTTCAGAGGATAAATTAAAGCAGGCGAAGGAGGCGGTGGCCGCTGAAGAGTACGAGCAGGCGGGACGCCTGGCCGATGAGGCGACTCTCGACGCCGATGTCGCCAGGGCGAAGACGCGTGCGGTGAAGGCAAAGGAGATTTCCGGGGAAATGCGGAATACGATCGATTCCATGCGAAAAGAACTGGAGCGAAGGCAGAAATAGGAGGAGCAAAAGATGGAGAAAATTAAAAGAAACAGATTCATCATCGTCGACATTCTTCTTTTGGTGGGAATATCTTTATTTATTGCCGGATGTGCCGGCATCACCCCCCAGGAACAGAGGGCCATTGATGCTGTAACCAAAGCGCGGGCCGCTCTGGAAGAAGCCAAGCAGAACCCCCAGATTGCTTCAACCGCCGCCGTTCCTCTTTATGAGGCGGAGCAGACCTTGAAAGAGGCGGAAAAGGTTGAGGATGACACCGCCCAAAAGGAGCATCTGGCCTACATGTCCGAAAGAAAGACACAGCTTGCCGTTGCATCGGCGGAACGTACGCTGGCGGAACAGGAAACCTTGAATCTTTCAAAGGAGAAGGATCAGCTGATCCTGCAGCTTCGGGAAAGGGAGTTAGGAAAGGCCACACTGTCCGCAAGGGAAAAAGGGACGGCACTGGAAAAAGCCCGGATGGAGGCGGAGCAGAAAGCCGTTGAAGCGGAGCGAAAGGCAGCTGAGCTTGCACGGCTGAAAGCTGAAATGGAAGAGCTCAAGGCAAGGCCTACCGACCGGGGAATGGTTGTCACCCTGGGCGACATCCTTTTTGCGACGAACCGGGCCACTCTTACAGCGGGAGCCGAGAAGAACATCGATCAGTTGAGTCAGTTCATGAATAAATACCCCACTCGGAAAATCGTCATCGAAGGCCATACGGACAGCAGGGGAAGTTCGGAATATAATCTGACACTTTCCAAGCGGCGGGCCGACGCAGTCAAGAAGGCCCTGGTTGAAAAAGGGGTTGATGAAAGCCGCATCGCGACAAAGGGTTATGGAGAAACCTCCCCGGTGGCCAGCAACAAGACCGCTGCCGGACGCCAGCAGAACCGCCGCGTTGAAGTGATCATTCTTGAAGATTCCCAGAACCCGCAATAGGGACTTTCCTATGGCCCACTAGCAGGAGACAGGCAGACTTCACAAAGGGCCTTCCAAATGGCGGGAGGCCCTTTGTCGAATGCGCCGGGCTCCGGATCGTTGGAGGCTCTTTTTTTTTCAGGCGGACTTATTCTTCATCGTTCCCGACTCCGCCGTTCGGAGAAGGCACAAAGAACTCGGCCTGGGAAAAGTCCCCTAAATTCCTTGCAGTGCCTGCATGAAGAAAAGAATTGACCCAGTTGATGACATCGTGCCTCTTGATGAACCGCCTGAGCCTGTGCATCCGGACCTGCCGTTCATCATCCTGCATGCCCAAGGCGGCATGAATCGTATCGGCCACCCGCTGCTTGTCATATGGGTTGACAAGAAGTGCGTCCCGGTAGAGTTGAGAGGCGGCGCCCGCGAATTCACTCAGGATGAGAATTCCTTTTTCTTCAATATTGCTCGCACAGTATTCCTTTGCGATGAGATTCATGCCGTCTTTCAGCGGGGTGACCAGCGCGATTTCACAGGTTTTGTAGTAGGCAACAAGTTCCTGGCGCGGCAATGACCGGTAAATGTAGTGGATCGGGGTCCAGCCGACTTCCGTGAACTTCCCGTTGATCTCCCCAACGATGCGTTCGATCTCCTGCTTGAGATTTCCATACTCTTCCACATCCACACGGCTGGGAACCACCACCTGGATCATCGTAACCGTCCTTCGCATGTCCGGATAGCACTCCAGGGCATGGCCGAAGGCCAGAAGCCGGTGAGGGATGCCCTTGGTATAGTCAAGGCGGTCCACACCAAGAATGAGCTGCCGATTGGGAAGGTTTTCGTGGATATTCCATGCCATATCGGCCACTTCATCCGTTCGGGCTAGGTCCTCAAATTCTCTGTAATCGATGCTGATGGGAAAGGCTCCCACGAGAGCCTCTCCGTCGGGAAGAAGAATCCGGTTCATGAACTTTTCCTTTACAACCTTGTAATTGAAGAGCGCCCGAACGCAGCCGATAAAATTCCTCAAATCCCTCACGGTCTGAAAACCGACAAGGTCATATTCCATGAATGCTTCGAGAATTTCAAAGCGCCAGGGCAGTTTGAGAAAAATGTCCAGGGGCGGAAAAGGAATGTGGAGGAAGTAACCTGTCTTGCGTTTGACTCCGAGTCGCTTCAGCTCCCTGCCCACCAGGATGAGCTGGTAGTCCTGAACCCATACATAATCATTCTCGTCCGTATTTGAAATGACAGCCTGCGCAAACTTCCGGTTCACCTGCTCATAGAACGGCCAGTACGACAGATCGAAATTACAGCGAGAAAAAAGGTCATGGAACAGAGGCCAGAGGATCTCATTGGAGAATCCGTAATAATACTTGTTCACTTCTTCTTTCGTCAAATGGACGGGCTTCAGAGAGAAGCCCGTTTCACGGGTCCCCCGGCCAACAAGATCCGCAAGAAGAGGAGCCGCCGGCGCTTCCTCGGCATTTATACCCATCCAGCCGATCCATATCCCATCGCGATTTTTGAGGACCGGCCCCAAGGCTGTCACCAGGCCACCGGATCCCGGTTCGATCTCCCATTTCCCTCCCTTCTCTTTTTTCAAAACAATGGGGAGGCGGTTCGATACGACGGCGAGTCTTCTCTTTTCCATGTTCATTCCTCCTGTTGCCCCTCGGGGGCTAGAGCGGCCCATGCCTCAAGAAATTCTTTCACCGCTTGGATATCGGGCAGAAAGCCCGCTGCAGTCGTGGGAACGTCGGCATTTCCGACTTTGATGCCGATGCCTCGACCCAAAAGAACCCGGAATGCGTCTTCATCGGTTTCATCGTCTCCGAGATAGACGCAGAAGGCGTCTTCCGGCTGGCGGGCAAGCAGGATCTGCAAGGCGCTCCCCTTGTCCAGGCCGGTGCACCTCAGTTCGACGCCGCCGTTGAAACCCCTCACTTCAAGATTGTGGAGACGGGCAATGGGGGTCCAGCTGTCTACCGCCCATTTCTCCATGGACAGCGCCTCATCGTCCAGCCGCCCTCGTGTATGGAGAGCGATACTGGCCGCCTTTACTTCGAGCTGATTCTTTATTCCCCTGCGGATGCCGGCCCCCAGTGCTTCGCCAAGTCCTTCCCTCTGAATTTGAGAAGGCTTCCGGATTTCCAGGGTACCATCGGAATTGTGGAACTCGCATCCATGGCTTCCGATTGTCATGATACCTGGCACGCCGAGAAGCTGTTCGATCTCGGCAATGGGCCTGCCGGAAGCGATGGCAATGGCGCCGGACGTCCTGTTCCGGATCCTGGCGATGAGATCCGGGATGCCGGCCATCGGGTAGGCTTTCATCCGTGCGACCTGGAAGTGGGCGACTGTTCCGTCATAATCCAGGACGAGGAAACTCGCCCCGGCAGACTGAAGCCTCTTCCAGAAATCCGGGATGCCCCGGACCGGTATGGGAAAGACGCGCGAGGAATTCACCAGGTTTCGATCCTTTCCCGGGTTTCGAACATGACGGCGTGCATCAGGGTGAGATATTCGCGGAGATGGCGCGTCACCAGGAAGTTTTCCAGGACAAAATTGTGGCCCTTCTCCCCCATCTCCTTCAGCTGGTCCCGGTGTTTCAGCAGGTACCGGATTCTCAGGGCGGCGCCCTCCGGCGAAGTGACGAGGAAACCGGTGTGATGGTCCACGACCTGAAGCCGGATGCCCCCCGTATCCCCTCCGATGACCGGTTTGCTCTTCCACATCGCTTCGGTCACGGTGAGGCCGAATCCTTCCCGGGTGGACTTCTGGATCACAATGTCCGAGATTCTCTGGAAGGCGTTAATGGTCCGGTGGTCATCACTGGGAAGGAGAAGGACATGAACATCCTCGTCCGTGCCGGCGTTCTCTTTGACCCGCCGGATCATTTCCTCTCCCTCGGGATCATCGGCGGCTCCTCCACCTGCAAGGACAAGTTGAATCGGTGAAAATTCCCTGACCATCCGGTAGGCCCGAATCACTCCAATGGGGTCCTTAAACCGGTCGAAGCGTGATACCTGGGTAATGATGGGCCGTTCCGGATCCAGGCCCCACTTGTAATGCATGGCAGAAAGTTCATCGGGGTCCAGTTCGATGTTCTTCTCGCTCAGGGGATCGATGCTCGGGGCGACAAGGTAAAGAGGGTGCGGCAGCGGCTGGGCGAACTCGGACAGAGACCAGATGCTGGCGGAGTAAGGTTCGACAAACGTCCGCAGGAATTTCCAGACCGGCCGGAAGGGACGGCTCGCATCGATGTGGCAGCGCCAGATCCACTTCCCCCGCCGGTTGGGAATAAATTGCAGAAGCGCTGCAGGCTGCGGGTCGTGTATGAAAACAAGATCAGCCTCCTCAAGAGTCTTTCGGAGCGATTCAGCGTTCATCTCGTTAACCCGCTCATATTCCGCCAGATGGCCGGGATGCAGCTCCACCCTCTTGCCCTGGAGGCCGTTGTGCATGAGTTTGGTGAACGAAAAGAACGCATCGGTCCCGGAGATCACTTCCCATTGCGCGTCGATCCCCAACTCCCGCTTCAGGGGAATGAGCCAGTGGAGAATCTCCGCAACCCCGCCCCCTTCCCGGGTGGAATTGACATGCACGACCTTCATACCCTGGAGATTCGCCGCGAGCAGCTCCAGGTGATGGATGACGTCCTCGCCGACGATTTGTGCATACTGTTCCAGCAGTGTCATGACCGGCCCCGCCTTTCTCTCAGGTACACACTGAAGACCTGGTGCAGTTCATTCCGAAGCTCGCTGAGCGTCGTGAAATAGGGGTCTATGCCGGCAATGCGCATGGCAAGTTCCTGGTGCTCTTCGCCATAGCCCATGAGCCATTCGGTAAAATCATTTCTTCCCAGAGGGGTTCTCCTGCGCGCATCGATTAAATGATAGAAAATGACTCCCCGTGACATATGGGGAATATATTCAGAGAGTTCTTCAATGGTTGAAAACCTTTTGCCGGTGTCGAAAACGACGATCTGGGACCGGACGAAATGAAATCTCTGGGATGGTATGACCCATGAAAGCAGTTCGTTTTCATCGAGCCGCTCTTCGATAACCTCAATGAGCTCCCTGCGTAATTCTTCGAGGTCCTTGAAACCCTTTGGATCGATCACGGCGAGCCTCTCGGCCAGTGTTTTGTCGTGAATACCCCGCCAGGTCCAGATCGCAAAATCGTTCTGATAGAGGGGGTCGTCGAAACGGGGACGCAAAAGGCCGCCCCAGAAATGATAATAGATGCAGCTTGTCGGTATGGTTCCCAGCTTATCCTTGAGCTCGCGTAGAGTTACCACGTGCTCTCCGGTGGCCACCGCAATGAGTGCGCAGTCCTTCACTGCGAAAGGATCGATCTGCATAGGCCTCCTAACCAAATCACCGTTGATTTTATCCCGCCTTCAACCTGGATCCGGGGAATCTTCGCAGCAACAACATGGGGAAAGCTTCGATTCCGGCTTCTTCTCTAGATTCCGGGGCCGGGCAACCCACTCCCGGAAGAAGCTCGAAAGCGGAATGAGGTTTTGTTTTCTCTTGACATATCCTTTAGAACCGATTATCCAGCGGAAATTAATATTCTTACACGAAACATTTTACCAGAAAGGATTGTCCATGACAACAGAAAGTGGCAATGCTTATGAATATCGAATCATTCGCGCGTTGCGCCGCGTCATCCGAGCCGTCCATATCTATTCCAAAAAATTAAACTCCGAGTTCGGACTGACAACACCTCAGCTGTCGTGTCTCAGTGCATTAGCGGAATCAAGCCGGACAACCCTCACGGATCTGGCCAGGATGGTCAACCTTGGAATAAGCACGGCCAACGGGATCATTGATCGACTAGAAGCGAAGGGATACCTGACTCGAACGAGAAGTTCGGAGGATCATCGAAAAGTATATCTGGAAATTTCCCAATCCGGAAGGGAAATCATTTTGAAAGCTCCATCACTGCTTCAGCACAAGCTGTCGGAGTCCCTGTCGAGGCTTCCCGAATCGGAGCAGAGGGTCATCGCCGACTCCCTGGAGCAGGTGGTGAAGCTCATGGAAGCCGAAAAGCTGGACGTATCGGCCAACCTGTTCCCCGGAGAGCAGAGCTACAAAAGTTAAGATAGATATACCGCAGTTACAGCAACTTAGCTGAATTCAACGGATAGGCAGAGAGACGTCGAATGAAAAATATCATCATACGATCAACGCTGATTTACATCCTTTTTTCCACGATTGTCCCGACGTTTTTTTTAACAGTCCTTGCCGGTTTCAATCTCCCGGAAAAAACGGATTGCGACCAGCAGGCCAAGGTAACCGAATCGGAAGAATTTCACGAAATAACGGGAAAAATCAGAAAAGGTGAAACCCTCTTTGACATTTTTAAACAATACGAACTGAACCTGAACGATCTCTTCAGTTTAAAAGAAGCATCGGCAAGTATTTATAAACTCAGAAATCTCCGGGTTAACCAGCCCTATCGGATTCGCCTCGATGAAAACAAACAGATAAACTCCTTCACATACTGGATCGATGAGGACACCATCCTGAATATCACCTGTGGCGAGGAGGGTTTCTGCGCGGAAAAGATCCCTGTGCCTTACGAAAAAAAGCTAGAGCACATCGGAGGGGTCATCCAGGATAATCTTATTTCGTCCCTGGGGCATGGCAAAGAGTCCATGATACTTGCACTGAATCTCTCCGATATCTTCGCCTGGGATATAGATTTTACAACGGACATAAGGAAGGGTGACACCTTCAGGCTGGTCGTCGAGGGGTTTTACCTCAATGGAACCATGAAAAAATACGGCAATATCCTTTCCGCCGAGGTCATCAACAACGGAAAGGCATACCGCGCCTACCGGTTCACGGATGAAGAGAGTACGGATTATTACGATGGATCGGGAAAGTCCCTGAAAAAGGCCTTCCTCAAGGCGCCATTGAACTTCAGACGGATCAGTTCAACGTTTTCCAACGGTCGCTACCATCCAATCCTGAAAATCACCAGGCCTCATCACGGGATTGACTATGCGGCCCCCGAAGGAACCCCTGTTTCGGCGGCAGGCGACGGATCCGTCGTTTTTGCGGGACGCCGGGGCCAGTATGGCAATCTTGTGATTCTGAAGCATCCCAATGGGTACAAAACGTATTATGGCCATTTGTCAAAAATCCACGAACGTCTAAGGCAGGGATTAGAGATCTGCCAGGGCTCTCTGATAGGACTTGTCGGGTCAACGGGACTTGCGACGGGTCCGCATCTTCATTTCGAGATGAGGATCAACGACCGCCCCATAAACCCTTTATCGATTTCGGTTCCAAGGGGGAGGGCCATCACCGCCAAATCGGCGGCAAAATTTGAACATTTTAAGGCGGAGCAGGATGTTGAACTCGCATCCATTCCTCCCGGCAACTTCCTGGCCATCGAGGAAAAAAGGTATGGTAGCCCAGAAAGCAGCGAAGGGTGACGACTTATTCTCTCTTGGTTTGATGCGGAATACCTTCGAAATATCCGACTCCGGAATACCGACATTGGGGAAAATCTCACCGCCTTACGAATGAATCGGAAGGGGTGTACGGAATGGATCTGAACATTTCTCTTGAAAAAATTACGGTTCTTTACCAGGGATATCAATGGCTCATCGTATTTCTGATTATATTTGTCGCGCTTCTATTTGATTTCATTCAAAAAATTGTTCTATCGCGTCTGCACAGGCGAACGCTCCTCACAGAAAACCCCTGGGACGAGGCCATTCTGACGGCTCTTCGAAAACCTTTGAGCGCCTTGATCTGGATTATCGGCATTTCCGCTGCGGTTAACTACGTAGCGCCGAAGACAGCCTTCCTTGAGTATTCCCGGGGTGCTGTTCGGGTCGGCATCATCCTGGTCATCGCCTGGTTCTGCGTCAATCTCGTCAGGCAGCTTCATGACAATATCCTGGAAATACAGCGCAAAAAGGGAAAACCGGTTGATCCGACCACGGCAGATGCCGTCGGCAAGCTTGCCCGGATATCCATTTTTATCACGGCCTCACTGATGATGCTGCAGACCCTGGGCTTCAGCATCTCCGGCGTCCTCGCCTTCGGCGGCATCGGCGGCATCGCCGTGGGATTTGCGGCGAAGGATATCCTCTCCAACTTCTTCGGAGGATTGACGATCTTCCTCGATCGGCCTTTTGCCGTGGGAGACTGGATACGCTCCCCGGACAGAAACATCGAGGGCGTGGTGGAATACATCGGTTGGCGCCTTACCCGGATCCGAACCTTCGAAAACCGTCCCCTTTACATACCCAACTCGACCTTCACGACCATCGCCCTGGAAAACCCATCCAGAATGACCCATCGCCGGATTTATGAAACCATCGGCATCCGCTACGATGACGCAGGCAAGGTCAT
>Ga0265295_1007191_pt1 | contig 12982 bp, 10 predicted proteins | sample Munlansysbiofilm_FD_192503 | JGI IMG/M metagenome (GOLD analysis project Ga0265295, IMG submission 192503) | Leachate microbial communities from a municipal landfill in Southern Ontario, Canada - Methane capture system biofilm | ecosystem: Engineered > Solid waste > Landfill > Unclassified ... | reverse complement strand
CGGTGTCTTGTTCCACAGCTTTTTCAGGTAAGGCATGACCCAGTAGTCAAGCCCAAAAGCCTTGCCAGCCCCACCGAGCATCACAATGGACACTGCCATATACCAGAGAATTTCCTTTCCAGCCAAGGCTCCGATGAGGAACATGATCGAAAGGCCCAACGAAACGATGGCTGCGGGGAAGGTGAAGAGCCCAGCAAAGAGTGCCAGACCGATGCCAATCTCTGCAAGCACGATCATCAATTGGAAGAGATAGGGGGCCTGGGCTACAAAGGTATCGTTGATCCAGGTGAAAATGGCAAGCGGCTCAGAAAGGAGGGGAGGTGCAAATTGCTTGACCGCTTCCACTGCAGCATCTCCAGTTTCAGCCACTGCTTGGCTTGCCGAAGCTACCGTTTCCACAACTGCCTGGCTTGCGGAGGCCCAAGCATCAGCACCGGCTTCTGCTGCTGCAGGAGCACCCCAATACACTTTGCTTCCGGTGGTGTCGGTCAACCAGCCTTCCTTGATCTTCCCAACGCCTTCGATGAACCACATAACCCCAAGATACATCCTGAGGAAAGTCGTCCAGTAGGAGGGAACCTTGTACGAGGCCAAGCCACCGATAAGGGATCTCTTTTGCTTGATCTCCAAGATCTCATGCTTGATGTAACTCCAGGCTCCGTTGACACCGCATACGCCGCTCTGGTAGTAGATGTTCACCAGATGCTTCAATGCTTGGGCAAAGAATCCGGAGAGGGACATGCCTGCTGTGTGGCTGACTGCATAGCGGCCGCCAATGGAGACCATGAAGCCATGGAAGTTGGATTTGAACGGCTTGGGATGCTCGGCTTTCAAACCCAATTCATTCTTGATGGTGTAGATGACTCCGTCAGCAGCTGTCTTTGCAGTCTGTTCCGCTGCTTCTACGATCTGGGGGACTGCACGTTCGTTCTCGAGGAACCACATGCCGTCGCCGACCAGGTATACGTTCTGGTAATCGGGACTCTGCATGTACTCGTTGACTGCCTTTCTTCCGATTTTTCCATCGGTGAGCGGAAGTCGTTCACAGAACTCAGTACCGCGAACACCACAGGTCCAGACAAGGGTCTTCGTCTTGATGACATCGCCGTGGCGGGTCGTGAAACCTTCTGCATCAACATTGGTGATGAGGGAGTTGAGCATGATCTCCACACCCTTCTTTTTCATATACGTGACTGCTTTTGCCCGTGGTTTTTCGGGCAGCATGTTCAGGATATTACCCAAAGCCTCGCAGTTGATGAGTCGTACTTCTTTCTTGAAATCTATTCCATTTTCCTTGCAGAGGACGGGCAACCACTCGGTCAGCTCTCCCACCAGCTCAACACCGGTGAAGCCACCTCCTGCGACCACGAACGTGAGCATCTGTGCGCGCTTTTGCGGATCTGCTTCCCTGCTTGCGTCCTTTACCATCTGCTCAATGTGGCAGCGGATGCGAAGTGCATCGTCTAGGCTCCACAGGTAAAATGCGTGATCCTTGACTCCAGGAATATTGAAGTCTGCTGTCTGGGCACCAGTTCCGATGATGAGCTGATCATAGTGGTAGGTGGAACGTTCGCCCTTCAGGGTCTGCTCCTTGAAATCGATGTCGCCAATGGTGTCCTGTACGACGTTGACCATCTTGCCGCTGAAAATACGGTCAAAGGAAATCTTGACCGATTCCTCTCCAACACGGTTGCCGGCGACCTCATGCAGCTCGGTCATCAGGATGTGGTGGCGGTTTTTATCGATCAAGGTAATCTCTACCTTGTCCTGGTATTTCTTGAATGCCTTGTGCAATGTCTTGGCAGCATGCACCCCTGCATACCCTCCGCCCAATACCACAATGTGCTTCTTGTCCATGTTTCCTTCCTTGGATTCCTGATAAGGTTGAATTGTCTGCCTAGGTACCTCTTGGAGGTATCCAATCTCACGAAGAAGCCTCATGCAGACAGAATGACACTCTAGCACAAAAGTAGGATTTGGTGCAATTGTGTCTTTTTTTATCGAAAGTATTTTCGCATAATTTTTATGTTTGTGCTATATAAAGAGGTTCGCTTGTTGGAAATAATTCTTAACCATAAGAAATTACGAATCTGTGCGAGAAAAAATCATCAGGATAATTATATATGTAAGTAAAGTAATGGGAATTCTATTAACGAAACTTGTTATAAGATAAATAATTAACAAGAAAATTTTGTATATGATAATTTATATTGATAATTTTATGACGATATTGAATCTGTGTAATGTTTGGTATATGATTATATGCACGAACGATGAAATGAATTTCTGCATGAGAGGAGTTACGTAACGATGAGAAAGAATGTGTTGGTTGCCTTGGCAGCCTTGGCTTTGCTCTCTTTGGTTGTGTTCGCCGGCTGTTCCAAGTCTGAGGCGAAAACCGCTGCACCGTCTGCACCAGCTGCAGCAGCTGCCCCCGCAGCACCTGCACCAGCAGCACCTGCTGCTGCACCGGTAGCAAAACCTGCTTCCCCTGCCTATCAGGACGGAATCTATTTTGCCATGGATGAGAGCTTCGCTTCTTCCGGTTGGAAAGAAACAGTCACCCTGACCGTCTCAGGTGGAAAGATTGTTGATGCTGACTGGAATGCAGTGAACATTGCAGGTGGAGCCGACAAGAAGACCTATGACAAAGCCGGGAAATACAACATGGTCAAGTTCGGCAAGGCTCAGGCAGAGTGGTATCAGCAGGCAGAGAAGGCCGAGGCTCATCTGCTCGCAACCCAGGATCCCGCTGCCATCAGCTACAAGGATGCCGAAGGGCACACCGATGACATCGCAGGCGTGTCTGTTCATGTCAATGCCTTCTTCGAGCTTGCCCAAGAGGCTCTTGCCGCCGGTCCTGTCGGAAGAGGTCCCTATACTGATGGTGCATACTTTGCCATTGACGAAGCCTATCCCAACTCTGGTTGGAAGGAATTTGTCTCCCTCACCGTGCTCAACGGTCGCATTGCCAGCGTAAACTGGAGTGCAGTGAACCGCAATGGTGATGACAAGAAGGCCTACGACAAGGCTGGCAAGTACAACATGGTCAAGTTCGGCAAGGCTCAGGATGAGTGGTATGTCCAGGCTGAGAAGACCGAGAACCACCTGATCAAGACCCAGGACCTGAAGGCTATCACCTATAAGGATGCTGAAGGGCATACCGATGATATCGCCGGTGTTTCTGTCCATGTGAATTCACTGTACGCATTGGTTGAGAAGGCACTGGCCAACGGTCCTGTTGCCCTCGGTCCCTATGCAAACGGCGGATACTACGCAACTGAGGCCGAATTCGGTTCTTCTGGCTGGAAGGGTTTTGTCTCCCTGTTCGTCAGCAATGGCAACCTGGTGAATGTCTACTGGAGTGCTGTTGACAAGGACAACCGTGACAAGCAGACCGTCGCAAAAGAGGGTGGCTATGGCATGGTCAAGGCCAGTGCAATCGGCAAGGAGTGGCATGAACAGGCAGCTGCTGTCCAGTCCTACCTCCTGAGCACCCAGGATCCGAAGAAGATCAGCTACAAGGATGAGAAGGGTCACACCGATGACATCGCAGGTGCTACCGTCCACGTAAATGACTTCTATGCTCTGGTAGAGCAGGCTATGAAGGCTGGGGTGAAAAAGTACTAAGGCTCCCATACTTCAAAAAGGCTCCGGTTGGTTTCCTTCCGGAGTCTTTTTTTCTCGCTTTGCTGCTTGGCTTCTGCTACAGTATCTGCATGGAAATCGATCTGTTCTCAACCTTTCTGTTTGCCTTCATCACTACCTTCACCCCCGGTCCCAATACGATAAGCAGTGGTACGATGGGGCTCAATTTCGGTTATCGCAAATCACTGCCGTATTTCTTTGGGATTGCCACCGGCTTCTTCTCCATCATGGTACTCAGTTCCCTGTTTGCTACCTTGTTGCAGCAGCTCATGCCTTCTGTGGTGCCTGTCCTGACCGTTCTGGGATCGCTCTACATTCTCTATCTTGCCTATCATGTGTATTTCGCCTCCTATCTGCTCTCCCAACGCGCTGTGAAGGCTCTGGGGTACAGCAATGGTCTCTTGCTGCAACTGCTCAACCCGAAGGTCATCATCCTTGGCCTTACGGTATACTCGACTTTTCTCAAGGAAATGGAGAGAACCCCACTGTACATCATCGCAAGTGCGCTGGTCTTTACCTTGCTGAGTTTCTCAGCTCTCACCACCTGGGCTCTCTTTGGTTTGGGAATATCACGATTGCTCAGAACGGAGCGAACGCGACGAATCGTCAATGCAGTTCTGTCGCTGTTGTTGGTATTCACTGCAGTGCGATTGTTGATCGGCCTGTAATGGTGCCTTTATGAAGAAAGCCCCCTGTCAGGTTCCTGACAAGGGGCTTTGTTGAGTGCGGTAGACTGGACTTGAACCAGCACAAGATTTCTCCCACTAGCACCTCAAGCTAGCGTGTCTACCAAATTCCACCACTACCGCATTCTGAGGTATGTCCAACAAGTTCGCTGAACGTGGCAACAATACAATAAGGGTGGGACTTGAGTCAAGCCCTCTTTTGAAAAAGAGCTCAGGAATTCACCTCCAGAAGGGTTTCCAGCTGATCGAGCAGTCCGGCAAAGGTAGCGAGTGCGTCCTTGACCGGCTTTTCGCTGGTCATATCAACCCCAGCTTTACGCAGGGATTCGATGGGGAACAGGCTGCCTCCGCTCTTGAGGAATGAGAGATAGTCCTCCCTATCCTGTTCGCGACCGTTAAGCACTTTCTGGCTGAGGGCAATCGCAGCACTGAGTCCGGTAGCATATTTGTAGACATAGAAGGGCGAGTAGAAGTGCGGGATTCTCAAGCCTTCCAGATCACTCTCCTCCTCGAATTGGACGCTGTCGCCAAAGTACATGGCCAATAGTGATCGGTACTCCTTTCTCAGCATATCGAGTGTCAGGGGCGTCCCAGACTCGGCAATCCTGTGGGTGATCATCTCATACTCAGCGAACATCGTCTGCCGGAAGAGTGTGGCGACAATATCATCGATCTGCTTGCCAAGGATATAGGTTTTCATCGTGTCATCCTGGGCATGTTCAAGCAGGTATTTTGCTACCAACTGCTCATTGAACGTAGAAGCAACTTCCGCCTCGAAGATGGTATAGTCATAGTGCATGTAGGGATTGTTGCGTGCACTGTACCAGCTGTGCATCGAGTGTCCACCCTCATGAGCGACGGTAAAGAGGTCACGCAGCACATCTTCCTTGTAATTGAGCAGGATGTACGGTTTTGAGGTATAGGTACCGCTGCTGAACGCTCCGCTGCGCTTGCCCTTGTTTTCGTAACGGTCAACCCAGCGTTCTTCCAATAGCCCCTTGGTAAGGGTCGTGACATACTCTTCTCCCAAAGGTGCAAGAGCATTGGCTATGGTTGTTACCGCGTCCTCATAGCTGGTCTTGACTTGCAGGCCTTTCAACAAGGGGACATACACATCATAGTGTGCCAATTTCTCCAAGCCGAGGACCTTTGCACGCAGGGCATAGTAGCGATGCAGGGTAGGCAGTGCCTCATGTACAGCTTTGATCAGGTTGTCGTATACGGAGAGTGGGACATCATCATCAAACAGAGCCATTTCCCTCGCACTCTCATACCCGCGCACTTTGCAGCGGAACATATCCTGTTTCACCTGTCCCTCATAGAGACGGGCGATGGCATGCTTGCTCTTGTCATAGACAGCATAGAACTGCTGGTAAGCCTGGCGGCGCAGGTCACGGTTCTCCTGCATCAGGAAGGAGGAGAGGGAGCTTTGGGTAAGGGGTTTCCCATCAAGCATCCCGAAATCAAAATCAACATTGGTCAGGTCTGAGAACGTCGTGCGTGGCGTTGCGGCAACTTCGCTCTGGAGGGCCATGATGCGCTCTTCCCGCTCGCTGAGGATATGCGCCTTGAACCTGCGCGCCTTGCGGATAAAGACCATATAGGGGGCGAATGCAGGATCCTCTAGGTATGAGGCAATGACTTGGTCATCCAAGGCAAGCAACTCAGGCTCAAAGAAGGCCAGGGAAGCGGAGAGTTCGCTGAATGCACTTGCTGCAAGAGAGTAGCGATGGGTGTTCTGGCTGTCCGAGGCATCGGCGCTATAATTGAGGAATGCCCAGTTGTAGATGCGTTCTGCGAGGATACCCGTCTCCTCATACCAGTGCATGGTCTCTAGGAATGCCTCTTTTCCCTCTGTCAGCTTCCCCTTGAAGGAGGGGGCTTGTGCTATGCGGGCCTTGAACTGTGCAAGCCCTTCATCCCAGCTTTCCGAATCAGCAAACAGGCTGTTCAGGTCCCAGGTATCTTCTGTGCGTTGTTGTGATCGTTTCATCGTTTCCATCAGAGTTCTCCCAAAAGTGTGATCAAATGTCGTGTTGCACGGCCGCGGTGGCTCACGCGGTCTTTCTCCTGTTCGGTAAGCTCAGCCATGGTTTTGCCCGCTTCCTTTACCACGAAGACCGGATCGTAGCCGAAACCGCCTTTCCCGTAGCTTTCAGTAGCAATGTACCCCTCGACAGACTCACAAAGGGTAAAAACACGATGTTCGCCGGCTATCAGGGCGAGGGCGCACACGAAGCGTGCACTGCGTTCCTCAGCCTTGGTGAGGTGAGCCAGGTTTTTCAGCAACCATGCATTGCGCTCCGGGCTCTCCAGCATTCTTCCGTGTTTTTCCATCCCATAGCGGGCGGTTCGGACCCCAGGAGCCCCGCCCAGTGCATCAATGCAGATGCCAGAGTCATCGGCAAGCACAAGATATCCTTCAGGGGCGATGGCCTTCAGGGCACGTGCTTTGCCAAGTGCATTTTCCGTAAACGTCTCCTTGTCCTCCTCAAAGTCAAAGTGAAGACCCAGCTCACTGGGAAGCACAAGGGTATGGGAAGTGAGGATTCTTGCGAACTCCTCCTTCTTGTGTGTGTTGTTTGATGCCAAGAGAATATTCATGGACCTTAAGATACTCATTGTCCTAGGTTTCGTCCAGACACTGGGAAATGAGGCGTTTCATATAGTGTACTGAGCTGTCGACCGTACCTTTGGGAACATTGAGCAACAATCCTATCTGGCTATGGCTCAAATTGAACTCCATGCCTTTGATCTGCTCGATTTTTGCCTTGTAGACCCTCTGCGTCCATTGGCGAAGCGATTCAAGCTTGGCCCGTTTTGTTTCGTCCTCTTCACGTTCCAGCTCGCTCTCTATCTCAAGAAGCCTACGGAAATGGCGATTGCTCAACGCCTCGAAGTCTGCCTTGCACTGTTGTTTCTTCTCGAGCATCATGCAGGCAGTATTGAGGAACGTACTGAGCAACTCCACCTCCACATCAAGCAACGAAGCGAGATCCTCCAAAAGATACATCCCTGCCAGATCCGGTGATACGGAGAGGACGATGAGAAAGCGTTTACGATTCGCCCCCTTCTGCAAGGCGGCTTTGAGTTTTCTCAGAGGCTCGGTATCCATGACATGCACTTCTGTAGTGGGACGCAGCAACGAGAGGAACAGTTGCGGGAGAAGCTCCACCTTTGTATGCTCAATGGCTTGGCACGTGTGATAGTATGCCGGCTCAGTTACTTCATCCTCTTCGGTAAGCGTATACTCATAGTATTGGCACTGAGCAAGAAGATGCTCTTTCTTTGCCTGGGAACTTTTCTGGGAGATGAAGAAGCGACTGCGTTTCTTCACTACCTGTACAAGGTAGCCAAGGTAGGAGAGCCTTCCCTCTCGATACATGGAGAGGAAATAGTCGATGGCATCATAACAATAGAAGAAAAACTCACAACAATCCTCCTCATCCAGCAAGTGAAGATAGGAGGGCAGGGTATAGAGCAGTTGCTCAGTCTGCGCGCGGATGGATTTGTAGAGTTTTGCGTCCTCTGGATGCTCTTTGAAGAGCATAACGGCTTTGGTAAGGGAGAGGGAGGCTTCTTCAGTGAACGGAAGACATTGCATGATAGGCTCCTTGTGCATTGATGCACACCTTCATGCAATGTGTATGCCAACCTATTCGGAGAGGAGTTCTCCCACGGCATCGATCAACTGCTTTCTGACAACCTTGATTTCGTTCTGTACGGTCGCTCCGGCGGCTTTCTTATGTCCTCCACCTCCAAAGCGTTCTGCCAAAGCTCCCACATCGATGGTACTCTGATGGGAGGAACGGAACCCAACCTCGGTTTTCCCTCCCTCAAGTTCCTTGAAGAAGAGCACAGCCTCAACACCCTTTACCGAGAGCAGCATTGCATAGAGCGAATCACTGGGCTTGTCGGTGGTGATGTAGGTGTCCCGATCGCTGAGGCAGCTGGAGGAGACCATGAGTCTGCCATCATAGTAGCTTTCGCTGCGGTCAATGAGCTTCCCGAGGTATTTGACATATCCCAGGCTCTTGCCGCCGGTCATGCGATCAGCCATGGTGTTCGGGGAGACCCCAAGGTCCACCAGTTCGGCAGCTAGGCGCAAGGTCTCGCCCCGATAGGCATTGATGAACCGGAAGAACCCACTGTCAGTGGCAAAGCCGAAGAAGAGATGCTCAGCAACTTCCTGCGAGATCTCAACATCAAGCGCTTTGTACAGTTGCATGACGATCAGGGTGGTGGAAACCGACCTGTGCACGATGTAGCGGTGAGTTCCGAAGAGTTCCCCACTGCTGTGATGATCGAAGATGATGGTGACAAGACCCTCAATTTCCTGAGCGAGATGGCCCAGTCGCTCGGGGGAGGAACAATCCACCACCACGGCAATAGGAGCCCTGTCGTACAGTTCCTTGTCGATGTGGGAGAGGAAGTCCGCCCTCATATGCGAGATCTCAGATCGGTCGAAAGGCCCGGCGTTTGCCATGTGCACTGTCTTTCCCATCTTCAGCAACAATGAGTTCATGGCCATTTGGCTGGAGAGGCAATCCCCATCAGGGCTTATGTGGCCCAGAACAATGAACTCGTTGCCATTGCGGATGAGATCAAGGATCTGCTCATCGATAGGAGGGTAGCTGAACATTTCAGGCTCCACGGATAACCTCTGGAAGCGTCCCATTGAGAACACAATCCCTTCCCACGATGACTTGTTTCACCTGTTGGATGGAAGGAATGTCATACATGATTCCCATCATGATATTCTCAACGATGGACCGTAGTCCACGCGCGCCAGTCTTCTGCTCAAAAGCTTTCTCAGCGACAGCTTCGATTGCTTCCGGTTTGAACACAAACTCGATGCCATCGAGACGGAACGCAGCCTCATACTGTCGGATGATCGAGTTCTTGGGCTCGACGATGATTCTCATCAGGTCCTTCTTGGAAAGATTGTCCAGAGCTACGTGGATCGGCAATCTTCCGATGAATTCGGGGATGAGTCCGAACTTGATCAAATCATCCGGCATCAGCTTGCTGTAAAGCGCATGCAGATCTTTCTGTGCAGAGTTGATGATCGTTGCACCAAATCCCATGCCATGGCTTGAGACGCGTTTTTCGATGACCTTGTCCAGACCAACGAATGCACCACCACAGATGAAGAGGATGTTGCGCGTATTGATCTTGAGCATCTCCTGGTTGGGATGTTTCCTTCCCCCCTGGGGAGGCACGGAAGCATCAGTACCCTCGATGATCTTCAGCAAAGCCTGCTGTACGCCCTCACCGCTGACATCACGGGTGATGGAGGGGTTTTCCCCTTTCTTGGCAATCTTGTCGATTTCATCGATGAAGATGATCCCGTACTCAGCAGCCTTGATATTGTCATTGGCATTCTGGATCAGCTTGAGCAGGATATTCTCTACATCCTCACCGACATAGCCAGCCTCGGTAAGCGTGGTGGCATCGGCGATGGCAAAGGGAACCTGCAGCTTCTTGGCCAAGGTGGAGGCAAGCAGGGTTTTTCCGGTTCCGGTAGGTCCGACCATGAGGATGTTCGACTTGTCCAGCTCAACACCCTGTTCGGAAATCTGCTTCTGGAACTTGACCCGTTTGTAGTGGTTGTATACTGCCACGGCAAGGACACGCTTAGCATCGTCCTGACCGATGACGTACTCATCCATGTACTCCTTCAACTCCTGGGGAGTAGGGATGCGTTCAGGCAGACCTACTGACTCTTCCTGGAAGGTGGGATCACCTGCGAGCATATCATTGCAGACCTTGATGCACTCATCACAGATGGCCACCCCAGGTCCGTTGATCAGTCTCTTGACTTCTTCCTGGCCCTTGCCGCAGAAGGAACAGACTTTCGCGTTTCGTGCCATCAGTTACTCCTTCTCATCACGGTATCAACAATCCCATAGGCTACTGCATCATCACTGGAGAGGAAAAAATCCCGCTCCACATCCTTGGACACCTGCTCAAAGCTTTTCTTGGTGTGTGCAGAAATGATATCTATGGTGAGTTTCTTCAGCCGTCCAATCTCACGAGCATGGATAGAAATATCGGTTGACTGGCCCTCAACTCCGCCCCAAGGCTGGTGAATCATGACACGGGCAGAGGGGAGGATTGCCCGCTTGCCCTCTTTGCCAGCACACAGCAGCAATGCTGCCATACTTGCCGCCTGGCCCATACAGATGGTCTGTACATCACTGTGCAGGTACTGCATGGTATCATAGATGGCAAGACCTGCCGTTACCGAACCGCCTGGGCTGTTGATGTACAGGCTGATGTCCTTTGTAGGATCCTCAGATTCGAGGAACAGCATCTGTGCTACCACGAGGTCGGCCGTTGCATCGTTGATCTCCCCGTCAAGGAAGATGATGCGATCCTTGAGAAGTCGGCTGAAAATATCATAGGCACGTTCGCCGACTCCCGACTGCTCGACGACCATCGGTATGGTGGATTGCATCCTCGAAGGATGAGTATTCATGACAAAAGCCCCCTTTTCCGGTTGGGATTGAAAAGGCGGAACCTGTGTGGACCCGCCTTTTCACAATAATTCACATTGTTCACAGAACCATTAGGCTCCGTAGGTCTCGCTCATGAAGACATCATACGCAACCTCTTCGCCTTCGGTAAAGGTGTTGTTTTCCTGCAAGAACGGTGCAATCTTCTGGAAACGCATGTCGTCCTCGATCATGGTCTTGTAGTAGTCGCGCTGGCTCTCGTCGGTGACGTCCTTCAGCTGTTCAGCAAGCACCTTGTTCAGCTCTTCCTCATCGAGGGGGAACTGCTCGGTTTCCTTGATCTTCTCCATGATCAGCTGGATGCGCAGGCTCTTCTCAGCTGCTTCTCTCCAGGGAGCGACCACATCTTCCTTGGTCTTCTGCTGGAACTGCAGGAACTGAAGGATCTGCTCTTCGGTGAGACCGGTCTGCTTCACATAGCGGTTCCAGCTCTGCTCGATCTCAAGATCGATCATGCTTGCCGGGACAGCGATGGTGGTGCCTTTCAGAAGCTCATCGCTGAGAGCGTTCAGCTTGGCTTGCTCGAGCTTTGCTTCGAGAGCCTTCTCAAGCTTCTCACGGGTTGCCTTGAGCAGGTCGTCAACGGTCTTGTACTCTTCCTTCACGTCCTGAGCGAACTCATCATCGAGTGCAGGAACATCGCGGAACTTGACACTCTCAACATTCACCTTGAGGGTAATGGTCTTGCCGGCATAGCCCTCGACCGTCGAATCCTCTGCATAGGTCTTGGAGAAGGTTTTCTCCTCACCACTCTTCATACCGACGATATCGCTGTCGATCTGGTAGAAGTTGTAGGTACTTCCGAGAGTGAACACAAACTCCTTGCGCTCGGTACCGGGAACCTCGTTGTTCTCAGCGTCAAGCTCAACATAGCTGACGGTGACGATGTCACCCATGGCAGCTGCATCGTTCTTGTCGATGACCATGGCGTTCTGCTCGCGAAGCTTCTCGATCTCAGCATTCACAGCTTCATCGCTGACCTGTACCTTGGGGAAAGATACGCTCAAGCCCTTGTAGGCGGGCATCTCGAAGGTCGGCATGACATCATATTTCACGGTGAAGGTGACATCGGAGTTTGCCTTGAAGGGAAGCAGGGTCTCTTCATCCTGCAATTCAGGAGTACTGAAGGAGAGAGGCTTGTACTTGTCTTCGACACCCTCAAGAGCTTCTTTGAGTGCCTCCTCAATGGTGTTGAAGGTGCTCTCCTCGCGAATTGCTTTGCCGAACTTGCCTTCCAGTACGGAAATAGGGGCCTTTCCCTTGCGGAAGCCCTTGAGCTGGATGGTGGAAGCGTACTTCTGCAGTGCAGCTTTGTAGTCGTTTTCGATGGTGTCAGCGGTCACAGTGACCGTCAGCGCGACGGAGGAGTTCTCCAATTCTTTGATACTCTTATCAGCGATCATCCTATGTTCATCCTTTCGGTCCAGTGTAAGGACCCTGTATATCCTTAGGCAAAGCCCTTTCGTTGCATCTTCGGAGGTGCGAACCATTCCGAGTATACTACAACCAGAAAAGCTCGACCACCCTCTCATAGGGAAGAATAGGGAAAACCCTTTTCCCGGAAACATATTGTATATAGCAACTTTTTGCTGTTTGGTCTAGGGGAATGAGAGGATTTATCCAATTGCAGGAGCTGGAAAGCTCTGCTACGATACCCTCAAAGGGGGAAGCTATGACCATCTTTTGTTATCCTCGTTGTTCGACCTGTGCAAAGGCTATCGCCTTCCTTGAGGCAAAAGGCGTTTCCTATACCTATCGGGACATCAAGCTCGAGCGTCCGAGCAAGGATGAGTTGCGTTCTCTCTACCAAAGAAGCGGATTGGAGCTCAGACGATTTTTCAATACCAGCGGACAACTCTATCGATCGATGGAGTTGAAAACCAAGCTCGGCACCCTCTCAGAGGATGAGATGTTGGACTTGCTCAGCAGTGATGGCATGTTGGTGAAACGACCGTTGCTCATCACCGAGGAATTCGTGCTGGTCGGTTTCGATGAGAGGAAATGGGAGGCAATGCTCAGCTGAGATTGCACACCATGATGACGAGATCCTGATACGATCCATCCTTGTATTTGAAGCCATGGGGGATAATCCCGATGCGCACAAAGCCATACTTCTCGTATAGGCGAATT
>Ga0265295_1007190_pt1 | contig 12983 bp, 12 predicted proteins | sample Munlansysbiofilm_FD_192503 | JGI IMG/M metagenome (GOLD analysis project Ga0265295, IMG submission 192503) | Leachate microbial communities from a municipal landfill in Southern Ontario, Canada - Methane capture system biofilm | ecosystem: Engineered > Solid waste > Landfill > Unclassified ... | reverse complement strand
TCCGGCGGGCAAAAAATCCTATGGCAATAGAAATTTCAGAAAAAATATGATGGAAATCGTGGCCGGGCACGGGGTAAAATATTTGGCTCAGGCCAATGTGGCTTATGTGGAGGATCTGCGGATGAAAGCCAAAAAAGCTCTGGCGATAGAAGGTTCGTCTTTTCTTTTGGTTTTTCAGCCTTGTACCAATGTTTGGAAATTTCCCACTTCGGATTATGTCAAAGTGGCCAAGCTGGCGACTGAGACAAATTATTGGCCGTTGTATGAAATTGAAAACGGAAATTACAATCTCACGCTTAAAAACGAAAATCAAAAAAATATCGAAGAGTATTTGAAAACTCAAAAAAGATTCAAGCATCTTTTCCAAGTCGGCAATGAAGAGGTTTTAAAAAGTATTCAAGAGGGAGTGGATAGGAAGTGGGAGGAACTTTTGTTAAAATGTGAAAAAAGTATTTCACAATAATTTTGAATTTAAAATTTTGAATTTTGAATGAATTTCAAATTAAAAAATGATTGAAAAAAATAAAAAATATAATTTAGAGGATAGAACTTCAAAATTAGGTGAAGACATTATATTATTTTGTAGAAAAATAAGGCAAGATACGATTACGAGACCGCTCATATCTCAGTTAATAAGGAGTGCAACGAGTATTGGCGCAAACTACTGTGAAGCTAACGGAGCTTGTTCTAAAAAAGATTTTAAAAATAAAATACATATTTGTAAAAAAGAATCTCAAGAAAGCAAATATTGGCTGCATATGATTTCTGTAGCTTGTCCAGAATCAAAGGAGAGCGCTAGAAAATTATGGAAAGAAGTTCAAGAGCTTACATTAATATTCGGAAAAATTGTTTCGACATTAAAAAATTAAAAATTGAGATTTGAATCGAAATTCGAAATTATAAATTCGAAATTAAAGTAGTTTATTAATAATGAGTCGAGAATGAGATTTGAACTCACGACCTATATGTGGAATTTATCCGCTTTGGGCGGAAGTGCGTTTTTTAATTTGAGCCGTCTATCGGGATTCCTGCCTGCCGGCAGGCAGGGATGATCTGTGCGTGTAGTTTATAGTCCTCTTTCAAGGGTTTATTTGAGCCGTCTATCGGGATTGAACCGATGGCCTACGCGTTACGAGTGCGTCGCTCTACCAACTGAGCTAAGACGGCATTTTTAAATGTGCATTATGCAATGTTGTGTTTTCCCATTGTAAAGTGTCGCTGGTTTTGTAGGCAAGTCTACTAGCTGCCCCAGTCATCCGACGGGGCACCCTATCGAATGATAGGTTGAGCTATCTCGGCAAATTATTTGTACTAAAACAAATATTATTGTAATATATAATCAAATAAATTTCAAATAATTATTAATCTTTGCCATCCGCCAATCGGTCGGAGGCGGAAAAAATATGGAAATTATAATTGTTTTTTTAGTGGCGGTGGTTTTGGTTTCTATTAAGCAAATAAATCAGTATCAGCGAGGAGTGAAATTTACTATCGGAAAATATTCCGGTATTATGGAGCCGGGTTGGAGGTTGGTGATTCCGGTTTTTCAGAGTTACCAAAAAGTGGATATGCGTATCAAAGCGGTGGATGTGCCTGATCAGGAGGCGATTACCAAGGACAATATTTCCGTCAAAGTAAATGCAGTGATTTATTACAAAGTTAAAGATGCCGATAAGGCGATTATCGAGGTGGAAAATTTCTTTTATGCCGTTAGTCAGTTGGCGCAAACCACGATGCGAAATGTGGTCGGGGAGGTCAATCTGGATGAATTGCTTTCCAATCGAGATACGATTGCCGAAAAAATTAGAGGAATTGTGGATCAGGCTACCGACGCTTGGGGAATTGAAGTGCAATCGGTTGAGTTAAAAGATGTTAATTTGCCGGAGGAGATGAAGCGAGTGATCGGCAAGCAAGCGGAAGCGGAGCGAGAAAAAAGATCGGTCATTATTAAAGCCGAAGGAGAAGTGATAGCGGCCGAAAACTTGGCACTGGCAGCCAAAACCCTTTCCGGATCGGACGGCGCTCTACATCTGAGGACTTTAAATACCTTAAACGATTTGAGCTCCGATCAATCCAATACGGTTATCTTCGCTATCCCGATTGAAGTTTTGCGGGCTTTGGAAAATATGGGCAAGAGAAACTAAAAAATTACAAAATAAAAAACAGCCCCCAGGTGAGGTTGTTTTTTTATTTTGAGGAATTTATGAGATTTGGAATTTAAGAATTTGGGAATCTATGAATTTAAGAATTTGGGAATCTGTGAATTTATGAATAGGAATTATTTATTGTTTATTAACGAGTTAGCGGATTAACGAGTTGGGGAGAATGTTTTTCCGGGGTCTCCCTTTTTTAAAGGGAGATGTCTGAAAGACAGAGGGATTTTTTTTGATTTCAGATTAATTATTATTTATTAACGAGTTAACGAATTAACGAGTTGGAAGATGGATTTAAGATTTAGGATTTAAGATTTAACCTTCGCCCATCGTCTTTGCGAGGTACTCCGAAGCAATCTCAAACGAAAACAGGATCTATTATTACGACTCTCTTCGTTGAGGATATTACGAAGCGGGGAAGGTACCCTGATGCGGCAATCTCATTTGAGACTGCTTCGGGTATACCAAGAGAGATAATAATCGCTAAAAAGCTACTTCCTAAAAAGCTAACGCCCCAATTTACTAATATGTTTCCCCGCCACAGCACCCGTAGTCCAACAAAGTTGCAAAGAAAATCCTCCGCTGGGTCGGGTGATATGAATTAAGTCTCCCAGGATATAAAGGTTGGGATAAATTTTGGAAGTCATATTGTTGAAGTTTATTTCTCGGAGCGCGATTCCGCCGTCGGCCGCAATCGCTTCGGTAAATCCAAGCGTTCCGGTAACGGGAAAAGTAAGATTTTTTAATTTTTTGACCAGCTCTTTCCTTTCTTCTTTGGTAATGGAGTTGACGATTTTTTCCGATAAGGCTAAATCCGGCAGGGCCAATATTTCCAAGCAAATGTTTTTGAAGATTAATTCCGGCAAGACATTTTTTAATTTGCTGTTTTTGTTTTTTTCGAACAGTTTGATAATTTTTTTGTCCAATTCGTTTTCGGGAGTGTCGGGAAAAAGATCAATGGAGGCGGTGACCGGACCGGCGGATAAAAGTTTTTTTACTTCTCGCGCGCTGTTTAAAATCAGCGGGCCGGAAACGCCGAAATGAGTAAAGAGAATCTTGCCGGTTTTTTTGAATTTAACTTTGTTATCTTGGATAAAACTGATTTGCATAAAAGACCAATCCAAACCGGACAAATTATGGACCCATTCGGCGTCGGTGGTAAGCGGGACGATATCAGGTTCGGATTTGTCGATGGTGTGGCCGAGTTTTTTGAGAAAATTAAAACCGTCTCCGGTGGAACCGGTTTGCGGAGCGGCCAATCCGCCGGTTGCTAAGACAAAGTTATCGGCGGAGATTTTTTCCCCCGTCGAAAGAGTGACTGATTTGATTTGATTGTCTTTTTTATCCAGGGCGATTACCGCGGTATTATTTTTGATGGTGACATTGTTGGCTTTCATAAAAGATTTAAGCTTATTAATCACATCTTGGGCGGATTGGGTCTTGGGGAAAGCTCTTTTTCGAGCTTCAACCACTAGCGGTAAGCCGAGACTCTCAAAAAAATCAAAAGTGTCTTGAATATTGAATTTGGAAAAAGGGGAATAGAGAAATTTTTTAGCGTCGCCGAAATTATCCAAAAGAGTCTCGATATCAAATTCGGCGTTAGTAATATTGCAACGACCTCCGCCGGTTAGTTTTAATTTTTCTCCCAGGAGATAGTTTTTTTCCACTAGCAAAACTTTTTTGCCGGTGGAGCCGGCAAAACCGGCGCAGATCATCCCGGACGGACCGCCGCCGATTACCACGGTGTCGAATTTTTTGTGATTTTCTTGAGTCATTGAATTGTTATTTTGCGGATTATATATGATCCTAGGGGCTCAACCCCCTATAGGGGGTTGAGCCCCTTTGTGAGCGCATGTCTATAAATTATAGCATAAAAAACGAAAAAAAGCAAGGCTTTAAAATATCCTAATCTTCAATATCCGATAATCATTTAACAATCATTTTTTTAATCTTTAACTAAGTATTGATGATTAAATATTGAATATTTTTTCTAAATCAAAATCTTTTTCGATTACTATTTACTGATTGAAAATTATTGTCTCTGTGAGTAATTTCTGCTTGCCCCGGCAGATGATATCTGACCGGGGTGCTCGAAAATTGCGCGGCAGTCTCTGAGTAGCGGATTCGATTTTTTTTATTCGGCATTACAAAGGAATCCTACTCGCTCCATCGAGGTGATTTCTGACAGGAGTCATCAAGATGACTGTGTGTATTTTTTATACTGAAAGATATTTTGCTTGAGATTGCCACGAAATTATGAGTACATAATTTCTCGCAATGACAGCTGACCAATGACTTAATGACAAAATTTTTTCCTGATTACCATCTGCTAGCCTCCCATGTTATAATATTAAATGTGTTAAAATCCAAAAATATGAATTTACCCAAAAATGCAATCCTCCTGCTCGTGATAATCTTTATTTTTGTCGCCACCGCTTTTTGGGTGACGGTTTTTTTGAGTAATAAAAATAAAGTTATGCTCGGCGCCGATATTGTCGAGGAGGGTGGAAGTGAATTTAATAAAACAATAAATAATATGGATAAAATTATTCAAAACGACAAAATGAAAAATAAATCGGCAGAGATTCTTTTTGCCGGCGATCTGATGTTGGACAGGTATATGCGGACCTTGATAGATAAAAAAGGCGGAGAATATTTAACCCGAGATATAAAAAATCTGTTTTTGGAGCGAGATTTGAATGTTTTAAATTTGGAGGGACCGATAACCGGCAACTCCTCGGTTTCCTTGGGGACCGAGACACGGGAGGCGGGGCATTTCAAATTTACCTTCGATAAAGAAATGGCAAGAAATTTTTTGATTGATAATAAAATCGGCGCGGTCAATTTGGGGAATAACCATATCTTGAATTTCGGGGAGGCGGGCGTGCGAGAAACGGTTGAATTTCTCAAGGAAAACAAGATTGACTATTTCGGTTCTCCACTGGATGACAAAAACGCTTATACTGAAAAAGAAATTAACGGATTAAAAATCGCCTTGGTTTGTTACAATCGTTTTTATAATCTGGGTTCGGAAAATGCGATCAATAAAATTAAAGACGCCAAAAGTAAAAACGATCTCGCGATTGTCTATACGCATTGGGGCAATGAATATGAATTGGTCCAATCCGAAATTCAGCAAAAAATAGCGCATAGTTTTGTCGAAGCCGGAGCGGATTTGATAATCGGGACTCATCCGCATGTAGTGCAACCGCTGGAAATTTATAAAAATAAAGTTATTTTTTACTCTTTGGGGAATTTTGTTTTTGATCAGTTTTTTTCCGAAGATGTCAGGGATGAGCTTTTGGTCGGGGTTTCTTTTGCCCAAGGGAAGACTGAATTTGTCCTCACTCCGATTTATCGCCGATCGGACGGAAGTCTGGAATTAAGTGTCGAGGAAAGGAGAAAAAAATTATTGGAAAGATTGGCTCGGGATTCAATCGTGGCGGATTCGTTGCGGGAAAAAATAAAAACGGGAAAATTCGAAGTGGTAAATTAGTTTTTTTTTAGAGAAAGTGTTAAAATATTTATATAAAAAATAAAAAAGTAAGAAATAAAATAAAAATATGAATAAAAAATTATTTTTAATGTTAGGGTTTTTAATTTTTTGTTTCCCTTTTTTGGTTGATGCCGCAGAAGATATCGAAAATCCCAATATGAATGGTTTATATGAATTATCTTCAACATCTATTGATACAACCAATGAATCTGAGGATGTTGTTGTTACTTTTAGCGCTTCAGATAATCTTTCCGGTGTTTGTGCCAAGGGAGATGATTGTGGTGCAATATCAACAATAGGAGTGTATTCATCGCTCGGTAATCAATCTTTTCTCACAGAAATAGTTCGTTCTACTGGTGATAAAAACTCCGGAAAATACCAAACAAATATAAATTTTCCAAGATATGCGGAGTCGGGTTCTTGGAGGATGGTTATTTGTTTATATGACAAAATAGGTAATAGAAGTTGCAGTTCGTTTTCCAATGTAATCACAAATAATTCTATAATTTATGACAGCAGGGCTCCTCAAGTAATCGGAACTCCCGTGGTTACACCATTGTCAATTAATACGGAAACTGGTGATGTGACATTGAATATTTCTTTCAATATCACAGATGATTTAGCGGGTGTTGATGACAATTCTGATAAAAATTATGTTTATTTCGAGGGACTTAAATCTTTCATGAAGCGTGTTAGTGGGGATAGCTTAAATGGTTATTACGAGGCGACTGTAACAGTTCCCAAATATAGAACATTTAATTATGAAACAATGGAAATCCGTATTGGAGATATCCTTGATAATAATACCGAGTATGATTTTTCTTATAATTTTACCAACTCTGGAAATAATTTTGATACAGTTTACCCCGTTGTCGAGGGGTATTCCATTTCTCCTAATGAAGTTAATGTTGCAGATAACTCTTACGAGATTGTTATTACTTTTTCTGCAAGTGATGACTTGTCCGGTGTTTGTGTAAGTGCGGATGAAAATTGTCATACTTATGTTAAGTTGGGATCATCAAATCTCCCAGCTAAATTAGTGGCTGATGATGTGCGTCTTATTAGCGGTGATAGTTTGAGGGGTGTTTATCAGGCTGTGGTCACATTGCCCAGGTATGCACCCCATGGATACTATAGTTTAGAAATTCAATTGGAAGATCGAACGGGTAATAATCAAGAGGATCCTTTTTCTTACGGGGGTGTTTTGTGGGTGGATGATTCGGTTATGATGGAGTCTGATATGGATGATATCGATATTCCAAGGCCGGACATTAGTTTTCGAGGTAAATTAAAGGATTACACCCTTTCTTCAAGTAAAAAAATCTATATTAAAAAAGATAAAGTTAAGTTTAAGGGTAATTTTGAAGATATATCCGGAGGTGAGGTTGTGATTAAATATAAAGGTTCCGATAGTGGTGAGGAGATTGTCAAAGTTGATAATAATGGAGAGTGGTCTAAAAATATTAAATTTGATAAAGAAGGTAATTACAGGGTGAAGTTTATATTTTTTGACAGCAATAAAAGAGAAGTTGGCTCAAGGGGGTATTATAAAATTAAAATTGACACAAAAGATCCAACAATAGGGAATTTACCAGCAATGGTTTCAAAGCGAGTGGGAGAAAAGGTTTGGTGGAGCGGTGAGGATGATGAGGAGATAGATGAATATAAATATTATTTTAATGGCAAAAAAATAAAAACAAAAAATTCTTTTTTTAATATACCGCAAGGAATATCAAGAGGCTCATATCTTTTAGAGATTCGTGCTTATGACAGGGCTAAAAACAAAGATGTAAAATATATGACAGTTAATGTTCGATAGGGATAATTTATCTGATTTTGAAATATTTATTCATTATGTTATTATAAAAAAGATATAGAAAAGTTATTTATTTTTCGAAAAAGTTTTTTCTCCGGTCTTTAAGTTTATAGTTATGGTATTAAAAAAGGTTTTATTTGATATCGTTTAATAAAATATTCTAAATTTTAAATAAAAACAAAAGTATGGGTTTCAATTTGTCAAAATTTTTCAGAGGCGATGATGATAATAAAATAGTTTCCGTGGAGGAAGATAAGGATGTCGATTACTTGGATACGATTGCCGAGGATTTCTTTGGTTCCAAAGAGGATAAAAAAAAGTCCGGCGGTGACGACAATTCAGCCGATTTAAAAATCAAGGCTGTTATCGAGGCTTCCGGTTTGACTCGGGAGAAAGCCTATGAATCTCATCCAAAAATGAAAGCCGCCTCCGGCTCGGCCCAAAGAATGATTGAGAGTGTTTTGGAGATGATGACCGAAGAAGAAAAAAAAGACAAGCACCCCGAAGTGTTGATAAAAGTTTTGGGTACAAAATTATCCTCTGAAAGTTTGGCCAAGATTGTCTCCGCCATGATAATCTTGATCGAAGAAAACCGACTAAATGAGATTTTGGGTCTTAGCGAACCGGTGGGGGATTTGGAAGAAAAACTGAGATCGGCCGGAATCGAGAGTCGCAGTGTAGATTAAATTTGTACTATAAATCGTTTTAGATTTGAACTGTTAGTAGTAATTGGAATATTTATTTCTCAAAGAAATTTATTTTTCTCCGGTCCCTTATCCCATTCGGTAACTGCAAAAAGAATTCTATATTTGGTAGATTAATTCAATGTTTTAGCGTCAAAGTAAGTTTTATTCGATATCACTTATCTAAAAAATTATTTTTTGGGATTTTCCGGTTCCTGAAATTTTTTATTTTAGGCTTTTTTATCGCTTAATTTATTGAGAAAGTATAGGCAAAACCCCGTTAGGCGGTTTTTATTTTTTCCTTGAAATATGTTTCACATTTATCGGGCTATTTACAAATCGCCCCAATTTATTATAATGGAGTAAAACTTAATTAAATCTTTCTTTGCTTATAATTTCAAACATACCAGGAGGTTTGCTTGATTTATATTGTCGAGATAAAAATTTGTAAATAAATATAAAATATATGGATAACAGTTTTTCAAAGTTCGGGACCGGTATCAATGTAAATAAAATAAACAAAGAAGTTTTTGCCAATCAGTCTCAACCGACTTCTCGGGAAGAGAAGAATTCCGCTACCGGAATTTTTGACAAGATAATTTATGTCAGTTTGTTTATGCTTTTTGCCGGGTTGCCGTTGTTTTTTACCGGTTTGGCTTTTCAGGGGGTGGTGTTTGAAAAGCAAATTTATTTTTATTTCTGGGTTTTGGTGGCTTTGGTGGCCTGGGCGGCCAAGGGTGTATTGACCGGAGAAATGCGCATCAAGCGCACTCCGCTGGATATTCCTATCTTTGTTTTTGTGGCGATTTATGCCGTTTCAACCTTTTTTTCCGTCGATCGTTGGCATAGTTTTTGGGGTTTTTTCGGGGATCCTTCTCGCGGTTTGATGACGGTCATTTCTTGCGTGATTGTATATTATTTGATTCTGAGCAATTTCAATAAGAAAAATTTCAATTGGATTATCGGCGGTTTGGTTTTCTCCGGCGCCGTGATTTCTATTTTTTCAATTTTGGTTTTCTTCGGAGTTAAAGTTGTTCCCGCCAGCATCAGTGGCTTGGTTCCGCTTAGCTTAATCGGTACAGTGAGCGGTTTAAAGATTTTTTCCGGAATGATGTTGCCGATTATTATGATCGCTTTTTTCAAAATGAACGAATCGGAAAAGCGCTGGGTCAATCTTGCCAGCTACGCTCTCCTTATCCTTATTCCGATGAATCTATTGTTGATTTCGATGATTTTTGATACCACCATCGCCTTTATTGTTCTTTTCGGGGTGGGTTTCTTTTTGCTGTATGTTTTGTCTCTGGTGGTTCGACCCAAAGCCAATTTGACTTGGGTGCCGATGGTGGTCTTTTTGGGGGCGATGATTGTGACTATTTTGGGCGGAAACAGCTTGGCAAAAATCAATGCGCCTATTGAGGTGGCTCCAAACCCTCAAGTTTCTTGGGAAGTGGTAAAAGGAGGATTGAAAGAAAATGCTCTTCTCGGTTCCGGACCGGCTACTTACGGTTATGATTTTTCCAAATACAAGCCTTTGGATTTCAATCAAAATATTTTCTATGGCATCAGATTTTATCAAGGCTCGGGATTGTTTTTCGAAAGTTTCTCGACTTTGGGAATTTTGGGAATGATTTCGCTTTTGACATTGGCCGTAGTATTTATCAATGTGGCGGTTTATCTCATCAGTCGGGATAAAGAGAGAAATAAAATTTATTCTTTGGGTGTCTTGTCGGCGACTTTGATTTTGATCTTTAGTGCTTTTATGTTTCGAGTGGAGGGAACCATTCTTTTGTTGGGAGCCTTGATGGGCTCGTTGACTATGGCGATTATTTATTTGGAAAGCGGAATTGATGATAAATATCTCAAATTATCACTCAAAGCTTCTCCGAAATTCGCTTTAACTTTGGCTTTTGTCTTTATTATTGTCAGTGCCGGAGTGGCCACTTTGTTTGTTTATATCGGTAAAGCCTATGTGGCCGATATTTATGCCGGTAGCGCTTCGCGAGAAAAATCCATAACCGAAGAAGGATCGGTTGCCAGTTTACAGCGAGCAATAAGACTCAACGCCAAAGAGGGACGTTATGCATCTCGTTTGGGTCAAGAATTTATGGTTTTGGCCAATCAGGAAGCGGCTAAAGGCGAAGGAAAAGTTGATGCGGAAAAATTGAGAATTTATGTCAATAACGCTATTTATTTTTCAAAATCGGGGGCGGATTTGATGCCTAATGACGCTTTGTCGGTTTCGGTTTTGGCTCAAATTTATGAAAGCTTGGCTTTGTATGCCAATAATGCTCTCGGGTCGGCTTCGGAGACTTATGAGCGATTGTTAACTTTGGAACCGCACAATCCTTTGGCCTACTTGAAATTGGGACAAATAAAGATTGTGCCGGCTATTTCGGAAAAGGATGAGGAGAAGAAAAAGCAAAGTATCCAAGAAGCTCAAGATTTTTTCAAAAAAGCGATTGTGGAAAAAGCCAATTATGCCGAAGCGCACTACTATTTGGCGGTGACGCAAAACGCTTTGGGACAAAAAGATGCAGTGATTGATTCGATGTTTGAAGCGGTTAAAAATGAAAATAATAATATCACTTATCTGTTCAATTTGGCTCGCGCTTATCAGGAGAGAGGCTCCGAGAGCGACATTGATAATGCCGAAAAATTATTTGAGCATATCTTAACCAAGAATCCCGAAGAGATAAACACCGTTTTCGCTTCCGGTACTCTTTATGAAAAGAAGGGCGAGAAAGATTTGGCGATAAAGCGATATGAAAAAGTTATTGAAATTTTAAATAAGATGGGTACGGTGGATAATACCGAAACAGTTGATCAATTAAACAGAATGATTGATAATGTCAAGAATGGAGTGAATAATAATAGTCAGACTGTTTTGGAAAGTCAGCCCGAAAATACTCAGGTCGGACAACCGGTCGGACAGGAAAATCAGCAAGAAGTTGAGTTAATCGGTTCGGATCCAACTCAAAACCCGGTTAACACCACCACGCCTCCTCCGGTTCCAAATAATTAATTAATAAATAAATTAGCTTGTAGGTTGGTAGTTATTAGTAAACTAAAAAATATACCGTCTAAAAAGTTAATTAAAATATATGGCTATTGAATTTACCGATAAAAATTTTAAAGAAGAAGTTTTACAGAGTGATAAAGTTGTCTTGGTGGATTTTTGGGCTCCTTGGTGCGGGCCGTGTCAGATGATGGGACCGATTATTGATGAATTGGCAACCGAGATGGGGGAAGGTTTCAAAATCGGAAAATTAAATGTGGATGAAAATTCTCAGAGTGCTTCCGATTATGGCATAATGTCGATTCCCGCAATCAAAGTTTTCAAAAACGGACAAATCGTTAAGGAATTTACCGGAGTGCAAAACAAGGAAAGTCTGAAATCGGAATTGCAAAGTCTTTAAAATTATTTTCAATCTTTTTTAAAAAAATAAAAGTAAGTACTTAAGTACTTACTTTTTTTATTCGCTTCGCAGTATTTTCAACGAAGCCTGTCTCGCCCTTGTGCTCTTCCAAGGTGGACGAGTCGCAACGGTAGATTCTGTTTTCGCTCGAGATTGCTTCGTCGGATTACCTCCTCGCAATGACAGTTATATTCTCTCGTCTTTGCGATAAAATTTTGTACTCAAAATTTGCGTGGCGATCTCGTTATCCATTTTCAACCATTTGATCGTATAAATCAATCCACTCGGGATTTTCTTTTTCAATTAATTTTATTTTTTTAATTCTCGGACTGGCCTTTATTTGTTTTTCTCTGAAAATAGCAGATTCCATCGAGGGACAAACTTCGTAGTACACCAAATTATGTACATTATATTTTTGGGTGAATCCTTTTGTTGTATTATTTTGGGTAAAGTTTGAAAAATGAACCAATTAAGATTAAAATAATCTTATGAAGTTCAAATGTCTAAAATGTAAAAGTAGAAATTATTGGAATACTTCTGATGGTAGATTAAAATGTAAAAAGTGTAAACATCTTTTTACTCCAAAAGAAAATCCTACTAATATATCCAATAAGATTCTCAAACAAATAATAGCTGAATTTATCTTAGAACATTCCACCAATACTATTCTAGACAGAGTTAATATTTCCAAATACAAATTATTAAAAACATTAACTTTGTTTAGAATTGAGATGACTAAAGATATTCCTGATATATTTTCTGGCACAGTCGAGGTAGATGAAACCTATATCGGCGGACAATGGAAGAATAAGAGATTAGGAATTAAGAAAAATGCTAAGATAAAAGGAGAAAACAGCAAGCGTGGCCGAAGGGACAGCTAAGCAACCAGCCTTTGGAATATTGTGTAGAAATGGAACTGTATGGGCAGAATTAGTGGATAATGTAGAAAAGAAAGATTTACAACCCAGAATAGAAAAACAGGTCAAAAAAGGATCTACTATTTGTTCTGATACTTGGAGAGGATATACCGGGATTGCCAGTAAAGGATACGTACATAGATTAGTCAATCATTCTAAAAATGAATATTCTGATTTAAAAGGAAATCACATTAATGGCTTAGAAGGATTTTGGGGATATCTGAAAAGAAAGTTATCTGCCAAAGGTGGAATTAGAAGAAAAAAACTACATTTATACCTAGGAGAATATGTCTGGAGATACAACCACAGAAATTTAAATTTTAAAGAACGAGAAAATACTTTATTTAAGCTAATTATTAAACATTAACTGGTTCATAAATAGTTTTTCCCAAAAGGTAATCCACTAGTTTTACTAGTGAGACTCGAAAAGGTTTTACCTCTACCGCAACCACAAAAAAAGACACAATAATGTATAATGATACTCAGGCTTGATGAAAAGTCT
>Ga0265295_1007188_pt1 | contig 12988 bp, 14 predicted proteins | sample Munlansysbiofilm_FD_192503 | JGI IMG/M metagenome (GOLD analysis project Ga0265295, IMG submission 192503) | Leachate microbial communities from a municipal landfill in Southern Ontario, Canada - Methane capture system biofilm | ecosystem: Engineered > Solid waste > Landfill > Unclassified ... | reverse complement strand
CGGGAATACAAAACGTCAGATTGAGATGATTCATGATTTCGGGGTGACGGTAATTCACTGTACTCCGAGTTATGGCCTTCACCTTGCTGAAGCCGCAGCTGATATGAAGATGGACCTCCCTTCGCTTCGGGTCGGCATATTCGGGGCTGAACCCTGGTCAGAGAAGACACGAATTGAACTGCAGAAAAAGCTCGGAGTTGAAGCGTTTGATAGTTATGGAATGAGCGAACTCTATGGTCCTGGAGTTGCTTTTGAATGCTCTGAACATAACGGTCTGCATATCTGGCATGATTCATACCTGGTTGAAATTATTGATCCGGTAACCGGTGAGAACCTTGGCACGGGCAAACGGGGAGAACTGGTTGTAACACCGCTTACCAAAGAGGCAATGCCACTGCTTCGGTACCGGACCGGAGATATTACTATGATCATGGAGGATACGTGCCCCTGTGGCAGAGGGCCAAAGATTGCCCGCTTTACCGGCAGAAGTGATGATATGCTGGTTATCCGGGGCATTAACGTGTTCCCAAGCCAGATAGAGCACGTGCTTCTTTCTATCCCGGAAGTTGGCAATCACTATATGGTGTATGTGGATCGGATCAACCATATGGATGAGATGACGATCGAGGTTGAAGTTTCCCGTGAAAATTTTCATGGAGAACTTGCAGATTTAAAGAGAGTCCAAAGCACGGTGATCAAATCACTTCGTGATGTCCTGGAGCTCAGGACAAACGTGCATCTGGTAGAACCCGGCACCCTCCCCCGGTTTGAAGGAAAAGCAAAACGAATCATTGACAGGCGGGGTGTTGATTAATGCGGTGCTGGGATCCCCGCATCGAGGAGATGCCGGTAGAAGACCTGAAGAAACTCCAGTTTAAGCTCCTGAAAACTCTGGTGTACCGGGTTTACAGTTTTTCTTCGTTTTATCATCAGCGCATGAAGGAAGCGGGAGTCCATCCCGATGACATAAACTCCCTTGCTGACATTACCCGGCTGCCATTCATGCATAAAAAAGATCTTCGGGACACATACCCGGACGGGATGATCATGAGTGAGCAGGAGGAACTGGTCAGATACCATGTATCATCCGGAACCACGGGGAAACCGACTGTTGTCGGGTATACAAAAAATGATATTTATAACTGGACCGAGTCTTTGGCCCGCGCGCTGACTTCCGCAGGAATCGGACGGGGGGATGTAATGCAGGTCAGTTATGGGTATGGGCTTTTTACCGGTGGACTTGGTCTTCATTATGGGGCAGAACGAATTGGTGCAACAGTTCTGCCGAGTTCTGTTGGAAATACTGAGCGGCAGATTGAGCTGATGCAGGACCTCAGGGTCACGGCAATTGCCTGTACTCCATCATACCTTCTCTACATGGGAGAGATTGCCCAAAAAATGGGCATTTCAATCAAGAATGACACACTTCTTCGAAAAGCCATTGTTGGAGCAGAACCCTGGAGTGAACAGATGCGCATTCGCATAAAGGATAGTCTTGGGGTTGATGCGTATGACATCTATGGCACCAGTGAATTATCAGGCCCGCTCTTTTGTGAATGTGAATATCAGCATGGTTTTCATGTATGGGGCGATCTTCTCTACCCAGAGATCCTGGATCCGGATTCGCAGGAGGTTCTTCCGCCAGGAGAGCGGGGTGAATTAGTCGTAACGATGCTTCAAAAAGAGGGTCTGCCAATAATCAGGTACCGAACCGGGGACATTACTGCCATAAGTGAGGAGCCATGTTCCTGTGGAAGGACACATCCAAGACTAAAGCGCCTGTCAGGCCGGGTAGATGATATGCTGATTATCAGGGGTATTAATGTCTTTCCAAGTCAGATTGAACATGCCCTGCTTGGAATTCCTGAAGTTACCAGCCACTTCATGATTGAAATAGACCGCAAAGGAGCACTTGATGAGATGCTTATCAGGGTTGAACTCGCGAAAGAAGCATTTTCAGATAAGATATCAGATTTGATGCGTACACGCAGACATGTTGAAAAGGTTTTGAAGAGTTCACTCAATGTACAGGTATCGGTAGAATTGACAGAGCCGGGAACTCTGCCCAGGTTTGAAGGAAAAGCAAAACGTGTGATTGACAAGAGGTTGATTTAAATGAACTGCGAACAGTATATGATCCGTCAGATATCCTTATTTTCCGAGAATAAACCGGGAAGGCTGGCTGCAATGGCACAGGCCTGTCAGGAAGAGAAAGTAAACATTCTCGCTTTTTCAATTGCAGAAGCTGAAGGTTTTGGTGTTATCAGGGCACTGGTTGACAAACCTGATATTGCATTTCAAAAACTGACTTCAATGGGATTTAATGTTGCTTTTACACATGTTATTGCCGTTGAAATGAAAGATGAGCCAGGCGGCCTCTTCGAGATAGCATCAAAGCTGAGCGAAGCAGGTATAAATATCGAATATTCATATGCTTTCTCTGGGAAAAACAAGGCAATCCTTATCCTACGGGTTGACCAGGTGGAAGAGGCAATACAGCTCCTCCGTACACATAAATTCGCACTTCTAGCATCTGATTCCATACAGTGACACTACTGCCACACATTTTTTTAAAAATTTCTGATCCAAAACTTTATTGGCGTAGGAGAAGAATTCCATTCAGTAAGGAGCATACAAATGGAAAAACGTATCCTGATAGTGATTGCCCCCATGAATTTTCGTGATGAAGAGTTATCTGAACCGATAAAATACCTGGAAAAAGCAGGGGTTTTATTTGACATTATCTCAACGCGGCCTGGCCTTGCAGTCGGGATGCTGGGCGGTAAGGTACTGGTTGAAAAAACGATTCAGGATATCAACCAGGCAGGGATATCTGCATATGCCGGAATTCTGATTGTCGGCGGGGGCGGCTCACCTGAGTTTCTTTGGGATAATGCCGAACTCACATCGTTAGTACAGGAATTTGACCGGCAGGAAAAAATAATATCTGCAATCTGTCTTTCATCGGTAGTTCTGGCAGGGGCCGGAGTTTTGAAAGGAAAAGTCGCAACTGTCTGGAATGATGATGCAGCGATTGCACGACTCCGGGAAGGAGGAGCTACCTTTAAACCAGAACCGATTGTGACAGATGGGAGAATAATTACTGCCAACGGCCCTCCGGCTGCTGCAGGATTTGGGGAAAAGATCGCAAAAGCAGTCCTCTCACAAGGGTAACACCCTTTTTTAAAGAATGGGACCGGGATAAACTGCGATGAAAATCGCCAATCTGAAATGACCTTTTTTTGACGTAGAAAACTTCAGAATGTTTCGCTACATACTCAAACCTTTTTGGGAAACAGACAGGCGGGTATTAAAAAGGAATAAAAGAAAAGGGTATTGAGGGTTCAATCCCGAAATGCAATGTGAGCAGTTACCTGGTCGGCACCGAAGAATTCACGGCAGAATTCTGCGGTAAGCTGGGGTGCATATTCTTTGCATGAGAAGATATCAATGTAAGCAGCATTGGTTTCATTTGCAAAATGTGCACCGATGAGTGATGTTTCAATGAGCTGAGTCATGGAATATCCAGCTACGCGTTCGCATGGTCCGAAGTTGATAATCTGTGGTTCCCCAAACCGCTTCATCTTGATAAGATCGCAGAGTTGGACAACAAATTCCCTGATTTTCCCTGGATCTCTGATAGTTTCCGGGTTGCAGTTCTTCAGATCAACACTGACATAGAGGCCCCAGGCGTTCCTGACTTTAAACTCCTCCATAATCTCCTGATCTGATTTTGACGGTACAGTTACGATTCCTTCTTTGGTTGGAACAAGTGTATCTATCATGGTGTATCTCCTTTTGACTCAATCACGTGTATCCCTGAGCATTTAAGGTTTACTCTGGTCAAAATTGCCGGAATTTAAGAAACCTTTAATTTGAGTATTAAAAATGATTTTAGGCAATTTAAAACCATTATATTTGAGAACGCGCTCTTTATCCGTGAAAGTAAGAAATAAGGCAGATTCGGGATTTTTATCTCCATGTATAATTGAAATAAATCATTTCTAATCGCGTTTAGGGCTTGCGCGGGAGTGCGGCCATTTTTAATCAAGGGGATCTTAATAAAAACGAATTAATCACCAGATATTGGGAAACAAGGCTTTTATATCCAATATTTTTTGCAGAAAAAAGAACCGAAATTCTAACACTTTTCACTTCACATTCGAGAACAAGAGGTAACCACCCCATCTTATTGTCGTTCCTGAGAGGATCAGATGGGGTGCCGCACCGGTCTTCGTGGATTTTGGGGCAGTATAACAGTATTGGGAAGGGTGGTTGTTCCACCAGATACTGATTTACGCGTTATTTATTCCGGGACAGGAAAAAAGGCAATAACATGACTACGGCGATAATCAGCCAGAACTGGACAAAGAAAAAGAGCAGATGTTCCTGTCCTTCATCATAATACCGAAGTTCGATAGACCGAACCTGGTTCCAGGACACTGTTGTCATGTTATTGCCTTCTGTGGTTGTTGATCCAGAAGGCTGAAGTGAAGTAAGCAGAGGATTTCCAATCAAAAACGGGCGGGGGAGTATCACAGAAACGTTTACCGGTTCAGCAAAGAGAAACTGAAACATATTTGCAGTAACTAATGCCTCATAGCTGATTGAATAATTTCCCTTTGGAAAATTGAGAATTCCACGGTCAGGAGTTATGGCCAGACTTTCAGTTTCATTATGCACTGAAAGGTTTGTTACCCGGAGCGGGATGCGCTCTCCTATCATACCCGGTTCTATCAGTTCATACCGGTCAGTATTATTGACAATCACGAGTGCCTGATACCCCCTCCCGTCGTCGTCAAGGGTAGCTGATAGTGAAATCCCTGATGCAGGGATCATCAGCAGAATCAGAGATGTAAGGCAGCAAGCAATGAGTCGAGTGTAGCGTTGCATTCGATTGGTGGAGCACATTGTTTAATTACCGTTTCCGGGTCTTTGAGCAGGTGACCGGTGACCACGCATACAATCCGTTCATCGCGGTCTATAACCCCGGCAAGGGCTAGTTTTTTCACTCCTGCAACTGAAGCAGCAGATGCAGGTTCAACGCCTATTCCTTCTTTTCGTGCAAGATCGCGCTGCATGGCAAGGATCTCATCATCAGTAACAAAGTCTGCAGTGCCTTTGCTCATCCGAATGGCATTAAGAACTTTTTCAGCATTAACCGGAGCACCGATGCGGATGGCGGTTGCAATAGTCTCAGGCGATGCTTCCGGAATAACTTCAGGGAGGTTTTCCTTAATCGCCCTGACTACCGGCTGCGAACCTTCTGCCTGGATACCGGTCATCATTGGCATCTTATCAACAAACCCAAGCTCAGAAAGTTCGATCAGCCCTTTATATACCGCAGAGATATTTCCTGCATTTCCTACCGGAAGCACCATCCGGTCGGGGACTTCTCCATCAAGCTGGTCAATGACTTCAAACCCGATGGTTTTTTGCCCTTCAAGCCGGTAGGGATTGACTGAATTCAGGAGGTAAATGCCTTTTGCCTCACACAGATCCCGCACCAGTTCCAGCGCCCGATCAAAGTTGCCATTGATGGAGATAACCCGGGCCCCGTGCATCAGTGCCTGTGCAATTTTTCCAAGAGCCACTTTTCTGGCAGGTAGCAGTACAATAACCGGAATATCACCTTTTGCTCCGTAAACAGCGAGTGATGCAGAGGTATTGCCAGTACTGGCGCAGGCAACAGATGTCATCCCCAGCTGCAAAGCCATAGAGACTCCAACAGTCATTCCCCGATCTTTAAACGATCCGGAAGGATTCATCCCTTCGTGCTTAGCATACAGCTCTTTGATTCCCAGCTCCTCCCCGATACGTTTGAGATGATACAGGGGAGTTCCACCTTCCTGAAGGGTTACCGGATTTCCGGATACCGGAAGCAGTTCCCTATATCTCCACACCGAAATGGGCCGTGAAAGCCAGTCTTTCCGGATAATATTGATATTGGCAAGATCATACCTGACCTCAAGAAGGTGTCCGCATCTGCTGCAGGTGTATATAACGGCATCAGACTGATATGTAGCCCCACAACCGATGCACACAAGATCAAACATAGAAGAAGAGGTTAGATTGTATTCTTACTTCATACTGTGGGAAAGGAATGAACACCAGCAAAAAATGAGAAGAGAATCAGGGTGATCCCGAGAAGGTCTCGCGGATCTGTACCAGGCGCATCTCCTGGAATTTCATATTGGTTTCCATGCTTTTTATTGCGATATTAATATCATCGGAGAACTTCATTGAAGGATCTGAAAGATCATAGGTTGATGAAAGAAGTCTGAGAAGACGCTTCGTAATTTCGGTGCTTTTTACCAGCCGCCCATATTCATGAATGAGAGCCTCTTCAAACCCACCCTTCTTTGCGTTTATCATGTCTTCTGCTATCATTGTGCGCCGGCTTATGACTCCTTCTATTGCGGCGTACAGTTCGGAATGAGTGACCGGTTTTAGGATATAATCTTCGATATACATCCCATATTCCTGTGCTTCCTGTGGAGTCAGCTGCTTTGCTGTCAGCATCATCACCGGAATATCCTTGGTTGCAAAGTCCTGTTTGATAGCGACCAGGGTCTCCCACCCGTCCATGGGTTCCATCATAATATCAAGCAGGATAAGATCAGGTGCGACAGTTTTCAACAGTTCAATTCCTTCGGGCCCACTGTTTGCAGAGTAAACAGTATAACCCCCCCTTTCCAGCATAGTTACAAAAATATCGACAATGAACGGGCTGTCGTCGATTACTAGAATTGTTGACATCAGAACGTTCCTCCTACGTCTTCCGCTATTTCCCGGAGCATTCCGGTCATATCTTTCAGATCCCACGCAGGATCTACCAGCGCCGCTAAGAGAATCTTCTCCCCGGCTCCCATGATAATCAGAATACCATCAGGCGAATGGATGGTTACCATCTCGGGGGACTGCGCCTTTACAATGACTGCGGCGGATTCAGCTGATGCAAGGAGAGTTGCGCACATCGCAGCAAACCATGCTTCGTTAAAGTCACCGGCTGAGTACCGGCCAAGCATGATGCCATCACGGGATACGAGCGCACATAATTTAACCCCTTCAATCAATCTGATATTTTCGATTATTCCTGCGATCTTCTCTTTTAGCATATCCGGCTCCCGCTACCTGCTGTTAATACGGTATTGTCCCAGAGCTATATTATTTAATGGTTTGTCGTTTTTGCGCAGGTGAGATCGTCCCCCCACCCAGGCATCGAAAAATGGCTCCACTCTTGCGTCGGCACCTGTGTAATGAGTATAAACTCCTTCTTTACTCCTCCCATATGCAGGAAAAAATGGGTAAGTACATATGGAACAGCTGAGAAAATAGTATGGAATCGGGGCCATAGGGTAGCCTGGCATCCTAGGAGACTGGGGGTCTTCTGACTCGAGTTCGAATCTCGATGGCCCCATTACATTTTTGGGCACTGATATGAACCATGACCCACGTTGTTTTGATTGCCTGCTCTCCAGAGTAGATCTGGAGATTGAACTGACTCAGGCAGGTGGAAAGAGAATCTGTGAGATATATGCGCACGCGGAAGAAATGATTCGCTTTTTGCATAAAACCCCCTGGACTCATCCCATGGTTGCATCTGCACTCCACCGGGCAATGTATCAGAAACTCGATAATGCCGATCCTTTTTATGCGCTCAAGCGGGCATCAGAGGAGGTCTCAAAGGAGATCCTCGGTGCCATTTCAGATCATCTGACCGGGTTTCGTGAATGTGTCCTTGCCAGCGTCATAGGCAATATGTTTGATTACGGGGTGAAAGGACATGAAGTATGTGATGATTTTGTCTCCTTCTTTGACCGTGAATTTTCCAAAGGTCTCGCTGTAGATGATACGGACAGGATCCTGCCTTTGTGCGGGGACGTTGTCTACCTGACAGACAATTGTGGCGAGATAGTCTTTGACCAGGCATTAATTTCCTGGCTTATTTCGTATGGAAGTCGTGTCACTCTGGTTGTCAGGGACAGGCCAATTCTCAATGACGCAACGCTTGAAGATGCCTCGCGCCTTGGTCTTGACAGTCAGGTCGATTCCATTCTGACAACAGGAGCAGGAGTCGAACTGGGTATACGGTTTGACTTGTTATCTGATGAAGTCAGAACTGCGCTTGATACATGTAGCATCATCATTTCAAAAGGAATGGCCAATTACGAAAGTCTTCGGGAAGAACAGGGTCTTCCCCCGACAGCCTATCTTCTATGTGCAAAATGCGACCCGATTGCCGAAGAACTGGGAGTTATGCGTGGGGATAAACTGGCAATTTTAAAAAATATATAAGCAGAAAAAAATTACCTCGTAAATACCAGATACACAGCTTTTTGTTTCACCCTGACAAGATTAACCATATGGTATTTGAAGGCTTTTCATATGGCTGGATTATCGTCCTCATCGGTGCATTATTCTTTCTCCTGGAAGTCTTCTCGCCCGGATTTTTCTTCCTAGTCCCAGGCACCGTTCTTTTGATAATCGGCGTTTTGGTAATACTTGGAATTGATATTTTTGGTACATCGTATGGCATCATTTTCGGGATTGTCATCGCCATTCTGGCGGCAATAGTGACGGTATTTTTTTATAGCCGCATGACACCAGGAGATGAAAAACCCATAACGATGAGCATGGATTCACTGATAGGAAAAACCGGCAGCGTCCAGTATCCCGCCGATAAAGAAACCCTTTCAGGAAAAGTAACCATTGAAGGGCAGATATTCAGTGCTAAATCGAGTGAGGGGATTATTCCCGAAGGTGCAAGAGTAAAGGTTATTGCCTCCCGGGGTGTCCATATTGTTGTAGAGGAGGAATAAATGGCAGTATTTGAAGCTCTTGTAACTCTGTTTCTGGTAATTATAATTCTGATAATCTTTGCCCGCGGTGTCATCATTGTCCAGCCCTATGAGCAGGGTCTGGAGATTCGTCTTGGGCGATATATCGGAAGAATGAACTCTGGTTTTCGCTGGGTTATTCCACTTATCACCCAGGTCATCAAGTTAGACCTTCGGACACTGGTCATGGATGTCCCAAGCCAGGAAGTGATCACCAAGGATAACTCGCCAACCAATGTGGATGCTATCGTATACATCAGAGTCGTTGATCCGGAGAAGGCCTATTTTGAGGTCGCAAATTACCGGATGGCAACCGTTGCCCTTGCACAGACGACACTTCGCGGCGTCATAGGTGATATGGAGCTTGACGAAGTGCTCTACAACCGGGAAAGTATCAATATGAAACTTCGTGACATTCTTGACCGTGAGACTGACCAGTGGGGTGTCAAGGTCGAGCGTGTTGAAATTAAGGAAGTTGACCCGGTGGGAGCTGTCAAACAGGCAATGACAGAACAGACTGCCGCAGAACGTGAAAGGCGAGCTGCAGTTCTTCGTGCAGATGGTGAAAAGCGATCTGCAATTCTGAAAGCAGAAGGTCTGAAAAAGGGTATGATCCTTGAAGCTGAAGGAGAACGTCAGAGTAAAATCTTAAAGGCTGAAGGTGAGCGTCTTTCACAGATACTACGAGCGCAGGGAGAATCACAGGGTCTTCGCATACTGGCTCTCGGGTCACGTTCCCTTGACAAGCGGGCCATTACGGTTCTCTCCTTTGATGCGTTAAAAGCGATGGCAAACGGCCAGGCAACAAAGATAATCTTCCCGTTCGAGATATCCAGTCTCATCAAACAGGGGGCTAAGTATCTTGGTGCGACTGAATCTATGGACGACAAAGAAGTTTATGATATTCCTCTTGATGAGAGTCTGCTGGGGGACATTCCAACAGCCGAACGAATTATGGAAGTAGTCAAATCAATAGAAGATGAAACCCGTGCGATAATGAGTGAAGAAGTGATGAAGGATAAAAAAGATGTCATTGCTGAACTTGAAGAAAAAAAATGATATGACTGTGAATGACAATAGGTAATATATCAGGGGGTGCTTTCCAGGATATGCGAATACACCCCGGGGGACGTGAGGGATAGTGGGCAGCAGATTAAAAGTCTTGTATGTGGATGACGAAGCACTCCTGAAGATGGCATTTGTGGAGACGCTGAAACAACAGGGTTATGATGCCAGAGGGGCATTAACCGGACAGGAAGCAATTGATCTTGTTTATGAGGATCCCCCTGACATCATCATTCTTGATATTATGATGAGACCAATGGACGGGTGGGAAACTCTTCTGCATATCAAAAAGCACGAAAAAGCGAAATTTGCCCCAGTTATCATGCAAACCGGAAAAAGCCTGACAATTAAGGATGTCCTGCGATATGGTGATCAGATTGATGATTACCTCATAAAACCGGTGCGTCTCCCTGACCTTATCCGTTCAATTGAGGATGTTGGCACGAGAAATGCTGATATTGAAAAAGAAAAAGAATGTGCACTTGGACAGGGCGGATCCCCTGATGATGTGAATGAATATGGGGAACTTTTAAAAAGGGTTCAGATAGAACAGCGACTGATTGAGATACTTGGTCGCATTTATCCGATTAAACGGGATGGAACAATTGATTCAGATCTCGAAATCCCTGAACTTCATGAATTTGTGCACCAGTACAACACCCATAAAAACCGATGTGAAGAAATCAAAAATAAGATTTTTTCCGCATCTTAACTATTATTTATTTTCTTTTAGTCTTTTTTGCAGAGCAACTTCAACCGTTTTTAATACGGCCACCCTGGCATAGTACTTATTATTCGCAGGAATTACTGTCCACGGGGCACGACTGGTTGTAGTGCGTTTTATCATTGTGTTTACTGCAGCATCGTACTGATCCCATTTTTCACGGTTTCTCCAGTCTTCGTCTGTAATTTTCCAGCTTTTTTCAGGATCATTCTGGCGGTCAGTAAACCGTCTGAGTTGTTCATCTTTATCAATATGGAGCCAGAATTTGATAAGAACTGTTCCTTCCCGTGTAAGCCCATCTTCCATGACATTTATCTCATGGTATGCCCGTTGCCATTCTGATTCAGAACAGAACCCCTCAACGCGTTCAACTAAAACGCGCCCGTACCAGCTCCGGTCAAATATGGTAATAAACCCATTCCGGGGAAACCGGGTATAGAATCTCCACAAATAGTGATGCAGTTTCTCCCAGTCATTTGGAACACCAATTGGTTCAACAACATATCCTCTGGGATTAAAGGATTCTGCGAGTCTGATAATGCACCCGCCTTTTCCGGCAGCATCCCATCCTTCAAAAACAATAACTACCGGGATATTCTGTTTATAGATTTCAGCCTGGAGATTTCGCAGAGACTCCTGCAGATTCTGAAGTATTGGTTTATATTCGGCCCGTGTATAACTTTTTGACAGGTCTGCTTTTAAAAGAAGGGAAGATGCTGCAGCCTCATCCACGCTTTTTATCATGAATGTCTGATCTTGTTCTTTTTGTCCGCCTTCTTTTTGGGTCAGCCAGCACTCGACGGCAGAATTAAATGTCTGAAGTATTCGGACATATCCATATTTCATCGATTCCGTCTCAATAATGGTCCAGGGGGCTGCAGGCATATCTGTCTTCATCAGCATCCGGTTAACCATGTTGGAATCAGGACCAACCATGTATATTCCCTCTTTCCTGTGCAGATATCTTGCCTGCATGGTAAATGGATCCTTTTTTATCGCATTGAGCCGTTTTTTCTGTTCGTCTTTACTAATATGCAGGAAAAATTTCAGGATAAGGTTTCCGTCACTGATAAGCTGTGCCTCAAAATTATTGATATCTTCAATGCAGGAGGCAGGAATTTCATCCATCTTTTCTGTATCATATCGCTCTACTATCGTAGCAGTATACCAGCTCCGGTCAAATATCCCCGTCTGCCCATATGACGGGAGCTTAGACCAGAACCGCCAGAACAACTCATGGTCCCGCTCAACATCTGTCGGCTCAGCAATAGGATGGATGCGTGTCCCTCTGGGGTCAAGCACAGGCTGAAGCAGGTTAATAATTTCCGTTATTCCTGATCCTCTCCATCCTTCCATCACGATGATAACTGATTTTCCCCGATTTCTGACCTCACGCTGCAATTCTCCAGCTCGTGCTTCAAGAGGCTCTACAATAGCAGAATATTCTCCTTTTGGTACCCTTCCGGTCAGGTCAAAGGCTTCAAGCATGCTGTTTCAGGTTAGCGTATGAGTGCTATTATAGATTGGCCATAAGTGCAGGGAAACACATGTTTTTTTCATTAATACTTATGCGTCAGCATGGCTGAGTACTGAGAGATGTCAAACTCCTACATCAAAAAGGAACTCTCCCGCCTTATTGGGGAACGGGATCTTCTACTCAAATGGAGCCCGGGAGATCTTGCTGAAATTATTCGTGATGTGGGATTTTCCTGTGTACTGTGTGGGAAATGTTGCACGACAGAGTATAATGGACATGTCTTTTTACTGGACGGGGAAGCAACACGCATCAGTGTACATCATCCTGACTCTCTGATTCCGGCCCCTGAATTTGAACTGGCTGATGAAGAAGGAGTATTTTATGTTTCCGGATATGCTCTTCGAGTGCAAGAGGATGGAGCGTGCATTTTTCTTCGGCATGACCGGTGCACCATCTATGATGAGCGATTTTCAATCTGCAGAATTTACCCGTATATGCTTCACCGGGAACCTGACCGCCGGAAAAATCTTACATTCAGACAAATTAGTGGACTCAATGAGCACGGAGAGTATCACAATCTGATTTCAGAGGAAGAATCCATCGCTCTTGCTGAAGAGACAATTGCGTATGAAAAAGCATGGCTATCGCAGATGATTGATTTTTATTCTGCTGCAGGAGAAGTCTTTGAAACAGAGAAAAAAAGTCATGTTCGCAGACTATACGATCGCCGTATACAGGAATTTTTAAAAGGGGCATCAGTTGAGGTGAACGTCTGGTATCAGGGAAGATTTGTCAGGTCACAGGTGCGCTGCAAAGAATATGTGGGATTTGGATGGCCGTAGGAGGAGATATATCAGTCAGGTCAGACAATCTTCATATAAT
>Ga0265295_1007187_pt1 | contig 12988 bp, 8 predicted proteins | sample Munlansysbiofilm_FD_192503 | JGI IMG/M metagenome (GOLD analysis project Ga0265295, IMG submission 192503) | Leachate microbial communities from a municipal landfill in Southern Ontario, Canada - Methane capture system biofilm | ecosystem: Engineered > Solid waste > Landfill > Unclassified ... | reverse complement strand
GGCCTTCAAGTCTCCGGCGGAGATGGCCTCCGCGAAGTTCACGCCCTGCTCCAGAGGCTGGCTGATGCCCTTGGCCAGGCCGTAGGCGCCCGGCGCGATCATCAGCGCCAGCACCGCTCCGGTGGCGCAGATGACCAGCAGGAAGGTCCAGATGGGTCGCAGGATTTCGCCCTTGTCGATTTTCGAGACCAGGATCCAGTTGGTGCCGAGCACGTCCAGAGTGTTGTAGGCCACCAGCACCGTCGTGCCGGCGCTGTCCTCGTAGGTGCCCCCGCCGCCGTCGAAGCCCTTGGCCACGGCGTCATGCCAGTAGGCAGGGGTGCGGGGCAGGGTGTAGCCGATCACGTAGAGCCCGTTGCCCATGGTCCGGATGTCGCTGCGCATCTCGAATTTTTTCTGCGCTTCGAGCCAGCGCAGCAGATAGGATTCCCCTGACTGACCCAGTCCCTGCCGGGATGGCATGATCTGGTTGACGAATTCGCCCGAGACCCGCGCCGCGATGACACCGGCCACGCGGCCTTGCAGGTCCAGCACCGGGTAGCCGATGAAGGCGGCCTGACGCCCTCCGCTGGGCTCGTAGGCGCTGAAGTCCTCGAAGGCCACGTCTCCGCTGCGCAGCACCTTGGCCCAGAGCGTGGCCAGCGCCGTGTGCCGGAAGCGTCCGCTGGCCAGGCTGGTGCCCAGCTCCTCGCCCTGGCCGGCCGCGTACATCACGGTGCCCCGCGCGCGGTCGATGAGGTAGAGATCCTCGAAACCGTTCACGGCGATGTAGCTCTTGAGCTGCGAGTCATAGCGGCCGTGTATCCTCTGATACTGGCTGGAATCGACGGGGTAGGAACGGTCCGGGTTTTCCTCGCCGAGCAGGTTCAGGTCTTCCACCGCCTGCTGGGTCTGGCGCAGTCCGGCCATGAGCTTGAGTCCGCTTATGCGTTCGGTCAGGGTGGACTGCAATTTGTCGCGCTTGATGGTCTGGATGCTGCCGAGCTGGTCGAAAGCCAGGTCAAGAAGGGCGTTGGAGGCGGAATAGCTGCCGATGAGGGCCACGATGCCCAAGGGGACGATTCCGGTCATGATGAACAAAAACAGGAGCTTGGGCTTCATTCGGATGTTGTCGAAAATCATGGGGCATCCTGGCGCTGTGAGGGAACGCGTCCCGAGGGTCGCGGAAACGGGGCCGTCGCGAAATAATTGACTGCCTTTATATTATTTTTTTTTCGAGGGCAACGCGGAGGCGTGCATTTCTGAAGCTTTTTTGCACGGTTGCGAGCAAAAACGGCCATGGCGGGGTTGCCTTTTGAAGCTGCCGGGCGTAGTGGGGTCAGACGTTTTTTGCGTCCCGGACATGGTGCCCGGGCGACATGCAAAGGAGATCACAGTGGATTCTGGCGACAGTTGCGGCCCTAGGCCCTGCTTCCGGTTTTCTCAATCTTTCCGTCGAGCCCCCCGTCCCCATCGCGCCTGATTCGGCCGCCTGACGGAGCCTCGGCGCTGCGGCAGGTGGATTCATGCTTTCCCACTCATTTCTTTTTCGCGCGGTTTTTTGCCGCCGTTTTGTCCGCTGCGGGCAGCTTTCCCATGCCGCGGGTCGCTGCGCGGACCCGTACTCGTGATTCTGCAACCCGGTTTTGGCCATGCTCCGGGCTTGCCGGCTCCGGAACATGCATTTTCGCCTCTTTGCATCAACCGAAGGAATCACGACATGATCACAATCCACAAGACCATTGACGGAATTCTGTCTCCCCAGGAGCACCTCGACGCCGATTGCTGGGTCAACCTGGTCAATCCGTCCGAGGAGGAGTTGCAGCGCATCTCAATCCTGATGGGCATCCCCCTCGACCATCTGACCGATCCCCTGGATGTCGACGAACGCGCGCGCCTGGAACTGGAGGAGGGCGTGCTCCTGCTCGTGCTGCGCGTGCCCGTGGAGAACGTCTCCGATCCGCGCATTCCGTATCTGACCCAGCCCATCGGCGTGATCATCACCCCTACGGCCGTGGTCACGGTCTGCCGTTCCCCCCGGGATCTGGTCACCGGCATACTGAACGGCCGCACCCGCATCGTGGACACGGCGGACCGGATGCGTTTCGCCATCCATCTCATGCAGCGCACCTCGCTCATCTACCTGCGCTTCCTGAAAGACATCATCCGGCGTTCGGACGTGATCGAGCACCGTCTGCAGCAGTCCATGCGCAACGAGGAACTGATCGAGCTTCTGGGCATCGAGAAGAGTCTGGTCTACTTCACGACCTCGCTCAAGGCCAACGACATCATCATGGACAAGGTCCTGCGCATGCGCGCCATCCAGCTGACCGAGGATCAGTCCGACCTGCTGGAGGACGCCATCACCGAGAACCGGCAGGCCATCGACATGTCCAAGATCCACGGCGACATCCTGTCCGGGACCATGGACGCCTTCGCCTCCATCATCTCCAACAACATGAACATGGTCATGAAGTTCCTGACGGGCTTCACCATCATTCTCATGATTCCCAACATCATCTCGGGCGTTTACGGCATGAATATCGCGACGCCGTTTCAGGGCTCGCCCCATGCCTTCGCCATCGTGTCCGGGGTCGCCGTCGGCGGATGCCTGCTGGCCTGGCTGCTGCTGGCCAGGAAGCGCTGGATGTAGCTTTTTTCGGAGAAAGAAGATGAAAGGCGGACCGGATGCGGCCCGCCTTTTCTTTGCCTAGCGGTCGGCCCAGATCAGACGCAGGCCGAGCAGCATGAGGATGGCGCCCGCGCCCTTGTGCAGCCCGGCCGAGAGGGAGGGCCGCGCGGCCAGGCGGGAGTTGAGCATCCCCGCGCCCAGTGCGACCAGGCCAAAGCCGAACATGGTCAGCACGACAAAGGTCAGCCCCAGGAACATCATCTGCATGGCCGGATGCCCCTGCTCCGGGCGCACGAACTGCGGAAAGAAGGCCAGGAAGAAGATGGCCACCTTGGGGTTCAGGAGATTGGCCAGGATGGATTGGCGGAAGATGAGCCGGGCCGTCTTGTTTTCCCCGTGTCCGGAGAGGGTGAGGGACGGGTCCGCGGTCCAGAGCTTGAAACCGATGTAGAGCAGGTAGATGCCCCCTGCGACCTTGACCAGGGTGAAGGCCGTGGCTGACGAGGCCAGGATGGCCGAGAGGCCGAACACGGCGAAGAGGGTGTGCCCGATGTTGCCCAGGCTGAAGCCCAGCGCCGCGGCCAGGGCGGCCGTGCGCCCCTGGGCCACTCCCCGGGTCAGCACATAGATGATGTCCGGCCCGGGCGTGAAGATGAGCAGGAGCGAGGTCAGGCTGAAAACGAGAAGCTGGTCGAGGCTGATCATGATTCCTCCGGTGCGGTGGGTCTGCGGGTCCGGATAATCGATGATCGGGCGTCGGGCAAGCGGAGCGCGGCCTCCAAAAAGCGTCCCCGCCGTCCGGATCGGGCGGCGGGGACGCGAATCACGCCGGGGAGAGGCCGCTTATTTGGCGAAGGTGCATTTGGGGTAGGTGCAGGTGTTGCATTGCAGGCACAGCCCCCCTTCGGCCATGCGTGCCAGGTCGCGGCGGGTGATGGGCACCCCGGCCAGCAAGCGCGGCAGGAGCACGTCGAGGCTCGTGGTCTTGAAGAACAGGGCGCAGGCGGGCACGCCCAGGACCTGGGCGCCGCCGATGCGCCCGATGAGCGTCATGGCCCCGGGCAGGATCGGCGCGCCGTGCAGGGCGTCGGTCAGGCCCGCGTCCAGGAGGCCGCCCCGGGTCACGTCGTCGGGATCGACGGACAGCCCGGCCGTGGTCACGATGAGGTCCGCGCCCAACGCCAGGAGCTTGTCCACGCCCTCCTTGATGGCCAGGCGGTCGTCGGGGGCCATCTCCTCGGCCGCCACCGTGGAGCCCAGGGCCTCGACCTTGGCGCGGATGATGGGCGCGAAGCGGTCCTCGATCAGGCCCTGGAAGACCTCCGTGCCCGTGACCAGCACGCCGACCTTGGCCCGGCGCAGGGGCGCGATGGACATGAGCGGCTTCTCGCCCAGGGCGGCCAGGGCCTGGCTGAAATTCGTGCGCGTCAGGAAAAGGGGGATGGCCCGGGTGCCGCCCACCAGCCGGCCTTCTTCCACCAGGGCGCAGTGCTGGCGCGTGGCGCACATGACATGGGGGGTCAGGTTGAAGCGTTCCAGGGCTTCAAGGTCGACCTGCAACAGGCCGGACCGGGCCGCGTGGAAGTCGATCTTGCCTTCGCGGGGCTCGGCCGAACAGCTGATGCCCTCTCCGGCCATGCGCGCGGCGAAACTCTTGGCCGCGTCGTTTTCATGCACGAATTCTCCCTCGGGCAGAGCCTCGTCCTGGACGTAGACGCTGTTGCGCCCCATCTGCTGCAAGCGGCAGACGTCACCCGCCGTAATGGTCTGCCCGGCCAGGAATTCCGCGCCCTTGCTCTTTCCAGGTTCGATGCGGGTCATGTCGTGCAGGGCCTTGCGGCCCACGGCCTCGGTCACGGGCACGCGCGTGGGCATGCATTCCTCGGCCTCGGCGGAACGGACGTGTTCGTAGGGGGCCTCGCCCTGACAGCCGCGACAGATGGCCCCGTCGCAGACCGGATAGGCTTCATGGCAGACCGGGCAGGCCTCGATGCGGGTCATGTGGCTGTGCCCGAGCAGGCGCTTCTGCACCGTGATTTTCTCCAGGCGCAGGATGGTGTCTCCGGCGGTCTCGATCTCGTGGAACAGCTTTTCCGTGTCCTGGTCCTTCTTGGGCACGAGCTTCAAAAACCAGCCCTGAATCTCGGGCCAGTCCCCCAGTTTGTCCAGATCCACGCTGACCCGCACGCCTTCGCCCGTATACTTGTCGAAGAGGGACACGGCGTAGCGGCCGAGATTTATGATCTTCATCCAGCCGTTGCCGATGCTGCACAGGGTCAGCAGCTGCACGGCGTCGGGCAGGCATTTTCTGCTTTCGACCACGGCCTCGAAAAGGATGTTCGGCGGCAGGGCGGCCTTGGCCATCTCGACCATGTATCCGCCGATCAAAAGGCCCGGGGCAGGATAGCCGTGAAACTCCGCGGCCTTGTCCTTGAATTCCTGGAAGGTGTAGGATCCTATGCGCATGTATTCCTCGTGGAAAAAAGTGGTGTTTGACGGCGAAGAGGTAGCAGCGGGAGGGGTAAAAGAGAAGTTTGTGAAAAAGTTGGAGAGCGCCGCGCGCAAAAAAAAAGCCGGTCCTGAGACCGGCGTAAAATCTGGAGCCCACAAGCAGGATTGAACTGCTGACCTCGTCCTTACCAAGGACGCACTCTACCGACTGAGCTATGTGGGCTTTTCGTGTGGTCGGGATGAGAGGATTTGAACCTCCGGCCCCTTGAACCCCATTCAATTCATTTGTTATGGATTGAGAAGCGATGTGGAGTAATTTCCTCTTTTATATTAGAAGTTTTCACTCGGTTCATTTCCCAAAGCTTCCCAATGTGCGATTGTGTTTTTATTCTAAAAGTGGCACAAAAGTGGCACAACTCAGTCGGTAATAACATTAGAGAGCATCGAGGATTACTGATGGAAGAGAAAAAAGAGGGGAAGTGGGTCAAGGTTGAGAGAGGTATCCGTTACCGTGAGCACGCTTCTCGAAAACACGGACTTAAGCCAGACAGGTATTATGTTTTAAGGTATACTGTGGATGGGGTGAAGCGACAAGAGTCCCTCGGATGGGCTTCCGAAGGAATGACATTGGAAAAAGCTCGGGTTGAACTCGGCCGACTCAAAGAGGCGAATCGAGTTGGCGAAGGACCCCGAACTTTGGCAGAGAGAAGAGAGATCGCAAAAATTAAAAAAGCTCAAGAAGAAGCCGCACGATTGCTAGAGCTAAGAAATTCCATGACGTTCTCCGAGTTCTGGGAGAATAATTATTGGCCAGTTCAAGGTCATAAGGCTGACGGGAGTTTAGTTGCAGAAAAAGCGCTTTGCTCGAAATGGATTATGCCCGTACTTGGGGATAAGGTTCTTCCAAAAATTTCTGCGAACAATCTTGATCGAATAAAAATGGCTATGTCGCGAGCAAAAAAAGCACCGTCAAGTATTAAGTATGTGATGGCGATTATTTCCCAGGTCTGGACACTTGCGCTAAGAGACGGTTTTGTTTCTGGACAATCTCCTTCGCGTCAAATTGCTTTGCCAAAAAAAGATAATAAAAGGCAGCGGTTTTTGCGAAAGGAAGAGTCAATAAATCTTTTAAATAAACTGTATGAGCATTCTCAAATCGTTTACGAGATGGCGCTGTTGGCTCTTGATTGTGGTTTGCGGTTTGGAGAAATTTCCAATTTAAATTGGAGCGATTGTGATTTTGATAGCGGTGTAATACTTGTTCGAGATCCAAAATCTTCAGTAAATAGATTCGTATTTATGACTGAACGTGTTAGAGGTGTTTTAAATAAATATGAAAATAAGAATAGTGGATTGATTTTCGTTGACAAGAATGGGAATCGTATCGCTAGAGTGTCAAATACGTTTCGTAGGATAGCTGACGAAATGTTTAACGACGGTGTTGATGATCCTCGCTTACGTGTATGTTTTCATACATTACGACATACATTTGCCTCTCGATTAGTTCAAAACGGAGTCTCTTTGTTCGAAGTTAAGGAATTGCTGGGGCATTCTGATTTTTCAATGACGCAAAGGTATAGCCACTTGTCTCCAGAAGGACTAAAAAGAGTTGTAAAAATTTTAGATGAGGATAGTTAGGTATGAATATAAATAATTTGAAAATTAAAAAATTATTCGAAGAAAAGGCAAAAAATGCTAGGGGGATTTATTTTTGGGAAGCTGAATATATTAAAAGAAAGTTTTTAGCAGAATCAAACGGTCTAGATTTAATATTAAAAAAGTGCATTATTGATATAAAAAAGTATTTAAGAGAAAATATTTTATCAATGCATAAAGATAAAGAGTCAAATTATGAAAATTATGAAATAAAAGCGATGCAAATGGAGTATTACTATCGGTTTATTGGAGAGAAAGAGATTGTGTTTGTGCACCCGGATACTGGCTTTGACCTTAGGGAGCCATTAAGAGGTCACAGTTTTCCAGAGGAGATCGAAGAAAAGCTAGAATTGATGTACATCGCTAGTTATAATTATCACTACTTTGTTGATGACCTATTATCTCCGTGGGATATGAATGAACTTGCTCCGTATGTATTAGAAATGGATAGTCTGCCTCATCCTCCGATTTTGCATTTTCATAAAGATCTTACTCCTGAAATTGATAAAGAAGTTTATAGGAGTGGATTCGCATTTCCTTGTGCGAATAAAATTGATGTTTTGTTAGATAAGAAAAGATTTTCTTCCAGCTATGTTGCATTGGTAGATTTTTTACATCCGAATTTTAACTATAAAAATGTTTTAGAGTGTTTTAAAAAGCAGCTTTGTTTTTTAATATATTGCCATAAAGAAAATAATAACATTCAACTGACAGAAGACGAATTGGAAGATTTAGTTAATACATTAAAGTCTGATGCTGGCGGCGGGTTTGGTTCTGGGTATTCATGCTCCCGTGCAGTTGGCTTGTTGGTGTGGGATTGCAGATTTGCAAGTAAGACCAAAGAAAGTCGACAAAAGTCATATTCTATAATTAAAAATTCTCCATACAAAAGACACTACGATGTGGATAATTTGTTGCCAGATAGTGCAAATTTAAGGAGATTAAATAGAATTTGTGAGACAACTGAAGAGTGTATTAAAGAAGGGAAGGTTTTAAAAATTCAACAAATCTCCAAGTATGATGTTGGTAAAATTTAAGAACAAGTGATTTTAAATAATATTCCTGAAAAATTCGTTAAAAATGAATGGAAAATTGTCAAAAAATGTCTAGGTATATATGGTACTACCTTATTAACTATTCTTCTTTATAAACTAAAACTAATTTATATAATAAATAACACTACTCTATATACTATAGAGAAATAATTAATTTAATTAATAAAAAATTAATTAAAAAAAACTAAACAATAAAAGAAAGAGACTGGGAATAATATACAACAAGTATATTATTCCCTTTTTTAATTTCAAAAGAAGAAAAACAAAAGGAGAAAAATATGAAAAAGAAAAATCTTACGTTTGAAGAAAAATTCAATGGTTATTCGATTAACACTTCAAAAGAAAAAAATCTAGGTTGTTTTGTTCCTACTCTGGAAAGATATAACCAGCATCTAGAGGATATGACGACAAAGCATAACAAAGTTATGCAGACCAGGTTTGATTTGCGTTATCCTTCCGATGGTTCTGTGAAATTTGATAAAGCTCACATTTATAAATTTAGTGATGGCTTTAAAAAACATTTTTCTCGAATGAGAAAATCTAATCACAAGGTTGATTTGAAATTAGATTGGTCTCCTGATCAGAAAGATTCTTCTGTGTTTCCGCATTATCACTGTAATGCGCTTGTGAATGGCAACGCTATTCAGTCTGAATACACGATTTATAAGGCTGCTGAGCATTACTGGGGAAAAGCTTTGAAGAGTGAGAATCAGGGTCTTGTGAATTATTGCAATAAGGGACGTTCTGGAGAGAAACAGGAAAATGGGTTGATGTATCGTCGAGATGATGAGCGGTGTTTGGAGGTGAAGGACCAGATGTTTTATCAGGCGAGTTATTTAGCGAAAATTCGCGATAAAGAGGGATTGAGAAAAGGATCTCATAGTCGGGGAGGATCTCAGCTTAAAAAATAGAGGTTTTTTTCAGTGTTATTTTCAGTGGTACGGAATTCTTTCTCTTTTCAGGTCATTGAGTTTTTTACTCTTTAAAAAGCTTAATTTATCAGGGATTATTTTGGTGTCTTGAGGCCAATATTGGGGTGTTCAGTAGCGTTCTACTGGGTGCCCTTTTTTTATCACATTTTTACATCCGGAGGACGGTCATGTCTAAGGACGATAAGAAATCTTTGAAAATCAAGAAAACAGGTATCATGAATGTTCATGGTAAAGATATTGTCACCTACGAAGGTGTCTTGGACGTTGCACATCAGGCGGGGATTAAAAAGTTGACTGCCACACTTCTTCAATTTCCGACAGCAGAAAACGGTCACTTGGCCATTGCTTCTGCAACAGCCACTTTTTCAGATGGGCGAGAGTTTACAGACATTGGAGATGCTTCTCCTGACAACGTTCCTAAAGGATGTGCTGGTCGTTATGTTAGTATGGCTGTTACACGAGCAAAAGGCAGAACTTTATCCGATGCGCTGAATATTAAAAACATGGTTGAAGATGCTGGGCAAGTAAAATCGCAGGAGCATACAGGTGACGTGATCGATGTGGAGTACAGAGAGGTGAAACAAGAAGCTCTTTCTGCTGCACCAGAAGTTCGCAATGGCGGTGGAAGTAAACCAGCGACGCAAAAGCAGATTGACCTGATTGAGATGAAAGGTAATAAAAAATCTATAGATCATCACAATTATGTTTATAATAAATTTGGGAAAAATCTTGATCAGTTATGCGGTAGTGAAGCTGATGCTATCATAAAAGAATTGGATAAAAAATAGTTATCGATTATTTTGAAAAATCATTTTTAGAGAAGATGCATGGATTTATTTTCTTGCATCTTCTCTGTTTTTATAAATGTGGTATTTTTATGTAATTTTGTGCAATGAAGAATCTTGCTGCTTGATCGTGAATGTCTAAATTTACAGTAAGAAAAGCCTATTATCAGGTGTGATTTGTCACCTCAAAGAGATTGAATCTCTGCCTTGTGATGGATAGTACTGGTATTGCAGTAAAGTCGAAAATTGGGATATTCTAGTCCACACTTAGTCGTCATCGTCATTTAATCTGATCATGGATTTTCGTTTTGTTATAGGACTTGTAGCCTTGTTCGACGCGTCGATCTTGTTCTGTAAGTCAATGATTTTAAATATTATTATTCCTATTGAGTCTCTAATTGTGAGTATTTCATCGTGTAAGAGTGCGAGATCCTCTGCTTTGGTCTTGTGGATGAGCATATCGAGATATTTTTGGATGGTCTTAAGTCTGTTGCGACGGGCTTCTTCGCCTACCGCCCGTTTTATCGGATTTGATTTCAAAACTCTGTTTTTATATTTTTCAAAGAGTTCTCTTAGTTGTTCAGGGTTGCGCTTGACCGCAATTTTTTTAAGATCGCGAAGTGCGAAGCGGTTATCTCCTCGGATCTCATCTTGGATATCTGGTGGGAAATTGTTGAGTGATAGATATTCAGAGAGAGTGCTCTTAGCCTTGCCAATCAGTTTTGCTAGATCAGCTTGTTTTTTGTCGCCAAACCTTTTTTTGAGTTTCATCAAGGCTTCAGCGGTCTCCATGGGAGATAGGTCCTCTCGGACCAGATTTTCCACGAGTGCAAGTTCTTCAGCGTCTCCGGTCGTGAACCATGCTGGGATTGTCTCGCGTTCCAATAACTGGTGCGCTCTGAAGCGTCTTTCACCAGATACGATGATGATTTTTCCGCCTTCCAGCTCTTTGACCAGGATGGGCTGGAGGAGGCCCTTTTCGGCGATCGAATCTGCCAGGACTTGGATATCTGAATCTGTGAAGACTTTTCGGGGCTGGTCGGGGTTTTCGAATAAAATGTCCAAGGGTAGGTTGTAGAGCATGCCAAGTTCATAGGAATTCATAACTGGTCCTTGTAAACACGGTGTATTGTCAATTTATGACATTTTGTTGACGCTTTATTGTTATTTCAACCAACGCATAAGTTTCGTTTGTGTTCTACAAGGTGTTCCGCCAGTTCTAAGATATCCACAGACTGGACACTTCGAGATGTCCACTGGATTTATATTTTTAACATTTCTGGTCTAAAAATCATGATGCAATAACCGACATCCTGTCCAAAAGCATCTTCACATACACGTCACGCTCTTCTTTCTGGAAGAGTACGTTGCGTTTGTTGAATTCAAGAATGTCACCGCCAGACCACCATTTCACGTCATCGATACTCGTGCTGGAAATAATGAAGGCGTCCATGGTCACGTTGTGATCAGCCAGACGTTTTTCAAGATTTTTGATCGTCTTGTGAAACATGATTTTGGGGTCGTCTAAGCCGCGGAGGCGAAGGATGCCCTTGGGGTCTATGAAGGAGATATGCTGCTTATCATCCTGCAGCAGCCACAGGATAAAGTCCGGATAAAAGTTTTCAGCCTCAAAAAAGCCGATTCCTTTTCCCCTGCTACGGTTTCTGAGCAGATACAGTTCGCGTCCTTCAAACCAGGATTTGTGCTTTTCATAATGCGCCTTAAGATCAAGAACGAAATCTTTTTCCCCGTCGTTCAGTTCAACCGGGGAAATCGTGACCAATTCCGAGCCGTCCTTGATATGCAGCAGCGGTGAATACAGGTGCCTTTCAAAAATGATGGACTGTATCTTGCCGAAGCTCATGTTCACCAGTTTCTTCTCGGCAATCGCGGTTTGGATGGCTTTAACCTCATCAATGATCTCGCTGGCGGACCGGTCCACGGCTACCTTGTACGCCTCGAAGAAGTTCGGGTCGTCAGGCCCAAGTTCCGCGTATTGGATGAACGGTTTTTCGTATTCGTCCTTGCGAAAGCCGTAATAGCGGTCACAGTACTTTTTGAGCAGGGCGATGACCACTTCCTGGCATCGACGAATATTCGCAAAGTTTACGGGTTCGATATCGTCTTCCGGGATCAATAGTTTAAACCATCCGCCTTTGCCGATTAATTCCGGGAGAATGTCTTTAGACAGGTTGAAATTGAACCACGATCGTTCATTTTTGAACCGGACCAATTCGAAATAAACGTCGTCCCAATTGATGAAGGCCAGATGCCGGTCCGTCAGACGTCGGACCTCATGTTTCTTGGCGTCGGCCAATCCACCACGAAGGCCCTGGGCAATGATAGCCTGAATTTTTGGGTACCAATCAAGAATCAGGGGCCTGCTTGTCAGCGGCTCGGGAGGAAACTCCAAGGTCGGACGTTGTGTCGCCTTGAAATTTGCCTCATCCGACACCTTCGGAACTTTGAGCTTGATGCGCCCAAGATTGTTAACCACGGGCAGAATGAATTCTTCCACATCAGTGGGCAGCCCCTCGTCGGCAAGATACTCCTGAAATTGCTGCATGTAATCGGCCCGGATACCGAAGATATTGAGCGTTTCGCAGGTCTTGATGAATTGCGGAGTCTTTGGTGCCCGGACCTCTGAACTACGCTTCAGGCAAAACTCGAAGCCCTTGAGTCGCACACCCCGCCCGAAGAGTTGGATAATTTCGGAACCTTCACTGCGGCCGATATTCATAAGGCCCATGGTACTCACTCGCCAGCTGTTCCAGCCCTCCGTGAATTTTTTGGAGCCAATCAGAACGTTGATGCCGCCATCATCAGCGTTGATTTTTCTGAACAGGGATTCAGAAAAGTCTTTTTCAATCGTGACCAGTTCGGAGATGTCGTCGCAAAGCTTCCACAATTCTTTGGCATCGCCGACATTGATGACGCCGAAGGGTTGATTGCCTTCGCCGAGCTTGAGAGCGATTTCGCCATCTCCCCCTTTGAGTAATTCCACGTGCAACTTGCCTGGTGCTGCTGCATGGAAGACGCGTTTTAGAATGTCGTCGAACACCTCTTCCGCGTGCAGGTCAGCATAATGCAGGTGGCCAAATGCCGCCGCGAAAATACTGCGCCCCTTGGGATCGGTCAGGCCGTCCTCGTGTTTGAGGATCCGGCGCAAACCTTCGATGCTTCCTGATTTGTCCATGGTAAAGGAGCTTATGAATTGCAGGATCGCAATAACGTCGGAGACTTTCTGTCCACGTTCCGTACGAACCGCAGTTACCTTGCTGCCGACAAAGACCAGAAGAGGGCAATGGATATTGAACGGCCGAAATTCCTGCCGTCCTTCCTCGTAAAGCCGCATTTGTTGGTAAAAAGAAAGCAAGCAGGCGATAAGGTACAAATTCCGTCTGCCATCATCCGTGTCATCAGCGAGGTTGAGGATGCGGTAGTCCTTGCCGTATCCGTCTCCGTAGAAGTAGCGGTAGGAATAATCGAAAAGAATGC
>Ga0265295_1007181_pt1 | contig 12996 bp, 7 predicted proteins | sample Munlansysbiofilm_FD_192503 | JGI IMG/M metagenome (GOLD analysis project Ga0265295, IMG submission 192503) | Leachate microbial communities from a municipal landfill in Southern Ontario, Canada - Methane capture system biofilm | ecosystem: Engineered > Solid waste > Landfill > Unclassified ... | reverse complement strand
TCATCCCTGAGACGGGAAGCGTCCATACGGGTGGGGGGGCATATCCAGGTGCGGACATGGGGGTTGAATCTCTCTCCCTTCCATATCTCCGCCGCCGCCCGGAAATGTCCGATACTGGTCATACAGGAACCGATGAACACATCCTGAACCGGGGCGCCGGCGACCTCCGAGAGGGGCCTTACGTCGTCCGGATCGTTGGGACAGGCCAGTATGGGCTCCCTGATGGATGAAAGGTCTATATCGAGCACGGCGGCGTAATCCGCGCCGTCATCCGCGGCCAGCAGGCGGGGATTTTCCAGCCACTCTTCCACTGTCTTTATCCGTTCCCGCAGGGAATCGGGGTCACGATACCCCTCCGCAATCATGCGCTGCATAAGGTTCGCGCAAGAGCGGAGATGAACGGCAACGGTTTCCGGAGAAAGCTGGATGCAGGCCGCGGCGGCGCTCCGTTCGGCCGAGGAGTTGGTCAACTCGAATGCCTCCTCCACGGGAAGGTCCGGAAGACCCTCCATTTCCAGTATCCTGCCGTTGAAGATATTTATCTTGTTTTTCTTCGGTACGGTGAGGAGCCCCCTCCGGATTGCCTCCAGTGGGATAGCGTTCACCACGTCACGAAGAGTAATGCCGGAATTCAGGGTTCCGCGGAATCTCACCAGAACGCTTTCGGGCATGTCCAGGGGCATGAATCCGAGCGCCCCCGCGAACGCGACAAGACCGGAGCCGGCCGGAAAGGATATGCCGATGGGAATACGGGTGTGGGAATCGCCTCCCGTGCCGACCGTGTCAGGCAGGATAAGACGGTTGAGCCAGTTATGGATCACCCCGTCTCCGGGCCGGAGCGCCACCCCTCCCCTCTCCGCTACAAAATCGGGAAGAGTGGCGTGCATCTTCGCGTCGGAAGGCTTGGGATAAGCGGCTGTGTGGCAGAATGACTGCATGAACATGGGCGCCTGGAATCTGAGGCATGCCAGCTCTTTCAACTCGTCGGCGGTCATAGGGCCGGTCGTGTCCTGGGAACCCACGGTCGTCATTCGCGGCTCGCATGCCGTTCCCGGCCGGACGCCCGGAAGACCGCACGCCTTGCCCACGATTTTCTGCGCCAGTGTGTAGCGCTGCCCGGGAGAGGGTTGAGGGTTTTTCGCGTGGGTAAAGATGGTGGCTGGGTCCATTCCCAGGGCGGTCCTAGCCCTGGCGGTCAGCGTCCCGCCGATGATGAGGGGGATTCTTCCGCCGGCCCGGTACTCATCGGCCAGGGTATCCGGGCTCAGGGAAAAGGTGGAGACGAGACCGCCGTTTTCATCGGTTATCTCTCCCCGTCGCGTATCAATAGTTATCAGGTCGCCGCTTTTCAGGCCGGATACCTGGCATCTGATGGGAAGGGCGCCGGAATCCTGGGCGGTATTGAAAAAGATTGGGGCGATGGCGCCTCCGAGTATCACCCCTCCGCGCCGTTTGTTGGGCACCGAAGGGATGTCGTGACCGATATGCCACAACAGGCTATTGCAGGCGGATTTCCTGGAAGAGCCGGTGCCCACCACATCGCCGGCGAAGGCCACGTCATCGCCCGCTGCGCGGAAGGCCGCAATGGTTTCAATTCCGCCGGGGAAACGGGACCTTCCCATGGAAAGGGCGTGGAGCGGGATATCCGGGCGGCTCCAGGCATCCGAAGCCGGAGAGAAGTCATCGGTATTGATCTCTCCATCGACCTTGAAGACACGAACCCGTATGGCTTCAGGAAGCGGGGGGCGCGACAGGAACCATTCCGCCGCCGCCCAGGACTCCATAACCATCCGCGCCGCCGGCAGGGCGCGGGCAAGTTGGGCGACCTCGTCAAAGGCATCGTATACCAGGATATTCTGGGAGAGGGCCGCCGCGGCTTCCTCCGCGAATCCCGGGCTTTTCAGCGCCTGTATGAGCGGTCTGATGTTGAAGCCGCCCATCATGTCGCCCAGAATGCGCAGCGCGTCACTGGGCGTTACAAAGGGAGAGCGGAGCTCTCCCATGAAAATGGCCTCGAGGAACTCCGCCTTTATCCGCGCCGCCGGGTCCACGCCCGGCGGAACCCGATCCATGAGGAGAGACAGGAGGAGTTCCCCCCTCCCCTCGGGGGGAGAGATCAGGAGATCGCACAGCGACCGGGTTTGGGATTCATCCAGCGGCAGGGGGGGGATGCCCATGGCCCGTCGCTGGGCTTCATGGTTCAGATATTCTTCAAGCATATTTGGAACTCCGGATAATGTATGTATGATGCAACCGGTGAAAAGACGTCATACCCGCGAAAGCAGGTATCCAGAAGGTTTGTTGCGGCCTGGAATCCGTCCTTACTTTCCGCTCACATCCAGGGCCGCAATCCGCAGGGACGGCGAGCCGACTTCACCAAAGAAGCGCAGGTCGTTGCCAATCATCTCGACCGCTCCGAAGAGGCCAATGATGTTGCCGGAAATGGCTATCTCCTTGACCGGATAGGCAATCACGCCGTTTTCCACGTAGAAACCGGAGGCGCCCACGGAAAAGTCCCCGGAAATGGGATTCGCGGTATGCATCCCCATTACATCGGTGACAAACAGACCTTTGTCCATTCCTGCAAGGAGATCCGCGGATGAAACTGAGCCGTTTTCAATATAGAAATTGCTGATTCCAAGATGAGGAGGGCTCTTTATTCCCCCGCGCGTCGAGTTTCCTGTGGATTGGGCGCCGTCTCTGCGCGCCCAGTAGCTGTCATAGAGAAATCGCGCGAGTCGGCCGTCCTCTACAACCAGGGTGTCCTGCTGGGGAACTCCTTCAGCGTCGAAGGGCGCCGTGGCCATGCCTCCGGGAAGGAGGCCGTTGTCCCGGATACGGATGCTCGAGGAGAAGACCTTGTCTCCCATGCGACCGGCAAGCATGGATTTTCCCTTGAGGACATTCTCTGCGAGAAACGACGGCGCCAGGACCTCAAGGATGTCCGCCGCAACCTGATTGTCGAGCACTACCGAACAACTCATGGTGGCTATCTTCCTGGCGCCGAGAAGGGCCAGGGCCCTTGAGGCCGCCGATGCGGCGATTTCCTCGATGTGGATGTCCGAGAAATGAGTCCCGAAGCCGAAATCCCACCCCATCTGCGAGTCGTCGCCCTCTTCGGCGACAACGGAAACGCTCGCGGAAACGGAGGTGCCGCGAAAACCGGCCTCAATGCCTTCGGAGTTCATGATATACACCTCGTACTCCGATTCACCGTAGGATGCCTTGCGGACCCTTTTGAGTCGGGAGTCCACGGCCAGGGTGAGCCGCTCCAGTTCCATGGCCCGTTTTACCTTCTCCTGCTCGTCAATGGCGGCCAGACCTTCATCCAGCAGTCTAGAAACGGCGGGAAACGGCGCCGGGGAGGAAAACCCGTTCCAGGAATCAGGTGTCTGGTTTTCCGCGGATACCAGGGCGGCATCGACCATGCGTTCCAGATCCGCGTCGGACATGCTGGTGGAATAGGAAAAGCCCATCCCCCCGGATTTAAGCGCCCGCAGGCTGACCCCCACCGGCGATGAGCATTTAAAGGAGTCGATCTTCTGTTCCTTTACCTCCAGGGAAAGATTGCGGGAGGTCCCCACGGATATCTCGAAGCCGTTCACGGACCTTCCAGTGATTATTCTTTCTATTCTTACTGCCAGTTCTTTCAGATTCATGCGTTATTCCCGCTCCCTGGCGCGACTCAGACCGCGCTTGATTCCATTTTCAGCACCATGGCTATTTCGTCGCAGTCCGGAAACTTCACGCAGTTTATGCAATCCTTCCAGACCTTCTGCGGCAGCTCGGACTTGTCCACAATCGTAAAACCGAATCTACTGAAAAAATTCGGTTTGTAGGTCAGACAGAAGACCCTTTTCAACCCCAGCGAGCGGGCTTCGTCAAGGCATGCCTGCACCAGTCGCGTACCGATGCCTTGTCGCCCCACCTCCTCGACCACCGCCACCGATCGTATCTCGGCCAGGTCCTCCCACATGATGTGAAGGGCGCAGGTTCCGAGGATGCGGCCCCCCTCCTCCAGGACGTAAAAGTCGCGTATTGCTTCATACAGGTCGGACAGGGAGCGGGAGAGCATCACCCCCTGGTTCGCATAATGGGACAACAGCTTCTGAATCTCCCGTACATCCTTTATCTGGGCCTTGCGGAGCATAGCTTCTTATCCTTTCCCCCGTGGTGGTTTCTGTATCAGAATAAATTCATAATCAGGATTCGGGAAGGCGCCCTTCCTGGATCATCTCTCTGGCGTGTTCAAGCGCCTTTTCCGACGGTTTCGCGCCGCTCAGCATCCTGGCCAGTTCTCGCGCCCTCATATCGTCCGAAAGGGTTTCCATGGATGTCCGTGTCCGGCCCGACTCCGTATGCTTGGTAACCTTGAAGTGGTGATCCGCGCACGCCGCCACCTGCGGCAGATGGGTGATGCACAGGACCTGCTGATTTCCCGCCACCCGTTTCAGCTTTTTCCCCACAGTGGTGGATACCGCTCCACCTATTCCGGAATCCACCTCGTCGAAGATAAGTGTCGGTACGTCGCTCTCCGGATGGATCTGTTTCAGGGCTAGCATCAGCCTGGAGAGCTCTCCGCCGGAGGCAATCCTGGCCAGGGGCTTGGGCGACTCTCCCGGATTGGGAGAAAAAAGGAACTCGACACGCTCCATTCCCGTTGCCTTCGGTTCCTCATGTCTATGAAAAGAGACATGGAAACCCGCGTTCTTCATGGCCAGGTCAGCCATTTCCCTCTCCATGGCCGCTTCCAATTCCCCGGCGGCTTCGGCGCGCGCCCTGGAAAGGCCTTCACCTGCCTCGCGGAGCCCCGATTCGAGTTCTTCCAGGCGCGCGCGAAGCATCTCCAGGTTTTCGTCCCGTCCCATCAGCGTTTGCAACTCCCGGCCCACTTCCTCTTTGAAGGAGAGGATTTCTTCTATTGTCGGGGCGTATTTCCGCTTCAGCCGGCGGATGAGATCTAGGCGGTCGCTCACCGCCACGAGACGTTCCGGATCAGCCTCCATCCTGGTTCCGTAATCGCGCAGTGAAATAGCGGTGTCTTCAAGTTGCAGGTAAGGCTCCCGCAAACCGGAGGCAAGGGAGAGGAGTTCAGGGTCAAGCCTTCCCGTTTCCTCCAGGTCCTCGATAATACGCCGGAGACGGCCGAGAATGGCGCCTTCTCCGTCATACAGGACATCATAGGCGGAGATGGAAGACCTTATCAGTCTTTCTCCGTGGACAAGACGCCTGTTTTCTTCTTCAAGAGACTCATCCTCGCCTGGAACCAGCGCGGCCTCTTCTATCTCCCGCAACTGGAAAGAGAGAAGATCCATGCGCCGGCAGGACTCCAGTTCACTCTGCTCCAGGAGGAAGATGTTTTCGCGGGTCTTCTGGTAATCCTCGTAAAGTGAATGGTATTTCTCGCGAAGGGAGTCGATGCGGCCAAACCCGTCCAGGAGAAACAGATGGTTTTCAGGCTTGAGAAGCGTCTGGGATTCATGCTGGCCGTAAATATTGACCAGCATGGAAGATATCTCCGCAAGGAGTGAGAGGGTGGCGGGGCCGCCGTTCATGTAAACCCGGCTTCTCCCGGAACGGGACAAGGTCCGTTTCATCAGGAGTTCACCATTGGCGTCGATACCCGCCGACGCAAGCCTCCGGGTGACAACTTCCTCGCCCGAAAGGTCAAAGAGACATTCAACCGCGGCTTCCTCTTCACCGGTCCTGATCAGGTCTGCTGAAGCCCTGCCGCCCAGGAGGAGATTAACCGCATCGATAATTATGGATTTGCCGGCGCCCGTTTCTCCGGTAAGGACATTCAATCCCGGATGGAACGAGACATGGAGGTTATCGATGATGGCTATATTTCTGATTACAAGTTCATTGAGCATGGCTCGTCCCGATGCAGGCGGTCCAGGGTGTCCCGACGGGAAATGCTTTACACGCGGGTCTCCGCGCCTATCGCTCTCCCCACTTCAGCTTGGTCCGCAGTACCTCGAAGTAGTCGGTCTCTCCCGAAAGCATCAGCCGCGTCCTGTGGTCCGCCCTTTTCACGGAGAGTATATCCCGGTATTCAAGGGGGACCCCCACCTGTCCGTCCAGTGTGAGCATCACATTTTCGATGGGAGAGTCCAGGGTTATGATCACTCTGGATTCAGCGCTCACCACCAGTGGCCGGTTGGTCAGGGTGTGGGAGCATATGGGAGTGACAAGGAGGCAATCGACGCTCGGATCAACGATGGGCCCGCCGGCGGACAGGGTATACCCCGTGGAACCGGTCGGGCTTGCGACAATCAGACCGTCGGCCTTGAAAGTCGCCAGAAATGAACTGTCCACCGAAGTTTCAAGGGTAATGATCTTCGCTGGCGCCCCCTTGTTGATGACGGCGTCATTGAGCGCCTCGTAAACGCCGATGGTCTCCCCTCCCCTTGCGTGGGATACGGTCAGCATCATGCGACGGGAGGTTGTATAGTCTCCCCTCAGGTATGAGTCCAGAGCCGGATAAAGACCGCTTACCGGTATCTCGGTCAGAAACCCGAGACTTCCCAGGTTTATGCCGAGAATAGGAATCTCTCTCGCCCCCACCAGCCTGGCGACTGAAAGAAGAGTCCCATCACCGCCCAGGACCACCACCAGATCCGCCATGGACGGTATTATTTCGCCAGCGAACCCGTTTTCACACTCAAGGTATCGTGAAAGACGCTCTTCAACCAGAGGCGTCAGCCCTCTGTTTCTGAGCCAGAAAAGCAGTTCACCCGCCACCTCGCGGCAACGGGGGTCCTGCACCTTGGCAAATATGCCGATGTTTCTTCCCGATGATCCGGCAGAGACTGAAAAAGGGGGCGACACTTGTTGCGTACTCCGGACAAGGGCCGCTGAAGGCCCGTTTAATGTGCTTTCGTGCTCCATTAGTAGCATGAAATATCGAGCATGTCCAATGGTAACGCGTTGTTGCGTTGCGCCGGCGTTCACTATATACTTTGGAAGCCGAACCGTTACCAATCCGGAAAAGGAGAGAACCGTGCCGAGCCACAACCACAATTATTTTCTCGAAAACAGGACCACCGAGTCTCTGACGTCTTCGAATCTGCGGCGGCTTTTCCTGAAGCATCTGGAATATACCCAAGGCAAGGACAACTTTTCCGTAACCAGGCACGATCTCTACCTGTCCCTCGCCCGTTCCGTGAGGGACCTGCTGGTGGAAAGGTGGCGCGACACCCAGCAGGCCTACTACGATCAGGACGCGAAGCGCGTTTATTAAAGCTTGAAAAACCCCGTCCTTTGGGCGGGGTCAGCGTTCGCTGGCTTTGCCTGTAGGCTGCCCATCTGCTACACCACGACTTTGAGTTGTCCCCACAATTCAAGTCGAAAGGAATAGCAGATGAGCAGATTTAGAAAGCTATCGCACGTATTGTGGCACTGTCAATATCACATTATATGGGTACCAAAGTTTCGATACCGCGTATTACGAGGTCCGGTTGCTGAGGAAGTATTTAACTGCATCCACGTGTTCGCTGGCCGTTTGGGCAGTGAGATCATTGAACTGAATGTGCAGCCTGACCATGTGCATCTATTGGTGAAAATACTGCCCAAAGTTTCGATCTCAGATTTCATGGGATCAGTCAAAGGGCAAACAGCAATCCGAATATTCAAGAAATTTCCTTATCTCCGAGAGCGCCCCTATTGGGGCAATCACTTCTGGGCCAATGGGTATTGCGTAGATACAATTGGTTTGGACGCGGAAATGATACGAAAGTACATTATTTATCAAGAGCAGAACGAGCGCGACCAAGATAAACGATAAATCGAATCAGGGGACAACTCAGCGTGCCTTCTAAGAAGGCGCGCAACGACGCACCCCTTTGGGGTGCCCAATCAAAGCCCCGTCCTTTGGGCGGGGATTCAACCGTCGTTTACTATATCTCCATGGAGTTCATGATCGGCCGGAGCCTGGGGAACAGCCTCATCAATCTGGATCTGGTTGATGTATGGAGGGAAATCCTGAAAGAGCTCAACCTGGATCTGGCGTGTCTTGAAGAACTGGAAGAAGAGGCCGGTCTGGGCAACGGCGGACTCGGTCGTCTGGCTGCCTGTTTCCTTGACTCCCTGGCCACCCTGTCCATCCCGGCATATGGTTACGGTATAAGATACGAATACGGCATTTTCAGCCAGAGGATTGTGGACGGCGCCCAGGTGGAGGTTCCGGACAACTGGCTGCGCTATGACAACCCCTGGGAATTCGGCCGCAAGGAACATCTTCACGCCATAAAATTTTACGGCAACGTCGTGACGACAAGAGACGAAGACGGTAGCGAACACAGGTGCTGGGTCGACACGGAAGACGTCATGGCCATGGCCTACGATATCCCTGTTCCGGGGTACGGAAACAACGTCGTGAACACGATGCGCCTCTGGAGCGCCAAAGCGACCCGTGAATTCGACCTGCATTTCTTTATCGAGGGAAAGTACATCGAAGCCGTGCAGAAGAAGATGCTCACGGAAAACATATCAAAGGTGCTCTACCCACCCGACAAGGTCATGGAAGGAAAGGAATTGCGCCTGAAGCAGGAATATTTTCTGGCTTCGGCTACCCTCCAGGACATCCTCTACCGCTTCAAGAAGCAATATCAGGATCTGACGATGCTTCCCGACAAGGTGGCCATCCAATTAAACGACACCCACCCCGCCCTCGCCATTCCCGAGATGATGCGCCTTCTCACCTGTCACGAGCGCATGGACTGGAATACCGCCTGGGATATCTCCGTGCGCGTTTTCGCCTACACCAATCACACCATACTGCCGGAAGCTCTTGAAACATGGCCGGTCTGGCTGCTGGCAAAGGTATTGCCCCATCATCTGGAGATTATTTTCAGAATCAATGAAGAGTTCCTCGAGGAAGCCAGGAAGCGTTTTCCCGATGACCTGCAACGGATCAAGCGAATGTCCCTGATCGAAGAAGGCATGGAGAAAAAGGTCAGGATGGCCCATCTGTGCATTGTCGGCAGTCATGCCGTAAACGGGGTTTCCCGGTTGCACTCCGAGATCCTTAAACGTGATGTCTTCAGAGATTTCTACGAAATGTACCCTGACAGGTTCAGCAACAAGACCAACGGCATAACCCAGCGCAGGTGGCTGAAAAAGGCGAATCCGGAACTCTCCGGACTTATCAGCGAGCGCATCGGCAACGGCTGGGTCACCAACCTGGATGAACTGGAGAAACTCAGGTCCCTGGCGGAAGATCCCGCTTTCCGTCAGAGCTGGCGGGAAGTTAAAAGAAAGAACAAGGAAAAACTGGCTTCCTACATCCTGGCCAGGAATGATGTCAGGGTATCTCCCGACTCCCTGTTCGACTGTCAGGTCAAGAGGTTCCATGAATACAAGCGCCAGGTTCTGCAGGTTCTCCACATCATAACCCTTTACAACCGCATCAAAGATGATCCGGAAAGGGTGTCCACCCCCCGCGTCTTTATCTTCAGCGGAAAGGCGGCCCCTTCATACATCATTGCAAAGCTGGTAATCTCCCTCATCAATGCCGTTGCTGAAACCATCAATGCCGACAGGATCGTCGGAGACCGCCTCAAGGTCGTGTTTCTGGCCAATTACAGCGTTACCCTGGCAGAGCGCATCTTCCCCGCCGCTGACCTCTCAGAGCAGATCTCCACGGCTGGAACGGAGGCGTCTGGCACGGGAAACATGAAGTTCTCCCTGAACGGCGCGTTGACCATCGGAACACTGGACGGCGCGAATATAGAGATCATGGAAGAGGTGGGGGAGGAATTCATGTTCCCGTTCGGTCTCCGAACCGAACAAGTCGCCGAACTGAAACGCAGGGGCTACAATCCACGGGAATACTACCATCGGCTCCCGGCGCTGAAACAGGCTCTGGATATGATTGCGGAAGGGTCATTCTCCCCAGAAAAACCGGTTCTGTTCCGCCCTCTCGTTGATTCCCTCCTGAACCAGGGCGACCCCTACCTGGTGCTGGCCGATTACGAAGACTACGTCCGCGCCCAGGATGAGGTTGGCAGGCTCTACCGCGAACCGGAGGAGTGGACACGATGGTCGATTCTCAACACCGCCGGAATGGGTAAGTTTTCCAGTGACCGCGCCATTTCCGAATACGCCAGGGAAATATGGAATACAAAGCCGGTCCGGATACTGAAACGCAGGCCGGTTAATGGAGAAATCCATATTCCACCATCATGCGCGAAAGAGTAGACTCCATCTCCATGAAAAAAATCGAAATGCAAACAGCTCCACTGGCGGAACGCATGCGCCCCCGCTCCATTGAGGAATTCAGGGGCCAGGAACACATCCTCGGCCAGGGGAAACTCCTCCGCAGACTCATCGAATCGGACCAGGTGTCATCCCTGATCCTCTGGGGCCCCCCGGGGTCCGGCAAGACCACCCTCGCCCGCATCATCGCCAATGCAACGCGATCCCACTTCATCTTTTTCTCCGCAATCCTGTCAGGGGTGAAGGATCTGCGCCAGATCGTCAAAGAGGCTGAAGAGCAGCAGGCGTCGGACGGAAGGCGGACCATACTGTTCGTGGACGAGATACACCGCTTCAACAAGGCCCAGCAGGACGCCTTTCTTCCTTACGTGGAAAAGGGGTTGCTCACGCTTATCGGCGCCACCACCGAAAACCCCTCTTTCGAGGTCATCGCCCCCCTCCTCTCCCGCGGCAAGGTCCTGGTCCTGAAACCGCTGCGAAAGGAAGATATCGAGCAGATCCTGGAGAACGCCCTGTCCGATGATACAAGGGGCTTGGGAGGGCTTGGCCTCAGTATGAGCAAGGAGGCGCTTTCCTTTATCGCCGAACAGTCGGAAGGCGACGCGCGCATTGCCCTGAACACACTGGAAACAGCCGCCCGCATAGCGGCCGACGGAACGATCGGTCTGGACACAGTCAGGGAAGCGGTCCAGAAGAAGCCGCTTCTCTATGACAAGGGGGGGGAGGAACACTACAACGTCATTTCAGCCTTTATCAAATCCATGCGCGGCAGCGACCCGGATGGGGCCCTCTACTGGATGGCGCGCATGATTGAAGCGGGCGAGGACCCGTTGTTCATCCTGAGACGCATGGTCATCCTGGCGTCGGAAGATATTGGAAACGCCGATCCCAGGGCTCTTCAGGTGGCCATCGCGGCCCTTCAGGGCTTCCAGTTGGTGGGTATGCCGGAGGGAAGGATCATAATGGCCCAGGCAGCCACCTACCTGGCAACCGCTCCGAAGTCCAACGCATCCTACCTGGGCATAGACGAGGCCCTGGCGGAGGTAAGAAAGAGCGGCGCGCAGCCGGTTCCGCTGCACATCAGAAACGCCCCCACAAAATTGATGAAGGAGCTCGGCTACCACAAGGGTTACCGCTACGACCATGATTATGAAGAAGGGTATTCCTCCCAGGAATTCTTGCCGGAGAGGCTTCAGGGAAAGAGGTACTACCGTCCGGTGGGCCGCGGGTACGAGAAATACATAAAGGAGAGGATGGAATTCTTGAGGGACAAGAAAAAGAAGGGGTGATTCTCCGGTGAACGGAATATCCGCTTGTGAGGCTATTGCGACATTCTTCGAATTTATCAAATAAAAAAGGCGGGAGAAATCCCGCCTTTTTTCGATTTCCGCGACAGTTTAGATATCGAAGTAGAGGGCGAATTCCATCGGGACCGGATGCATGCGGAGGGGGTTGACCTCTGCTTCGGTCTTGTACTCAATCCACTTTTCGATAACGTCAGGAGTAAAAACGTCTCCCTTCAGAAGGAATTCATGGTCATCCTTGAGGGCCTTCAGGGCTTCTTCCAGGCTCCCCGGAGCGGAAGGGATATCGGCGAGTTCTTCCGGTGTAAGGCCGTAGATATCCTTGTCCAGCGGCTGACCCGGATCGATCTTGTTTTCGATGCCGTCCAGGCCTGCCATGAGGATTGCGGCAAAGGCAAGATACCCGTTGCATGAGGGATCCGGGGTGCGGTATTCAACGCGCTTTGATTTCGGATTGGAGGAGAACATGGGGATCCTGATGGCGGCCGAGCGGTTGCGGCTGGAGTATGCCATGTTCACCGGCGCTTCGTATCCCGGCACGAGACGCTTGTAGGAGTTGGTGGTCGGGTTGCAGAAACCGCTGAGAGCCTTGGCGTGCTTGATTATACCGCCGATAAAGTAGAGGGCCATCTTTGAAATGCCGCCATACCCATCACCGGCGAACAGGTTGGTTCCATCCTTCCAGATTGAAACATGGGTGTGCATGCCGGACCCGTTGTCACCATATAGTGGCTTGGGCATAAAAGTTACGGTTTTTCCATTCCTTAGGGCGACGTTCTTGATGATGTACTTGAACCACTGGAGTTTGTCGGCCATAACAACCATGGAGTCGAAACGCATATCGATTTCGGCCTGGCCACCCGTAGCAACCTCGTGGTGCTGGCATTCAACGCGGATACCCACGTTCTGCATCTCGAGAACCATTTCGTTTCTCAGGTCATTCTGCGAATCGGTCGGGGGTACCGGAAAGTATCCCTCTTTGTGGCGGGGTTTGTATCCCAGGTTCGGAAACTCTTCCCGGCCGGAGTTCCAGATACCTTCCGAGGAGTCAACGGCATAGAAGGACTGGTGGGAGCTTGAGTCGAATCGCACATCGTCAAAGATGAAAAACTCCGCCTCGGGTCCGAAACACGCGGTGTCACCGATTCCGGTGGACTTCAGGTACGCCTCGGCCTTGCGGGCGATGTTGCGGGGGTCCCTGGTATAAGCCTCTTTGGTAATGGGATCATAGATGTTGGAGATAAGGCTCAAGGTCGGTATGGCGGTGAATGGATCCATCTTCGCGGTGGACGGATCAGGAAGAATGATCATGTCCGATGCGTGAATAGGCTGCCAGCCCCGGATAGAAGAACCGTCAAAGCCGAGGCCGTCCTCGAATATGTCTTCGTCGAACTCGCTGATGGGCACGGTGAAGTGCTGCCAGATACCGACAAAGTCCATGAATTTGAAGTCAACCATGAGGGCGCTGTTTTCT
>Ga0265295_1007180_pt1 | contig 12996 bp, 11 predicted proteins | sample Munlansysbiofilm_FD_192503 | JGI IMG/M metagenome (GOLD analysis project Ga0265295, IMG submission 192503) | Leachate microbial communities from a municipal landfill in Southern Ontario, Canada - Methane capture system biofilm | ecosystem: Engineered > Solid waste > Landfill > Unclassified ... | reverse complement strand
GACGAAGCGGACGAAGCGGGCGTATCGGGCTAATCGGACGAATCGGACGAAGCGGACGAATCGGACGAAGCGGACGAAGCGGACGAAGCGGACGAAGCGGGCGTATCGGGCGATCGGACGAATCGGACGAAGCGGACGAATCAGGGGAAGCGGGTGAATCGGACGGATCGGGCTTAGTGTGCATTAGTGTTTCAAATGCTTTGTAGAGCAGTCAGCCTTATCATCGGTGCAACGCTGCCGTTTCCGGTTCTCAACGTTTACTCTTATATCATATAGGCAGGCTATGACTGGTTTTTCCAAAGCAAGCGTCTCAGCTCGACAAGCTCGGGCGTCTTTATTTTCTGCGTTGGTTTTTTATATAGTTTGTCCCAGTTTACCAGCTCACGCAATTCACAGGGGCAGTTGTTGCCGCTGATCTTGCCGTTTTTCGGCACTGCCTCAGCGCCCGTCTCGAAATTAATCATCTCCAGCTGGTCTGGTTCGGCGTCAATATCTCTATAAACCATGCTGATCCGGCAATGTCGGGCGGCGAGCATAGCGGCATAGCCCATCAGGCGGTTGCCTCCGGTGATGCTTAAAAGCAGCCTTTTGTCCTTTGCTGTCTCCAGGCGTTCGCGCAGAGTCTGCTCGGCCAAGGGCATATTATTTGAGGGCAGAGGCAGCATTTCACAATGCAGATGCTCTTGCAGCAAAAGCTTCAGGTTGCCGGCCAGCTCCAGGGTCTGCTCGCTATGCCAGAAGCAAAGCGATTTCGGGGCTATCTGCATGCAAAGCGCCAGAGTCGGGGCCGGCGAGGCGCCCAAAAGCAGGTGCAGCTCGTCAATATCCTTGGGAAAATCAAAATTTTCGGCAATCACGCCGGACTCCCGCACATAAGTCAGAGCGGCAGTGATACTATTAACCGCCAGGCACTTGCAGTGCGTCCCGGCTTTTTCCAGCCATTGCTGCTGATTAGCCTCAGGTAAAAGCCATTTTCGCTTACTGGACGAGCACAACTCGGTTTTATTGCCCAGCTCTACGCCTAGCACTGTCCCTTCTCTGTCCACTTTGCCGCTACAGGCAAACACGCTGCCCAATGCCAGACGCAGCTTTGGCTCACTTATGGCTTTTTGGGCCAGCTGCAGTGCCAGCTGCCAGGAGTCGCCGTCTATCTGCAAGTTTTCTTCTAGGTCTCCGCCCAACAAGAGAGCATAGCTTTTAGGCAGCCAGCCTTCTCTGGCTATTCTTTTGGAAGAGTCAGCCTCCATCTCTGCTTCGATAAGGTAGGCTCTTTGCAGCCAGGGCTGGCGGTGATTCCGGCTGGCCACAGGGAAGACTGCCAGGGCGGCCTTAGCCTTGTATTCCAGCAGCTGCTGCAGGTTTAGCTGCGAATCAACAAAAGGGCGCTGCTGTCTCAGCCACTCCGGCAGGGAAAAAGACTCCTCGGGCATAGTCAAGGCTCGCCAAAAGGCCAGCTCGGCCAGCAAAGCCTGCAGAAGCTCCCGGCTTTGCCGCGGCAGGCAATCGGCACTTGAAAAGGCTTCAAAATCCCAGTCTTTGGCAGGCGACATTTCAAAACAACCCACCAAACAGCCTGCCGCACTGGCGGCGAAATTTTTCAATTCATGAGCTTTGGGCAATCGCGAACTCACAGGCGTTTTCCTTTTCAAAGACGACAATTTCTACTCTAACAGGCTCTCCTGACAGAGCACTATGGATATATCTCCCGGCTCCTTGATTTCGGGATGCTCCTCATCCAGCCAGTCACAAAGCACAATATTGTTTTCATCGGCATAACCGCTGGCCAGGAGACGCTGGCTGGGCTGGTGGAAAAACAAGGCCTCGACATAGCTTGCAAGCTGGGTTTGCGGCAGCTCCCAAAGCAGGTTTCTACGCTCCTTTCTATTCAGCCTGAAATCACTTAATGTGCTGGCCATGGCATAAGGGGTCTCCTGCTTCCCGCCCCTAATCATCGACTTGTCCCGCATGAATTCAGTCAGAATATCTCGCGGGCTTTGCGCAAGAATCAGGCAGCGGCTAAACTGGCTCTCCCCCGCTGCCGCATAAGGCATGGTCTGCTCGCCCACTGCCGCGAGCTCGAATTGTCCTGAGCTTTTCCACTGTGTGGCTTTTGCGCCCATTGTAGCCTGGTCGCAAAGCTGCATCCATTGCAGATCGGCCTGGTCTAGGGCAGCGAAATCCTGCAGAGCTTCCGCTTTGTAAGCGCTTCTGGGGTCTCCGACCTCATATATGGGCAGCCCAGTTTTGGCCAGCAGCTCATTTGCAAGCGGCTCATCGCCGAAATGAGCTCTCAGGAGCAGAGCGACCTGCTCCAGCTCTTTTACATTTAGCTCGCCCAAGCGCCAGCTGCGTCGCAGATACATGGCATTCAGGCTGCGCATATTCCAAAATTGCAGCACATCAAGATAGCTGGCTCGCCCGCCACCCAGCAAAAACTCCTCCTCCGTGGCCGGAAACGGGAATCTGGAGAAAGGCAGGACCAGCCAGAGTCCGCAGCCCTGCTCCGCCAATAGCAGCAGACAGAGCATTTCCTCTGGCTGCGCCAAAAGCCTGATTTCTCCAGGCAAAAGCTCCGCATAGTCCATGCTTCGCGACTTGGGCAAGGCATTTTTTTGGGAATACAAGGGCTGGCTGGCCGGCTCTTGCGCTTCGGCCTTCAGCGACTCCTGCAGGCTTTTATGCAGCAGGTAGTCATGCAGAAAAGCCTCGCTGTGCCGCAGGCGTTGTTGCTGTATTGATGTATTAGGCATGATTTTTCTCATTCTTGACAGTGAAGGACAGCGTCCTCTATATATAAGCAGGCAATCGAAGAATTTTCCAACGCCGTGCGCAGTCAGAGCGCGTCCAGAAAGCTAGTTGGACACAAAGTCCCACGAAGGGGGAGGGCACGAAGAGACACGAAGTCACACCAAATCACACGAAGTTTTTAAGCTGACGCAAAGGTTTTAGCCTAAATTAAGGCGAAGCTCCTGATTTTAGCCTGATCGGAGTCCTGCAGTCTTTTTTTCAGCAGAGTTGTCAGCAGTTCAAACAACTCAAAGTCGCATTGCCCGCCAGCCCTCGGATTCTCTCTGCGCCAGACCTGCAGCTTATCTTTTGCCTGCTCAAATAAATTGTAGCAAGTAGATTTAGCGCAGTCCAAGGCTTCGCAGACCGCCTCATCAGCCAGGCTGACTTGCTGCAGATTGGCATACAGCAGCAGGCAATGCGAGTCCTCAAAATCCGCTAACACAGCCTCCAGTGCCAGCTGCAGTTCTTTTTGCAGGGTCTCTGAGCGCAGCGCCGGATCTGCCTGGTCCGCTTCCAGCAGCGTTTCCCAGCTCCCCTCTTGCCCCGCCTCTGTGCTAATCCTGTCCTGCAGATTCAGGGCTCTGTGCAGAAAGCGCTTGCCCGCCTGCATTTCTTCGCCCAGTTTACTTTCAGGTCGCAGATCATAGTGCTTGCGCAACACTACGCGCAGCACATCCCTAATCATGCCTTTTGGTCCCAGCAGCTTGCCATTAAGCACCTGCATGGGTGGGTCTTGGCTGTCCTCCATCTGCTGCCAGAGTCGGTCTTTGTATTGAGTAAAGTTGCGGCGCGGCATACTCTCTTTCGGGTCTGTCAGCCCATCCTTGTACGCCATATACAAATCGAACTCAATCACCAGCTCATCATCGCAGAGCAGCCCTTTTCTGTCATGATACGCCGCGTAGCCACGCAATTCCCGGTGCATTTTATGCAGCAGCCGTCGGCGCAGATAGGCGGTCTGTGCTGGCGGGCAGCCGTCCACAAAGCAAATTTCCTTCCATGCTCCCCAGGCCTCCAGCTCCTGCTCCGGGGTGAATTTTTCAGCCTCGTGCTTCATATCTGATGGCTCCACCTAAAAATAAATTTCTTTAACTTTTCTTTCTCTGCGGGGTTCAGCTTGGGTTTACGCACATTGCGCTGCAGCGCCGGCTCTCCGCCCTCTTTTGCAAGAAAATCCTTTGGCAGCACCTGCAGCGGGCGCAGCGCCCTAAAATATGTAGGTTGTTCATTCACCACGTCGCTGACCTCAAAGGCCGGGCCGCGCTTCCGGCTACTGCCTATCAACATTGGTATCACATCATCAAGCCGTTTCAGCTCGCCTTTTCTCAAGCTCAGCCCCGGATGCCCCTGGCGCTGGCTATTCTGATCATAGCCAGGATAGCTCTGCTTGAGATACTCCTCATCCAGCCACCAAAGACTGCCAAAGCCGTAATGATTAGCAAAGCGCAATAATCTAAACCAGCGCTCAAACTCATAGTCTTGCATCAAAGCATCTCCCGAAGAAAGTTGATTTCAGCCATAAGCATACTTTAACACAACTTCAAGATGTTGGGCAGCAAGACACCGCCGTTTTTTGTCGTTACTGCCATTCCAGGCAAAGCAGCTGCCAGCCCAGGATCATGTCAACTCCAATCTCCTGGCCTATCTGCGGGCGAAAATCCTCCTTGTAGTCCGGCGACAAAATCCAGCAACGCGTAAACTCCTCGCCCAGATAGTAAGGCAAGGCGTTCGCGGAAAGACGCAGAGCCGGGCGCTCTAGCGGCGGAGTCAAATCGCAGCCCAAAAGCTCCCCGGCCAGAGCCAAGGTGTTGGCATGCCCCCAAAAAGACAAAACCCGATGCCGAGCTAAAACCGCAGCAAAAGAATCAAGCCCGAAAGGAAAAACCCTAACCGGCCTGCGTATCAGGCTAAAAGGAAAGCTGTTGCCTAATAAAAGACCGGGTCGTACTTGATTTGAAAGCAAATTCATTAAAACCTTAAGCCAAAAGTGAAAATACCACAGAAATATCCCATAGGAACAACAAAGTCAGCCAGATGCATCGTAGTGCCTATACATAGACCGCGTCCAAAAAGCCCTTGAACCGCAAAAGTACACGAAGGGGGAGGACACGAAGAGACACGAAGAGACACTAAAGCACACGAAGGGCTTATGCGGCCCTGCACGCCGCATAAGCCGCTTGCCCGCTAACGAAAAAGAATTTAAAAAAAAAGAGCTGTCACTGCTGAAATTAGACCTCAGGCAGCTATTTTCTAATGTCTGTGGGATGGTTCTGAACACACCAATAAGATTCATGCAATCTCACATTTTGCAACCTGCTTCATATAGCTGAGTGCCAATTGGCTTTTTGCTATGCTTCAATTTTTCCACTGCTCTAAACAACTGTTCTTCAGTGTTCTCAGTCACATCTTCACGATGATCCCAGATGGCAACAATCCTAAAACACTGCACGCCCAACTTGACGATCCTAAAGCGTAAGGGGGAAGTCTTACGCTTTGGTTTTATTCTGCCCAAAGGGTATCCACAGTCAGAAAAGGCGCCTTCAGACAAAGTATCGCAGATATCTGCTCTAGCTTCTTCAGCAGTTTTATAGTTCTTTGCAAGGAAAAAAGTTTCTAAACCAAAAGACTCAACCGTCTTTCGGTATTCCCCCAAATCAGCGCTTTGGCCTTCCCAGGTAAAATTGCCCGCGCCTCTGGTGCAACGCAGGCCCAAGGCGCCAAGATGCAGCCAGGCTTGCAAGGCAGAATCGAATTTTTTTGCCAGGTTATCATTCAATCCACCATAACGGCTACTGACAATAAGTTCAAAACCGCTGCCCGCCACAAAGGCTTTTTTGCGGGACGGGAAGCCATTACGGCTATTTTCCTTGTGTGGCAGAGTGGCAATCGAAGCAGTCTCCAAGTGGTCGTAATCAACTCGAACCACTATTTTTGAGGCACGGCTGCCATCTTTGACCGAACCAAAAATCTCGCATTCGTCTGCAAAACTATTGCCCAACAGACGAAACCACCAGCGTAGCTGGCCGCGTATTGAGGCCGGACGTATCTCCGGCTGGCCAGAATCCGAAGAGTCTGCCCCGCGGCAAAAACAAGGAGTGATAAATGTAAGGCTAAATCTATGTTTCATGACAAGTCCTCCCCGAATTTCTCGGCCAGATTCTTAATGCCTTGCTGCGTTTTTTTAGGCAGGTCATTGATTTTTTGCCGGAAACCCGATTTAAGAGCGGCCTCCAAATAGGTGCGCTGTTCCACTTCTGACTCTTCCCAGGACACTTTCGCACCTCGGAATCTGTTAAGCTTGCCCCGCAGCTGATCCTCGGGTAAAGCAAGCAATTCCTCAAGAAGCTTTTCATCCACTTCCACTTTTTGCATTTTTTCCAGCTCAGCGGCTTGCTGTGCCAATAGAGCCTGCCGGGTTCTCTCAGCCTCTTTATGTTCCTCATTTAGGTCTTTGAACCAACCATAGCCAGCAGCAGTTTTCGCCCCCAACCCCCAGTCTTGCAAGGCATTTGAAAGCCATCGTTCAGTTACATCCAACAAATCTGGCGTTCCATTCGCCGTCAAAAGGATACAAAAATCGAACTCAGCTCCTTTGTCAACCACAGGAAAAAGATTAGGCTTTGGCTGTTCGTTTTTCAGATCGCTTTCGATTCCTGAGCAGTAGTAATCAGGTGTGTGCACAGTAGTAATATCTACCGCGATTTCAGCCTGATTTGCCGGACTGGCCGGCAGAAAAACAACTGCCCCTCTGCGTTCTTCCAAGGGCTTCCCATCGTCATCCTTAGGCAGCGAGCTTGCCTCCAGAAGATTATAAAAACTTGCCAAATCACCTGGAGCTTGCCCTGCTTTTTTGGGAATGTCAAAATCGCTTTCAGCAAAGCCAAAAACTCTAGCAAAATTCTCAAAGGTTTCCAGGTCTGCCTTCTCTCTAAGTTCTGCGAGTGCCACAGCCCGGGTAACTCCTTTAATGGCTGAGCCGGCAACCACTGGCAAGCCAAAAATGCGGTCAAGGCTTATTCCGGCATTCACAAGAATCCCCTCGGCCAGATTAATTGCCAGCCTGGCCTTGAGTTGAGCCTTTAGCACCCGGCACCTGTCATCGCCATATTGTTTTTGCAACAGCGTCTTAAAATTTTCCGCGTGTTTAGGCTGCAAAGCCTCAAAGTCCGCTGTCGCCCGCGAAGCATCCCTTGCTGATTCTTCCAGCTTGCGATAGATTTCTGCCTTCTGCCTGCTAAACTCGCCAGAGCCTTTTTTTGGCCTTTCCAGTTTTTGCGCCTCGTCTCCAAACCAGTTGCTTGCTTGCTTGGTAATGCGCATCAGGGAACAAATAGGGGCATCATTGTTTTTAGCAGCTCCCTGCAGCTCCCCGTTCAAGCGCTGCCCTGCTTCTTTGGAAAACACGAATTTGCTCAAAAGCAGCGAGCGGTTTTCCACCTTTTCGGCATAGGCACCCACCGTGTCGGCATAATCTTTTGTCATAGCCACAAAAAACATTTTTAGACCTCCTTTTTGACCAAACGCCTTGCATAGTTAAACCAGGCAAGAGCTTCGGAAGTACACAATTTAAGCTGTTTGGAATCCGCCTCCAACGCAAGGTATTTCAGCAAGCCAACACAGCTCTTTTCATACTTTTCAGGCAGATGCCTGATCTGACTATCGGCCAAATGCTTGGCAAGCTCGTCAAAAACGGTCTGATAACCATCGCTGCTATCTAAGGCGTAAGCGAGTACCGCCAACAGCCCATGATTAATAATAAGCGGGGGCAGCTTTTTAACCACTTGCCCGCCCTGCTTGCCCTTTATTTGCATGTTTACAGAAACAGCATAGGCATTTTTAGCTCTGATTTGTTCTAGATTGTGCATTTCTCCTCCTTTTATTAAGCCATTTTCACTGTGCAAAACCCAAGGCCAGTGGTACAGTTGCCACCGAACTGCAAAAGCTTTTCATCAGCAAAAGCGGCGATGAGCTTGTTTGCCTCATCCGCTTTTTTCAATAGATAGACCACAGCATAAAACAATGTCTCCGAAGGAACGGTTTCAGTATTAAACAGCTGTTGGTCTGCAACAGTACCATTTTCATCAATTTTATTGTGGTACTGCACCAGACAAGCATTTTTTACAAAATGAGAAAAATCGTCGTTTGAAAGCAAGACGAAACGGTCTTTGGCGGCATTTAACACCACATCATTCAACAGACCGGACAAATGCTCAGCCCAGTCTGCGGGAAACTCAGCAGCATTTTCGAACACATACTCCTCCAACGCCACTTTTCCATTAAGGATTACTTCAGTGCCCGCCTGACATTTTTGCTCCGCAACCTGAGGTATGGCAAAGTCCAGTTTTTTATCTCTGGCATAACGCGCCAAAGCCAAGGGACTGGTGGCCATTGCGAAACTGCCGCGGGCTGAACGAAGCGGAAAAGCCAGTAGCTTTGCCTCGCAAAAGCCCACAATGCCAGCTTTGCCGCTTTCCTTATCGGACAATGGCTCATAGCCAAAAACCATATTCTCAGTGGCTTTCAGCTCGGCATCACGGCTGACATAGTCGCGAAGCACCCCTTTGACTGCCGAGCCCGGAATCACTGGGTATTCGGTGTGTCTTTCTCTGACCACTGGCTGGTCCACGGCACCCACTGAGCTTCCTGCTCCCACGTGCAATGGGGTTCTGGTGAAGATGGACATGATTTGTTCTTGCATTTTCTACTCCTGTTTTTGTTTTGCGGGTTTAAGGGCCGCTGTTAGTCTCTGTGTTATCTAGGTTACTCCGTTTTTCATTCATTAAACAAGCTGCACAGTCCTATGCCAAAGCCTTTTTCGCCGAAGGCGCTGGAGCGGCGCTGCAATTCCGCCTCTCCGCTTTCTCTGGCGTTCAAGGTCTGCCAGAGCGCCAGCAGCTCATCGGCGTTGTCGCATTCGAAGACAAAAGCCGATCCTGGGGGCAGCGCCGCCACAGTCGGCTTGGGTCCCTGGCCCAGCATTTGCCCGCAGGCGCTTTTCTGATGCAGGTCCCAGCCTGAGAAGTAGAGCGGTTTGCCCACTCGGCAGGCGATCATTCTGGCGCCTATCTTGGCGGCAAGGCTGCGGCGCTGTCGCCACTGCCGTCTATTTTCGTCGGGGCGCCGGGCCTCATCCTGACTCGGTTTGGGCAGCTGTACGCTGCCGTCCTGCGGGTTTATCCAGCTAGGCAGCCAGCCGCCGGGATGGCCCTGTGGGTTCTTTTCATTTGCCGGCAGGGCTAGAAACAGTGCCGGGCTGAGCAAGGTCCAGCGCAGACGGAATGGTGCGGTCAGCTCTTGGCGGGAGGGCATTTTAAGTCCCGGCAGTTGCCAGTCTGCCTGATGCAGCTCAGCGATTCCCTGCTGTCCGCCTATAATCAGGTTTTTTGGCAGGTTGAGCTTGTCAAAAACATCTTGCAGCTCCCGTGGTCCCGCGCCCTTGGGCTTGATTTGGCAGGAAACCTCAAAGGCCAAAGCCACATCTGGGCGCAGACGCAGGTACTCGGCCTGATACAGCCTGCCCTCGATGACCCCGCCGCTCTCAGGGTCTATGGCATTGCCCACATTGCGCTCCACATCGTAAAGCGGTTCATGCTTGACCCTGAAGCTCTGTCCGCTCAAGTAGCGCTCATATTCATCCTGCGAGAGCCACTGCGGCAAGCTGCTTTTGCTTCGCACGCTTGCCGCCAGGCTATAGGGCAGCTGCGCGGCCAAATCAGTGCGTCGGTTATCATGCAGGCGCATGGGGTATAAAAGGCCGTCATCCTCACAGCGCGTCAAGTCCAAGGGGCAGGGAAAATAAGCCTGGCCCTGAAACAAAGGAAAGGGGCCGCAGCTTTTCAAGGCGCCAAAGCGGTCTGAGCTATGCCTGAGGCCCTGGATTTCGCGCTCGTTTTTTCTGTGCTCCAGTCCTTCCCAGGCTTGGCGCTCCGGCCAAAGCCGGTGGAAAAGATGTATAAGCGCATTCCACAGCTGGTCTGGGCGCGGCCAGTTAGCTCCGCAGCCAGCGTCAGAGGCCGACATGGGGCGGGCATCGCGCAGGAAAAGCAAGTCGCGCGGCATTAATTGTAGTTTATGGTTCTTCATCATCCCTCCAGCTTGCGGCTAATAAAGCTCTGGGTCAAAAACGGCTGTATAAAATCAGCCAAGGCTAGGCTTTCACGCTTTTTGTCTGGGTTGGCCTGTGTATTTTTGCATTCATGCAGCCAGCTTTGTATCTGCTCGCCCAGCTCGGCCAGCGCTGTTTTTTCTTCGCGGGCCTCCTTGCTGCTTTGCCTGCTCAAGACCAGCTTGCTGTCCCGCCAAATGATGTCGGCCAGCTCATCAAGGCCTATATCGGGGGTTTTATGCAGCCGATAAGACTGCAGTAGCGCGGCCAGGGCATAAGGGAAGCGCCCTGAGAGCCTGGGCGGGGGTGGCTCCAGCCCCGGTTCGGCTAGCGGCTGCAGGCTCATCTCCTCGAGTTTTTGCATCAGGGGCAGCGCCGCGCTGTTCCAGTTGCAGCCCCACTGCAGAATTTCACCGGAGCGTTTATAGAGCGAAAAGGCCAGTGCAGAGCGGCCATACTCCTTTTTTGCCCGTCCTTCAGCCAGCTTGGCCTCTTTCACCAGCGTTTGCAGCGGCGCCTTGTAATGCCCTATGGCCATACCCAAAGAGACATCGCATTTGCTTCCGGGCATCATCAGCGGATAGCCGGCATTGGCCCGGACGAAGTTGCCTTCAGGGTCGGCATTCAGCGGCATCTGGCTCATCTCCTCAGGCTCCTCACCGCGAAACAGCTGACGCAGCGCCTTGGCGCAGTCTAGGGCGCGGTCGGCTGGCAGCATGGCCAGCACATCATCGCCGCCGGCATAGATTAGCTGCCCGCAGTAGTGTTCCACCAACGGCCTGGCCACCCAAGTGGCAAAATTGGCCAGAGCCTCGCTAAGCTGCAAGTGATAGGAGGGAGTCAGAAGCCGACGCAGATTGACTGCCTCCGCTTTTTCCAGTATGGCTTTGAGATGCTGGCAGGCCGGGTCTGAAAGCTGATCCAGGAAAGCAGGCAGTTTTTCGCCTGAAATCCACTTGCCCATCTCATCGCCGTCCATGGCGATAATGGCCACATAGCTTCCCTGATGGCGATTGTTTTTGGCTATGTCCTCCACCGAGTCAAAACCCAAGGACTCGCCAAACTGCCTGGGGTTCAAGCCCAGGGCCTCACGCAGGTAAGGTATCTCCTTGTCCCTGCACCACAGTCTTTTGATCAGGTTCATGGCACCGTATCTATGCCCCCGTGAAGACTCGCCGGCCTCATCGGCTTCGCTAGCCTCATCCGTTTCCTCATCCGCTTCCCGGCGCAGCGAGAACAGCTCTGGGTGCCTGCTGTGCAGATACTGCCAGAACTGCTCGTCGCCGATGATCTCCTCTTTGCCGGAAAGCGAATCCTTCACACTGGCTTCCGGCCAGGGATTTTCCCAGGCGCTAAAATTGTTGCAGTTGCGCCGGGCGGCCAGCTTCGCGTCCAGAAGCGCATAGTGCAAAGACCAGAGCACTCCGGGATTATTCAAGCGCTCTTTTGTCTGCTCGTCCTCATAAAAGCGCTTGTCCCGCTGCTCGAAGGGCAGCCACTGTTCGGCGAAAAGCAGGGTCTTCTGTAGATTTTCCAGTGGGCTGCCATCCTTGTCTTTAGCTTGCTTGGCGGGCAGTCTGGCGGCCTGCTCTAGGCATTCCTCCCGAGAGAGCCAGCCCTGCACCGCCCAGCTGCACTGCGGGTAGGCCTTTATCTGTGCTTGCCAGCGCTGCCGCCAGTGCTCCAAGCCCTGGCAGCCGGCCTCGACACCCTGCTGCTCCAGCCAAGTCCAGACCGCGTCGCCTATGCGCTGCAGCTCCGCCTTGAGGCTTTCAGCCGCCATAGCGGCCAGTTCCTCGGCGCGGCTCTCCGGAACCAGAGCCAAGAACTTATTAGGCAAAGTGGGGGTTAAAAGCCACTGTGCCGCCGCATCGGCCTTTTGACCGCCACTCTGAGCGGCATAGTGGCGTTTATCAGCCAGGATTCTTTCCCACAGTGATTCCATCCTGTCCCCTTTGCCCTTGTATTGCACGGCATAATGGCTGTCCTTGTGCAAAGCGTCAAAAATGCCGTTGCCGCGCAGATTAGGGAAAACCATAGCATCCGGGCCTAGTTCATCGCTAATTGCCTTCATGGCATGGGCCATCAGCCAGGAAAGCAGATAGGAGCCGCTCCACAGGTCTCTGGTGCTGCGCGCCTGCGAGATAAACTCCTGCACGCCACCCAGCTGAAAAAGCAGTAGAGCCGGACGCAGCCGGCCCTGTTCGGCGCAGCCGCTCAAGGCCGAGGCCATGGCGTTATGCACCCAGATGCTGTGGTCAGGAATGCGGGTGTCAGCCGGAAGCAGGGCTATCTGCGAACTGTAGGAGGCATCGCTGGTAACCGCATTCTCCAGCCAACGCCGCCAATAAAGAAAATGCGCCACCTTGGGATCACTGGTTCCTATGGCGTTGACCGCAGACTGCAAAATGCCGTGCAGCTCCCCCTTGCGCGCTACTAGCTTGGCAGTATCTATTTCTGCTTGGACTGAGGACATGGGATGAATAAAAGCCGCCTTGGACACCTGACTGTAGCTCGTGGCGCAGTAGCGCTGCGGAAAGACAAAACGGTCAGACGCGGCGGTGAAATGATCGGCAGCTCGAACCAGCTTCCAATCAGCCTCGTCCAGGCTAAGCTCAGCCGCAGTCTGAAATGACTTCGCCGCATCCTCATGCCTGAAAATTTGCAGACACTTGTCCGGCGGATCGTGTAAAAGTGCCGCTAGCTTCCTTTGCCAAAATACTCTTTCCGACATCAGATTCTCCTTTCTGTGATCAGCTTAACAACAAAACCAGGACAACGCATTGAAATTCAATATAGACCTGAAAGCCTATAGCCTTACCCTAATGCCGAAGTCCTGGATTGTCAATGCAAATCAATGACTACATTCATATATAGGACGGCAAAGAATGGCTTTTCCAATCTTTGGAGAAAATATTTTGAAAAACTGGCGGGGAAAGGGTATTGGGGCAGCGGACGAATCGGGCGAATCGGACGAATCGGACGAATCGGACGAATCGGACGAATCGGACGAATCGGACGAATCGGACGAATCGGACGAATCGGACGAATCGGACGAATCGGACGAATCGGACGAATCGGACGAATCGGACGAATCGGAC
>Ga0265295_1007179_pt1 | contig 12997 bp, 22 predicted proteins | sample Munlansysbiofilm_FD_192503 | JGI IMG/M metagenome (GOLD analysis project Ga0265295, IMG submission 192503) | Leachate microbial communities from a municipal landfill in Southern Ontario, Canada - Methane capture system biofilm | ecosystem: Engineered > Solid waste > Landfill > Unclassified ... | reverse complement strand
CAACTCGTAGTAGCGTGGAAAATCCTGTAATGGGGTTGGAGCAAAGGGGTTGCGTCGTTTAACTTTTAACAAAAGAACAACCCCAAAAGGGAAGGATTCTGTTGGAAAAAGTAAAGTCGTTTAATATAAAAAGAAAACGGCTGAACGATAGGAGCCGTATGAGTCGAGAGATTCACGTACGGTTTTGAGAGGGCCTGAAGGGGAAGTTCCTTTGGGCTACTCACCTGCGGGGGGTGCCGGGTAACCGGCATTCCTACCGCGACCCGCTTTCCCCGCTTTCTCCCGCTTTCCAGCTGAAGAAAATCCACATTCAGGTCATAATGCTCCTGGGCTAGCAGAGTTTCTATGAAATTAAAAGATTTTCTAGTTCATTGTATGATGAAAATTGACTATCCAGGCTTATGAGCCCAATATCATATAAACCGGCACGGCCGGAACGAGAGAGGCATCCGGCCACAACGAATATTGAAACTCCGCTACCTATGGCGCTTCGAAACGAGTTTCATATAACATGCTGTGGCAATAATAAATCTATCAGCCGGGTCTTTATGATGGTAGGCCAATGATCCGGCATACTCAGCTATAGAGGCAGTGATAGGCAGTGCAGTAACTGATGAGCCTTCCAAGGCTTCATTTAGCCACTCATTAATTGGTAACGGCAATTCAATTTTATTCCATTTTTCAAGCAAAACAACTTCCCAACATGAAATAGAAGAAACTGCCAGAGAATCAGAGTTGTTTATAAGTTTCACATGATTTTCAGGCAAAGGTTCGTTTGGTAAAATCCAACGTAGCCAAATATGGGTATCCGTTAAAATCATTGCAAAGCATCCCACTCTTCCGGTGGCACAACAGAGGTGACGATATCCCCTATAATTTTACCTTTTCTAAATATTTTTGCAGAAGGTTTTTTTTCGGCTCTGGCAGGTTTTGGGTTGTGTTGTATCAAAAAAATAACTTCCATACTGGTATTTGGCGGCAATTGTGGCTGTTCTATCAGAAATCCATTTTTATCTGTTTTGAGTATAAATTTTTTAGCCTGGATCTTTTATTTTCCTTTGATTTATTACATGGGGTCTGACCCCGGCTTACCCGGCTTTTTATTCACTACTTTGATTTATGTTTTTCACTCAGCAGCGGAAGCAGACATCGTAACGCTTTGTTTACAGATTCAGAATCCGGGAACCAGGCTTCAATGTCCGGTTCCAAAAACACCATTCCTTTTTGTGGCTTTACTTCTTTGACAACAGTCGTTCCATCAGGCTTGTGAATCGTCATTAAAAAACCAGCTTGCATTTTTTTATAATGCTTACCACGAACACTTGTTGTAAAATCATATTCGGAGCGCATCTCTTTATCTTCTTTATGTGGCTGTGTCATCTTGTTCTCCCTTCTTTTTCATAAAATTTCCGCTCAGAGCTCGATGCTTTACGACAGCCGATAATATGGATATTCAACCCGCGCTCAGTATAAACCACTATCAGCAACCGCCCTTTAGCAGACAATCCCAGGTCAATATATCGGGCTTCAAACTCTGAGTGTTCCGGGTCAGGAATTGTCATTGAAAATGGATCAAGAAAAACAGTCGTTGCTTCTTCGAAATCAACCTTATGCTTTTTATAATTTAAACTGGCTTTTTCTTCATCCCATTCAAAGTTAAATTCCATTATACCACCTTTTGGAAGAGATCACATCTTTTCATATTTGATCAAATTTCCATACCAGGACCCAGGCCCGGCCCCGAGTGCTCGCAAAACCGCCAGCATCGCCAGGCTGACCCACCGCAGAATGTCAGGATATGCAGACACACTTTTTAGATTCACGATATCCATGGTATCTCCCTTATGGGTCATGGATTATTCGCTGTAGGAACGGAGATTAAAACTTCGTGCAGTATTATTCTAAGGGATCTTTTCCCAGCCAATTTTAAGCATCAGACCTCAGACCCTGCTTACCTCTTACCCCTAATATTTTTTCAATCTTGCGGCCAGGTCCTGTTTATTGATCTGACACCAGATAGAAACTTTGCTTAAAATATCCGACAGTGTGCCTTTTGCAACGGGGTTATGATTGGGGATAGAAATTTTATGATTGCCAGCCATTGTCGACTTTACAAGCCTAACATGGCTGCCCCTTTGCCTTGCAACTTCATAGCCCAGGGACTCAAGAAAACGAATCAGCGCTTTCCCGGAAACAACCGGCATCTTTTCAGACATGGACTTCCCCTAAATCCATCATGGAGAAAATGGAAGGATTCCGATCAAATCCAGCCAGTTCCGAAGGGTCATCCTCAAAATATAAAATTATCGATTCTTTTATATTTTCAACTACTTCATCAAGACTTGTTCCCTGGCTGAAAACATCAAAGTCAATACACCTGGCACAATAAAATTCACCATCATGATATATTTCAATCTTAATTATTTTTTTCATACCCACCTCCAATAATTCTTCACCCCATATGCTGATCTTTTCCATACTATTATGCCCGACGAATGGATTTCATAAATTCATGACAAAACATACCCCCGTTGCAAATCACACTGTTTTTCATACATTCATATCCGTAAATTCAGCATCTATCTCTGTCTGATCCCATTCCACACTGGCGGCGCCATATCTCCGACACTCAAGTAAAAATGTCACACGTGACACTCCTACTATCTGTGCAGCCTGCCCGGAAGTAAGCCGTCCCATTTCGTACAATTTGACAGATAGACCAAACTTGGCCTCGTACTCAAACATTTCGGGACTGAGATTCAGCACAGCCGGTATGGTTTCGGGATATTTTATTTCTATCGTTCTCATATCTTTAACCTCTTATATATTGTCTCATTTCAATATATAAATTATAGCATATGTCGTTCCACATAGCACATAAATATCTTTTTCAATTTTGATCTTTCCATAAACAAAACAAGCCCTCTCTTATCCTCAGGTTAATTCTTCAGATTGCTTAAAACCCCCTTTTCGCCCCCCCAAAAGTACACTCTAAGACCGTTTTGGCTCATCTTTTATGCCGTTTGTACTTTAAAAACAATAAGTTGATGGGGTCAGACCCCGCTTTCTCAAACATGATGCCATTAAAGGTTACAATTGCTTTTGCTTGAGCTAATGCCGCTCTAAGCCGGGTATCATCTTGTCCATTTATGGACACACCATATTCTTTGCCAAGAGACCAGCCAACGATAGTAATGATGTCGTAATAGTGGCTTAGGCCAGTGGTTTCAATATCGAGAAAAATTACATCTTGAGGGAATTCTAATGCTATTCGATAATATTCTGATGCAGGCAGCGTTTCCGCAAAAAAGGATAGGTCGTCATTCTCGTAGGCGGCTATTGATTTGCTAATGGGGTTATTTACGGCGTATTCGCTAAAAAGGGAGAGTTGTTTTTGAAAAGAGGCAGCATAAACCTCCCAAGTCGTGATTCCCTTATTCCAAAGGGTTCTCTCGGGTTTTTTCCCTATACCTTTTAGATGTAGAAATGTCGATTTAAGCATTAATAATTACAGTTTTCTTGGTGCTATCGAGGCAATCCCCGGGTGTTTTATAATAGAGCTCATGGCTCAGTTGGCCCATCAATTGGCTCCTTAGCCCCTCTACGCCCCTTATGACGCATGGGGTTGCAGTAATGCCAAATAAAAACAACAGCTTGCTGGGGTCATACCCCGCTTGCCAGCATTCCTACCGTAACCCCACTGACCCCCACTGAATTAACTTCTGCTTATGACTGATATCAGGCGCGGATAGACTTGTCACTTTGAAATTCTTCCCGGATAACCCGCCTCAATATCTCTTCGATAGATTCTTTTTCAGTCTCAATATGCTTGCACAGAGCATCATTGATCATGGTTTGATAGTTACCGCCACCGGCTTGGTGCACTTTGTCCCTGAACCACTCGATAATGTCATTATCAAGGCGAATGGTTACACTGGTTTTGTTCGGTGATGGTAGTATAACAGGGCCTCTTCTGCCTTTACTGAAGTCATACTCTTCTTTCATAAGCCCACCCCATATTGTTTCCGTTCCTTTTTGATTGCTTTTCGGGCTGAGATAATGCGGATGGTGTCGCCTCTCCACGTATATGCCACCACCAGAAGCCGACCAAAGCAATCGATTCCAATTGTTACAAATCGCTGTTCATTTGGATTGGGATCGTTAACGGTGATAGCGTTGAGGTCATCAAACACCCCTACTGCATCTGCAAAATCAATCCCATGTTTACCAAGATTGCTACTGGCTTTGGTCTCGTCCCATTGAAAACCCATGTTTTTATTATATGTACAAATGGTGTACTGATCAAGCGATTATTTCAAATATCAGTTTTGACAAACGGACCCCTTACAGCCTTAATGTAAAAAGAACATTACCAGCAATTCCCGCTGTCCAGCCCAGCACCCTGTTCAGGCGCAGAGCGCCGGGACAAGGTGCTGGACGAAGTCAGCACCGCGTTTCATGGCGGCGCAGTCGCCGTACAAAAGGATATACTTTACCCTCCAATAATACCAATAAGCCAAGCCCCATGTTGCCTGATGTGTCAGATCCTGATGTGAGAAACCTCGTGTAATACTATTCTCAGGGATTTTTTCCCAGCCAATTTTAAGCATCAGAGTCCGGCAATTCCTTAAACACCTCTTTTTGGCCTCCAAAACCACACCCTAAGACCATTTTACCCCATTATTTATGCAGTATTTGTTGTAAAAACAATAATTTGCTGGGGTCAGACCCCGCTTTCTCAGACCCAGCTTTAAAGTCTGTCCAGAAGCTCAAAATATCTTGATCTGGATATTCCTGCAGTAGTCAGATTCGTACGGATATGGGTGGTGGGTACTTTTCTTGGACTGGTTTTGATCACCAATGGACGGTTAATTCCGGTTTTAGTCATTATTATATGATCACCTCTTTGTCTCTTTACAGCAAAGCCTTCAAGTTCAAAAAGGCGAATCAAAGTCTTATGATGAACAGGAACAATCTTACGAGTGTTCATCAAATAGCCAACGCTACATGTTCTTCAGAAACAGCCTGCCTCGGAAGCCAGTCTTGATCTTTTTTGGTAAAACCGGATTCTTCAAGAACTTCATCAAGAGTTCCCATTTCTGAACATTCCTCAATAAAGATTTCCACAGCTTCTACAAGAGCCTTTTTGGCTTCATCTATTGATTCTCCAAAACTGGAAACATTTAATGAAGGGCAAAGCGCTACATAGAGATCGTCTTCTTTAAAAACTTCAACTTTTATCTTCAGTTGATGCATATGATTTACCTCCACTATACTTACTCAGATATTTAGATCATAAATCGGCGTATGTCAAGAATACTGCGCCGAAGCTTTTACATGGCCTGCCGTAGCAGCCGCTCAGTAAGCCAACAAGCCAAGCCTGACCCCGGCTCTTTTCATGATTCGCGATTGCCCACAGCAAAGCCTGATAACAGTTCACCAAGAACTATCGTATTGATTCCAATGAAATGAGAATACCTGATAATCTCAACAGCCGTCATATCACTGCGTTTGAATGAAGCATAAGCATTCGTATCAATAAGAATCTTGTCTACTGCCATATGTTTTCATCGGCCTGATTGAACTTGTCAATTGCCTGGCGAAAATCATCTGCCTCTTTTTTGCTCCATGTCCCTGCCAGTGAATCAAGATCATGATACTGCATCAGCCTGGACAGCGGCTCTTCCCGGACCTGGAGTGCCATGTGAACATGATTTTTCATCCAGCAGTAGGCGTGCAGCACGGTCCATGGGGTCTGACCCCCAATTCCTTCTTTATCGCTTTTAATTGACGAAATATTTAAGAAGGGTTATATTTGATTTTATTGTCAAGGAGTTGAAGTTGAGATTTGGTGAATGGTGGAACGTTTCCCTAAAAACACAAGCATACAAGGAACCTACAGGCTATGACAACTTTAGAAAAAATACAGGAAAAAATTATTTTTCTGCCCCCTAAAGATAAAATCAAACTTTTTAAATGGTTTGCTGATTTGGATGGCCAGCTTTGGGATGAACAAATCGAAACCGATTTTCAGGAAGGAGGAAGAGGAAGCGAATTGCTGGAAAAAGTTAAATCTGACTTTACAGCAGGGAAATGTTCGAAATGGAATTAGAGTCTCATACACATCCAAACTTTTGGAAGTGTTACAACAATCTTCAAAAAGAGATTCAGGATCTTTCAGATAAAAAATTTGAATTGTTCAAAAGCAACCCACACCATCCTTCCCTGGGCTTTGCCCAAAAAGGCAATGTCTGGACCGCTAATGTGGGGTATCATCACAGAGCAATAGGGTATAAGAAGGAGAATAACGTTGTCTGGTTCTGGATTGGTTCACATGAAGACTACAACACCCTTATGAACAAGCTTTAACACATTTCAAATCATAATGGATTTCCTTAATTTCTGGTTGTTCGGCAATCCTGCTACTTTGCTGGGGCAGACCCTCACAGGGATCAGCTCCAGATGTTTTGCTGTAGGAACACAGATCATAATCTTTATCTTTTAAATCCATCATGGAGAAAATCGAAGGATTCCAATCAAATCCAGCCAGTTCCGAAGGATCATCCTCAAAATATAAAATTATCGATTCTTTTATATTTTCAACTACTTCATCAAGACTTGTTCCCTGGCTGAAAACATCAAAGTCAATACGCCTGGCACAATAAAATTCACCATCATGATATATTTCAATCTTAATTATTTTTTTCATACCCACCTCCAATAATTCTTCACCCCATATGCTGATCTTTTCCATACTATTATGCCCGACGAATGGATTTCATAAATTCATGACAAAACAACCCCAATAAAAAATTTTTGCAACCTAAACAGGCTCAGGTACTGGAAATTCAAGGGCCGCACCCACCGGAACAGGATAAATAGAAATGGTCCAGGGACATGAGGGACCTTTTGTTACAGATCAGTCAGGCGATCGATAATTCTTCAGATTGCTTAAAACCCCCTTTTTGCCCCCCCAAAGTGCACTCTAAGACCGTTTTGAGCCACTTTTTAAGCGGTTTTTTCTGTAAAAACAATAACTTGCTGGGGTCAGACCCCGCTTACCCGCTTTATTTGCATGCTCAGGTACTGGAAGCTCAGGGGCCGAACGCCCACCAGGGAGAAATCGCCCTTCACCAAGTTGTAGAGCATGGGCAGAAAGTGGTGCATGGTACATGGGGTCGTACATGGGGTCTGACCCCGCTTTCCCTTTCTTTTTGACCCGCTTTGAGCTATAATTCCCACGGATTAACCAGTTTTAACTCTTCAATGCCCAGAAAATTCTTGATATTCCGAGTTGCCAGCTCAAGGTCTGCACTTAGGGCGATTGCAGCAATTTGTGCATCTTCTACCGTAATGGGCCGCCCTTGCCGACTTCGTGACGATACGATCTGTGCGTACACTTCAGCGGCTTGATAGTCGAAAGGCAGACATTTTTCAAAAAACTCCTCCTGGAACATCTCTTCTGCCAGTCCGCTCAGTGTCTGCCTGCGACGTCCCTCAGGCAGCAGGGCAAGACCCAGGCGAACTTCCCCCACTGTGAGCGCACTGATCCAGACATCATCATCCGGCAGGGCATCGATCCACGCAACAACACCGTCGCTGGGATTTGGGCGCATCAGTTCGGAAAGGACATTTGTATCAAGGAGGATCATTGATATGAATCACTTGATGTGATGGTAGATTGACGCGGCAAAGAACGAGACACGGGGGGTAGTTCAATGCCTCCAGCCTCTGAAAAACGTTTTGCAATACGCGTCCCGATTCCCTCGGCGCATTTTTTTTTCAATAAGAAACGTTTGAGGATTTGTCGGGCCTCCTCCTCCATTGATCTTTGGTTCGCCGCAGCGCTCATTCGTAAGGTCGCTTTAAGAGAATCATCAATATTTCGGATTGTTAAACTCGCCATGGGTTTCAACGCCTCATTAAAAATTAAATTTTGCAATAAATATATGCAATGCAATCATTTTTGTCAAATTTTTAACGGAGCAGGACGCTTTCACCTCAAGTTATCAGGGTCAGACCAGGTTAAATTCCTTGAGTTGCCGTGTTCCTGATTTCATCTGCAAATGATCTGAATTTTTCACAACCCAATACCCAACCCCCTTCCCTTAAACACCCCTTTTTGCCCCCCAAAAGTGCATTCTAAGCCCGTTTTGAGCCATTTTTTAAACGGTTTTTTCTGTAAAAACAATAACTTGCTGGGGTCAGACCCCGCTTAAAGGTTGGTATCCAGAAGATGCAACGGGATGTCAATATCTTCATTGTTCAATATGCTGTTGACCATTGAAATTTCCAGATGAACAATTTTGGATATAGTTGACACAGGCACACCTTGCTTATGAGCACTGCGAACAAATGCTACCAAGCTTTTTTTCTCTCCTATTTTCTCTCCCCTTTTCTCTCCCTTTTTCTCTCCTCTTTTCTCTCCTCTTTTCTCGCCCTCTCTTTCTCCTTCTATTCTTCCCTTGTCCCTAATATATTGTGCTAACATTGCTGTCTCCTTATGTTGAACGATTTCATTATATAGTCTGACCTGTTCATGTGCACCTATCTCTGCATATATATCAATAAAATCAAGATATTTATCAAAAAGCCCGCTGGAAGCAAGCTGGAATAATCCTGAATATGCCTGCCGGATCACCTCCAGACGCTCTTCCTTTTTATAGTGCATCTTGGGCAGTAATATTTTTACCAACGGATTGTTTACATTGTAATAATCCCTGGCGTTCAAGTCAAACAGCTTGTGAAATATATACTCAAAATGAAGGAAGGTACGATCATTGAATTTTGTATGTAGTTGCTGCAACACCGACTTCTGCCATTTTTTTCTGTCGGTGAACAGCACTGTGGGAATTACCAGGGCTTTAGGATGCGCCTCCATCAAATCGGTCGTATACCGTAATAATTTATAGATGGAAAATTTGCCCTTATCTTCCTGGAATTCCACCAGCCATAAAAGCAACTGCTGATCTTTAAACTTAAAAAGAATCGGCATGTCAAGTTCCAGGCTTGAATCTGACAGATTATGCTTTTTAGGTTCCTGGCGAACGAATTTAACGTCAAGAACTTTGCCCCAGGTCTCTTCTGCCTGGGGAAAGAACCACTTCAGAGCCTCTTTGGGAAAATCTAAAAATAGATTTTTAAAATTGTGATCGTGAGTTTTCATGCTATTTATCCGTTGATCTTAATTTTAACCCGCCTTGTCTGTATCTTGCTGAATTGCCAGTAGTTTTTGAGGTTTTTTTGTGGCGTTACATTGAATCTGATCATGCAAACATTGGAATTGGGTGTTGAACAAAACCAGCACCGCCATCCGGGCGGCGCAGCCGCCAGGATGGCCGTGTACTGCCTTTCTGCCTTTGCCATATCAAACCCTAAGTCGATTAGAGGCCAGTTAAATCATCTTCATCAGCTCCAGATGTTTTCGCTGTAGGAACGGAGATCAAAACCTCGTGCAGTATTTTTCTAAGGGATCTTTTCCCAGCCAATTTTAAGCCTGCATACCGGTACCCAACCCCCACCACCCAACCCCCATCCCTTAAACACCCCTTTTTGCCCCCCAAAAGTGCACTTTAAGACAGTTTCGAGTCATTTTTTAAGCAGTTTGCCCTGTAAAAACAATGACTTGCTGGGGTCAGACCCCGCTTTCCGCTCTGAAACGTACGCTGCAGCTTGTAGATGGCCGGCCGCATCAGCCGTTCTCGAACAGTCTCGATATCCACATTCAGGTCATAATGCTCCTGGGTAAGCATCTGCCGCACCTGGTCCACTGACTCGATATCCGGCTCCATCTTCCGGTGTTTGCGCACACTGAAATAAACCCCCAGGGCCAGGGCCTCCAGCCCCATGAGCACCACCACCGTGCCGAACCCCTGGAACCGTGAGTAGTGAAAGAGCCCCAGCCCAAACACCATCACCCCGGTGCCGGCCATGAGCAGCAACCCGGCCTTGAGCCATTGCCACAGGGCAAAATAAAAGTTCCTGTGCTGGATCACATAAAATTTCTGCGTGGCAAGGGCCGCCGCCGCCCCCAGCACCAGCTGCATCACCATGAGCTGTTCATACTCGGGCAGCAGATCAAAATACCCCCGCTTCATAAAGTTCACGGCAAAAAATGCGGCAAAAAACAGCCCTATATCCACCAGGACAAACTTGACCGAAAAACCGGCCCGTTCCGCCTGCGCCCCATCGTCGGAAGCTTCTCCCCCGTGCGTCATGACCTGGGGCACTCCCCAAAACTTCACCACCGCCCCCCACACCAGCAGCTCCAGCCCCAGCACCACCCCGCAGGTGGAAAACACCTGAACCCGGGAATACCCGTGCAGCCCGAACATCACCACCACAAAAGCAATGCTGAAAGTCAGGTACACCGCAGATTTGACAAGCGTCCTGACTCCTTCCCGAACCCCTGCATATTCCCCTGGAACAAACTTCTTCCCCAACACCCCGGACACCACCCAGGCCCCATAAAACAACCCCAGCAGGACCCCATAGCCCTCCGGCAGATCAAACGTCCCCCGCTTGATCTGATTCACCACAAAAAACGCCAGGGTCATCAACAAAAAATCTACCCCAAGCAACCTGAACCCCGTCAGTTTCATCTCAACCCCTCTAACCCGAACCACCCAAAACCCAACCCCCACCACCTAATACCCAACCCCCACCCTCTACCATCTCCGAACAATAACAGTACGCTCTTTATCCTCATCGAAAAGATAATCGATACCGCTGGTCATATAACCTGGACCTGATTATCGATGATCAGGTATCTGTCATGCTTTTTACGAAAGTCTCTGACAACAGCTGCACTTCTCGGTAGTTTCCAGTGTTCACAGACACCTTTTATTTCCTTTATTTTTTCTTTAGGGATTGAGGATGTACAATGAATATTCAATGGTTTGAATGGAAAAAAATTCTCAAAAAAACGTTTTGTGGTCGACCAGTTTTCAATAATGTAAGGATCATGAAGTACCACCCAGGAAGCCTTTGCCAGCAATGCCTTTAGCCAGGCATGTATTTTGGTCCTTTTTTCACCCGGCTCACAGGTCAACGTATAATTGCTGCGTATTGGGTCGCCGTTAATATCGACATATGGAAAGTCGCAACAATCATGAGAAAGAATCAACTTGTAAAAAGTATGCTTGGACAGCTCGTCCAAATCCTGATTTATAAATCCGGCTGAGACCAGACCATTTATAAGCGGCTTAGCATCGATACCAAGTCGTTTCAATTGGCTGAAATTGGTCAACAAGGGCGGTTTGTAAAGATGCAGCATTTTTTCAACCAACATCGCATCATGGGGCCCGCCATGCTTGAACGCATGAAACTCTTTGTAGAGTGTATCGGAGAGAACCAAAGAGTAATTCATCAGCTCATCTCCAGAAGTGCAGAAAGCGTAGAATCAAAAAAACCCCCGGGAAAGGCTGTTTCATGGCCGTCTATATCCACAAAATGACCCCGTTCATTAACACCCAGGCGGGAAAAAGGTGTTTTGTCATCCGACTTATAATGAATGACGTAATCTTCAGCCCTGAGTTTCTTTTTGTACACTTCGTAACGGACCCTGTTCACCAGGTGTTCGCAATGGGTTTCTGCAATCACCTGCACCCCGTTTGAAGCCAGAAAAGCAAACAGACATCCCAGCCTGGCCTGGGCAGCAGGGTGCAGATGGATTTCCGGATTTTCCATCAACAGCACATGTCCGGGTTCTGCCGTGAGGCACATCACCAGAAGCTTCAACAGATAACTGGTTCCGGTCCCGCTGTTCAAAGGCGAAATCTCCCCGATCTCCGGTGTGTTGAAGCTGACCATGACCTGGAATTCGGTGACTTTTTCGACAACCGGCCAAACTTCATAACCGGTGATAAATGAAAGCCACCACGCAACCTGCGCTTTCAGGGTTTTGGCGGGTGCCTGGCCCACAACCAGAGACTCATGAACAGGCTTGTCCTTCTGCTGCTCAAAATATCCCAGGGCATATTGCCCGCTCTCACCGATTTTCATTTCTAAATTCAGCTCTGCCATCGCTTCCGGGCCGACCCTGTTGGCACAAAGATAAAACAGATTAGATTCATACGCCAGCACACCCGGTGCCATCGGTTCTGTCACGACATGTTTACCCGCCTTCAATGTCCGGCACAGCGGAGCTTCCCACCCTCTGCCGGTAATTCTGATCTCCACCGACGCCGCATTTTCATAACGATTATACACCTCCGAGAACCGGGAAAACGGCTTGACCACCTCTTTCAGACGTACCAGGTTGTCCTGTTTACAGATACAGGCTCCCAGCAAAATGGCCTGGATAACCGTTGATTTACCAGAGGAGTTGGGGCCTGCCAGCAGGGTCAATGGTGCAAAATCAAGTGATTCATGGCGTATACATTTGAATGATTTGATTTCCAGAAGATTAATCATCTTTCTTTCCTTTCGGCCAGAGACTCAACCTTTTTGAATCGATATTCAACGCTTGTGGTACTATCCACCCGTCCCTTGAAAAACCCGCTGTTATCGAATGCGGTCTTCAGCTCATCAAGATCTCTTTTCAACACCGCCTTATCCAGACCATCCAGATTTACCAAAGCAAAAAAATGGGCCATTGCTTCAAATAACGCCATGTTGATGGGTCTTTTGTTCACATTGTATGTGTGGAAACGGAATCCGTCCGGGCCCAATACCTGAAAGCTCCGGGTCATGGCAAGATCGAACATTTTCTTCAGGGCTTCGATCCGTTCAGGGGAATAGCTGTTGATCGTTTGCATCACCTTTGCCAGTAGCTCATCCGGATTGCTTTTATACTGAAACACCAGTTCCTGCTGCCGCCAGAGATGGAACCCCAGAAATCGGAGAATGATATATTGATCCCGCATCCGAACATCTTTGACACCATTGCCGGTTGCATTTTTGAATGCCAAAGATTTGCTCAGATTTTTCAACAGTCGGGTGGATGCCCCTGAATAGAGTGCATGGCGCATTTCCTGGCTGTTCAACCGTGTACCAC
>Ga0265295_1007177_pt1 | contig 12998 bp, 15 predicted proteins | sample Munlansysbiofilm_FD_192503 | JGI IMG/M metagenome (GOLD analysis project Ga0265295, IMG submission 192503) | Leachate microbial communities from a municipal landfill in Southern Ontario, Canada - Methane capture system biofilm | ecosystem: Engineered > Solid waste > Landfill > Unclassified ... | reverse complement strand
ATTGGAGCTACGGAGCGGTTTCGCCCGCTCGGGCGTTTTCGTCGGGGGACGAAAACGTAACACGCTCTCCCACACTTGCCACACCCCCAGCCGTTAGCACACATAATAAACGAAGAAAATTCATAGTATTCTGAACTTTTTTACCCTAATTTATAGATAGGAACAAGAATAGTTGACAATAATAAAACATAAAATTGCTCAAACTGATAAGAATAATTAAGAGCCTTAAACACGGATTACTTTTTTTATATATAGCTGTACTCAATTTCTAAATTAGTTTAAAGATAATAAAAATGGAGAAAATCAGTATTTATAAGATTAAACAGAAAACTCTAAAAGCGGTAATTGGGATTGGAGTAGTTTTTATATTTCTCGGATTAACACTGCTTATCAGAGCAATATATGTTGGATTTAATACCAACTTCTTTGGTGGTAATTGGAATTCAGTAAATTTTATTGCACAAGGAATAATTTTTACTCTGCTTGGGCTACATGGACTAAAATACAGAAACTACTTTATTGAGTGGGATGAAAATCAGATTAGATATTTAATAAAGGGTGAAAAGAAAATTAGAATTATTGAAATATCTAAAATAGTTTCCATAGAAATTAAACTGAATAAGATAATTTGTCAACTAAATGAGCACAAAGAGAAAATTGAGTTAGAATTCGAAGCAGTAGAATATAGTGTATTGAAAAGAATAAAGGACAAATTTGAGGAATTAAAGACAAACCTTTAAAAGTTATACTAACGAACTAAAAATTACGTGTGCTAACAAACGGTACATTTTACGCCCCACTTTTCGGCTGATTAAGTTACTTTTAGTTTCAATTAGCCATTTTAACGTGGGATAAATCCGTTGCTTCGGGCGACGGGGCGCAAACGTACCCTCATACGTTAGCACACATTTTTAAATACAAATCAATATGAAGAAAACTTTGACATCATTTGCAGTTACAATTATTTGTTTTATTACTGCACAAGCCCAATACTCAACATATTACAATGTTGATGTGAACCAAAATGTAAAAGCTAACATAAACCAAAATGTAAGTGTTAGTGGAAGTGTTTATGAACATAAAACCATTACAACAATTGATTATGGAGCATTACAATTAGCAAATGCTCAAAGAGAAGCGAATAAACTAGAAAATATTAAATATGCAGATGAACAACAAAGACGTATATCTTTAGAAGTAGTTTCAAACCCAGTAAAAGCGTTTGATTATGGTTATCAAAACACATTTACTGTGAAAGGTAAAGATGCCAAACCTATGGGATTTAGAAACTTTACTATGAGTTATCGTATTCCTAATAATGCCTTGTTTGTTCTAGCAGGGGCGGGTAGATTTGAAAATGTAAGTTCTGACGGAATTACAACTGAAATCATTTTTAGTCCACCTTTTTATAACAAAGAAAAAATTGATATAGATGTTGAAAAAATTGCAAAAAATGAAAACACATTTGTTGGCCAATTAAATAAGGCAGGACCAAATGGAGAAGAAATCTTTGTACATAAAAAAGATATTAATAGAGCTACTGTTTTTGGTATAAAAGGATTTAAATATACTTTAATTTGGGAAGATGATTATCAATACACAATAACTGATAATTTTCAATCTTTTGATCCATCAAAGGAAAATGGTGTTGGGTACTTTGTTAAAGTTAGAACCTACGGAAACAAAAATGAAGTTACTTTCGAAGGACTGGAGGGGAGAAGATATTACCTAAGACAATTAATTGAAAAGATAATTTCTACAGCAGTAGTTTATGATATGAAATATTAATAATGGAGGATAAATGGATTTGAATATTTTCGTTGCAGATTTAGTTTGTGAATTGCATCATAATTATGTAAACTACTTGTTTGCTATTTTGGAAAAATAATAAATCGCCAGTTTAATATACAACTTTAGGTTAAAATTTAAAATAAAATGGGGTTTACAGTATGCATTTTAATACAGTTACACAAAGATGTATAATTATAAGGAAAAAAGATTAAGTGCAATGATAGAATTTGAAAGTATCTATCAAAAAGAACTTTCAGAATTAGATAAAATTATCGACCTTAATATTGACCTGTTTTCATCATTATGTAATAATAATGAAGAATTTATAAGGAAAAATATAGAATTTACTTTTTTAATTCTTCGTTCTGTTGATTATTATATATCTGCAATTTATCTATTAAAACAACGTGCTTTTTTTGAAACTTTAAGTATTATTAGGTTATCAATAGAAACATCATCTGCTGCAATTCATTTACAAAACAATCCTTTAGAATACGAAAAATATAAAGCAGGCAAATTTAAATCTACGACATCTATATCATATGCAAAGAATTTAATTGAAGGTTTTGATAAGTTTTGGGGAATATTAAGCCACACTGCAGTTCACACGAATATTTTACAAGGAGCAAGAAAAAATAATGATAAATATTATTCCTGCTCAACACCTTTTTTGAATATTGGTAATAAAGATTTAAGTCCTGATTTAGATATGTACATAATTTTAAATTTAAATATTTCTGGAAATATTATTTATCGTTGTTTTCAGTTATTAGTTGCAAAAGATTTATCGATTGACGATATAAATAAGATATCTCCTGCATCAAGGGAAACAGTAGAAAAACTAAACAATCTGTTTATAGTATTAAATTTATTTAAACATTAATAAATAAAAAATATGGAATTAATTGTTTCATTATATGAATCAAAAGATAATTATGAAAAACCAATTTTTGTTACTCTTTTGCATGGTAATATTATTCTAGATGAAGAAACTCATCTTCCAGGTTGTGAAGGTAATTTCATCCAATTTGTTGCAGGTTATTCACCAATATATTCTAAAGTATCGAAGGGAAAAGTTAACACTCGTATTAGATACCCAGCTTTTAGAGGTGAAATTGGCAATAACTATCTTTACTGCAAATTAAATTGGTTTCAAAGACAAAAACTTAGTTTAATCACTCGACAATCTTGGTTTCATAAAAATCCTATTGCAACTCTTGCTTTTTTAATTAACACTATCTTTTTATTTGCAAACTTAATTTTTGCTATAGTAAATTTTAAAAACACTTCACAAAAAATTGAATCTAAATATCTTCAAACAATTGAGAAACAATTGGATTATAGTATTAAACAAATGAATATTTTTGATAGGCAAATTGAAATAATGAATGAACAAATAAAGAGACATCAATTAGATTCAACATCTATGAAAAAATGAGTTTAATTGAAAACGTGTGCTAACAAAGGGTGTATTTCACGCTGGGTTGCTCCCCGATTAGCCAGCTAATCGGTTTTGGCGATACTGCGTATCGGGGGATAGGAACGCTGTTCCAATCCCCAGCGCAAAACACACCCCCAGCCGTTGGCAACAAGTGTTGAAGAGAAAAATCGCCGTTCGTAAAAACGAAAAGAATATTTAACTTTTTAAAGAAATACTCCCCTCGAAGAAAAATTTAAACATAATAATATTCAAAGATACAAAAATAATGCTAACTATAGTCTGTTGTTGCTTTTGCATACTATAAGTAGTTTTACTCCATTGCAATTTTGCTCAATGGAGAATAAAGAAGTATTAATAAAATTTGGACAACGTGTAAGAAAGTTGCGTAAAGAAAATAATCTTTCACAAGAAGAATTATCCTTTAAAGCCAACTTACATCGCACCTACATAGGTATGATAGAACGTGCTGAAAAAAATATAACTCTTGTTAACATTGAGAAAATTGCGAAAGCACTTAATGTTGACATAAAAGAGTTATTTAATGAAACCGAGAGATGAATACATTACAATTGATGATAATCTAAATAAAATCATTAAATTATTAGACGAGTTAGTTCTTACGCCTAGAATTAAAGCACTAGAATGGTCAAAACTTACCAAGCAAACACCAAATATGAAAATTGGCTACCCTGGCCAACATCTTGCATCATTAATAACAGGAGTTGAAGGTGCAAGAACAGGTGCCCGGGGTGATGATTTAATCGATGGGACAGAGGTAAAATCTTGTAGTAGAGTTGACCAACTAGACACTTGTAATAGTTGTAAAAATAAAGTTTTAAGAATAGAAGAAGTTTGTCCTCATTGTGGCTCAAGCGACATAAAAAGAATGGATGACAGCAAATGGCTTTTTGGCATAAAGTCTGAAAGTGAGTTACATTTGCTTACACAAGGCCTTGATAGAGTTTTTTTAACACTTGCAGACTATCCTTTTTTTTCAGAGAATAATTTTGAAACCATAAGATTTCAAGCTTTTGAGATTTGGAATAGAACAGAAAGACACAGCCATTTTACAAATTTAATGACAAATTATTACAACAAGATTTTTTTAGAGCATATTAGTAGAAATCCGAATAAGACACCAGCACCAAAGAATTTTTGGCCTTATTCTTATCAATTTTATTTATGCAATCCTGTTAAAGTTTTTAGTTGTGTTGTATCACAGGCAAACACCAAACCTTCAATTGAAATTGATTTTTATGTAGAACCGCATCAAGATAGAAGTGTATTGATTCCAGAACCAATGCCAACAACTTTGTTATCGATTGAAGAATGGAATCAATTGATTGACTCTACTTCAGAATTAACCTTAAGTTCTCAAATTGCAGAAGGGAGAACATACAAAGAACTAATTGAAAACAAACAAAATAAAACTGAAATGGTTTCTATTTTGCCATTCATAAATGAAAATACAAGACGCTTTTTAGATTTAAGAGATACAGACAAAGTATCAGAAGCAAAAACCACATACATCAGACGGAAATAAGTCTACCAAGTGGATTAACAACTTCTTCAATCCTCTTAACAACTTCATTATAATATCCTTCATCAAGTTCAATAGTAAAGTACTTTCTTTTAAGTTGCAATGAAGCAAGAGCTGTAGAACCTGAACCTGCAAAAGGGTCAACAACTAAATCGTCCTCGTTTGAACTTGCTAAAATAAGTCTTTTAATTAATGGTAATGGTTTTTGGGTGGAATGTACTCTTTTTTCTTTGTAAAAATCTATATCTCTCCAAATATCTGTTAAGCCCATTTGTGGGTTAAAAGTCTGTGCAACTTTATTATACGATAAATCGAAGTTTAGTATATTCTGTAATTTTATCCATAATTCTTCGGTAGGGAATTGTTCACATACGTTTACTCCAGTGTAAATGCTCCACATTCCGCCACCATTACTTTTGACTCCTAATGCTTCATTAATTTCTTTGGCTTTAAGCCCCGCTTTTTCTTGTTGCAGTTTAAGGTATGGTTTAATAAACTGTTTATTATCTTTTATTATGAATAATATACTTTCAGTTGTATTTGGAAACATTTTATAATTCTTTGTCGCTCGACCAGAAACCGACCTCATACCTTTATCAACTAGTATTTGTTGTCGTAATTCTAACTCTAAACCATCAAAATATGGTACTAAAAGTGCCAAAGTTCTAAAATAACCAAATAAATAAAATGTTCCTCCATACCTCAAAACCCTTGATGCCTCTTTTAACCACTTTAGCGACCATTCCACATAATCTTGTTCGGTTCTCCATTGATAATCCCATTTTTCGCCTATTACTTTCCAATATGGTGGGTCTGCAATTAGTAAGTCAACAGACTTATCAGGTAAATTTGACAAGCCTTCAATGCAATCTCCTAGAAATACTTTATTTATATAATCCATATCCTTTTTCGCTAATTATAGTATGCAAATCTAATTGATTTTTTTTTAAATAACAAATCGAAAATTCTTTTTTAGTCAGAAAAAACCATTGTATCTTGAATGTTAGTACTATAAGAATTATGTTTAAATTTTCCCACCGCACAGACGAAAAGTTAAATAATTGATTACGAACGATTAAAACACCAGTTGCCAACAAGGGGTTAATAAAATGCAGGTTTTTAGCGGATTAGGAAACTTTCTCGCATTTTCGTAGCTTCGTAGCGTGGGATAATGAAACGTTTCAATCTCCTGCACTTTACCAACCCCCAGCCGTTGGCACACATTTTAATAAAAGCAACTTCCTGAAATATGAAAACTAGAAACTACTTACTAATCCCTCTCATTGCAATAATTGTTTTTGGATGCTCAACTAAGCATAATGATGTTATAATTTCGGGGATAATAAGAGGTAATATTCCTGAAAGAGTTGTTTATTCTTATCCAGCTAATGGGACAAACTTTTGGAATTTTACGAGGTCAGTAACCCCAGACTCTATGGGGAATTTTACAATTAAAATCTTAATTGACAAACCAACATTTGTTAATATTTTCACTAAAAGTAATCCAGTTATTATTGTTGAGCCCAATGGTAAGTACGAAGTTGAAATTGACTTAACTTCAGAGGAAGAAACGTATAGTATCAATAGCAACCTTGAGAGTATTCAGGATTTTTATTCTAGTTTATTAAAAATCAATCCTAAAACTTGCCTCTTTTCATACGGAGATGATATTAGTAATCTTGATGAAAAAGTATTAGTTTTTAAAGAAAAACTTGAATTCGAATTACAGAAAATTGAGGAGATATGTAACAATAGTGATGTTTCTAAAGAATTGTTTGAATTAATTAGTCTTGATAGAGAAATCTACTATTTAACTGCACAAATGGTTTTGGCATCTATAAATTGGTTTACTAATACTCAGAAAACTAAGACTATTCCAACAAATGTTCTTGAAGTATGGCAGGATGCTGCACTAAGTGTTTCTTTAGAGAATGAGAAATTACTTAGAACTAACTTTTCCTATGATTTTTTAGACATGTTCCTTTGGTATAAGGTTTATTCAACATATGAATTAGAGGAATTTCGAAAATTAAGAATTGATTTAAAGGAGAGAGACATGAGTCATTCGCATATCCTGAAATTAGCAAGACAATTCTTTGAAGACGGGAAAATTTTAGAGTTTTATTCGGCTGGATATATTCATATAAACTCATTTAGAGATTCAAAAGACTTAGTTTTAAATTATGAAGAGTTTAAGAATGATTATCCAGAAAGTGAGTATAATGAATTTCTGAATTCTGTATTTGAATTAAAAAAACTGAAAGAATAAGAAAAAACGTGTGCCAACACGCGGTATATTTTACGCCCCACTTTTTGCCTGATTAGGTTACTTTTAGTTTCAATTTGGCTTTTTAACGTGGGATGAGTAACTTGCTTCGTACGACGGGGCGCAAAACATACCGCCATCCGTTACCGCCAAGTGTGAGTGCGCAGTTCAACAAATAGACAAATTAAAATAAATTTATGAGTTTTTTAATAATACCTTGTTACATAAAGACTAAATGGGACATTGATTGCATAACAAGATTACTTGAAAGTGTTCAAAATCAAACACTCCCATTTGAAAAAGTTTTCGTAATTGATGATTTCAGTCCCTTAGAGTATGAGTTAAAATTTTCAAATATTGAGCATATAAAACTTTCTGAAAATGGAGGTCCAGCAAAAGCAAGAAATATTGGTATTGACAAAGCCCTTACTGAAAATGCAAAACATCTATTCTTTACAGACCATGATTGCATTTTAGATGTCCAATGGAACGAACAGATGACAAATTTTCTTGATAAAACTGAATTTGCTGCTGTTGGTGGAATGACATTTTCTTATGGCAAGACAATTTATGATTATTACCATGATATTAACGGAACGTTAAATGGCAAGTGGTTACTTCCTGATAAAAAAGAATTATGGTATATGCCTTCATTAAATTTTGGGATAAAATCATTTGTAGCAGAGGAATTTGTATTTGACGAACGTTTTCCAACAGCTGCAGGTGAAGACGTTGACCTTTGTTTGAGAATGAGAAGTAAATATAAAATAGGATTTTGTCCAAAAGCAAAGCTATGGCACGACTTTGGCTACAAAAGTTCATTGACAGGTTTTAAACGCTTTGTTAATCTTTTCAAAAAATATAAGAGTTCAAGTGCTACATTATACGACGGACATACAGTTTTACTTTGGGACAATTCAGAATCAATTTATTCAGGAAACGCATATGAGCTTAATATATAGAAGAAGAGCAAATCAACCCAGTTTCACCCATGTAATAAACGATTATTTTGGTGAAATAAAACCTTTTTCAAAACGAATCGGTAAATGGTATTTTTATATCCCATTAATATTTATGAAAACCATTGAATGGAGTATTTACAGATGGTATAAGACTCCTATTCGTAGGTTTTATGGAGTAAAGGGGAATGAATTGATTTATATGATTACAAAACGCTGTAATGAAAAATGTCCGAAATGTGGTATTTGGAAAACACCCGAACCAGATAGTGAGCATATTGATAATTCCATTTTTCTTAATTGTCTAAAAACGTTAAATGAAAACCTATATCAAGTAACAATAACGGGGGGAGAACCTCTGATTTTTGTAGAGGATGTTTTAAAAATAGCGGAAGAATCAAGAAAACATGACATTCTATTATTGACTTTTACAAATGGTGTATTAATTACAGAAGATTTTTTAAAACGTTATGCTGAACTTAATCACAAATTAGTAATATCAATTGATACAATTGATGAAAGTAAATGGACAGACTTTAGAGGAAAGGATACATTTGAAAAAGTAATGGAAAACATTAAGTTGTCAAAACAATATTTGGGAAAAAACCTTCAAATTCAGTCAGTTATTGCTTCTGAATCTGAAAAAGAGATTGAAAGTATTCAGAGTTTTTGTAAAGATATGGGTGTTTTACATACAACGCAAAAATACCTAGATTTTGGTGGTGTTTGGCATAACCCAATAAACACTCCAAAAACTACATCGAATGATGTTGCTTGTGCAGCGAGGAAAAATATAATTATATATCCAAACGGAGATGTAGTTAAATGCTTTGACCACAGCAGAATACCTTTAGCGAAAGAACCTTTAGGAAATATTGAAAAAGAAGACATAATTCAAATTCTTTGTAAAAAACGTGCGACTGAGGTGTCAAAAATTATGAAAACTTGTAATTTCCCATGTAAGGAAATGGCTTGTAATGTTCCAGAAATCATCTACAATTAATGAAAAATAAGGAATTGGATATAATTATTATCAAGGGGGCTCCATCCGCAGGTAAGTCCACAACCGCAAAGGAATTGGCTAAATATTTTTCTGGTGGGGTTCGGATGGAGATTGACAATCTTCGTTCGATGGTGATTTCTGTTGATTGGACAAATCAAAAAGAACATATCGAAATTTTAAATGTTTCAACTCAATTAATAAAGAATTTTTATCTCTTGAATTATAAACCAATAATTGTGGTTGACACTTTTAGCGGTAATAAAATTGTTGACTTTATTGAGCGATTGAGTAATATTAAAAAAGATTGGAATATTTCTATTTTTGGTCTTTATGTAACTGAAAGTGAGATTAAAAAAAGATTAGATTTAAGGACTGATGGTAAGTTCAACGATTTTGAGATAAGTAAAAAAATAAACAATGACATGTTAAAATTTAAACTCGAAAACGAAATGCAGATTGACACTACAGAATTGACAGCAAAAGAAACATCTAAATTAATATATGATTATTTGGAATACAAAACACCAGGCGGTAACAAGGGGTGTAGCTAATGTGGGTTGACATTGGAACTTCGGAGCGGTTTCGTCCGCTCGGGCGTTTTCGTCGGGGGACGAAAACGTAACACGCTCTCCCACACTCGCCACACCCCCAGCCGTTACCTGCCATATTAATGAGCAATAGTGTAAATTTGAAAGAAAATCTTATTTTTGTGATTCTAATAATTAAATGTAGATGAAACTAACTGGACAACAATTATACAACAAACTTGTAAACGAATATAAAATCATTGGAGAAAAAGGAATTATAAACTTTACACTTAAAGACTTGACTATTTCCATTGAGACAAAAGATACAATAGGAAATTTACTCCAAGAATGGCTAAAAGCGTGGATGACAAGAGAAAAGATTGAATTTGAGGAAAATACAAATTCCCAAACGTTTCCAGATTTCTTACTTGACAAAAAAGACCATAAAAAAGGTCTTTTAGAAGTAAAATCGTTTGATTGGGACAGAGGTCCAGGATTTGATTTGGCAAATTTTGATTCTTATTGTAATTCATTACTTGATAATGCTTACCGAATTGATTCTGATTATTTGATTTTAGCCTATCAAATGAAAGGTAGTGAATTGTCGATTAAAGATATGTGGTTGAAGAAAATTTGGGAATTAGCTTGCCCAAGTAGCACCTATCCAATCAAAGTTCAAGAAAAGAAACAAGTTATTTACAATCTTCGCCCAAGTACTTGGTATTCGGCAAGAACCAAGTTTAAACCATTTGCATCGAAAGAGGAATTTTTATCAGCGTTGAATGAAACCCGATATCAATATCCTCAAACAAGACACACAAATGGGCATTGGCTGCAAAAAGTATTGAAAAATTACGAAGCACATACAGGAACTGCCTTAGTTGTTAAATAAACCTGATTTTGTTTCATTGTTTCCACAATCTTGGAAACAACAAATTCTACAACAGGAATAGCTACTGTATTTCCAAGTAAATCAAATGCATCGTATTCTTTTGTAGGTATTTCATACCATTCAGGATAGCCAAAGAGCCTAAGACCTTCTCGAATTGTTAACCTTCTTAAACCTTTTGTGTCAGGTACGGCAAGTCGAGAAACATCAGTTGCCACTAAAGTTGGTGCAATATCATTTGGGTCTAAAATTTTATTAATTTCAAAACTTAATTTCCCAGTTACAATATTATAACCCTTTTGTTTAGTTGCATCATATTCACGGTATGATTTAATTCCGTCTTTAGTTTCTTCCTTAACTAATTTTTTAGGGTGCTCAAATTTTAAATAACCTTTATCAACCAAATCATCAAGAATGGTTTTTAGTTCATCTTTAGGCTTTTTTATAAATGTATTGATTTGTTCAAGAGTTAAAGTCATTCCATCCATCCAATCAATACCAATTTCTTTTGCCCATTGTTTTTTTCGACGTTCTTTGAAAAGCTTATTTAATAAAATACATTGTTCTTTTGTGACTTCACCTTTTAATCCAATATCCCAACTATGGATATTATTATCGCCTCCTCGTTTATCTTTAATTGATTTTCCGTATAAATCTTCAATTGTAAAATGCGCCATTAATTTATCCACAAAATCTGACTTTAAAGGTTCTAAACCTTTTTCAAGAATACTGGATAGTTTGGAAAAGCTTTGTTCATTGCCGTTTAAATCAATTTTGTCTTTTTTCGTTCCAACAATAAAAATTCGTTTCCTTGATTGTGGTAAACCGAATTCTAAAGAATCAAAAACTTTCCATGAGACCTTATATTCTAAGTCGTTTTCAAGTGTATTTAATATGGTTGAAAGCGTTCTTCCAATTTCATCATTTTTGTTTTCTAAATCGTGTTTAACAAGACCTTCAACATTTTCTAATATGAACCCATATGGTTTTTTTGCTCTTAAAATTCGTTCAATTTCAAAAAACAAAGTGCCTCTCGTGTCAAGGAAGCCTTGTCTTTTCCCGCTTGCACTAAATGGTTGGCAAGGAAAACCACCAAGTAAAAAGTCAAATTCAGGAATAAATTCATTTGTTATATCAAAAATATCGCCAGCTAAAAAATTGTGTTTGAAATTGTGTTGTAATGTTTTTACAGCATACGGTTTAATTTCAGAAGTCAATACACATTCTGTTTCAAAACCATGTTTATTTAAAACATTTTCAAACCCAAGTCTTATTCCACCAAGACCAGCAAACAAATCGATAAATTTGATTTTTTTATTTTTCATGGCTTGACTTTTTATATTCAACATTTGGTTCAGCGGCAATAGTTAACACATTTTCAAATTCCTCAATTTCAATTTTATTGCATCCTATGACAGAAAGGCATTGTAGAAAGAAACAAGCACTAAAACTTCCTCGACTAATTTTGCTGTCAATACTTGCTTTCGTTTCATGGACATCGATTTCTTTTAATAACAATACCAAATCAGTATTTGAGATACCTCTTTTTACGAGTTCAGATTTTAATAATCGTTTAACTTTATTATTCCAATTATCCATAATTGACAGAATCTATTTTGCAAATATGAATAATAATTATCATATTTGCAAATATAATGACAAAAATAATAAAATACGGCAGGTAACACGCGGTATAAAACATTGGGGTTTAATTGGTTATGCAAACAGTATCTCTCGCATCAAGGTTTGTTGTACCTTGATAGTGAAGTATCTCCGTACTCCCCAACGATTTCATACCGCCATCCGTTGGCAACAATTACCAAAATGGGAAAAGGCTTTGTAAAGTAGGTTTCTATGCCTTTCCTTGAATCAGTAAAGTTCTCGCCCTCCCTCGCTTGAGCAGTGCCAAATTTTGATTCCAATCCCGCCGTCCAGCTTTGCAGCGTCTCCACCCCGCACAGGAGGGTTGGTTACCCGAAAAAGAGAGGGAATCTTGGCCCGCAGGGCGTGGAATGGCGGGAAGGCTAACAAAATTTGTGAGGAATTTGAGCCTGTTTTGCCCCGTTGCCTTCAGCCTTTTTAATCAAGTCAAGGCTTGGTATGGATACGTCACTCAGCATATCCCCAACCCTGTCACCCCCTTTGCTGGGAGAACAAATTCTGATTCCATTCCCGCCGTCCAGCTTTGCAATGCCTCCACCCCGCACGGTAGGGTCGCTTACCCGAAAAAGTGAGGGAATCCTAGCCCGCAGGGCGTGGAATGGCGGGAAGGCTAACAGAATTTGTGAGAATGCAAAGGGGGCGCCAGGGTCGGCGAACCGGAAATTTTGGTAACACTTGCCAACACAGGGTACATAAAATGCAGGCGGGTTGGGGTAGGGGTAGTTCCCAAAAATATCGTAACTTCGTTCGGGCGGAACATGAAATGTATTAATCACCTGCACTTTACGTACCCCCATCCGTTAGCAAACATAGAGCCATTGCACAATTTTTCTGACATGCCCACTAGGCCAGGCCTTCGCAGGGGGGAAAAGTCCGCGCGCGCTTGCACTTGCTAGTTCCGCTTTTGCCCTTTGAAATTT
>Ga0265295_1007175_pt1 | contig 13001 bp, 6 predicted proteins | sample Munlansysbiofilm_FD_192503 | JGI IMG/M metagenome (GOLD analysis project Ga0265295, IMG submission 192503) | Leachate microbial communities from a municipal landfill in Southern Ontario, Canada - Methane capture system biofilm | ecosystem: Engineered > Solid waste > Landfill > Unclassified ... | reverse complement strand
AACAGCTGGCGGATCATCAGGCTCACCCATATTTGATCAAAACAAATTAATCGTCGGAACACTAACCGGAGGCTGGTCATACTGCTCTGCCCCTAATGATGCTGATGTTTATGGAAAATTCAGCTATCACTGGGCATCAAATGGAACTACTAATGCCAAACAGTTAAAACCATGGCTCGATCCTATCAATTCCAATCCCACAACCCAAGCAGGAGTCAACTATAATGCATGCTCACCTGCTGATGTAACAGATTTTACAGGCCCCAACCTGAACATTAACATATTTCCAAATCCTGCTTCAGACTATATTTCAGTAAGTTTTGAAAATTACGATTTTGACAATGGAAGTATGCTCATTGTTGATGCATTGGGTAAAGTTATCAGCACCTCTCAGATTGACATGCTTGCAGGTGAAATCATTGTCCCCGTTCATAATTACGCAGACGGAATTTATCACGTTCACATCAGAAATAACGACCACAGCTTTTCAGGTACTTTTATGATTTCAAAATAATACCTAAACTATTTCAAAATATTCCCGGTTCTACAAGTTCCGGGAATATTTTTTTTCTTACATACAAATGAATATCCCAGATACAATTCTCAAAAAACTGGAAAATCATTCCAGACTTAGCGTTGACGACGCAGAATTTTTATATGAAAATGCAGATTTGTCTGAACTTGCTGTTTATGCAGACACTTTCAAGCGAAAGTTGAATAGCGATCTGGTATATTTCATTAATAACTATCACATTGAGCCTACAAATGTATGCGTTTATCAATGCAGGTTTTGTTCGTTTTCTGCTAGAGAAGGCATAACAGCTTGGTCAAAAAGTGTAGAGGAGATACTTGAAGAAGTTCGTTCACTCGATGAATCTATAACTGAACTTCACATTGTTGGCGGCTCCAATCCTCAATACGATTTAAAATTCTATTCACAACTCCTCCGTCAGATAAAAGAAACCAAACCCAATATTCACATAAAAGCATTTACCGCCGCTGAAGTCAGCTATTTTGCCCAATTAAGCAAGACTTCCTCTGCTGAAGTAATCAGAGAACTGAAAGCATCGGGACTTGACAGCATGCCAGGTGGAGGTGCAGAAATTTTTAACGAAACCGTTAGAAACCAAATCTGTCCAGATAAGATTAGCGGTCAACGATGGCTTGAAATACATGAAGAAGCGCATCAAGAAGGACTCACAACAAATGCCACAATGTTATTCGGACATCTTGAAACCATCAGACACAGAATAGAGCACATGGAATTGCTCAGATCACTTCAAGATAAAACGAGAGGATTCCAAGCTTTTATTCCTTTAAAATTCAGGAATTCAAACAATCAGCTCAGCAATATCAAAGAATCGGGAGCAACTGATGACCTGAAATTATTTGCCCTCAGCAGATTGTTTTTAGATAACATCAACCATATTAAAATATACTGGCCTGCATTTGGAAAGAATTTTGCTTCATTGGCACTGGGTTTCGGTGCAGATGATTTGGACGGTACCATTCTAAACTCTACAAAAATATACTCCATGGCAGGAGCCGAAGATCAACATCCGGAAATGACAGTTACTGAGGCTATTCATCTCATTAAATCATGTGGATTTCAAGCTGTGCTCAGAGATTCAAAGTATAATATCCTTATGCGATATTAATCCCTGATTACTTTTTTTAAATCATCCCAAGGGAAATCTGGTGTACCAGCTTTTTTCTGCGTTCATCAATTACTTCTTGACACAACTGCTCAGAAATACCTGAAAACGTAAATCCCAATTGGGTATAATGATCAAGAAAAGCTGGAAGTACATATTGCAATTTCTTAAAGGTCTTCAAAGAATCATGAAACACAATAATAGAACCCGGATTACAGGAATGTTTAATAGCTCTGTTCAGACAATTTACAGCAGAAAGACTCATATCGAAATCTCCCGGCAAAACAGACCATAGAATAATGAAATGATCCTTTTGTAACACAAACCTTTGCATAGGAGTGAAACGTCCGTAAGGTGGTCTGAATAACTTGCTACCTGCGAGAGAATCGCACATCCTTATATTATTCACATAAGACCTCAAAGAATGCTTCCATCCATTAAGGTGATGAAAGGTGTGATTTCCGACCGAATGGCCATCTTCAATAATCCTATTAAACAATTCAGGATGTTTTCTAATATTATCGCCCACGCAAAAAAAAGTAGTCTTTGCTTGATATTTGTCAAGTTCATCTAACACAAAATCTGTAACACCCGGCACCGGTCCATCATCAAAAGTAAGAAACAATTCTTTCTTTTCAGTTGGGATTTGCCAAAAAACATTCTTATGACTGAGTGTTTTGAGATATTTTGAGTTTACAGAATACATGTTTCACAAAAGATTACTGACCAGTAAGCCATGTCTGATAATAATTCTGAAAAACCGTACTAGCTTGTGTGGCAATTTCTTCTCTTTTATAAAACTCAGCAACCTGCATTATCCTACTGCTTATGGCAAGAGCCTGTTCTTTCTCATCAGCAATCATTTTTGCTTTATTTCCTTTAAAAGCAAAGAAGTAGCTCATGTTTTCTTCCTGAATCTGCAACAACCTCATAAGGATTAAATCAGCTTTTTCAAGCATCCCTGCTTTGTAGTAAGATTCAGCAATAGGCATCACAAAATAATTGAAAGGAACAGTTTGGTCAGGCATCAATGCCATTGCTCTGTCCAAAGTTTCAATAGCTCGTGCTGTATCTCCTTCAAACAATAACTGATCTGCCAAACGAGAGAAATTATTTCTAAAATTCATGCACATTCTCCTGTTTGTTTCATCAAGATAAACTCCTTGGGCTCCAAGATTTCCCCACTGAAAATCATGAACCATCTTCTGGTACATTTTTTCAGTATGCAGACGTCCTGTAAATCCTTGTTTCTGTGATTTCGTTTTAATTGGCACCAATCGATAGGCCAATCCTTCTAATTGAAAGTAATCCTGAAGTCCGAAATAAGCATCATCTCCGGTTGTAATTGCGAAATAAATTGGACGTTCCCAATTGTTATGAGCAATCAAATCCAGAAGCATTACTCCATTTTTATAAACTGCAGTACGATTGATTGTCCAAGTAAGATTGTCAACAATCAAGTCAGCATCTTCTGGAGCAACCGTACCATTTTCAACAACTGTGGCAGAATCCACAGGAATCATAAAGTTTTGAGTTGGGAAAAAGTCAAACTTGCGACCTTGATTCACAAGTTTCAATCTATCAGGTTGAGTGTGTATCATGTCAAATAAATCTTTCACATTCACATACTCAGAAGTATCTTTTCCAAGGAGATAAATTACATCATAGCTTCCTGATTGGTATTGGTCTTCGTTCAGTGAAAAAGGCACTGGCAAGCCATCATCATATACTTGGCGCTTCATTGAATTAATATACCAATCTGTGTTAAGCAGACTAAGATTGACAACTCTTACGTCAGTTCTGCATCCTTCAACTTCTTGAATATACCATAGTGGGAAAGTATCATTATCCCCATTTGTGAACAAAATGGCATTGGGAGCACAACTTTCGAGATAGTTTCTAGCAATTTCACGAGCAGTATATCTTTCAGATCTGTCATGATCATCCCAATTTTCTTTAGCCATAATATACGGAACAGCCACTGTTGACAAAATAATTGCAATCAATACAGATGCAATACCCTGCTTTAGATATTTTCGAATCAAATGATTGAGTCCGAGAACCCCCAGTCCGATCCACATGGCAAAGGCATAAAACGAGGCAGCATAAGCATAATCTCGTTCACGCGGCTGATAAGGGGATTGATTCAAATAAACCACAATTGCCAACCCTGTCATCAAAAACAAAGTTCCAACAACAAAAGCATCTTTTTTTCTGACCATCAGTTGATAGAAAAACCCTCCCAGTCCAAGCAACAACGGAAGCATATAGTATCTGTTTCTTGCTGGATTAGACTTCATGTTTTCAGGATATACTTCCTGAGGGCCGAGTCGATTATCAATAATGTTAATCCCTGAAATCCAGTTGCCATCAACTAAATTGCCATGACCTTGGATATCATTCTGCCGACCTGCGAAATTCCACATAAAATATCTGAGATACATGTGTCCCACCTGATAACTGAAAAAGAATCTCAGATTTTCACCAAACGTGGGCTTTTTTATCATCTGAGTTTCATATCCATTATTATAGGGAATCATTGTTCCTTTTACTTTTCCCCAATTTTCATAACCAGTGATATGATGTGGCTCCGATGAACTCCACATACGAGGGAAGATAGTACTGAATTCTTTTGCATATTTAGGTTTCAGCCCTTTACGTGCGTCTATAACAACGTATTTCTTTTTATCAACGTCTTTCTTATAAACAGGGCTTCTATCACCCCATTTCTCCCTTGATAAAGGGGCTGAATAGTATGGCCCAAAAAGTAAAGGAGTATCACCATATTGCTCGCGTTGAAGATATGCCAATAAATTAATCGCATTGGAAGGATTGTTTTCGTCAATGGGAGTTTCAGCATTGGAACGAATGATTAACAAGAAATAAGTAGAATATCCAATTAACAAAAGCATGAATGCTTTTAATACCAAATTAGAAATCAATTTGTTACGCTTGGTTGTGTAATAAATTCCCCAAGCCAAACCACCGATGAGAAGTGTAAGATAAATAATTGTTCCAGTGTTGAAAGGAAGCCTGACAACATTAATAAAAAATAATTCAAATTGTCCGGCAAGAACCACAATTCCAGGAATCAGCAAATAAAGGATAATCCCAAGAAGGACTACACCCAAAATTCCAGCACCAATAAACCCTTTATATGAAAATTTATATTTTCTAAAATATACAATATAAACAATGGCGGGAAGAGCTAAAAGATTGAGCAAGTGAACACCAATTGACAATCCCACAAGATACGCTATAAAGAGCATCCATTTGTTTGCCCTTGGACTATCGGCCTGCTCATCCCATTTCAAAGCTGCCCAAAAAGTAATGGCAGTAAATAAGGAAGACAAAGCATACACCTCCCCCTCAACGGCTGAGAACCAGAACGTATCAGAAAAGGCATAGGCAAGTGCGCCAACTGCTCCTGCTCCAAAAATACAAAGCATCTGATAAAGAGTGGTTTTTTCATTATTACCTTTTAAAACAAGTTTCTTCGCCAAAAGAGTAATCGTCCAAAAAAGGAACATAATTGTCAATCCGCTTGAAATTGCAGAAAGCATATTAACCATAAACGCAACATTTGCGGTATCTCCGAAAGCAAACATTGAAAATATCCTTCCTAAAATCTGGAAAGTGGGAGCTCCAGGAGGGTGCCCAACTTGTAATTTGTAGGAAGTTGCTATATATTCACCACAATCCCAAAAACTAGCTGTGGGCTCTGTAGTCATTATATAAACGACTGATGCGATGAGGAATAACAACCATCCTCCAGCGTTGTTGATATACTTGTATTTTTTCATATTTAAGGTAAAAATTTCAACCTGCGAATATACTATTTTTTTCTTTAAACTCTGATTTCCAAAAGTAATTGCACCTCAATTTAAGGAACTCGTCATTACAAAAACACCATCTTGTTTCAAACTGCATGAGAGGTTTATTAAAACTTTAAGAACAACGGCGCAATGTTTATCAAAGAATTGTGTTATTTTTACATGTTTTTTCAATAGTCATGAAACGAAAATGCTTCTTCATTTTTACGATACTGCTGTCAGGGATTATACACATGCCTGTCAAAGCACAGTTCTATAATGGAATGCAAATGACTTTCGGAAAAAATAGAGTTCAATACGGCACTGAAAAAATATGGTCTCATTTCAGATTTGAAAAATTTGACACCTACTTTTATCAAGGTGGACGAGAATTAGCCATCTCTACTGCAAAATATACCGACTATATTTTGCCCGATATCCAAAAAAAAATTGAATATTATCTTGATTCTAAACTTCAGTTTGTAATTTTCAACTCCATGTCGGATATGAAAAAAAGCAATATTGGACTTGCAGACGAGGACCAGTATAATGTTGGTGGTATTACTCAAGTTATAGGACGCACAGTGATTTTATATTTTGACGGAAATTCAAGAAATTTAGAGCAACAAATTAGAAAAGGAATTGCCACTATCCTTGTCAATCAGATGCTTTATGGACAGGAAATCGGCGCCAATATAAAAAACTCGACGCTTCTTTTTCTTCCTAAATGGTTTACTGAAGGAATTGTCAGTTATATCGCCGACGACTGGAACACCTCTCTAGACAATACAGCTCGTGACGGCTTTCTATCAGGACGCTACAAAAAATTCAATAATCTGAGCGGTTACGACGCCATAGTTGCCGGTCATTCGGTTTGGAAATATATCAAAGACAAATATGGCGAAGAAGCAATTCCAAACATCATTTACATGACAAAAATATCAAGAAGTGTGGAAAACGGCTTTCTGTACTTTCTTGGTACATCCTTTAAGAACCTGAGCCATGAATGGTACAATTACTATTTTGAGAAATACAGTTCAGACATTGAATCCCGAGAGATGCCCCAAGAAAACAAACGTGTTTCTCTTAAAATAAAGCAAGAAGAGATGATACTTCAGTTTGTCGTAAGCCCCGATGGTCAAACGTATGCCTATACCTCAGACAACCTGAATAAGAAATGTATTTACATCGTGAATGCCAATACAGGCAAACGCAAACGAATCTATAAAACTGGCTATCGGATTGATGAACCCCAAGATCTATCTTATCCATTGTTGGCATGGCACCCAGGTGGAAAATTTCTCGCTTTTCTCATTGAGAAAAAAGGAATTTTAAATCTGCATTATTATTTCCCTGAAACAAATAAGCTTGAAAGACAATCTGTGTTTGGAGTTGATAAAATTCACGATATGAACTATTCTCCAAATGGTCTTTCTATACTCGTATCGGCTACTTTAAACGGGCAATCGGATATTTTTCTCTATCATCTTGCCTCAAAAACATTTGAACAAATCACAAAAGACATCTATGACGATATGACTCCAAGATTTGTTCAAAACGGGAAGTACATTGCTTTTTCTTCAAACAGAACAAGCGACACATTAGTTTTTGATAAAGAAACCAACATAAAAGACTATTCAAAAACTCCTGTAAAATCAGAACATTTCAATATTTTCTTATGTAACTACAACACAAAATCACCAGTTTTATGGAGAGTCACTGATTTGGAGATGGGAAATGCAACTCAACCGCTCTCTTTATCAAAAAACACCATTCAGTTTATTGGAGACATGAGCGGCATAAACAACCGATATATCGCCCATACAGACAGCACAATTAGTCGTGTGGACACAACAATCCATTACAGATACTTCTCAACCATTGAACCTGTTTCCGACTACCCCCAAGGAGTTTTAAAACAAGACATTCACAACTCAGGAGACTTTCTATCACAGATTTTTTACACCGATCAATCTTATACTGTTTATGTCAGCGACGGAAGACAAATTCCACAAAAGATGGAAGATATCCCCAAAACCACCTTTTATGTTGACGAGCTCGTCTCTGCACTTGAGAAAAAAAACAAATCAATAAGTTTTTCTGACTCTGCCATCACAAAGCAGTCTTCAGCAACATCTCAAGATGATACAGCGAAAGTCAATATCAATAATTACATCTTCAAAGGCTATCGCAGCAAAGTAGAAAAAGACACCACAGAAACACTGGATACAACAACGGTAAAAAAGCCGAAAATAAAAAAAGACACAACTGAAAGCCCCACATTTGTTCTGCCCTATCAAAGAAACTACGACGTTGAATTCTCTATCAACCAACTTGTTAGCCAGCTTGATTATAGTTTTATGAACTACTCATACCTGTTATTTTCAGGTCCGGGACCGGTTTTTTTAAGTCCAGGAATCAATGCGTTTTTCAAAATTGGAATCAATGATTTATTTGAAGATTACAGAATTATCGGCGGGTTCAGACTATCTTTTAATTTTCGAAACAATGAATATTTTTTAGGATTTGAAAACTATAAAAGTCGCCTTGATAAAAAATTTCTGTTTCACAGACAAGGATATGAACAATTTACTGAAGTGAATTACATTCAGCATAAACAAAACAATTTTCATTACATTTTACAATATCCATTTAATAATGTCTTGGCTTTAAGAACCTCTTTTCTAGCCAGGCAAAACAAAGCGCATTATATGTCAATTGACTATCAGAATCTACTCAAGCCCAGCAAGGAGGACTATTGGGGTGGAGCTAAGCTAGAGCTAGTCTTTGACAATACAAGAAACCCCCAGCTAAATATTTATTATGGTCAACGATGGAAGGTGTGGGTTGAATATCTCCAGTACATTTCTAAAACTCCAAAAAACTTGGCTGTTGTGGGTCTTGATTACAGGCATTATACCAAAATCCATAGGAATTTTATTTGGGCCAACAGATTTGCAGCCAGCTCATCCATGGGGAACAGCAAATTGATTTATTTTCTCGGAGGTGTGGACAATTGGTTGTTTCCAAAATTCGACTATGACATCAATATTGCCTACGATAAAAATTATGTTTTCCAAACTCTAGCCACCAATATGCGGGGATTTGATCAAAATATCAGAAACGGGAATAGTTTTGCAGTGGTAAATAGTGAACTTAGACTTCCAGTATTTAGTTATTTTGCAAACCACCCGCTACGGTCTTCTTTTTTAAACAACTTTCAAATTGTAGGATTTGCGGATATTGGCACTGCCTGGGAAGGTGTCAATCCATTTTCAGAAGACAATAGCCTATTTACTCATGTGATCTATTCAAATCCAATCACTGTCGTTGTCAGGCGACAGAAAAACCCTATTGTCGGTGGTTTTGGAGCCGGTCTGAGAACAAAAATACTTGGATATTTCCTAAAAGCCGACGTAGCATGGGGTGTTGAAGATGGAAAACTTCATAAACCTAAACTTTATCTTTCATTAAGCCTTGATTTTTAAATTTCATGAAAACCTTGTATCAACATTTCGAAAGTGAATTTGCTGCTATTCACAAAAAAGCGGTGACATACCGTAGGCATATTCACGCCAACCCTGAACTTTCAGGAAGTGAAGTTCAAACAGCAGCCTTTATTGAACACACTCTTAAAGAAATAGGAATAGAAACCATTCGACATTTTGAAAATCATGGTATTTCAGCACTGATAAAAGGAAAAACTCTTAAGCCTGTCATTGGAATAAGAGCAGAAATGGACGCTTTGCCCATTGAAGAAACAAATGAAGTAGATTACGTTTCAAAAAACAGAGGAGTGATGCACGCTTGTGGGCATGATGTCCACATGAGCATTCTGCTTGGTCTTGCCGAACTTCTTCACAAACACAGTGATGAATTACCTGTCAGCGTAGAACTCATTTTTCAGCCATCCGAAGAAACTCTTCCCGGAGGGGCTAAAGCAATGATTGAAGGAGGCGTACTTAAAAATCCTACAATTGACTTTATGCTTGCCCTTCATGTTCTTCCAGAAATGAAAGTAGGCAATGTTGGCTTCAGAAAAGGGATGTATATGGCATCTGGAGACGAAATATACATGACGCTTCTGGGAAAAGGAGGACATGCTGCCATGCCTCATCTCCTCAATGATCCAGTGGTGTGTGCCGCTCAAATAGTTACTTCCATGCAACAGGTCATCAGCCGCAGAGCTTCTCCCGAAATTCCTTCTGTACTTAGCTTTGGACGTTTTATTGCCAACGGACGCACCAACGTTATCCCTGATGTTGTGGAAATTGAAGGAACTTTCAGAACATTTGATGAAAAATGGCGCATCAGAGCTCACAAGCTTATTTCAGATATTGCAATGAACACCGCAGAATCAGCTGGTGTTGCTGCCGACGTAAAAATCATCAAAGGATATCCTGTACTTTTTAATAATGAGGTACTGACTGAAAAAATTATAAAAATTGCAAAAAAAACACTTGGCAGCAATCACGTTGAAGAGCTTCCTCTCAGAATGACTGCTGATGACTTTGCTTATTATACTCATGAAGTACCATCCTGCTATATGAGAATAGGTACAGGGACAGGCAAACAAGGAGGAACTAGATTTCTTCACACACCTCTATTCGATGTGCATGAAGACAGTATTTATACTGGAATAAAACTTCTTTCAGGAATTTTATTGAATAAATTCTAAAGAAACTCAAATACTACAACAGACAATTCTCTCCTGCAATCAAAGTTTTTCTTATTCTTTGCTTACAGTTACCTTGATTGACTTCACAATTTTCTTTGCTGATGTAATAGTATGTAAAGAGGAGTAAATATGTCCGTTAAGACCAGAATAATGGCCATGTCCCATCAGATGCAACGGAACAGTTACAGGCAAGGTGTTCGGAAAAATCAAATCACTTGCATAAATTAAAGACGGCTGCCCTGAAGTTTTATAATCTTTATCATCAGGATATCTGTTATTCGTCCAGAACTCATTAAAATCAAAAAACTGATTAATTTCAAACCAAACTCTAAAAGGATCTTTAATCTTAGTTTCCAAAGCAGATTTCAATGTAAAATCTCCTTTGGGTGTGGCTCCAGTGTATGCATCAGGGATTGGGTTTTTTATAGAAGGAAATGGATCTTCATTTCCAGCAACGGTATTTTGCCTGTGCGCCCAATATGGAAGTGTAGCGGGTCTTCTTAATGGCCCTGAAGTCCATTGCCTCTCGCGGATAGTGGCATGTGCAAATTTGCCCTTAGCCACAGACAAGGGAACATATAATGTCTGAATAAAATTTCCTTGAATATCTTCAATCCATACAGCCATTAACGGATAATTATGTGCCGGCCCTTTTGTAAACTCAAGCTCAAATTTGTATGCTTCTCCATGAGTCACCGTGGACAAAACAAACTGATCACCTTTTTGGGCATACTCAGAAGTTTTGCAAGTACTGAATACTACAGCAATGAAAAAGCCAAGGCCTAAAAATAGGTGCATTCTATGTATGAGTGGTCGTTTCATATTACAAATTAATTAAAATTCTACAATAATACCAAGAGTTGGAAGAAGTGTTCCCGATGAGTTTTTTATTCTTTTTAAAACATAAGTTTGTTCTTCTTTGGGTGCCGTGGGATTACTAATAATAGGAACCCCTGCTGAATCTGTTTCTCTCACCAGATAATCCTGACCGTTAGCTTTAAAATTATATGCATTCTGAAGATCAAAATAAAAATTAAGCGTCATCTTTTTCAAGAAATATTCCTTATCTATCCGAAAATCCATCTGATGAGCTCCACGAAGTCGCTCTGAATTGTACCGGCTATAATCAAGATATCCCCTGCCCTGCGCATCCCATGCAAGCACATTGGCAGACGAAACCTCATCATACGGAGTATAGGGCGAACCTCCGGCATATCTCCATTTTAATCCTACTGTCCAATTTTTTTTGAGATTCAGACTAAGCAACACATTGAACAAATGTCTCTGATCCCAAGCAGTGGAAACAAATTCTCCGTTTTTATCCTTAAACTCACTATAAACAAATGTGTAAGATGCAACAAATGAATATTTGCCAAACTTTTTAGAACGAGCAAGCAGCTCAAAACCATAAGCTCTGCCTTGTCCCGTAGACACAACCTCTTCATCTCCAATCACACCAAAATCTCCACCTTTGTTGGCAAGAGAAATTGAATCTCTCACAGAAAAAGGATATGCTGAATAGAGTTTATAAAATCCTTCTGCAACAAATTGTGTGTTGTCAGAATACATATAGTCAAATCCAGCAGAACCTTGAGTAGATCCAATATATTTCAAGTTGTTTTCTTTGTTGACAAGTTTATCAGCAAAATCTCTGTATCCCATTGTTGTAATTGCAGGCAACTGATAAAAATGACCTGCTCCTATATTAAACGACACTTTTTCGTTGAGAGGAAGTGAAAATCCAAGTCGTGGAGAAAGTTGTTTCAGAGGATTTGACATTGATGCAGAATATGAGTTTAAATCTGTTCTAATTCCTGCAGTATATTTCACTGTTTTTATTTGTCCAGAATACTGCACAAAGCCTTGTCCCTTAAAAAGGTCAAGACTTGATGAATAATTAATCAATCCCGCAAAGCCTTCGGTAAAAACTTTTTGATAAGTGGAATTAAGATATCGTGCATATTCTCCACCAACTCCAAAAGTAAATTTCGACCGCTCCTTGATAATCGTTCTTTCAAATCTAAATTTATTCTCTATTTCATCAGAGGTATAATTCTGAATATACCCTTGGTTTTTATCATTGTTCAGATATTTGTATGACTTATTCCTAAGCATGTTTCTACTGAGCACCCAAGTATCAAAATGTTTCTCTGAAAAATGCTGATATGCAACTCCGAGTGTGTAATTCCATTGGTCAGTTTCAGGCAGATAATTCAGAATATACCGTTGTTCCTCTGTATCATTCTTAGAAAGATTCAGTCTCGACTGGTCCAAAGCACCTATACTCAAAATGGTGATCTGATTTTTCTGATCAAGATTAATTTTCTGCTTAAACTGATAGTCATTATATGTTGGTAAAAATGGCAATCCAATGGCATTAAATAATAGTTGCAAATATGATCGCCTCAATGAAAAAATCATTGAAGAATTCTTTCCTGTGGGGCCGTTCAATGTCAACCCAACATCAGATGCTCCAAGTGTCAGTTTAGTAATCAATCTTTCTTTATTTCCTTCGAGCATCTTCATGTCCACAATAGAACTCAACGCATTTCCTTTTGAAGAAGGAAATGAACCGGTATAAAAATCCACTTCTCTCAAAAAGTCGGCGTTAATGATACTCACAGGACCACCTGATGCTCCTTGTGTGGCAAAATGGTTCAGATTCGGAATTTCAATATTGTCAATATAAAACCTGTTTTCATTAGGGCCGCCACCGCGAACAATCAAATCATTTCGAAAAGATACTGTTGAACCCACACCGGGTAATGTTTGAAGTATTTTGGAAATATCACGGCTTCCTCCTGGATTTTTTTCAATCTCTGACACACCTATTGTTCTCATGGACGTGGGACTCTC
>Ga0265295_1007172_pt1 | contig 13003 bp, 12 predicted proteins | sample Munlansysbiofilm_FD_192503 | JGI IMG/M metagenome (GOLD analysis project Ga0265295, IMG submission 192503) | Leachate microbial communities from a municipal landfill in Southern Ontario, Canada - Methane capture system biofilm | ecosystem: Engineered > Solid waste > Landfill > Unclassified ... | reverse complement strand
AGCGGCAACCTATGCCCCCTGGAGAAGAAAAGGCATCATGGGATCGCTGCTGCAGGCTGTCCGGGAAGCATATTCCCATCCCATCACCCTGTTTCCGGCAGTCAGACCCTTCTATGAGGCAAACGGCTACTTCACCACCTCCTCACTGCTGCAGTTCCCGCTCGGTGCTATGGAAGAAACATCTGTTCAGGTGAAGCCCATCGTGTTCTCCGAACTCAACCGGATCCATCGAAAGGCACATGAACAGAACGGCGCCCTCCTTCGTGACGAACAAGGGTGGAAGTTCCTCACCGACGGTTATGAGACCATCGCTGTACAGGATGGCTATGCCTTCCTCAGCGAGGGAAAAGCCGTGGAGGCCTTCACACTCACCAAGGAAGCTGCAGTGCAGTTGCTTGGTCTGCTTTCAGAACGTCAGGTTACTGCAGTGCAGACTCTTTCCACCGACCCATTGGCTGAGCTGTTGGGACAAGAAAAGGCAATGCCCATCCCGATGGGAATGAGCACTGACCAATCGATGCGTGGTGTTTACATAGCAGAACAATATTAGGCCTTACTGCACCACTACCTCGAAATCCTGAGTCCACGTATCCCCACGGTCGTTGGCAAGCTTCAGACTGAACGGGATGACCGTCCCTGACGCTGCGGCATCGCTGATCACAAAGCGGAATGTATGTGCTTCCCCTCGTACCGCTTGTTTGGTCTTGGTGGCATAGCGGCTGTTGTTTGTGCTGCTCAGCCCGGCAGACAACCTCCCAAGCGAAAGCGTATCGACAAGGAAGCGTACATGGGGACTATCGGACGAAAGCGTTGCCTTCAGTCCAGAAAGATTCACATTGCCGGTATTACTGTAGGAGAATCCGATGCCGATCTGGGTCTGCTTTGGAAGAGCTGATGCATCGTAGTAGAGGACGGTGATATCCTCAATGGCCATGCGCTTCCACAGCGCCTCATAGAGTGCACCCTTGCCCTTCTGCTCATAGGAAGCAGGGTCGGTGATGAGAGAGCCGGTGCTTCGGTCATACCACCCGGCAAAGATGGCAGAGATGTCGTCAGTGCTCGGAGTGGGAACGGTAACAGGCTCACCCTCCTTGATCAGGACATCGGTCCCACCAAGCTCATCGACAAACCGAACCCCGCCCTCATAGATGGCATAGAGCGTCTGGTTGGTGTAGCTCATCGGAATCGTAGCGCCAGGCTCATAGCTCACCTCATCAGGAGTAAGACCCCAACCGGTAAGCACCCCAAGATGGGAGCTGTTCATCCTCAGACTCTGTGCATCGGGCAGAACCACATCCGAGCCCGGTTGCTTTCGGATCTGCTGGCGATAGCTGTAGCGAAAGTTCTCCCCCTCACTGGAGAAGTCGAGGGTGAGGGTCGGCCGATAGAACGGGCTGTTCTCATACAACCAGGCAGCAAATGCTGAACGTTCGCTCTCAGGCAGTGCCAAGAGTTTTTCCAGCAAGGCATCACTTGCCTCCCTGCTCATTCCATACGAAGAGAGTGTTTCCAACTTCTGGTAGGCCTCACGGTACGCAGTGCGGTCTCCCTTGTTTCGGGCATCTGCAAGCTCTCGCTGGGCTTCGGTTGCCTCACGCGCAACCGCCTCATTGAGCTTGTCATAAGAACTCTTGATCTGCTGAAGCGACTGGGAGCTCACCTCCAGGGCCTGCATATCGGCAAACTGCTTCTCTGCAGTCGGAGTAGCAACCAATGACAGAGAACCGGCAATCAGGATCGTACCGATCATCAAAAGGATTTTTGTTCGTTTCATAGGCTTTCTCCTTCATCTACAGATTCTATAACAACAGAGAGGAGAATCGGCAACGTGTATCCATCCGTCTTCACGTACTCTTTAACTCTTTGAAGAAATGTGAAGATGGATCAACCTTCCCTCAAGGCTGAGCAGACCTTCCTCTTCCATGGCTTTCAAAGCTCTGCTGACCGACGTTCGGGCAAACCCAAGTCGGTCGGCAAGCTCTTTCTTGCTGGTGGGAAGCATCACGAGCGTGCTGCATTGCTGATGGGAAAGCGTTTGAAGATACCCGAGCAGACTCTCTTTCAGGCTCTGGGCGGAGAGTTGTGAAACCGTTCGGCTCAACTCATGGGCACGGTCACTTATCAGGGCAAGCAAGGCCAGCAAGAACTGCTGGTTCTCTTCGCACAACTGGAGAACCAAAGACTTCTTCAGATGCAGTATTTCAGCCTGGCTATCACAGACCACCTGCATCGGATAACGATTGAAAGAGCCGAACAGCAACGTGGCACCATAGATATCCCCTGCCTGCAACACCCTTGCCTTGAAGACATTACCCTCGGCATCAATGCTCTGGATGGAGATGGAACCGCTCAACACCACATCAAGGGTGGAACAGAACTGATCGGCTAGATAGAGCAACTGTCCCTTGGCGTAGTGCTTTCTCTTTGCCCCTCCACCTTCCAGACAAGTCTGGTCGAAGAGAGAGAAAAGCGGGAAATCGGGTAAACTATCCATGAGAACCTCCAAAAGTGTGACATAGGTAACACTATATGCTTCAGCATGCCTGTATACTAGGGTATATCCCAAGAAAGGAGTCTAGTATGTTGGAGACCGTATATAGCTACACAAAAAGTCAGGAGAAGGTGGTTGAGAAGCTGGTAGGAGATGACCAGGTGATGATCAACCATGTCGTACTTGCCAAGGGAGATGCCCTTCCTGAACACTACTCCGATTCGAATGTCTACCTGATTGTTGTACAGGGGATGCTGACCATAGCATTGGAAGAAACTGAACCCAACCACTATCAGAGCCAAGTGGTGAATGTCCCCTTCCACACCAAAATGAATATTTCAAATACCCATGCAGAACCCTTGGAGTTCTTCATCGTCAAAGCCCCTCACCCCAGAGTATATAAGGTGCAAAACGCATGAAACGAGTAATCCAACGCATCATCCAGGTCCTCTTCCTCATCCTCTTCACCCTCTTGGTGGTGAGTGGAAAGGTACAGATATGGATGGCCATTTTCGTGGCTTCCACCCTTCTCTCGCTGATCTTCTCCCGCTTCTACTGTGGGTGGATTTGTCCGATCAACACGGTGATCAAGCCCATCACGTACCTCAAGAATAAGCTGAAGCTCAAGAGTCTGAAAACCCCAGCCTTCCTGCGAAACGGAGTGGTGAGGATCATCATCCTCATCGCTTTTCTTGCGATGATGGCCATGGTCTTCAGGACAGGGAAAAAGCTGCCGGTCCTTCCGGCCCTGGTGGGAATTGGATTTGTGCTCTCCCTTTTCTTCGAGGAAGCATTGTGGCATCGTTGGCTCTGCCCGTACGGAACCATCCTCTCCCTACCCTCACGGGCAGCACGTAAAGCGATGGTGATAGACCCCAACCTGTGCACCAACTGCACACGCTGTGCCAAGGTTTGCCCCTCTCAGGCCATTGTAAAGGACGAGAAGCACCGTATCATCAAGCACGAGTGCTTGGTTTGCGGCGAATGCGAACGCGTCTGCACCAAGGGCGCGATCAAGTACCGCTGATACGAAAAACAGGGAGAGCGTTTGCTCTCCCTGCGGTTTGTATGGGTACTGCTGGTGTGCTTACTTCTTTTCCTTGCGGAAACAGAGGAACCAATCGAGGCAATACTGATTTTCGTCCTTGCTCTCCATGCGCTCCTTGGCCGTGCCACAGCTGCCCGGGGTCGGGATGATGACGTCATCACCGGGTCTCCAGTTTGCCGGGGTTGCAATCTTTTCCTTGTCCGCCTTCTGAAGGGCGAGGACAACACGCTTGATCTCGTCAAAGTTGCGGCCGAGGGAAGCGGGGTAGAAGAGAATTGTTCTCACGACACCATTGGGGTCGATGACGAAGACTGCCCTAACAGCTTGGGTAGAGGACTGGGACTGAAGCATGCCATACTTGCGTGCCACTTCCATCTTGATGTCCTCAATGAGGGGGAACTTTACCTCGATGTCCTTCATGCCATTCCATTCCAACTCCTGGATCTTTCTCAGCCAAGCAATGTGTGCATACAGGGAGTCAATGGAAAGACCGACAAGCTCGGTGTTGAGAGACTTGAACTCATCTGCCATGGAAGCAAAAGTCATGAATTCGGTGGTACAGACCGGAGTGAAGTCAGCGGGGTGGCTGAAGAGGATTACCCACTTTCCCTTGTAGTCTTCAGGGAAGTTGATTTCACCCTGGGTGGTGACCGCGTGGAAACTGGGAGCCTTGTCCCCGATCAAAGGCATGCTGGTGTAGTTCTGCATCTCGTCCATGTGTATATCTCCTTGTGTGTTGTGAATTGATATGACCTAATAGTAATCAGTCCTATTATTAATATCAAGTACTTATTGATACTATTTATTATTAATAACCTTTTGACTTTCAAATTGAAGAAATTAAATACATATCAGAGAAGAATCCTAAGAGAGTCCAAGAAAACCCGTACCAAAGAGAAACAACCAATGCTACACTTTCGCTCATGGGAAAGAGTGTAGGTAGAGCAGAAGTAGCAAAAGCCGCAGGCGTATCGGAATCGACGGTATCGCGTGCCCTGAGCGACTCCCCTCTCATCAGCGACGAAATCAAGAAAAAAGTGCGTATGGTCAGCGAGCAGCTGGGGTACTTTCCCAGCCGCACCGCCACGTTGTTCGCCAGTAACAAGAGCTTTGCCATTGGCTTTGTTGTTCCCTACTACCCCAGCATCATGCCCTTCACCCGCCCCTACTTTCCCAGCCTGCTTGACGGATTGTTGCTGGGAAGTCTGGAGCACAACTACACCATAAGCATCGTCTTTGAAAACCATCTGGGTCGCTATCGTTCCTACTATGAGCTCATCAACAGTCATAGCTATGATGGACTGGTCTTCGCCATCACCAAGGACCAGTTTCCCGAGCTCCAGCCGCTCATCGACCGCTCCCTCCCCTTCGTACTGGTCAACAACTACCAGGAGGGTGCGGCAAGCATCTATGCCCGGCCGGATGTGGGGATGACCAAGGCATTTGAGCACGCAATTTCCCTAGGCCACTCGCACATCGGCTACATCACCGGGGATCTGCAGTTCAAGAACGGAAAGGATCGGCTTGCTATGTTCGAGCAGCTGGCAAGCCGCTACCACTGCACCACCACCATTGTGGAGGGCGACTTCTCGCGCAGTTCAGGCTTTGATGCATTCCAGCAACTTTCCCAAGGCCCGTCCTTGGTCATGACAGCCAGCGACCGCCAGGCGTTCGGTTTCTTCCAAGCCTGCAGTGAGCATGGAAAGCGTGTGCCCCAAGACCTCTCGGTCATAGGATACGACAACTTCCAGCCGGCAAGCACCAGTGCCCCGCCGTTGACCACGGTGAACCACCCCATCACCGAGATGGGAAAAGAAGCGGTACTCATGCTCGTCAGTATGATCGAGCAAGGGAAGGCCGGCCAGCAGAAGTGGGCCGACACAGACTTGGTAATCCGAAAATCAACCACCCGATTCGGAGGACAAGGATGAGACTGGTCATGATCGGTTGTGGAGGCATGGGAACCTATCAGGCCAAGAAGTTCACCGAGTTGGGAGTACAGATTGTGGGTGCCATCGACCACAACGAGGAGCACCGCAGTGGCTTCTGTGCTGCCTATGGTGTTCCCCATTCGTTTGCATCGCTGGAGGATCTTCCCTTCTTCCAAGGCAAGGCGGATGCCATCAGCTGTTGCCTGCCCGACTCTTTGCACGCTGTGTGCTGCAAGCAAGCCTTGAGTCTTGGCTTTGCAGTTTTTTGCGAAAAGCCGCTTGTCACGTCCATGGAAGAAGCCGCTTCCCTAAGCGTGCAGGCGAAGGATCTTCCCTTCATGGTCAATTTCTCCAAGCGCAGCACTCCCGCCCTTGCCGCACTCAAGCAGGTATTGGAAGAGAGAACGCTGGGAGAGATTCAGCAGGTTGAGATTGCCTATCTGCAAAGCTGGCAGAAGAGCCATGTCTGGGGTGACCCGCAGGAGATCTTCCGCTGGAAGTGGAGATTGCTCCCCTCCTACAATCCCGGTGGGTGCCTCTCCGATTTGGGAAGCCATCTGCTGGACATCCTGTTTCTCCTCTTCGGTACGGTGGACTTCAAGAAAACGGAAAAGAAAGTCTGCGACGGTGTTCCTCTTGCATATCAGGCAACCCTGACGGTGGGAAATGCAACTCCTTGTACCCTTACCTGCTCATACTGCGATGAAACGTGGGACGATTCACTGCAGCTGACCGTGAGGGGAAGCCTTGCCTCAGCATCGCTGAACACCTCGCTCGACCGAAAGCACATCCAGTTCACCACAGCGGGACAAGAGAGCCTTCCGGTCAGTTCCCCTCCCCTTGCTTCTGCGTACCAGAACTTTGTTCGCTGGGTCGATGGAGGAGTACCGGGGAAACCAGACCTGGAGGATGGGCTTCGCGTCCAAGCATTGTTGGAGGAGATGAACCGATGAGCATAGCGATAGGGGCTTTGGTGGCGGCAAAGGAATTGGACAGGGAGCACCTGGCCTTCCTGAAGCAAATGGGCTGTGAGACAGTCGGCATCACCTTCTGGGAAACACTGGGGGAGACAGACCTCATCGCTCTTGCAGAGCTGGTCAACGAAGCCGGACTTCCTGTTTCCGCCCTATCCGTCTGGGGAAACCCCTTGGCAAACCCCAGCACGGCAGAGGGTTGGAAGACCCTCATCCGACATGCTTCACTCTTTGGTTCTCCCTTCGTCACCGGCTTTGCAGGAAGAGTCCCCAATGCCAGCGTCGAAGAGTCGATCCCGGCTTGGAAAGATCTCTTCTCCGACTTGCTGGAGGAAGCATATCGCTGTGACTGCAAGGGACTGCTCATGGAGAACTGCAGGATGGGGGATGTATGGAAACGGGGCAAGTGGAACATTGCCATCAATGACGATGCCTGGAAGCTGCTCTTCACCACCCTGGACGATGAACGGTTGGGTTTGGAGTGGGAACCCTGCCACCAGGTCGAAGCATTCGTCGATCCCCTCGACCAACTGAGGCGTTGGTTGCCAAGCATCAAACACATCCACGGCAAGGATGCCTGCGTTGACTGGACCCGTCTCAAGACCTTTGGGCTCTATGCAAAGCAGAAAGCCATCACGACCACGCTCCCTGGCTTGGGCGATACCGACTGGAAGGCGCTTTGCACGGTGCTTCAGAACTCCGGCTATGAGGGAAGCATCGATCTGGAAACAGAAGGCTCTTCGTTCTTCGATGACCCTCCATCCAAAACCCAAGCTCTCTCCTACCTGAGATCCTGCAGGTCCTGATACGTCTTGGTTTTCTTCCCAATGAGGGGATTTGCAGGCCAATTTTCCTTGCGTAAGGTCAAAAACGTGGTACCATAGTCTCGTGCAAACGAAAAAACGTGAGCTTCTGCACCGCAGAATGCACGCACGTGCATAGGAGGGACCATGGAAAAGATTGCATACGGAATGATTGGAGGAGGACCGGGAGCATTCATCGGGGATGTACATAGAAAAGCCATCCGCATCGATGGACTTGCAGAGCTGAAAGCCGGCTGTTTTTCCCGGGATGCAGCAAAGTCGAAAGCCTTCGGGGCAGAACTGGGCGTCGCTGAAGATCGCCTCTATACCGATTACCAACAGATGGCAAAGGCGGAAGCAAAACGCAGCGATGGCATCAAATTCGCCGTCTGTGTAACCCCCAATACCTCGCACTATGAGATTTGCAAGGCCTTCCTCTCCGAGGGCATCCACGTAGTCTGTGACAAGCCTCTTACCTGGACGATTGAGCAGAGCCAGGAGCTTGCTGACATCTGCAAGAAGAAGGGACTGCTGTTTGCCGTCACCTATACCTATACCGGATATCCTGCGGTGAAGCAGATGCGCAAGATGGTGAAGGACGGCATGTTGGGAAACATCCGTTTCGTCAATGCCGAATATCCGCAAGACTGGCTTGCAAACCCGGTTGACGAGCACAGTTCGATTGCACCTTGGCGCATGGACCCGAAGGTTTCGGGCATCTCCAACTGCCTCGGCGATATCGGGAGCCATATTGAGAATATGGTGGCAACGGTCACCGGCCTGAAGATCAAACGCGTATGTGCTCGCCTGGACTCCTTGGTCGAAGGACGAACGCTGGACGACAACGCCTCGGTGATGGTTGAGTATGAAGGCGGTGCAAAGGGTCTGTACTGGTCGAGCCAGATAGCGTTCGGGTATGACAATGCCTTGAGAATCCGGGTGTTTGGGGAGAAAGGAGGCCTTGAATGGGCCCAGGAAGACCCCGACCACTTCTACTTCACTCCCAAAGACAGTCCCAAGCAGAAATGGAGCCGCGGCCGCGACCAGTTCGCTCCCGAAGCCCAGCAGTACTCTCGGGTTCCCAGCGGACACCCCGAAGGGCTCTTTGAGGCCTTTGCCAACATCTACAAGCCGTTCGTGCTTGCTTTGGCAAAGCAGATGAAGGGAGAGAAACTCAGTGCATCAGATCTGGACTTCCCCAGTGTAGAGATGGGGTTGGAAGGCGTGATTTTCATCAACAAGTGCGTACAGAGCAGCAAATCCGGCTCCGTATGGGTCAACGTATAACACAAAGCAAGGAGAAGACACCATGGCAAGGATGGTAACGATTTTTACTGGTCAGTGGGCTGACCTTCCGTTTGAGACAATGTGCAAGACTGTCAGTGAGATGGGCTATGACGGTGTGGAGATTGCCTGTTGGGGTGATCACATGAATGTGGAGAAGGCTGCAAAAGATCCTTCCTATGTAGCAGAGAAGCTCGCTGTCCTGAAGAAGTACAACCTTGGTTGTTATGCGTTGGGCAACCATCTTGCCGGGCAGTGTGTCGGTGATGCCTTCGGCGATCCCCGTCTGGCAGGCTTTGCCCCCAAGAACCTTGCCGGAAACGACCAGGCGATCAGGGATTGGGGCATCCAGCAGATGAAGTATACCGCCCAGGCGGCGAAGAACATGGGATGCAAGGTGGTGACCGGCTTCATGGGTTCCCCCATCTGGAAGTATCTCTATTCGTTCCCTGCGAATTCGGACAAGCTCATTGAGGATGGGTATCAGGAGATTTACGACCTGTGGACCCCGATTTTGGATGAGTTCGACAAGGCAGGCGTAACGTTTGCCCTTGAGGTCCACCCCTCTGAGATCGCCTACGACTACTACAGCACCCTCAAGTTGCTTGAGGTGTTCAAGGGAAGAAAGACCCTCGGTTTGAACTTCGATCCCAGTCACCTGCAGTGGCAAGGAGTTGATCCCGCCCTCTTCTTCCGCGATTTCGCCTCCTCGATCTACCACGTGCATATCAAGGACAGCGTGGTCAAGCTCGATGGCAGAAGCGGCATCCTCGGCTCCCACCTTGCCTTCGGCGACCTGAGACGCGGTTGGAACTTTGTCTCCCCCGGTCATGGTGATGTGAACTTCGACATGATCATCCGCGAAGCGAATGCCGCCGGATATCGCGGTCCGCTCTCCGTAGAATGGGAAGACAACGGGATGGACAGGTTGTTCGGGGCCAAGGAAGCGCTCGAACTGGTGAGAAAGATTGATTTTGACCCCTCGAACGTTGATTTCGATGGGGCAATGGAGAATTGATGGGCGAATCTACGATCCTGCTCGAACTGGAAGGCATCATCAAGGAGTTCTCATCTGTCCGTGTTCTGGACCGGGTTTCCTTTGGCATACAAGCAGGGGAGATCATGGGCCTGATCGGGGAGAACGGCGCCGGCAAGTCGACGTTGATCAAGATCATCAGCGGCATCTACCAAAAGACGGATGGAGTCATCCGTCTTGGTGGACAGGTCGCCGAGATCCCCGACTACATCACGGCGAAAAAACTGGGGATCGGAATCGTTCCCCAGGAGTTCAACCTGATCAACTACCTTACGGTCTATGAGAATATCTTCCTCGGCAGCGAACTGCACAAGGGCCTCTTGTTGGACAAGGCTTCCATGCGCAGCGAGGCTGGGGCCCAGCTGAAGATGCTGAAGATGCCCTTGGACGTCAACAAGCATGTCAGCGAACTCTCAGTTGCAGAGAAGCAGATGGTTGAGATTGCCAAGGCGATGATTCTCGATGCTCGCATCCTCATCTTTGATGAGCCTACCACCACCCTCACGGCGGTGGAGGTGCAGACACTGTTCGACCTGATGCGAAAGCTCAAGCAGAAAGGGGTGACGATGATCTTCGTCTCCCATAAGCTGCAGGAGATCCTGACCATCTGTGATCGGGTTACCGTGCTCCGCGACGGAAAGCTCGTCAGTGTCGACCGTGTGGAAGATCTTACCACCCAGACTTTGGCCAAGAAGATGGTTGGGCGTGATTTCAATCAGGTGTTCCCGGATAAGATTGACAGCACAGGCAAGTCGAACATCCTGGAGGTCGAGAACCTCAGTTCGGGCAGCGTCATCAAGGATATCTCCTTTACTCTGAGAAAAGGTGAGATCCTGGGTTTTGCAGGCCTTGTGGGAGCAGGACGTACTGAGACGATGGAAGCCTTGATGGGCCTGAGGAAGGCAGAGAAGGGATCGGTCCGCATACAGGGCAAGACGGTGAAGATCCGCAGTGCCAAGGATGCGGTTGCCCACGGTCTTGGTTACATCAGTGAAGACCGCCAAGGCAAGGGAATCGTCATGAACTATGATATTCCCAAAAATATCAGCCTCATCTCGCTCAAGGAGAAGTACCTCAAGCGGGGGCTGATTGACAAGGCCAAGGAGGACGAGGCATCCGAACACTATATCAAGGAGTTCAGGATCGTCGCAGCTTCCAAGAAGTCCCAGCTGAGGTTCTTCAGCGGAGGCAACCAACAGAAGGTCTATCTCTCTCGCTGGATGGATACCGACCCCTCCATTCTCATTCTTGATGAACCGACACGGGGTATCGACATCAACTCCAAGAAAGAGATCTATGAGTTCATCCACCGTCTCGCGGAAGCTGAGATCAGTTGCATCATCATCTCCTCCGAAATGGAAGAGATCATCGGAATGTGCAACCGTGTCTATGTCATGCGGGAGGGAAGGATGGCCGGCTGCCTCGAAAAGGAGCAGGTCACCGAGGAGAACATCGTGTTTCAAGCAACAGGCATTAAAAAGGTGTAGCACAAGATGGGTGAAAACAAAATCGTTTCCTACTTCCGATCATTCAGGGTCAAGGACCATTCGCTGGGAATGGCGTTCATCATCCTGATTGTCATCGCTACTTTTGTTGGATGGCCCAACTTCCTGAAGGTCAGGAACCTGACGAACATTCTCAGGCAGATCTCCTATACCGGTATCATCAGCCTTGGGATGACGCTGATCATCATCAGCGGAGGCATCGACCTCTCCGTTGGTTCCATGGCAGCCTTTGTGGGGGGAATCTCAATCTTCTTCCTCAACCTCTTCGGCCCCACCTCAACGTTGGGCATCGTGCTGACCTTCCTTTTCGCTCTCGTATTGGGATCAGCGTGCGGGGCGCTCAATGGCATCATGGTCTCCAAGTTCAAGATGGCACCGTTCATAGTGACATTGGGTACCATGTCGATCTTTCGCTCCCTCATCCAGTATTTTTCCAATGCAGGCACCATCCTTTCGGTGAACATGGACTACGGAAAGCTCGGAAGCAGCATGTTCCTCGGCCTGCCTATTCCGGTGTGGTGCTTCATCATCGTAGGGCTCGTCCTGCATGTGGTGCTCAACCATACCAGCTTTGGTCGCTACCTCTGTGCAACCGGAAGCAATGAGCAGGTAGCCAAGTACTCGGCCATCAACATTGCCATCGTTAAGTTCCTTCCCTACGTCATCACCGGCTTTACCGTCGGCGTGACCGCAGTGATGTGGTCGAGCCGACTGAACTGCATCAACCCCAGCGACTGTGCCGGCTACGAGATGGATGCCATCGCGGCGGCTGTCATCGGCGGAACGCTGATGAGTGGGGGAAAAGGCAGCATCATCGGCACCATGATGGGTGCTGTGATGCTGGGCATCATCAACAACATGCTTGTCATGGGAGGCATCAGCGCCTTCCTGCAGCAGGCTGTGAAGGGTTTCGTGATTATTGTTGCGGTACTGCTTCAGTACAACAACAGTAACAAATAAACAGGAGGATTGGATATGAAGAAAGCATTGGTAATCGTTCTCTGCTTGGTCTTTTCGGTTGGCTTGGTGTTCGCACAAGGCGCCAAGGAAGCAAGTGTTCCCAAGATCGGTATCGCAGTACCTTCTCCCGACCATGGTTGGACCGGTGGTATCGGCTGGTGGGCTGACAAGGCTGTCAAGGAACTGCAAGAGCAGTATCCCGGCAAGTATGAGTTCAAGGTTCTGCATGCCGACGGCTATGCAAAGCAGATTTCCGATGTCGAAGACCTGATGGTCTGGGGCATGGATTATCTGGTCATCCTCCCCCACGAGTCCGCTCCGCTGACCCCGGTGGTGAAGGAAGCACACGCCTCCGGCGTGAAGTGCATCGTTGTTGACCGCGGTCTGACCGACACTACGTTCGGGTATGTCAATCTTGCAGGCAACAACCCTGAGATGGGCAAGGTCTCCGGCATCTTCATGCGTGACTACATGAAAGCCAACAAGCTGACCAAGTACGTCGCCATGGGTGGTATGCCGGTCGTCATCGACGGCGAGCGCATGAATGCCTTCTTCGACGAGATGACCAAGGAACCGACCCTGATCAACCTCGCTGGTGGCAGAAGCTACGATTTCGCCGACTGGTCGACACAGAAGGGCCTCGAACTGATGGAGAACTACATCCAGATGTATCCCGAGATCCACGCTGTGTTCTGCCAGGATGACGATGTCATGACTGGTGTTCTGCAGGCTATCAAGGAGAGCGGCCGCAAGGACATCAAGCTGGTATTTGGTGGCGCCGGTTCGAAGGCAGCCTATGAGATGATCATGAACAACGATCCGCTGGTAAAGGCAACCGCCACCTACCATCCGTCGATGGTCTATGATGCGATCATGTACTGCCTCGATGTTGCCGAGGGAAGAAAGAGTGCAGATTTCCACACTGCAAAATCCCCGACTTCGGTGGTACTTCCCTCCGTTTTGGTCGACAA
>Ga0265295_1007171_pt1 | contig 13004 bp, 6 predicted proteins | sample Munlansysbiofilm_FD_192503 | JGI IMG/M metagenome (GOLD analysis project Ga0265295, IMG submission 192503) | Leachate microbial communities from a municipal landfill in Southern Ontario, Canada - Methane capture system biofilm | ecosystem: Engineered > Solid waste > Landfill > Unclassified ... | reverse complement strand
GCGTTTATGCCGCATCGTATTTGGTCGATTATGGAAAATGCGATTTTGATCTCCGTTCCGATGTTTATTTTGATGGGTATTATCTTGCAAAAATCGCGTTTAGCCGAACGTTTGTTGGAAGCCATGGGCTTTTTATTCGGCGAAGTTCGAGGCGGCGTAGCGATTAGTACCGTTTTGGTCGGTGCGCTTTTGGCCGCTTCGACCGGCGTCGTCGGAGCGAGCGTTGTGGCGATGGGCGTCATTTCGTTACCGGTCATGCTCAAATACAACTATTCAAAATCGTTGGCATGCGGCACGATTTGCGCTTCGGGAACGCTAGGACAGATTATTCCGCCTTCGGTGGTATTGATTATTTTGGGAGACGTTTTTCAACAACCCGTCGGCGATCTTTTTGAAGGGGCGTTGGGACCTGGCTTGACGTTGGTAGGCGTTTACGTCGCGTATATCGCGGTGATCGCTTTTTTTAACCAAGACGCGGCTCCGGCGATTCCGCGACACGAGATTAAAGAGAGCAAAAGTCGTCAAATTTTGAGTGCGTTTAAAGCGATTTTACCGCCCTTAATTTTAATCGTTTTGGTATTAGGTTCCATTTTTGAAGGAATCGCGACACCCACGGAATCGTCGGCGGTAGGATGTATCGGTGCGATGGTTTTAGCATGGATGTACCGATCGTTTTCGTTTCAAATGGTTCAAGAAGCCTCTTTGGAAACGGTACGCGCTACGGCAATGGTCTTTGCGATTTTGATCGGAGCGACGGCTTTTTCGATGGTCTTTTCGTATACCGGAGGCGACGAGATCGTCGAAGCGGCGATGCGAAGCTTACCGGGCGACAAATGGGGCTTTATCGTGGTTTCGATGCTCGCGATTATGGCATTGGGCTTTTTTATCGATTTTGTCGAAATATCCTATATTATCGTTCCGATTTTAGCACCGATTGCCGCTGCTATCGGGCTTAATCCCGTTTGGTACGCCTTATTGATCGCTTTAAATTTACAGACGTCGTTTTTAACGCCGCCTTTTGGTTTCAGTCTTTTCTTTTTGCGCGGCGTAGCACCTTCGTGCGTGACGACGATGGACATCTACAAAGGCGTCGTACCGTTTATCGTGTTACAAATTTTCGTCATGATGCTTTTCACGCTTTGGCCTGAACTTTACGGCATCGACATCATGCTTAAATAAGGACTCTCAAGGTTACATGTCAATCACATGTAACCTTTTTTCCGCTTTCGTTTTTTTTACCGCTATTCTCTCAAAATGTCATACCGATTTTATACCGACGTGTTACACTCGATTAAAATTCTAACCATGAAGGATAGCCGATGACATTAAGCGGAAAGTATCACGATTTTTATCAAGAAATCGTCTCTTTTATCCCAAAGTCCCGTATCTTTACCGATCCTTTGCATACGATTGCTTACGGAACGGACGCGTCGTTTTATCGATTGATCCCGAAAATCGTCGTGTGGGTCGATAATGCCGATGAAGTCAGTCGGATTTTAAAACTCAGCGACACGCTTTCGCTTCCGGTCGTTTTTCGAGCCGCAGGAACGAGCCTTTCGGGGCAGGCGATTACCGATTCGATCTTGCTGGTAACCTCGCGCGATTGGAAAAAAATGAGCGTCAATCACGACGTCAGTTTGATTACGCTTCAACCTTCCGTCGTAGGCGCGGATGCGAATGCCTATTTACTACCTCACGGCAAAAAAATAGGCCCCGATCCGGCGAGTATCAATTCGGCAATGATCGGCGGAATCGCCGCCAATAACGCCAGCGGTATGTGTTGCGGGACGACCGACAACTCTTATAAAACGCTTCAATCGATGAAAATTATTTTCCACGACGGAAGCGAACTCGATACTGCCGATGCGGCAAGCCAAAACGCTTTTCGTCAAACGCACGGCGAGATGATCGCGCGTATCGAGGCTCTGGCAAAGCGCGTACGTGAAAATCAAGCTCTTCACGACAAAATAGAACGTAAATTTAAAATCAAAAACACATGCGGTTACGGGCTCAACGCTTTAATCGACTTTGAAGACCCGATCGACATTTTAGCACACTTGATGATCGGAAGCGAGGGAACGCTCGGTTTTATTAAAGAAATTACCTATAAAACGGTTCCCGAATACAAAGATAAAGCCAGCGCATTGATGATTTTTAAAAACGTCAAAGACGCTTGCGACGCGATTACGATTATGCGAACCCAATGCCGTACGCGTACGGCAAACGCACAAGTCGATGCCGCGGAAATCATGGATAGAGCCGCCCTTCGAAGCGTGGAAGACAAAGAGGGGATGCCCTCTTTTTTAAAGACGCTCAGCCCCACCGCAACGGCGGTTTTGGTCGAGACGCGCGCTCCGGACGATACCGTTTTAAATGAAAACATTGCCGCGATTCTTGAAAAATTGGCGTCGATTGCGCCCGAAATGCCGCTTCATTTTACCAAAGACGTCGCGGAATATACCAAATACTGGAAGATTCGCAAAGGACTTTTTACCGCGGTAGGTGCGGCACGCGAAAGCGGAACGACGTGTATCATCGAAGACGTGGCGTATCCGATCACTTCGTTGGCGGACGGTACGTTGGAGTTGCAAGCGCTTTTCGAGAAATACGGCTACACGGAAGCGATTATCTTCGGTCACGCCCTAGACGGTAACTTGCACTTTGTTTTCAATCAAGCCTTTGACGATCCAAAAGAGATCACGCGTTACGAGTCGTTTATGCAAGAAGTCGCCGAGCAAGTCGCGACCAAATACCAAGGTAGTTTAAAAGCCGAACACGGAACGGGACGCAATATGGCTCCGTTTGTCGAGCTAGAATGGGGCGAAGACGCGTATGTTCTGATGAAAGAGATTAAAACAATTTTCGATCCGAAAGGCTTGATCAATCCGGGCGTTATTATCAACGCCGATCCGAAAGCGCATCTTAAAAATTTTAAAGCGATGCCGATTACCGATCCTTTGATCGATAAATGCATCGAGTGCGGTTTTTGCGAGCCGGTTTGTCCGTCGAATTTCTTGACGTTGACGCCAAGGCAGCGCATCGTTGCCAATCGACGCATGCAGACGTTGGCACTCAATCATGAGACCGAAGCGTTGGAAGCGTTTCAAAAACAGTACCAATACGACGGTATCGAGACCTGTGCCACCTGTTCGCTTTGTTCGCTCTCCTGTCCCGTAGGCATCGATACGGGAGCCTTGACTAAGAAGCTTCGCGCACATCAAATCGGCACGCTCGGGCACGGCGTCGCCGGTTTTATTGCCGATCATTACGAGGGCGTATTACAGACGGGACGTATCGCTTTGAGCGTCGTCAAAGGCGTGAACGCGATTATCCCCGATAGCGTGATGCGCGGCATGAGCCAAGGGTTGCGTACGCTAAGCGGCAATACGCTTCCGCTTTGGAGTGCTAGCTTACCTTCGGGTGCTTCTTTTAAACCGAGCGTAAAACGAAGCGGCGCTAAAGATAAAGTGGTGTACTTCTCTTCGTGCATCAACCGTACGATGGCAAATCCGAAAGAAAAAAGCGGCGAGCGATCGCTGGATGCGGTTATCATCGGTATCCTTGAAAAAGCGGGTTACGAAGTGCTTTTTCCCGAAGCTATCGACGGATTATGTTGCGGTATGCCTTTTTCGAGTAAAGGCTATAAAAGCGAAGGCAAACAAAAATCAAGCGAGTTGGAAGCGGCTTTAACGCAAGCGAGTTTAAACGGAACGTATCCGATTTTATGCGATATGAGTTCGTGTACGAAAACGATGATGGAGTATTTTACGACCGGACTCAAAGTGTACGATCCGATCGAATTTATCCACGATTTTCTGTTAAGCCGCCTTACGATTCGTCAAATTGACGATCCTATCGTCATTCACACGATTTGTAGCACGCGCAAAATGGGATTGGCGGAGAAGTTTGAGAAGATTGCGCGCTTGTGCAGTAAAAAAGTAACGATCCCGAGCGAAGTGACATGTTGCGGTTTTGCGGGCGATCGCGGATTTACCTATCCCGAACTGAACCGCTCGGCATTACGCCATTTAAAAGCCGCGATTCCGAGCGATACCACGCTTGCTTTTTCGACCGGCAAACCTTGCGAAATCGGTCTAAGCGAACACAGCGGCTTGGATTATCGATCGGTTTTTTACCTGATTGAGCGTTGTATCGCCTAATTCAACGCCACACGCTTTCACTACGGAAACGTCTCTTGAAAAAAGCGACGTTTCCCCTTCTTTTCCCCCTTTTTTCTTCTTCGCCTCTGAGTTTGATTTAATAAAAGAAATGATAAAATACAAAAATTTGCGCTATATTTTTTAGTTAAAATTAAACAAAAAGGTCAAGGTTACGAGGTAAAGTCTGATGCTAAGGCGCATCATGATTTTCACAGTTTTGGTGTTTGTATATTCGTCAGTGAATACGCATGCCAAACGTATGAAGAGGGTTTTTCCTCGAAAAGAGTCCGGCAGAAATCTTAGCCAAGGATGATCACAAAACGATAACGTATCGTTGATTGCGGCGGTGCCGCTTCGTTTTAGACACAAGAAACACACTAAAAAAGGGTAAGGTCAATGGCTAAAAAGTACATCGATGTGATGGATACGACGTTTAGAGATGGTTTTCAATCGGTTTTCGGCGGGCGCGTACTGATGGAAGATTTTTTTCCGGCAGTTGCGGCGGCGCGTGAAGCAGGTATCAGCCATTTTGAGTTTGGCGGAGGAGCACGTTTTCAAAGCCTCTATTTTTATTTGAACGAAGATGCCTTCCAAATGATGGATAAATTCCGTGAAATCGTAGGACCCGATGCCAATCTTCAAACCTTGGCACGCGGCGTCAATACCGTTATGCTTGATACCGGTAGCAGCGAACTTTTGGATTTACATGCGAAAATGTTTAAAAAACACGGTACGACGACGATTCGTAACTTTGACGCGCTTAACGACGTCGAAAACCTTAAATACAGCGGCGAACGTATCGTTCATCACGGTTTAAAACACGAAATCGTCGTGACGATGATGGATTTGCCTCCCGGATGCGTCGGTGCACACGACGTAGCATTTTACGAGAAAACCCTACGTGAAATTTTAGAATCGGGAATCCCCTACCATAGCATCTGTTTTAAAGATGCGAGCGGTACTTCAAGCCCGCAAAAAGTGTACGAAACGATCAAAATGGCGCGCAAACTCGTTCCCGAGGGAATGCATTTAAGGCTTCATACCCACGAAACCGCAGGCGTAAGCGTTGCGTGTTATTTGGCCGCTTTGGAAGCGGGTGTCGACGGCATCGACCTTGCGGCATCTCCGGTGAGCGGCGGTACGAGCCAACCCGATATTTTAACGATGTTGCATGCCTTGAAAGGTAAAGAGTACGATCTTGGCGGCTTGGAACTCGAAAAAATCTTGAAATACGAAGAGGTCTTACAAGCATGTCTTAAAGACTATTTTATGCCTCCCGAAGCGACGCAAGTCTCTCCGCTGATTCCGTTTTCTCCGATGCCGGGCGGTGCTTTGACTGCAAATACGCAGATGCTCCGCGACAACAACATTCTCCATAAATTTCCCGAAGTGATTAAAGCGATGCGCGAAGTGGTTGAAAAAGGCGGTTACGGTACGAGTGTTACGCCGGTTTCCCAATTTTATTTTCAACAAGCTTTCAACAACGTGATGTTTGGACCGTGGAAAAAGATTGCCGACGGTTACGGCAAAATGGTTTTAGGTTACTTCGGAAAAACGCCTGCGACTCCCGATCAAGAAGTCGTTTCTTTGGCAAGCGAACAGCTCAAATTGCCTCCGACGACACGCAAAGCGTTGGAAATCGCTGATTGCGACGAGACGAAATCCTTAGCGCACGTTAGAGAAATATTGACGCAAGAAAAGCTTGAAATTACCGATGAAAACGTGTTAATCGCGGCGGCATGTAAAGAAAAAGGCATCGCGTATCTTAAAGGCGAAGCCAAAGTTAACGTCCGCAAAGTATCTCCGAAAAAAGAAGAGGTCGTTCCTGCGGCTACGAACGAATTTACCGTAACCGTCAACGGGCAAAAATACCAAGTCAAATCCGATCTTAGCAGCGGTACGCTTTTGGTAAACGGCGAAATCTACGATATCGACATTCAAGAAGGCAGTGAAGGTTCGGCAACATGTAACGATACCGGCGTAAACGGTGCTGCTATCAAAGCGGGACTGCCCGGTTCGATTTTTAAAGTGTTGGTTAAAGAGGGCGACACGGTTGTAAAAGGGCAAGCCGTTATTATCATCGAAGCGATGAAAATGGAAATTGAGGTTACATCGCCGCAAGAGGGCGTTGTCAGTGCGGTCAAGGTAAAACAAGGCGATACGGTGGTCAACGGTCAACTGCTGGTCGTACTTTAAAACGGTACGGTTCGAACGTATTCATTTAGTTTAATTCAATTGTTTGAGGATAAAGAGACGATGTCAAAGATTAACGAAGTTGAGAAGTTAGGGTTAAATAATATCGGTAAGATTTATTATAACCTCGGGTATGAAGAGCTCTTAGCGCATGAAAAGCGAAACCATGAAGGACGCTTAACATGTAACGGGACGTTTAGCGTCGATACGGGCATTTTTACGGGACGTAGCCCTAAAGATAAATACTTTGTCGACCAAGAGCCTTCCAACCGGTATATCTCTTGGGGCAAAATGAACCATAAAGTGAGCGAAGCGATTTTTAACGAACTCTTCGACAAAGTAAAACAACAACTTTCCGGTAAAGACATCTATATTCAAGACGCGTATTGCGGCGGTAGCTTGGCGAGTCGTAAAAGCATTCGCGTGGTCACCGAGATCGCATGGCAGGCACATTTTGTTAAAAATATGTTTATTCGCCCGAGCGAAGAAGAGCTCTCAACGTTCAAACCCGATTTTACGCTTTACAACGCATGCAAAGTCGTCAACGAAGATTATAAAAAACACGGGCTTCATTCGGACGTATTCGTTGTTTTCAACGTCGAAAAAAACATTGCGATTATCGGCGGAACGTGGTACGGCGGCGAGATTAAAAAAGGTATTTTTTCGATGATGAATTACTGGTTGCCGCTTGAAAAAAAACTCTCCATGCACTGCTCGGCAAACGTCGGCGAAAAAGGCGATACGGCACTTTTCTTCGGACTTTCAGGTACGGGTAAAACCACACTTTCGACCGATCCGAAACGCAAACTCATCGGTGACGACGAACACGGCTGGGACGATGAGGGCGTTTTCAATTTCGAAGGCGGATGCTATGCCAAATGCATCAATCTCGATCCGAACAGCGAGCCTGAAATCTACGGCGCGATCAAACAAGACGCTCTTTTGGAAAACGTGGTTATCAACGATGCGGGCGTCGTCGATTACGCCGATGCCTCCAAAACCGAAAATACGCGCGTTTCCTACCCTATCTATCATATTGAAAACCATGAAGCCTCTTTAAAAGCGGGTCATCCTAAAAAAATTATTTTCTTAAGTGCCGATGCCTTCGGCGTTTTACCTCCGGTATCAAAACTTACCAAAGAACAAGCGATGTACTATTTTCTGAGCGGATATACGGCAAAAGTCGCCGGAACCGAACGCGGTATTACCGAGCCGGTAGCAACGTTTAGCGCATGTTTCGGCGAGGCGTTTTTACCGCTACATCCGACGGTTTATGCGCAACTTTTAGGTGAAAAAATAGCAAAATACAACGTCGACGTTTACTTGGTCAATACCGGTTGGAGCGGCGGGAGCTACGGCGTAGGAAAGCGTATGAGCATCAAAGCGACGCGCGCATGCATCAACGCGATCTTAGACGGTAGCATCAACGAGTGCGAATTTGAAACGATTCCCGTCTTTAACGTTCAAGTGCCTAAAGTGCTTGAAGGTGTTCCTACCGAAGTTTTAAATCCTCGCAGTACGTGGGAAAATAAAAGCTTGTACGACGCTACGCGCGACGAATTGGCGCAAATGTTCATCGAAAATTTTAAAAAATATATTACCGCCGATTCCGATTTTTCAAGTGCGGGTCCAAAACTCTAACAGACCTTCGTCACATCGCATCACACAACTACATGTCAAGGAGCTTTCACAAGCTCCTTGCGTTTTTTTCAAGGAGACGTTTTTATGTCAAAACTCTGGTCGGGTAGATTTGCCCAAAGCGGTACGCAACTTTTAGATGAATTTAACGCTTCGTTACCGTTCGATAAAAAATTGTACGAAGAAGATATTCGAGGTTCGATCGCGCATGCGACGATGTTAGCGAAACAAGGCATTTTAAGCGGGGAAGAAGCCGATCAAATCGCAAAGGGTTTAATGCTCATTAAACAAGAAATCGACGAGGGTAAATTCGAATTTAACATCGCGCACGAAGACATTCACATGTCAGTCGAAACGCGCCTCATCGATCTGATCGGCGAAGCCGGAAAGCGGTTGCATACCGCACGTAGCCGAAACGACCAAGTGGCGGTCGATTTTCGTCAATACGTTCAAAAGCAAACACTGGTGATCGTTCATGTTCTAGAGAGCGTGATCGACGTGTTGATGCAAATCGCTAAAGAACATACCACGACGCTGCTTCCGGGCATGACGCACTTGCAACACGCACAGCCGATTAATCTCGCGTTTCATTTACTCGCTTATGTATCGATGTTTAAACGTGATATCGAACGTTTGGAAAGCTCGTATACGCGCAACAACGTCTTACCGCTCGGTTGTGCCGCACTTGCGGGAACGCCGCACCCCATCGATCGCGAATACGTCGCCAAACTTTTGGGTTTCGACAGCGTCAGCGTGAATTGCCTCGATACGGTCAGCGACCGCGATTTTGCGTTGGAAATTTTATTTAACGTCGCAACGCTGATGATGCACGTTTCGCGTTTTGCCGAAGAGCTCATTTTGTGGTCGAGTTACGAGTTTAAGTTTATTACGCTAAGCGATGCCTATTCTACGGGCAGTTCGATTATGCCGCAAAAGAAAAATCCCGACGTTCCGGAGCTGTTACGCGGTAAAACGGGTCGCGTCAACGGTAATTTGATGGCGCTTTTAACGGTACTTAAAGGTTTACCTTTAGCCTACAACAAAGACATGCAAGAGGACAAAGAAGGCGTTTTCGATAGCGTGGAGACGGCATTGATTTCGCTCAATATCTTAAGAGAAGCCCTACGTACGATGACGATTAATACGGATCGTATGCGAAAAGCGTGTGAGGTCGGGCATTTGAGCGCGACCGATTTGGCGGATTACTTGGTGCAAAAATGCAATATTCCGTTCCGCGAAGCGCATTTTATCACGGGACGCGCAGTGGCACATGCCGAGAGTTTGGGCAAAGACTTAAGCGTTTTGAGCGTACGCGAGCTTCAAAGCGTGGATGCACGCATCGGCGAGGACGTTTGTGCGTATCTTTCGCTCGAACATTCGATGAATGCGCGAACGTCTCAAGGTGGTACTTCCGTCGCGTCGACGCAACGCCAAATTGAAATTTTTGAAGCGTGGATCAATGCGCGCAAAGCTTAAAAGAGGAGGGTTTTCCCTCTTTTAAGCACGTATGGTTTGAAGGGTTTTTAAAGCGATTTGTGAGGTTCGCTATCGCTTAAGTGGTTCCACGGCAATTTTGCGCCGCCTAAAAGGTGGAAATGCAGATGAAAAATTTCCTGTCCTCCGTCTTGTCCGTTGTTGGTGATCAAACGGTATCCTCTTTCGTCTAGCCCTAAAAGTTTGGCGACGCTTTGAATAAATTTCGTCATTTCGCCCATGATTTCGGGGTCGACTTCTTGAAAACACGTATACTCTTTTTTCGGAATAATCAAAATATGAATCGGTGCCTTAGGATTGATGTCGTGAAACGCGAGGAAGTCGTTGTTTTCCAAGACTTTATTGCAAGGGATTTCTCCGCTAACGATTTTGCTGAAGATACTCATCGTGTTTGCTCCTTTTTTAGGGGATTTTAACCTTTTATAATTAAAGTTTCACTAAAATAAGCTTTCTTATAGACTTTGATGAAAGGTGTCCTTTGAAAGAGATGGAAAATGCGATTGATTCTTGTGGGTCGCTGAACGAACTGGAAAAAGTAAGAGTGTCGCTTTTTGGTAAAAAAGGGTATTTTGCCGCGCAATTTGAAGAGCTGAAAACACTTGAGGGCGATGCCAAAAAAGAGTTTGCCCAAACATTAAACCGTAATAAAGAGCATTTTTTGGAGTGTTTGAGCCGTAAAAAAACAGAGCTTGAAGCCTTGATGATCGAATCGGAAATGAAAAAAAGCAGCGTTGACGTAACGCTCTTCAATCAAGAGAGCCTTGCAGGTGCTTTGCATCCGGTAATGGATACGATGGATAAAATTATCGAATATTTTGTAAGTATGAACTTTTCCATTGAAGAAGGTCCGTTGGTCGAAGACGATTTTCACAATTTTGAAGCCCTTAATTTACCCAAATACCATCCCGCACGCGATATGCAAGACACGTTTTATTTTAAAGATTCCATGTTGCTTCGAACGCATACCTCGCCGGTTCAGATTCGTACGATGCTTTCTCAGCAACCGCCGATTCGCATGATTTGCCCGGGCGGTGTTTTTCGTAGGGATTTTGACATCACGCATACGCCGATGTTTCATCAAGTCGAAGGGCTCGTCGTCGATAAGGCGGGCAAAGTTTCGTTTGCCAATTTAAAATTCATTTTGGAAGACTTTTTAAAACATATGTTCGGCGACGTGAAAGTACGTTTCCGTCCGAGTTTCTTCCCGTTCACGGAACCCAGTGCCGAGGTCGACATTAGCTGTACGTTCTGTCACGGCAAAGGATGCCGTGTTTGTTCGCATACCGGTTGGCTTGAAGTTTTGGGATGCGGCGTTGTCGATTCGAACGTTTTTAAAGCCGTAGGATACAAAGACGTCAGCGGTTATGCTTTCGGGTTGGGCGTTGAACGTTTTGCGATGCTTTTACATGACATTCCCGATCTTCGGTCATTGTTTGAGGGCGATTTGAGATTATTGGAGCAATTTAAATGATAGTTACACGAGAAGGATTAAACGAGTGGATCGACCTACACAACGTCGATGCCGATAAAATTTCACTCGCTTTGAACGCCATCGGTTTGGAAGTCGAAGGAATTCATAAAATACGCATTCCGGAAAGAGTGGTCGTCGGAAAAGTTTTATCACGCGAAAAGCATCCCAACGCCGATAAGCTGAACGTTTGCCAAGTCGACGTCGGTGAGAGCGTCCAACAAATCGTTTGCGGCGCAAAAAACGTCGAAGCGGGACAGTTTGTTGCGGTATCGTTGATCGGTGCGGAGTTGCCAAACGGTATTAAAATCAAAAAAGCCAAACTCCGAGACGTCGAATCGTGCGGAATGATCTGTTCGTCTACGGAATTAGGACTTCCTAAAATCAACGACGGGATTATGGTACTTGATGCCAGTATCGGCGAGCTTCATCTCGGTAAAGAACTGCGCGAATATGCGTTGCTGAACGACGATATTATCGAAATCGGTCTGACGCCTAATCGCGGAGATTGCCAAAGCGTTTACGGCGTTGCGCGCGATTTAAGCGTCTATTTTGACCTTGAAGTGGCAAAAATGCCGCACAAAGAAGACGAAGAGAACCAACCGGGCGTCGGACGCGTTCTTCAAATCCACGCGACCGAAGCGTTAAACGGTTCTTACATGTACAAAGTGTTCGACAATCAAGAGATTCGCGTTCCGCTTCTGATCGAGCTTCGTTTGGGGTTTGCCCAAATTGAGGAGACCTGCTCTTTGATGAAATTTTTAGAGTACGCGACGTATGTTACGGGCGTACTTTTGAGAGCCTACAACCCTCAGTGTTTCGTGACCCACGAGAACAAAGCCAAGATCACGATCGCAAAAGACGAGAACGGCTTGGACGCGATTTTCGGAAACAATACCGAGCGTGTCGCCTTAACGGGCATTGCGCAAGCGGATAAGTGCAAAGCCAACGCCCTTGACGAGCGTATTATCGTTGAAGCCAATTACACGCATCCCGAAATTATCGCTTCGCTTAGTGCCAATAAAAAACTCGGTGCGGATAAACACCTCTACCGTTCTTCCAGAGGAAGCGAGCCGCAATTGCTGTTCGGTTTGGATTATTTTATGAAAATGATTTCCAAGCAGTCCAAAATTATGCCTTATGCGGATACGCAGCAGATCGTTCACGATTTTGAAGAGAAGATCATCAATATTAACCAAAACGATTTAACGTCGATGATCGGCGAAGAGATTGCCAAAAATATCGTTATCAAAATCCTCAAAAAATTGGGATTTGGAGTACATTTTGCGTTTGAGCAAGAGGTTATCAACGTTAAAGTTCCTCAATTTCGACCGGACGTTTTAAACGTGCAAGATATTTGCGAAGAGATCGTACGAATCGTGGGTATCGACAATATTACGGCGAAGCCGTACGTTACGGCGGAAAAATCGCGTATTAACCAGCCGTACCTTAATTTTAAAAAGCGTCAAGAAATTCGTTATCGCGCCGTAGCGGCGGGATTTTTCGAAACCTTGCATTTTGTCTTTGACGATAAAAGTAAACTTCAAAAATTAGGTTTACCGGTTGTAGAAGATGCCTTAGACGTCGCCAATCCGATTACCGGAGAATTAAATACCTTACGTTCGTCGCTTCTGGTGACGATGCTCGATGCTCTTTCCAACAACGTCAAAATCGGTAAAAAACGCGTTGCTCTTTTTGAAATCGGTAGCGTTTTCGATGCCAAGCGCAACGAGAGTAAAAAAATCGCATTCGTCTTCAGCGGAGAAAACGGGCTTCCCGATATTTCTAACCACGGAAAACCGAGCGAGATCGATTTTTTTGCGTTCGCCGCAAAAATACAGAACGTTTTAGGACATTTTAGCCTCTTACCGCTTCCGTTACCCAACGGTTTGTGCAGTCCGTACGAAGCCGCAAACGTTGTGATCGACGGAGTTGTCGTCGGTTATATGGCGCGTGCGAACGTTCAAGTGGAAAAAGAGCTTGACTTAGCACGTACGTACGTGTGCGAGCTTGATTTCTCGGCATTGCCGTATACGCGAAAATGTGCCAAA
>Ga0265295_1007170_pt1 | contig 13004 bp, 13 predicted proteins | sample Munlansysbiofilm_FD_192503 | JGI IMG/M metagenome (GOLD analysis project Ga0265295, IMG submission 192503) | Leachate microbial communities from a municipal landfill in Southern Ontario, Canada - Methane capture system biofilm | ecosystem: Engineered > Solid waste > Landfill > Unclassified ... | reverse complement strand
AGAAGCTATTAATAGCCAAATCCAACGGTTTGTTACATCTAACTCAGGAACTAGGGATGAAGACTTTTTCTACTTTAGAGTAGGATTGTATTTTGCCTAGCACATCAAAATAATATTCAGCCGAAAATTCACGAATTTTCTCTTGGGATGAAGTCAGGAGAAGAACGAGATTATATTAGTAGGAAGTCGAGAAAATTCAAGAATTTTCTCCTTGCTTAAGATGAGATTAGTTGAGAGGGGGTTGAGAAAATTCTTGAATTTTCTTTGCCCCTCGTTGTCACTCGTTTGCCCCTCGTTGTCTATCGCTTCTTTTGTTTTCCCCATTTTGCAGGGTTGTTAGCGATATAGGTTTTTATATATTGATACGATCTGGAGTCATGGATTATAGTGTCGTGGTAGTCTTTTTGCCAGTTTCGAGTGCCTGGGCTGTTGCGCAAGAGATTTATTTGTTTCGATGTTTGGTGCTTGAATTTGCCCAATATTTTTGAGATGAGCATCTTACGGCGCAGTTTCCGGTAGTGTTTTATTTCGTCAAGGCTTGGTTTATAATCGGAGATATGCCACCATTGCAGGCCGGTCGGTTGTGGTTGAGGTTCATCGCCGATTGACGAGATTCCGTTTTCAAAGTCAAAGTCGTTTAATGTTAGGATAAAATGGAGGTGGTCGGGCATCACAATCCACTCTTCCAAGCTTATGCGTTTGTGGTATTCAGGTATTTTTTTTATCTCGTCATCAACAATTTTGCCGTATTCTGATAAAATCATTTTGCGGTCAACTACCTGTCCCAGGATACATTTTCGGTCAGAAACATTGATGGTGATATAATAATGTCCTGGCGATGAGTAATTCCAATATCTTGATCTGTTTGACGGGATTCTATATTTTCCATTAAACTTTTCCATTAGGCTGTGTTTTTTGTTTTTAGTTGTGTAGTTACTCGGCATTCGGTATAGGACACGGTAAAGGACACGGTAAAGGACGCAGTATGGGACACGGTAAAGAAAAGAAAATTCATGAATTTTCTTTACACCTTCCTATACGACTTTACGTCTTCTATACGCTTTTACGCCTTACTTTAGTCCTTTACGCTTTCTATGCCCCTTCTTTACTGTTTTTTATAAGTTTCCTTTCCAAAACAGCGTTATTGACAAGCTAAAGTATATTTTTTTTTGCCTCTGCCGCTCAAAACCATAACTTTGCCGTTTAAACTAGATTGACTATGAAGCCTGTGAGAATTGCTATCAACGGATTTGGCCGCATCGGTCGTGTTACTTTACGAAGAATTTTGCTGCGGCCTGATATGGAGCTTGTTGCGATAAATGATTTGGCTGAATGCGCCAACCTTGCACACCTCCTAAAATATGATTCCGTGCATGGAAGTTTTGATGGCACTGTTAGCTGTAAGGATAATAAAATGATTGTCAACGGACAGGAAATCATCGTGTTAACTGAGCCTGATCCCGCTAAATTGCCTTGGAAACAATTGCAGATTGATGTAGTAATTGAATCAACGGGCGTATTTATTGAGCCAGAAATGGCGCTGTTGCATGTACATAAATCCGGTGCGCGAAAAGTTATCATTTCGGCCCCGGCCAAAGATGAGCAGGAGGGCGTTCCGTATATTGTTTTGGGCGTGAATGACCACCTGATCGACAGGAATGCCCTTGTTATTTCCAACGCTTCTTGCACTACTAATAATGTGGCACCGCTGATAAAGCTGCTTAACGATAATTGGGGTGTACAAAAAGGTTTTATCACGACGGTGCACTCCTATACTAAGGATCAAAACCTGGTGGATGGCCCGCACAAAGACTGGCGACGAGGCCGTGCAGCGGCTTATTCTATTGTGCCTACCACGACGGGAGCTGCCAAAGCTGCCACACGAATTTTTCCTCACCTGGTTGGGAATCTCGGTGGAGCCGGAATCCGTGTGCCAGTGCCTGATGGCTCACTCACTGATTTGACCTGTACGCTTGATAAATCGACCAGTGTGGAGGCAATCAATGCCGTTTTTAAGGCTGCCGCCGAAAACGAGATGAAAGGAATTTTGGAATATACCGAAGACCCTATCGTGTCAGCTGATATTATTGGAAACACACATTCGGCGATATTTGATGCCGGATTGACAGCGGTGTTGGGCGACAAAAATAAACTTGTAAAAGTGGTGGCCTGGTACGACAATGAGATGGGTTATGCCAGCCGTTTGGTTGAGCTTATCGCAAAATTCGCCTGATATTTTGAAACAGTTTGATCAACTTGTTGTTGGAGGCGGGCTGGCCGGAAGCCTGATGGCTTATCGTTTGTGGAAGGCTGGCCAAAAAGTTTGCTGGATAAAAATTTCTGCTTACGGAAGTTCTACTGATGTTGCCGCTGGATTAATCAACCCACTGGTGTTTAGGTATTTGACGCCGGTTTGGAAAGTGGAAACCTTATTGCCGCAAGCGGTCTCTTTTTACCGGCAACTCGAAGTGGAATGTGGCCGGCAATTCCTGCACGAAATTACCGTCGCCAAGCTTTTTGGTGATCAGGATCAGGTTTTGTGGCAACGAAAAATGAATCTTCCAAAAGTTTCGCGCTGGGTCGAAAGTGTTGGAGCTGTGGCTGATGATCCGCAATTGATACAGCCCTGGGGCGCGGGTTTTGTGAACGGCTATTGGTTGGATACTTCTGCGTTTTTAATGGCTGTTGAGCAATTATTGAGTCAACATTTGAATATAGTTGAAGGCTATTTTGATTCTTCTAAACTGGCGCAAACGGAAGAAGGAATAATGTATGAAAATTCCATTGCTGCCAAAAAGTTGATCTTCTGCGAAGGCTGGAATGCTGTGAATAATAGCTTTTTCAATTTCATTTCTTTCAGGCCGGTGAAAGGAGAGTTGCTTACTTTGAAAATCAAGGATTGGCAATCAGCCTATTTGTTGAATAAAGACGTGTTTTTGTTGCCGATTGGCGATAGTTTTTTTCGCTTAGGTGCTACTTACGACTGGGACGACTTATCGGATACGCCTACCGAAGCCGCAAAAACCGACTTGCTCGAAAAGCTTAAAGTTTTTCTGCCCCTGGAAGTTGAAGTGGTGGAGCATCGGGCTGGCGTGCGCCCCGCTGTAGCCGATCGCAGGCCTGTGGCGGGTTTGCATCCTGAGTTTCCAAACTTGGCTATCCTCAACGGACTTGGTGCACGTGGCTTGCTGATTGCGCCCTGGCTAAGTCAGCAGCTGCTGGAGTTGATCGTGAATGATAAAGAAATAGACGCTGAGGTTAATCCAATGCGTTTTTGGAAAAAATAATTTTTGAGGGTTAATTATTTTACTAAAAGTGTTTCAATTCCAGCTTATTACCATCAAAAACTGCATACGAAAAGTTGGTAACCCAATCACCCAGAATAATTAGTCGCGCCTTCTCGTTCAGCGGAAAGTCCAACGGAATATGGCGGTGGCCAAAAATAAAGAAGTCATAACTGCTGTCATTGGCCAAGATCGACTGGCAGTAATGATACAGCATTTCTTTTTCAGGGATTATTTTGAAATCGTTTTTCTGCTCCCGGGCCACATTGGCAATCCTGCTTTTGTGCGAAAAATAAAGACCCAAACGTGTGCCAATATCGGGATGCAGCCATTTGAAAAGCCATTGGTTGAAACGGTTTTCAAACACTTTTTTAAGCATTTTATAGCCTGTATCGCCGGGCCCCAGGCCATCGCCATGAGCCAGGTAAAACTTTTTACCGTTGAAAGTTCTGGTAACGGGTTTGCGATACAGCTGCACGCCGACTTCCTTTTCCAGGTAATCAAAAGCCCAGATGTCGTGGTTTCCCTTGAAAACATGCACAGGGATTCCGTTATCGCAAATCTCGGCCAACTTACCCAGCAGCCGCACAAATCCTTTAGGCACAACGGTTTTGTACTCAAACCAAAAGTCGAACACATCTCCCATCAGGAAAATTTCAGCGGCCTGATGTTTTATGCTATCTAACCAATGCACCAGTTTAAGCTCGCGCATCAAACTGCTTTTATGATCGGGAACGCCGAGGTGAAAATCAGACAGGAAATAGATGTGTTTACCGCTTTGGGTCATAGTTTGCTGTACGTTGGATAAATCTTATTGGAGAATATCTTCAGCAAGCAAGGCTTTGATAATCTTGGTCATACGTGGTTGTGCTGTAGCGGCGGCGTCAACAACTTCTTGGTGCGAGATTTCCTGAATTTTACCTTTCACACCCAGATCGGAGATTACGGAAACAGCAAAAACCGGCAGTTTCATGTGGCGGGCAACAATCACCTCGGGCACGGTTGACATGCCAACAGCATCAGCACCAATAACATGTATATAATGGTATTCTGCAGGTGTTTCAAAAGTAGGGCCGGTCACTGCTGCATAAACGCCCTGATGAACCTTGATATCAAGTTTTTTGGCCACTTCTACTGCTTTTTGCAAGATTTTTTTGTCGTAAGCCTCACTCATATCAGGGAAGCGAGTTCCCAAACGCTCGTCATTTTTGCCAATCAAAGGGTTGGGCATCAGGTTGATGTGGTCGTTTATAAGCATCAGATCACCTATGGCAAAATTGACATTGAGGCCGCCGCTGGCATTGGAAACCACAAGTAGTTTTACACCAAGTAGTTTCATTATGCGTACTGGAAAGGTAACTTCTTCTGAGGAATAGCCTTCATAATAATGAAAGCGACCTTGCATCGCAACAAGTTTTCGGCCACTTAATTCACCAAAGATCAATCGACCCTGATGGCCCTGAACGGTAGAAACCGGGAAGTTAGGGATTTCTGCGTAAGGAATTGCCGCAGTAATTTTCATTTCATCAACCAATCCACCCAGACCGGTACCGAGTATTATACCAATTTCTGGTTCGAAATTCGCTACCGTCTTGATGTAGCTAACTGTTTTTTCTAATTTTTCTAACATAGTCTAAAACCTGTTTGTCATAGTTAAGTTCTGCTGTTTCATGAAATTTAATTTCGATAGGCACATAAAACAGTGGGATATTTTTGAACAGGCGAAAGTACGGAGAATCAACCAAACGCATGGCATCTTTTTCTGTTGTGACAATAATCTTATTTCTACCCAAAATATTTTCGTATTCATTTACAACACCTTGCATGTCTTTTTTAGTAAAAACATGGTGATCCGGAAAGTCAACAGTAATAAGGTCAGTACAGCGGCTTTTCAAAAAATCCTGCAAAGGATAAGGATTTGCTATACCGCAAAAAAGAAGGATATTACTTACTTTACGTGGTATCGGGATGGAGCTTTGTTCGCCCAGAGGAGTTAGATTACCGTAGCTTATATAGGAATAATAGAGGCTTTGATACGGTCTAGGTTTAATAATTTCCTCAATGCGACGGCGGGTAAAAGGAGTTAAAACCAGCGGTGTTTTCGTTACAATAATTATATCGGCTCGTTTGGCTGCTGAAACGGTATCGCGCAAATGGCCAACCGGAAATAGATAGTCGTTAGGATACATATTATGGAAATCCGTAAGCAACACATTTAAGCCCGCCTTTAAATGACGGTGTTGAAAAGCATCGTCTAATAAAATCAAATCCGGTGGGTTTTGTGAGGCTTTAAGTTTTTGAATTCCGTGAACCCTTTTCTCGTCAACAGCTACCGTTATATTCGTGAACTTAGAGAGATATTGCATAGGCTCGTCGCCGACTTCACGGTAAGTCATGCCTCTTTCGGCTAATAAAAAACCCTTTGACGAGCGCCCGTAGCCCCGGCTCAAAACGGCCGTTTTAAATTCTTTTGAAAGTAAACGTATCAGATATTCTATATGAGGTGTTTTTCCTGTGCCGCCAAACGATAAATTGCCCATACAAATAACAGGTGTGGCAAAGGCAGTAGATTTTATTATTCCCTTGTCAAAAAGAAAATGCCGGAACAGTAAAATTAATTGATAAATCCAGGCAAGTGGGAGTAATAATATTCTCATACGTCTTGGTTGGTTGAATCTTTTGTGAGTAATACTGAATAAAAAAACGTTCTAATAATATCAGAAAAAAGAAAAATACTTGAATTTTCCAGCCCCATAAACAGTTGACCAAAATTACATAATTTTACCGAATTAACAAAATATTGCATTATTGCTCGAAAAATTTTAAGATTCAACTGATTATTGGTTGAGTTTTGTGAGCTTGATATTCAGGATTTGAATAGTTTTTGAGAGCATAAATTAAACAATTGAAGCTATGAGGATTAGAGAAATTCTAAAGTTAATAACAGACGAAGCCGCCTTATCGTTGCAAGAATCTTATGACAATTCGGGATTACTGATCGGTGATGAAATGGTAGAAGTGGAGCGTGTTTTGTTAGCAATTGACGTAACGGAGGAAGTTGTAGCAGAAGCAGTTGCTAAAAAGTGTGGCTTAATTATCGCGCATCACCCACTGATATTTAAGGGTTTGAAAACAATCAATCCGAAAAATCCGGTGGAGCGCATCGCCATCAAAGCCATTCAACATAATATTGCCATCGCAGCCATGCATACCAACCTGGATAACTATCAGTTTGGTGTAAATTCCAAGTTGGCCGCGGTGCTTGGTCTAAAAAACCTGAAAATATTAAGCCCGGTAAAATCAGGCTTGCGAAAACTCGTTGTTTTTGTTCCGCTGGCCCATGCCGAAACGCTGCGAAAAGCGCTGTTTGATGCTGGAGCAGGAGCTATCGGTGCTTATGATAGTTGTAGTTTCAATACAGCGGGAACGGGCACTTTCAGGGCAGGCGAACACACAAATCCTTTTGTTGGCGAGCAGGGAAAATTACACGAAGAAGCTGAAGTGAAAGTTGAAACTGTGGTGCCGGCGTACAAATTGCCGCAAGTGATAAGTGCGATGATTGCGGCACATCCTTATGAGGAAGTCGCCTACGATATTTTTCCGTTGGAGAACAGTAATTCAACTGCCGGTGCCGGTATGATTGGTGAGCTTGAGCAAGCTATGGATGAGCAAGCATTTTTAAGCATGATTTCTGAAAAATTAGGAACACCGACTTTGCGCCACACAGCTTTCACGCAGAAGAAAATACATAAAGTAGCGCTCTGTGGTGGTTCCGGGTTGTTTTTGCTGCCAAATGCTAAAGCAGCTGCTGCTCAGGCTTTTGTGACTGGCGATATTAAATATCATGATTTTTTTGAAGCCGATAGCCAGCTGCTTATGGTGGATGCAGGACATTATGAAACAGAACAATTTACTAAAGAATTGATGGCTGATATCATTCAGAAAAAAATTCCTAAATTTGCAGCGCTGATTTCGGAGGTAAATACCAATGCAGTCAGCTATTTCCAAAATAAATAAATACCACTAAATATGGCAGTTGAAAAGCAAAAAGCCGCAAAACAGCAGCAAGACGAAGAATTGAGTGAGGTAAGTGTTGAGCAAAAACTGGTCGCACTTTATACCTTGCAACAAATTGATTCACAGGTTGACCGTATCAGAATAATCAGAGGTGAACTGCCTTTGGAGGTTCAAGACCTTGAAGATGAAATTGTTGGCCTCGAAACGCGTGTGGACAACCTGGATAAAGAAGGTAAAGAACTTAATGATGCCATTGCTGAGAAAAAACAAGCCATTAAAGATAGTGAAGGGCTTATAAAGCGCTACGAAGAGCAACAGCAAAACGTACGTAACAACAGGGAGTACGACTCATTATCCAAAGAAATTGAATTTCAAACACTCGAAATCCAGTTGTCTGAAAAACGTATCAGAGAGTTTACCGAGAGCCTTGAAGAGCTTGGTGGACAAATTAAAATAGCTAAAGAACGCCTGAAAGAACGCAGCGCTGACTTGGATATTAAAAAGTCTGAATTACAGTCTATTATTGACGAAACCGAAAAGGATGAAGTAAATTTGACCGAAAAATCAAAAACCAACGAAAAACTGATCGAAGACAGGCTTTTGGTGGCTTACAAACGCATCCGTACAAACGCACGTAATGGCCTGGCCGTTGTGCAGATTGAGCGCGACGCATGCGGAGGGTGCTTCAACAAAATCCCGCCACAACATCAGCTCGATATCCGTATGCACAAAAAAATCATCGTGTGCGAATATTGTGGACGTATATTGGTTGACCACGAAATTGCTGAGGAATATTCGGCTTAAATTTCTTTGATGGAATCTAAAAAAAAGGGAACGGCTGCAAGCTTGTTCCCTTTTTCTGTATTTTTACGTTTGTAAATAAGTTATGCCAAAACTCGGAAGCCGATTTGGGAAAAGAAAGTGATCATTCTCATTAAATATGCAGTGATTAATGCTTAAAAAGCTTTTTGTAATAAGCGATGACGTGATGAAAGCAGAAGAACTTTTTTTGATTTTATCTCAACGAAAAAATTCAAGAGCATGAAAAAACTGTTTTTCATTGTCCTTTTTAGTCTTTTTTTTGGAAGTGCTTTTGCCACAGAATGGGATTTTAATAAGAACTGTCAGCAAGCATACACCGCCACTTTATCACTGAAATTTGATACCGCTGATTCATTGTTATTCCTTGAGAAAACCAATAATCCGACGAATGTGTGCATTGATTTTGTTGAAAACTACCGCGATTTTCTGGAAATTTTTATCAGTGAAGATAAGCAGTTGTTTACACAAAGACAATCGATGCAAAAGCAACGGCTGGAACGTTTTGAAAAATTGGGGGCTGACGAACCGTTTAAAAACTTTGGTCTTGCAGCCATCAACTTACAATGGGCTTTTAGCCGTTTAAAGTTTGGTGAGTACTTCAAAGCGGCATTTGAAATTCGGCGTGCTTACCTTTTGCTGGAAGAAAATCGACAGCTTTTTCCTGGCTTTGCACCTGATTTATTGGGCAGTGGTGTGCTAAATGCCTTGATTGGTGCAGTGCCTCCCAAGTACAACTGGATTTTGCAACTGGCTTCTTTGCAGGGTTCTGTAGAAAAAGGCAGAGAGCAGCTTTATGAATTATTACACGCAAGCCAAAGCAATCCCAAGCTAAAAATCTGGCAAGAAGAAACCCTGTTTTATCTCAGTTTTATTGAGTTAAACCTGGCCGCCTCGCCTGAATCAGCTGTTAAATTACTCAAAAAGTTTGACGAAATCGACTCCAAAAGTAACCTGATGGTTTATGCACGGGTCAATATTTTAATGAAAAATGGGAGCAATGATCAGGCAGCAAAGCTATTGGCCAGCCGAAGTCAAGATCGCAGCGTTTACGAGTTTCATTATCTCGACTATTTGCAAGCCGAAACATTTCTCAGAAAGTTATCGCCAGAGGCAAAATCCTTTTATCAACGGTATTTGAATGACTTTAGAGGAAAAAATTACCGCGCTGATGCCATTCGAAAAATCGCTTGGATATCACTTATCAACGGTGATTCAACGGCTTATAAAGCACAAATAAAACAAGTTTTTAAAGAAACGCCGGGTGATGTAGGCGCTGATAAGGATGCCTTGCGCGAGGCAGAAAGTGGCCTGGTGTATCATCCCGTACTGTTGAAAGCACGCCTGCTTTTTGATGGTGGATATTATGATACGGCGAATAAATTATTGCGCCAAGTGAATCCTGAACACTTGAATTCTCACGATAGGCTGGAGTATTATTACCGCCTTGGGCGTATTATGGATGAAAACGGAGATACCAAAACAGCTTTGGATTATTATGCGCAAACGCTGGATTTGGGAGCTGAAAGCAAGTATTATTACGCTGCCAATGCGGCTTTAAAAAGCGGTGAACTCTACGAACGGCAAGGTAATTTTAAGCAGGCAAAATATTTTTACAACTGTTGCTTAAAGCTTGATCCTGAAAGCTATGGCAATAGCATCCATCAAAAAGCCCGGACGGGTTTGTTGCGCTTACCCTAACAAAAAAAGAGACAATATTTGCATATTGTCCCTTCAAAAAAATGTTTAATAAGTCAGTTTTTAAAACCTAAACCGGGCAGTAAGTGCAAACTGATTATTAGTAAAAGTCTGACTGATAGGGGTTGTGGAAAAGTTTGCTGTACTGTACAAGTAATAATTTCGGCTACGTTCGCCATGTACGTAAGCGAAATCCAGGCTAAAATCACGTTCGCTATAGCCTACGCCAAGTGAGTAGGATTTGTACTCGTCATCGTCTTTTTGTGCATAGGGGCTGCCATAAATGGAATAGCCACCTCTGAAATTGAAATTATTATAGCGCCATTCTGTTCCCAGCCTTAGATTTGCTGTTGAGCCATAAAGACCCTTGATAGCACCGTTTGCGTCATCAAAACTATTACGGTCTCCCCGCAACTTCATATTGCTGTAGTCAACAATTTCATAATCGGCACTAACAGATCCGTGTTTACCAATGATAAAAGCGATGCTCCCGATGGCTTTCAATGGCGTTGAGAGTTCGTATTCGTATTCTCCTGTTGGCGAGTCTTTTCGGTTATAATCAGGTCCCAGCTGTGCATCGGTGCTGGTGTACCAAACGTCTTTCAGGCCATAAAAATAGGTCGGTGTGTGAAAGGCAGCGCCTACTCTTAACCAGTCGATTGGCCAAGCTATTACGCCCAGTTTCAGGTTAATTCCCCAGCCGCGTGTTTCGCGTGTTTCGTTGTAATTCCAATTGTCGAAATACGGAATGGTATCGGCTACATCAAACTCGGTATAACGGGTTTCTTCAAAATAGCGCACATAAGGCAGGCCGACGGTAGCACCGAAAAATACGCGGTCATTCAGGTTGGCAGCACCCGAAAACAGCCATTCGCTGTTCGAGCCCCAGCTTTTTTGCAATTGTTGCTGGCGAATGCCCCCCTGAGGAACGGGACTGGTATAATCCCATAAGCCTCCAACGCTGAAAGTGTCAATCACATAGACATACCATGCCGGATAGATATCGAAGGGGAAAGTGCTTTCAATTTGATCTGGATAATAGTCCCAGACATTGTCCAGATAAACATCCACGAGCGAGTTGTCGGGATTATCACCTCTTATATACGAGCGATTATTGAATGTGTTGCTTCGGTTCATCCCAAAAGCAAACTGGTAATATTTCCAGGGTGTGCTGGTGCTTCCTGGTGTTACGGGATTGGTAAGAACAAACCCCAGGTTGCTGATGCCTAGATTGGTACGTGAGTCTTCGCCAAACATACCGTTGTATGTAGAGCCGGTTTTACCAGTCGAAATTTCAGGAGTAAATGTAAACTCTGAACTTCTGTACAAACCCAGTCCGGCAGGGTTAGTGCTCAGCACAGAAAAATCTGCACCTAAAGCGCCAAAAGCACCACCCATGGCCATGCTTCGGGCTGTTCCCTGATAGTAGCTTTGCGAAAACCTTAGGGCATCCACTTCATTCTGTGCTTTTGCTAACACGCTGCCTGCCAACAGTATTCCTAATATCATTATCTTTTTCATAACTATCTCCTTTGAATGAAAAACCCACATAGCCTGAAGCTTTTTAATGATGTGGGTTTTTCCGAGTTAAAAATAATTTCGTCTTTTCGTTTATCTTCTACCTCCGCGTGAGCCACCTGACGAAGAGCTGCTTCCTCTACTTCCTGAACTGCTGCCTGAGCTACTTCCAGAGCTGCTTCCACTACTGCTTGAGCGGCTTGGGCTGCTGACACTTGAGCCTGAAGAGGAGCTTCTGCTTGGCGTGCTGTAGCTGCCTGACGAAGAGCTTCTGCTGGGATTGGTGTTAGCCGGTGTTGAGCGTGTGCTCGAAGGCCTTGATTGATAGTTTGACCTGGTTGAATTTGCCGGACTTGATGTTCTGCCGGTTTCGCCCTGTGGTCTCACGTATTCGTTGCTCGAGCGTGGCTGACGATTGCTGGGCGTGCTGTAGGTCTTAGGGCTGCTTGTGCTGCGTTCTCTTGCAGTTGCGGTGCCGCTTTCGGGCCTGTCATAACGCTGGCGGTATTCATTTATTTTCTTGTCGGCATCAGGTCTGCTTTGGCGTGCAGAGCTCGATGTAGTTGTGCCACGTTCGCGCGATTCAGGCCTTTCGATGCGTGTGCTGTTGTCTCGTGTTGGTCTGGTCGTGCGTTCTGAAGCCTGCGATTTCTGCGAATCAACTCTGCTGTTTACATTGCTGCCTCTGGCAGAAGTTGCTCTTTCAGTTGTAGCGCTACCACCCGAAGTACTACCCGGACGCGTGCCTCTGCCGCTAACATAAGTATCCTGTTTTTGGTTATTTTCGTTGCGGACACCTCTGTCGCTGCCGTTTCTGTTCGGTGTTCCACCGGCTAAGCTGCTTCTTTGGCCATAATAGCGTTGTGATCTTCCGTCACTTGAGCCCCAACCGCCATTATAGTAGCCGTCATTGTAGCCATTGTAGTAGCCGTGGTTGTAGCCGCTATAGTAGGAGCCTCCCCAATAGGAACCGCCGTAGCCCCAACCCCAGCTTGGACCCCAGGCGTACCAAGGATCATAGAAGAATGGGTCGTAATAACGGCGGCCATAAGGATAGTAACTGCCGTAATAGGGCCAGCCGTAGCTGAAACCGGCAGACCAACCGTAAGGATAGCCTACGCCAACATAAATATTGGAGCCACCATAATTATTATAGCCCGAGTTGTATTCGTCGTAATAACCGAAGTTGGACGACGAACCCGAACCAAAACGCTTTACACGACTTGCGTAATCACTGTCGTAATAGGTTTCGGTGGTGGTATAAGTTGTGCCGTCTGTTTCTGTAACCGTTTCGGATGTTTCGTAAACGGGATCAACCTTGTTGTCGGCAACTGCTTGTGCTGCATCTTCCTCGTAATAAGTCTCGTAATCGTAGTTGTTACTGCTTTTTACGGTTGCAGCTGTATAGTTTTTTTCAGGAGCTGCAGTAGCCAAATTGCTGTTAGAAGATGACGCCGGCTCGTTTTTGCCGCTGCGTGAGTAGTAAACATCATCATGCACCGGACCGCTTGTTGAACAAGCTGCAAGGCTTAGCGTGATGGAGATTAGCAATAGATTTAATTTTTTCATTTTTAGGTCCTCCTGACTTTTATATTCAATCCACTAAAGGATTTTACTAATTTTGCATTTTCACTGAAGAAAAATACAAATACTATACCAAAGATTCAT
>Ga0265295_1007169_pt1 | contig 13004 bp, 11 predicted proteins | sample Munlansysbiofilm_FD_192503 | JGI IMG/M metagenome (GOLD analysis project Ga0265295, IMG submission 192503) | Leachate microbial communities from a municipal landfill in Southern Ontario, Canada - Methane capture system biofilm | ecosystem: Engineered > Solid waste > Landfill > Unclassified ... | reverse complement strand
GTGAATTAAAGTATTCATAGTGACCTCCATTTGCATGCGGTAGCCGCATACAGGTAATTTATTTTTTCCCAGTATGCATGGTGAATCCACGATTTGCAAACTGGGAGGTCACTTCATATTGTCTATTGATACAAAATTCGGTGGTTTAGATATTCTATACAACAACGCCTCAGTGTTTTGGGGTAAAAAGGACGCTCCTTTGGATTTGTTAGATATGCAGATATTCGAAAGGATTGTAAAAATAAATCTTTTTGGATTGGCTTATTGTTCAAAGTATGCAATTCCTCTACTGAAAAAACGTCACGGTGGGTCAATCATTAATACTTCCTCAAGTGCAGGGATAATTGGTATCCCAAAATGCGATGCCTATACAGCAGCAAAAGGGGGAACAATAGCGCTTACCCGATCAATGGCAGTTGAATATGGTCCGTATAATATCAGGGTCAATTGTATTGCTCCCGCTGCCATCAGAACCCCCATGGTGGCTGAGAGCAATCTCAATGACCCAGAATTTGATGAACAAGCGTTCCTCAATAAAGGTACGCCCCTTAGGCGTTGGGGATTACCGGAAGAGATAGCCAATATTGCACTCTTTTTAGCCAGCGATGAAGGTTCGTATTTAAATGGATCCATTATTGTAGCAGATGGAGGTATTACGATTACTTAGTAACGTTGATCATATTTTCCTCACCCTAAAACCAACTTTTGACGGGTAATTATTCTCAGGTTTTTTTGGCTGGAAATCCTCAGTTTCCTCGCGCATAAGGAGCGAGGCGACCTCGAAGGCATCCTGCGAAACCTCCTTCATCTGCTCGATGATCGATTCAAGCTCAATGCGATTTGCGATCCATTGTTGCACAATTTGTGCATCGGGTCCAGTGAGGCTAGAAAGTGTTACCCTACAGGGATTCAGATCCGTAGGAGTTTTTAAGATGGTACCTTAACGCCTTTTTTAGGTAAAGGAAGCCATCAGCGCAAATCCGAAGTAAAGTGAATTTAATCAAATACATCTTTACAAGGAGGCTGCCGATGGCTGTCAGCAAAAGAATCATCATGAAACAGAATATCCAAGAGCTGAAGGAAATAGGTTTAACAAAGATCCAAATCATCCATCAATTTTCAGAAGACAAAGAACCCCCTCCGTCTAGGTCTTCTGTGGCCAAATATTACAACATGGATGAAAGTGAGCCCAGTGGCGACTCCCCATTCGAAAAAGAGCGTCATTCTACACAGAACCGCATCGGACAGTAATTCTAGAGATCCTACATAGAAACAACCGTAAGTTGAGAATCAGTAACATCTACGATGTCCTGCAAGAGAAATTTTCGATATGAGTGTTCACCGACCTCTAGGAAAGAACAGACATTGCGCAACTTGATGTCCGTTGGCTACAGGATACCGGCCAAGCCCCAGCTCTTGAGAGCAACAATTGCGTGTATTACTTCACTGTATGATAACTGAGATACATTTATAGAGGTAAGCGGACACAATGTTTTGGCTTATATCAATCAAAGCTCTTGCTTACTTTCAAAATAATCATAGGTAGGAACTGGGTTATTTAGCCATCTTTTCTTCAATTCTCTTGTGTTGGGTCTTTTCTATTGCGTTTATAATCTTGTCATATCCCGTGCATCTGCAGAGGTTGCCTGCTACCTGTTTCCGGATTTCGTCTCTACTGGCAGGCTCCTCTTTGGTGATGATGGGAATTGAGGCCATAATAAAGCCAGGAGTACAGAATCCACATTGTACGGCCCCTTCATCGATGAAGGCCTGTTGGATGTCAGAGATAGTTCCCTTTTTGTCAGAGAGCCCCTCCAGGGTCAAGATGGTTTTTCCCTCAGCCCAAACTGCAAGATAAATACAGGAGTTGAAGGGCTGGCCATCGATGAGGACAGTGCATGCTCCGCATTCACCCACATCACAGCCGTGTTTAACACTATCTAATCCTCCCTTTCCTCGAAGCATGTCCGAAAGAGAAGAACGTACGTCAATTACATATTCTTTTTTACTACCATTGATTGTACATGTTACTGTTCTACTAGCCATTGATCTTTCCTCCTGCTCTTTCGATCGCTTTGCGAGTGGCACGTCTTGAAAGTTCTTCAACTAAGTGAAGTCTAAACTCTTTTGAAGCTCGCCAGCTGGTTCTAGGCATAACGTCTGCGAGGGCTCCTTCGGCCACCTTATTAAGGAGTTCTTCATTAATTACATGATCGTTAGCACTCTTTTCTGCTGTGTGTGAACGGATGGGAGTAGGGGCGGCAACACTGTAGGCGATACGTAATCGCTCAATTTTTTTCTTGTCTTTGGTAAGTCTAACGTTGGCCGAACAACTCAAAGTTGCTATATCCATGGCACGGCGCATAGCATACTTGATGAAACATCCGTAGGTGTTCTCCCAACTAGTTTGTGGTATGCGAATTCCTGTGAGAATTTCACCCGGCTGTAAATCAACAAGGCCTGGCTTAATATTAAATTCTGCATAAGGGAGAATACGTGTCCCATCGAGACTAGCAATCTCGAGTACGGCATCATAGGCCTTAAAAGTAGCTGCAGAGTCGGCACTGGTCACTCCATTGCAAATATTGCCTCCAATAGTACCAATATTGCGAATCTGGGGGCCTCCAATCTGTTCTACAGCCTCACCAAGTACCGGTATATATTTTTTTATGAGGGGATGCATCGTGACGTCGGTAAAGCTGGCCAAGGGCCTGATCAAAAGGGAGCCATCATCTTCTAGACAGATACCACGCAGTTCATCTAGAGCATAGATGCTAATAAGGTCACAGCCTGCCAATTTCCCTTCCCGAATCTTTATGAGGATGTCGCTTCCTCCAGCGAGGACTAATGCTTCTGGGTGCTCTTTTCTCAGTTTCAGTGCTTCAAGGACTGAAGTTGGTTCATATAGGTTTTTAAAATTGTACATACTGGCTTTCCTTTATTTGAAGAGTCCCGCGTCTCGTATTGCGTAAAACAGTTTTTCAGGGTTGAGAGGGATAGAGTTTACTGCGATTCCAGTTGCATTGAGCATCGCATTCCTAATTGCTGGTGCTACCGGAATTGTAGGCGGTTCTCCCAGTGATTTGTTACCATAGGGCCCGGTTGGATCATCAGTTTCCACAAATGCAACATGCAGATCTGGAGTATCCATCGGTGTCATCAGTTTATAATCAAGTAAATTATCATTGAGCATCCGGCCTGTTTTTTGATCAAAATCGAGATGTTCGTAGAGTCCGTAACCAAGTCCCATGCTCATACCACCTTGGACCTGTCCTTCGGCAGTCTGATGGTTGATGATCCTTCCTGAGTCATGGACGTTAATAATATCTAGCACTTTTATTTGACACATGGGGATGTCGATTTCAATCTCAGCAAAACAGACTCCAAAGGAATAGGTGTTATCTGAACAGTGGTGGGATTCCTCAGCCGAAATATGCCTTGAGTTCGTCAGGCTGTAGCACGACTCTTCAGCTACTGTAGCAACAGAAAGAAGATGTTTGTCTTTGTTCGTGTGGACAATATAATTGTCTTTGATATCTAAGTCCCAAGGATCTTTGTTTAACATGAAGCCAGCATAGTCTAGCAATTTCTTTCGAAATACTTGAGCTGTCTTTTTAACTGCCATACCCGATACATAGGTTTGTCTAGAAGCATAGGCACCCGTGTCGTAGGGGGTAACGTCAGTGTCTTGTTTACTAATCACATGGATCTTATCCATAGAGAGCCCGATAGTCTCAGCTGCCATCATGGCAAAGACGGTGTCGGCTCCTTGGCCGATCTCGGTGGCTCCCATTTGTAGTTGTAAAGACCCGTCCTGATTGAGAATCATGCGGCAGGCTGAGGTCTCTAAGCTAATCGGGTAGACTCCCGTTTTGTAACAAAAGATTGCCATCCCGACACCCTTACGAATAGGACCGGTCTGGTTGGCATATTGGGCCCGTTTCTCTCTATAGTTGAGGTATTTCTCCCCTACATCGATACACTCTGAAAGGCCAGTTGAGTGGCACTCGATCGTAGTTATAGGGTCAACAAAGCCGAGCTTCATCATGTTCTTTTTTCTAAACACGATAGGGTCGAATCCAGTCTCTCTGACAATATCATCGATGTGGGCCTCTAGGGCAAATCCTATTTGTGGGATTCCGTAGGCACGCATGGCGCCCGCTGTTGGTAAGTTAGTATAGACTGTATAAGCTTCACCCTTAATGGCCCCTACGGGGTACATCATGCGAAAGCCATTGACTGCATTAGCAACTAAAGCGTGGGCGTGCGAAGCATAAGCTCCCTGATTGGAATAGGCCAAAATGGACCGAGCAGCAAAGGTGCCGTCTTTACGGACATACGAGACAATATGGAATTTCATAGCATGGCGTACTCGTGTGCAAGCAAAGGTCTCTTCCCTCGTATATTCTAAACGGACCTGACGTCCTCCAACGCGCAAAGTGAGGTACGCATTCAGTGGTTCAGTTAAAGCATCTTGTCTATTACCGAAACCCCCACCAATATAGGGCTTTATGATGCGGATATCTCCATAGCTGACTCCGAGGGCCTGGGCACAGACCCGCCGCACGATGTGAGGGATCTGGGTCGCTGAGACTACTACTATTTTACCTTCTTCCATATAGGCAAAGGAGGTGGCCTTTTCTAAATGGCAGTGTTGGACAATTGGAGTCTCGTAGTGGCCTTCAATTTTGATGAGTCCCTTTTCCTGACGTGCCTCCTCAAAAGAACCAACTTCGTAGGAGGATTGTACAACGATGTTATCTGGTTTTTCTTCGTGGATAGTACTAGCTGTAGGGGCTAGGGCTGCCTCAACAGAGAGGATAGGTTCATACTCTTCATAAGTAACTTTGATCTTGCTAACTGCTTCATGAGCAGTGATCTCATCTTCTGCAATTACTGCAGCAATATCATCGCCGTAAAAGCGAACTCTCGTATTAAGGAGTTTTCTATCAGCGATATCCTGATGTTTTTTTTCAGTGGACCAGGGATGCCCGGCTGTTGGGTATTGAATATCGGGGACATCAAAACAAGTGACAATATCGATGACACCGGGTACCTTCCAAGCTTCCTCCAAATCAAAAGATTTTACTAAGCCATTTGCAATAGTACTGTGCATAACTTTTGCAAAGAGAGCGTGAGGACTGACCAGATCTCCTGTATATTTTGCTTTACCCGTGACTTTTTCTTTGGCGTCGACTCTGTTCAAGGGTTTTCCGATTATTTTCATTGCTTTCCTCCCGCTTCAGAGAAGTCATATATATTAGACAGCTATCATAAACGTTTTAGGTATTCCTTGACTAGGTATGGGGCCAAGGGTAGTAAACTTAACGTCCATTCCATCTGTTATGATACAACAGATTGCAACATTTTCAAGAAAAAATGTATTGATTTCACAATTATTCTCTTGTCCTATCCCATTATCTAAGATTTTAGAAGGAAGCTAGTGTATCGTGGTGAAAACAAACAACTTTTTATGGTATTAAGTTTCAGTAGATAGCTTAGGGGGTACTGTTTTCCCTGAACAATAACAAGAGGAGGCTACCTACTTGGCAAAGTATGAATAATATCCTATTATAGTTAAGTTGTGATGAATAATAGCCGAGGTAAGGAGAATCACTTTGAGCATACCGATAGATGTACTTATCGATAAAGAAAACAATGTATATGAGATGACGTGTGTTGCCATCAGCTTATCTCATATCGTAGCCGCGAATGAGGATCAAGAGATTGAAAATAACAACGAGAAGGTAGTATCTGTGGTACTTGAGAGAGTATTGACGGAGGATGTTGAATATACCGTTATCGACAAGGAGTAATCGGCTGATTTTTTTGTTCGGTCCTACGGGAGTGGGTAAAACAGCACTCCTCACCCAGTTGTTCACCAAAAACTTTGCAGTTGTTAATGCCGATTCTAAGCAAATTTATCGGTATATGAATATTGGCTCGGCTAAACCAGAACCAGCTGTACAACAAAAAATACCTCACTACCTCATTGATATAAAAGACCCTTGGGAACAATTCTCCGTAGGGGAGTTTGTGAAGCTGGCCGATCAAGCTTGTCTTGAAATCCGTGCTAAGGGAAATATACCGATAATCTGTGGGGGAACTGCCTATTACTTTAAGCAATTTTACTTTGGGTTACCCACCTCCCCTAAAAGTGATCCAGTTGTTCGGTCTAACATTAACGCCCTTGTGGAAAAGCATGGTTTACCTTGGTGCTATGAAAAGTTGCAGAGCGTTGATCCCGTCTCCGCCAAACGAATTCATCCCGCCGATAGTTATAGGATCACCCGGGCTTTGGAAGTTTACGAAACTTCGGGACGCCCCCTTTCCAGTTACAAAATTCCCAATCAAGCTCGAGAAGGGATGAACCCTCTTATTATTGGTTTAACACGCGATAAAAAAGAACTAGAAGAACGAATCATACAACGGGTCGAGGCTATGTTTGCAGAGGGCTTGGAACAAGAGATAGAGCGATTGATGGCGATGGGAGCTCAAGAGGATTGGCCTGGAATGCAGGGGATTGGTTACCGTGAATTCTTTAAAGCCCAGAAAGAACCAACTTTAGGTAAAGCCGATATTATGCACCTTATTATTCGTAATAGTCGCTTGTACGCTAAACGACAAATGACCTTTTTCAGAACCTTGCCTCATGTTAACTGGGTCCATCCCGATGATACTGCTACCCTTAAGGGACTCTTAGAGCCATACCTTTAACCCATAGGGACCGGGGGCGCCAAGGGGTTTCTTTTGGGATATGTTTGCACCTGGATGGTTTTTATAGGTGTTACCTCGATTGGACGTATTTCAGTTATTTGCCAATAGCCTTTAACGTCAGTAAAAACAAAGTCGGTTACATGAAGCATTTCTGTAACTACCATGACCTCAGGTATAGATTCTGCTTCCTCTTCAAAGGTGGGGGAAAGGGTGTGGTAGGTGGCACGGAAGGTGACCTCATCAATTTGGGCAATGTCCAAACTTATTAAACCATAGATAATAGAAGACTCAGGTATTGCTGGCTTGCCTTGTTCCAGCCATGTATCAGCACGGATGGCTAGATCAGTACCCTCATAGGCTTGGCGAACCCGGGTACTAACGAACATACCAGAAACTTCTGATTCATAAGGATTTCGAGTTCTTCTAGCTAAACTCGCCTCCATTTTGGGAAGATCGAGATCATTTTGTGCTTCGAAAAATTCTTCGATTATTTGAGTTGGAGCCATTCCTGCGGTGTAGGGGGGCTGCAGTTGTTTATAAACAATGGGGCCTACCGCTGCAAAGAGGATGAGAGTTCCCACAACTATCGTCACTACTAATGCTCCCCGTTTTCTCCAAAACCTACTTCGCGCTGCCCGTTTTTTTTGGTTAGTTCTGAAATCTTGAACACTTTGGTTCTGTTTTTCTAAATCAGCTAAAGATTTTGGTTCTTCCAAATTTGGCCAAGTAACATTGGCAGTTTCTTTTAGCCACCAAGAGAGGTTCTCCTCTGCGCTATAGGCAGCAGATACATTCATGCGTTGTGTTCTACTATCCATAGCTAGAACATGATCAATCCATTTGGCGCTGGAGGCCTCTAGGGAAGTAAATCCTAAAGAGAGCGGTACGTGGCGCCATTGATCTTCACGTACATCGGGGTCTTCAAAGGGAGCAAACCCAGTTAGGGCTTGATAGAGAAACTGGGTAAATTGATGGCATAAACCAAAAGGAGGTTCCATGTTTGGCTTAAAATAGCGTCCTAAATGGAGGAAGCGATCCTTTTCCGAGGTAGAGTAGAGCATAAGTTGTGAAAGAGAATTTGGTAATAACAAAAATCCACCCTCTTCCAAGAAAAAGATTCTCCACGTCTCAATAAACCCATTGGTAGGTTGCACAAAACCTGAAGGGACTTTTTGTAACGCAACGGCTAAATCTCGGAGTAGGGATAAGGCACGAGAGCGCAAGGAGCGATTTATTTCACTGAACGGTAGTATGGCCAGACGGTCAAAGACTAGAAAGCGGTGGCCGTCGCGGTCGGAAATAGATTGCCAGTACCAAGGTATAAGAACCGAGTCTTTAACAATATAACCACACGCTTTTTCACCTGTCATCAAATGTTTGGGTAAGTCACCACTGGTGCTACCAATGCAAATGCTAGTCACTGGTTTTTCTTTTATAGTGCTATGAACTATCGTAATGCTATCCATCAATCGGCTCCTGTCCAGGTAATAGGTCCTCTGTTGAAAATAATCGCTTTATTCGCTCTTCGTCTAGTTGTATGCGAATATTTCTTTCTTGGGTAGGGATGACTAACCCTTTCTTGCCCCCCTTGGGCCTTTTTAGATATTTTACTTGCGTATAATAGAGATCGGCTTTACCCGACTCTTTAGCTTTAGAATAGAGGAGGGCCAAGTTGCCAGCATCGAGCAGTGTTTCTAAAGGGATCGTCTTTCCAGCAATTGTTTTAATAATTACATATCCTCCAGGTGAATCACGGGTGTGCATCCACCAATCATTTCCGCGTGACCAACGTCGGAGCAAGGCCTCATTTTCTTTAGCGTTACGTCCGACTAGAATAGTGAATGCGCCCGAAGAAAATCGTAATCCAGGAGCTTCTGCATAAGGATCAGATCGGCTTTTAAGAGTAGTTTGGTGCGAATGGAGATATGCTTTTAGCGCTGCCATATCTGGCTTGCCGGTTGTGGGTAATGGTGTCAATAATTTAGCATAGTGTTGCTCTTTCTGCTCCAAACGTTTTTTTAGAGCGACCAATTCGGCCTGGGCGCGCTCCCAAGTCGCTTTCCCTTTTTGATATTTTTTATAATAAGAGGCAATATTCTCTCCAGGGCTGAGTGAGGGGTCTATTGCTATGGTAGCCTGCGAACCAACTTGACGGTAATCGGGAACCTCTACCCAAGTTTGGTGTGGCTCAATAAGGCCAATCGAGGCAGCTAGTAAATCACCGCTGATGCGATATGATTCATACTCTTTAAAGTGCTCTACACGCTCTGTAGTTTGCCGTATTTGATTTTGTAATAACGCTAATTCTTCATCTCTTTTACGTTCTACTTGCGTAATGAGATTATCGATTTCTTGTGTAGGCACTTGTTGGTAGGTCTGTTCAATGAACTGGTTGAAACTCATTTCCCTCGGATAATCACGTACCAAAAATGTGCCATCATCAGCATTTGAGAGAGGCGCTTCTGGTAACATAAGAGGGTTGCCCACTGTTTCATTACGCTTAGGACGGCGATATAGGAGTTCTTGAATAATCATATGTTCATCACAAATAATGACATTAGCACCTGGTCCACTATAAAAACGAAGTATCATAAAAGTGATGATTCCCTTCGTAGTTAACTTGAGGACTACCAGGCGATCATTGGCAAGCTGACTGACTGTAACTACCCGCGAGCCTTCAACATGGGCCCGTAAATATTGAATAAAACGTTGCAGTTTCTTTGTTTTATATTTTCTCGACTCACGCGGAGGTCCACTGAGGCGATGCATCCGTGCAGTCGGAGTACCAAACTCCATATATAATTCCCAAAATCCAACTTCATTATGATACATCTCAAAGACTAACGCATGAAATCCTAGTTGGTGAGTGCGTTGAATAAGACTCCCTTCCAATGGTAATTCTGAAATAATAAGGGCAATTTCACGCCAGTTTAGGGACATATAGCTATCTCCAGCACATTATGGGCAATGCGTTTACGATACGCTAATGTTATTTCTCCGCCCAGATAGAATGAACCTGTACATAAAATAGCATGATTTTTTTCAGTGAGAGAATAGGCAAGTTCGAGAGCTTTATCAGGGTCTTTTTCTAAAAAGATTTGTGGTGGATTGCGCATTTCTTGTAGTTCTTCCTGTAATAAAAGAAAGAGTTTTTCTGGGTCACTTTTCTTAAATGTTCCAGGACGGGCTACAATGACAAAATCAAAGAGGGGTAATAATAGCCGGGCCATGTGGATATGATCTTTATCTTCCAACACTCCATAAATAATAGTGTTACCTTTAGTTCCGTAGAGCTCAACGAAAGAATTGAGAAGATGTCTAAGACTTTCAACGGTATGGGCGCCATCAATAATAAGGGGTGGGTTCTTCCCTAAAAACTCCATTCGCCCCGCTAGTTTGGCTTGAGCGAGAGCGGCCTCTGTAATCTCTTTTTTATAGAGATTGAGCGTTCTAAGTACATATAATGCGAGGGCACAGTTTTCTGCTTGCACTTGTCCCCGCATAGACAATAAGAGTGATGTTTGTTCTCCTGAGCGCCATGTAATAACAACCTGTTCCCCTTCTGGTAGAGTTTTGGTAGCTAAAGATTCAATGGTAGCTTCTAAATCATATAAGCGGGAATCTCTATTGAGTGCTTCTTCAACAAATACTTTACGCGCATTCTCCTTCTGGCGTGAAATAAAGACAGGAACTCCCTCTTTTATAATTTTGGCTTTTTCAGAGGCTATTAAAGCTATCGTATTGCCTAAAATAGCGGTGTGTTCTAGTTCAATCGGGGTAATGACTGAGGCTTCGGGTACAATGGTATTGGTGGCATCGAGTCGACCTCCTAATCCGGTTTCAATAACCGCCCATGTACATCCACTAGAGGAAAATAGGAGGAAAGCGAAGGCACTGTAGAGTTCAAAAGCAGTCGGAGCGGCGCTGCCCCATTCATCTTCGAAGTGAAACCCTTCGAGACGCCCTACCAAGAGGTTGGCAACTTTTACTAATTCTTCTTCAGGAAAGAATGTACCAGCGAGGGTGAATCTTTCACGATAATTTACTAAGTGTGGTGAAGTATAGAGGCCTGTTTTATAGCCTAATGCTTCTAATCCTTTTGCCAAAAATACAGCTGTTGAACCCTTCCCTTTTGACCCAGCCACATGAATCGTTTTAAAATCACGCTCTGGGTTACCAATATAGCCAAGTAAGGCACGCATTCGATCTAGGCGATACAATCTAACTGTATAACCACTATTTTGACGTTCTAGATTGGTAAAAGATTCCATGTATAAGCAGAACTGATCAAAGTCTGTGAATTTCATGCGCATACTGTAGTATAGGGGAAAAAATTGGTCAATGATGTCCTGTTATAACTCAATCTTCACCCATCAGAAGATGCGCCTAAAAGCTTTTAATTTTATATGCGCGAAGATAAGAGGTATAATCTTGACAATTGGGATTATGTGTATGAATATTATAAAGATACTGGTGCTAGTTCGATAAGATAGAAACTTATAGAAAAAGTATTTTCATGCTTTGATGCTGCAAGCTCTAGACGTAGAGTGTATGAAAATCCTCATTGAAAGTTTTTAACTCTTTGACACCTTTGGACATGATCTATGACGGTATGGATTTCGCCAGAAAAAGGAAGGTGAATATGAGTGCTCGTGTTATTGGAATTTTGTTGCTCGTCGCTGGTGCGGCTCTTCTCGTCGTCGGATATATTGCTTCCCAATCTGTCCCAGAATCAATCCGGTCATTTTTAGGTTTCAGGTTTAGTAAGGAGACCATGTGGTACCTTATCGGTGGTGCATTTGGTGTGATCTCTGGCCTGTTAATACTACTAGGTGCAAAATAACATTCCGCTGGTCTGGTCTTGCTTCTGTGTACAAAATGTAAATTTCATAAAAGCTCCTTTCAAGCAAACTTAAAATACTTTTAAGTTTGGTGTTTGACCCTCATTCCACAGTTTCAGGGCAAGCTTAAAGTGTGAAATATGCCCATATTCAATTGGAGAACTGTGAAAATTATAATATCCTTTATTTAGTCATTTTATCGACTTTTCCTGTTAAATTTGAGTGTAACAGCGAGGGGCTCCCATGACCTTTTCAACTTTGAATCTCAATTATAACCTTATCTATGCTAAGATCCACATCCTCTTTAAGGTTTGATGTTTTCCCCTAAAAACAACATATTAGATGACAAGTTGACATATAGCGACATTTTGTATATTTCGAGACTTGTTTTAAACCTATTAAGGATTTATGATGAGACTCACATATTAACGGTAATAGAAAGCTGAGGAGGAGATTATATGGCAAAATCTGTTAAATCGAAAGGGAACCCATGGGATTTTTTAGCTGAATATAAAGGCACAATTTTTGAGGGCGAGTGGCCTACCATTGTGCAGATGTTTGAAATTACCTGCTCTCGTTATCCTGATAACCGTTGTTTTACCGCATTTGCACCAACTGAATTAACACTCACCTATGCCCAAGCACGCGAGAAAATTATTCAAGTTGCCGATTATTTAGTGGCCCAGGGAATTGGCCCTGAGATCAATGTGGCCGTAACTGGGAAAAATAGCCCAGAGTGGGCAATTGCTTACTTGGCGATCCTCTATGCCGGAGCTACGGTAGTTCCTCTTGATTATCAACTGAGTGATAAAGAACTGGAAGTTTTAATGAAGTTCGCTGATGTTAAACATCTATTTATTGATAGTGAACGTTTTGATACCATCGATGCTAAAGAGAAAGTTGGCTTAGAGTTGAAGATTTCTTTAGAAGAAGGTCACCCTGATTATATTTTTACTAAAAAGGCACCCAAGAAACAAAAGCGAATTGCTGTTAAAGAGAGCGATTTGGCCGCCATTCTTTTCACTAGTGGTACCACAGGGAAACCTAAAGGGGTCATGCTTAGTCACTCCAACTTGGTCTCAGATTGCTACCTAGCACAAGCTAATCTGACGGTTCTTCCCACCGATGTCTTTTATGCTTTGCTCCCTATTCACCACTCATATACGATGCTCGCGGTGTTTATCGAAGCGATTTCAGTTGGCTCTGAAATAGTGTTTGGTAAGAAACTTATAGTCAGTCAAATATTGAAAGAACTTAAAAAGGGGAATGTAACGATGTTCCTCGCGGTTCCTATGCTCTTTAACAAGATGCTCAGAGGCTTGATGAGCGGGATTAAAGAAAAAGGTATTATTGTGTATGGCCTTATCCGGTTCCTGATGTCTGTTAGTGGTCTCATAAAGAAAGTATTTAAAGTCAACCCAGGGCATAAGATGTTCAATGGTATTT
>Ga0265295_1007168_pt1 | contig 13004 bp, 8 predicted proteins | sample Munlansysbiofilm_FD_192503 | JGI IMG/M metagenome (GOLD analysis project Ga0265295, IMG submission 192503) | Leachate microbial communities from a municipal landfill in Southern Ontario, Canada - Methane capture system biofilm | ecosystem: Engineered > Solid waste > Landfill > Unclassified ... | reverse complement strand
ATTGGTGTTTCAAGTTTCGGATCTTCTTATTGAAGTTCACGATGATAATAAATGATTCATCTTCGAATTTTCGACGATAGATAAAGATATTTTTACGTGTCGATATAACTTCAAAGTCACCTTGATAGAGCGCTTTATGCGTTTTTCTTAGGTGAATCAGTTTTTGATAGAAAGATAAAATGGAATCTTCTTGGTTAATCTGCTGAGCAACATTAATATGTTCAGTATTTTTGTTAATTTTAATCCAAGGTTTTCCCGTCGTGAATCCACCTTGATCATGCCACTGCATAGGGGTTCTCGCATGATCACGACTTGATATTCTCATCATGCGACGTTGGTACCATTTGGGAAAATGTAATTTTTGAGCCAGAGCGATTATGCGATGGGTTTCAATGTCTTGAAATTCATCTAATGATTGAAAATCGCCATTCGTCATTCCTATTTCTTCACCTTGATAGATATAAGGTGTTCCCTTTAAACAGATGTTCATCATCGCAAGCATCTTGGCGCTTTCTTGATGATAGTTTTGATCATCACCAAAGCGTGTCACAGAACGCGTTTGATCGTGATTTTCCAAATAGTTAGCATTCCATATCACTTCGTTTTGCCAACGCGCAATCGTCTTGATTAGTTTCTGAGGTTTAAATTTAGTTCTGAACCATTTGTTATTGATCTGGTCTGTTTCCATATGCTCAAAACCAAAAACCATGTTAAGTTCTTGACGCTTAGGATCGATCAGATCATTCGCTTGCTTCGTGGTTACTAAAACTGTTTCGCCAACCGTCATGGTATCGTAGTGATCTAAGACATCTTTTCTAAGTTCTTTTAAGATCTTATGCATACCATCTTGTGAGTGATAATGTTCTTTTCCTGTTAAGACAAGACGCTTCTTTCCGTTAGCTAATGACGTTTTATAAATGATATTAATCACATCACATCGAAACCCATATATCCCTTTATCAAGCCAATAACGCATGATATGCTTAATCTCTTCCATCACTTTAGGATTGTGCCAGTTAAGGTCAGGTTGTTTTTTAGAGAAAAGGTGCAAATAATAACTATCACCTATCTTATCCCAAGCTTTTCCACCGAAAAAACTTGTCCAATTATTGGGTTGATCTTGCCATATATAGTAATCACGATAAGGGCTAGATGGATCTTTACTCGAAATAAACCAAGCATGTTCATCTGATGTATGGTTGATGACCAAATCCATCATAATCTTTAACCCTCTTTGGTTTGCTTGTTCAATCAGTTCATCCATATCCTTCATCGTTCCATACTCTGGATTAATATCTAAATAGTCACTGATATCATAACCATTATCATCGTTTGGAGACTTATAAACAGGAGAAAGCCAAATCACATCGACACCGAGTGATTTGACATAGTCTAATCGAGAGATGATGCCTTGAATATCCCCTATACCATCCCCATTAGAATCCATGAAACTACGTGGATAGATCTGATAGACAATACTTTTTTTCCAGGATGGTTCTTTTGGCATAATGACCTCCAATGTAAACGCTTTATGTATCTTTTATTATACAATAAAATGTTACGTATTAGATAAAGAAAAAAGCCATCTTAATAGATGACTTTATAGATTCTTGAGTTGTTCTAATAATTCTTTGAGGGGGAGTCCTACAATCGTGAAAAAATCTCCCTTATAATGATCAACTAATTGACCACCTTCACCTTGAATCGCATACGCTCCTGCTTTATCCATGGGTTCGCCGGTTTTAATATAGTTTTTAATTTCTAAATCTGATAAATTTTTCATCCAAACTTCTGATTCAGACACAAAGGATTTAACTTGATCCCCTTTCACGAGTGCGACAGCTGTATAAACAACGTGGCGATCATTAGATAATAGTCTTAACATGCGATAAGCATCTTCTTCATCTCTTGGTTTACCTAAGACCTGATCTTCAAAAACAACGATCGTATCAGCACCAATGATGATGTCGTCTGGATACTTAGCTGCGACGCATAACGCCTTTTGTTTAGCTAATTCTAATACGAGTTCTGCTGGTTTGTATTTTTCATCAACAAATTCTTCTAAATGACTGGGAACAACAATAAAATCAAGACCTGCATCTTTTAGTAATTTGGCTCTTCTTGGTGAACTACTGGCTAAAATCAACATGATTGGCCTCCTTCATACTGAATGTATTATAGCACAGGTTACGTACATTTATTCAAAATTTTTACAATATATCGTGTATAATAAACCTGTAGAAAGGAGTGTCTTTTCATGAAATCTATGCAAAGCATACTTAAAAATGAACTTCATATTCCAGCATCTTCCACATTGGTTGTTTCTGTCAGTGGCGGCGTAGATTCGATGTCATTACTTCACATGCTAAAAGCCACTACCTATCAGATTGTTGTTGTTCATTTCAATCATTTAAAACGTGATCAATCAGTTATTGAAAAAGATTTAGTTGAAACATACTGTAAAGAGAACAATATACCTTTCCATTATTACACCATTCGGGTTAATCAAGGAAACTTTCACCATCAAGCTCATATTTTAAGAGAACATTACTTAAATGAGGTTGCTAAAATATGTCAGACAAGATACATTGTTACCGCACACCATCTCGATGATCTTTTTGAAAATGTCTTAATCAAACTCACGCGAGGTAGTAATCTTTTAGGATATGCTGGTATGCAACAGGTTAACACGACAGAAAGTTTCACCTACTTAAAACCTTTGTTATACATCTCTAAACGAGAGATTTTATCTTATGCAAAAGAGAACGGGATTCCTTATTTAGATGATGAATCAAACGAAGAAAATACGTATTTAAGAAATCGTTACAGACATTCTGTTGTTCCTATTATGAAACAGGAAAATGATTTACTTCTTGATCAAATCAAGCAATATCACCATCAGATATCTGACGCATTTTTCTATATTCGAAGCCAAACAAGTCAAGCTATTAAAGATAGTCATATCCCTCTCGATTTATTTAAAACATGGGATAAAGTTTTACAAGATGATGCCATCGCATATCTCATTGAAACATATGAGCTTAACATGTCCTATGAAATCATTCAAAAAATCAAACGCATGTTACTATCCAGTAAACCAAACGCTTTATACCGTTTAAATAAGAATCACTGTTTCGTAAAATCATATGATGATGCTTTTATTAAGCCATTAACTGATAAAAGTGATGTTCATTTCATCTTAAAGAATGGTGAAAATCGTATTGGAAATATGGCTATTTTCACATTATTATCCAAAACCGGTGTCAATACTGAAGAATTCACGAAATTATGTTATAATAAATTAGCATTTCCATTGATACTTAGACATCGTATGGAAGGAGATCAATTAGCTTATTCTTATGGACATAAGAAATTGAAAAAACTTCTGATTGATGAAAAGATTCCAATGGATGTTAGAGATCATTTATGGGTCTTAACGGATCATGATGGCTTAATTTTATGGGTTCAGAATCACTATTTAAATCAAACATTAGGATCTGAACAGACATTATATTTTAACCTAAAAGAGGTGCGAAAACATGCATAAGGATATTGCAGAAATTCTTGTCACTGAACAAGAAATCCATGACATTTGTGTAACCATGGGTAAAACGATTACCCAAGATTACGCTAACAAAAATTTAATTGTCGTCGGTTTATTAAAAGGGTGCGTACCTTTCCTAGCCGATTTAACTCGTCAAATTGATTTAAAGTATGATATTGCCTACATGTCAGTATCAAGTTATCACGGTGGCATTTCCTCTTCTGGTGATGTCAAAATCAAAATGGATTTAGATATTTCCATCAAGGACCGTGATGTGTTAATTGTTGAAGATATCGTCGACACAGCATCAACCATAGTTACCATTATGGATTTATTCAAACATCGTGGTGCATCATCTGTTAAAATAGCAACCTTGCTAGATAAACCGGGTGGACGTATTAAACCTTATCAGCCTGATTATGTTGGAAGAATTATTCCGAAAGCCTTCGTTGTTGGTTACGGCTTAGATTACAACGAACACTATCGCAATTTACCATATGTAGGCATCCTGAAGCCTGAAGTATATAACACTAAATAAAGGGGTGTATTTATGAACCAAAGCCCAAACAAGAAAAAAATTGAATATCGTAAAAAACCGGATTATTTGATCATGTTATTCACATTGGTCATTGTGATCGGTGTTTTCCTATTCTTAAGAGATGCCCTGCAGGGCGAAGTTGCACAACTCAATGTCACACAATTAACTGAAGCTGCAGATTTAGGACATGTTGAATCCTTAAAGTATACACCTGTTGGTGGTGACAATATTACCTTGGTTGAAATTGAGGGTACATTCTATAAGGATAGCGCATCAGCTAACTTCTATAGCACCGTATCCTTTGAAGGTATCATGCCATTAGAGAACGCACAAGAGATCATGCTCACCGTTGAATCCAAAGGTGGTACAACAGCAATCGGTGTACGATCAGGTATCACGATTTGGACGGTTTTATTAAACCTCGTTCCAATGATCTTAGTCCTTGTTATTCTATTCATTATCTTCAAGAATGCTAACAATCAAAACTCTAAAGCATTTGATTTTGCTAAGAATCGCGCTAAACTCAACCGTGAAAAGACAGTCACATTTAAAGATGTTGCTGGTGTTGAAGAAGAAAAACAAGAACTTGAAGAGTTAATCGATTTCTTAAAGAATCCTAAGAAATATGTTGACATGGGTGCTCGTATTCCAAAAGGTGTTCTTCTCGTCGGTTCTCCAGGTACAGGTAAAACACTTCTAGCACGTGCTGTTGCTGGTGAAGCTAACGTTCCTTTCTTCTCAATTTCAGGTTCTGACTTCGTTGAAATGTTCGTTGGTGTTGGTGCTTCTCGTGTCAGAGACTTATTTAAAGTGGCTAAAGAAAATTCACCATGTATTATCTTCATCGATGAAATCGACGCTGTAGGTCGCCAACGTGGTGCTGGTTTAGGTGGTGGTCACGATGAACGTGAACAAACATTAAACCAACTCTTAGTTGAAATGGATGGATTTACATCCAACATGGGTATCATCATCATTGCTGCAACAAACCGCCCTGACGTACTTGACCCTGCATTATTAAGACCAGGTCGTTTCGACCGACAAATCACCATCAGTTTACCTGATGTACGCGGTAGAGAAGCTATCTTAAAAGTACACGCAAGAAATAAGAAAATTGATCCGAAAGTTAAATTAAGTGAATTCTCAAATCGTATTCCTGGGTTCTCAGGTGCCGACATTGAAAACTTACTCAACGAAGCTGCACTTCTCGCTGCTCGCGATAACCGCACACTCATCTCTGAAGCAGATATGGATGAAGCGATTGACCGCGTCATGATGGGACCTGCTAAAAAATCTAGAAAATATTCACCAGATGAAAAGAAAACTGTTGCTTATCATGAAGCAGGACATGCAGTTATCGGTATTAAATTAAAAGATGCTAACGTCGTTCAAAAAGTAACGATCATCCCTCGTGGACGTGCAGGTGGTTATAACTTAATGACACCTTTAGAAGAAAAATTCTTGTCAACCAAGAGTTCACTTCTTGCACAAATAACATCATATCTTGGTGGACGCGTTGCTGAAGAAATCGTGTTTGACACTGTAACAACCGGTGCATACAACGACTTCCAAATGGCAACTCAAATCGCACGTGCGATGGTTACAGAGTACGGTATGTCTGATCTTGGTCCTGTCCAATACGAAAGTGCTGGTGGAAATGTCTTCTTAGGAAGAGATTACTTTAAAGAAAAGAATTTCTCTGACCAAGTCGCTCATGAAATTGATAAAGAAGTTCGTCATATCATTACAACCTGCTTCAATCAAGCAAAAGAAATTATCACTGAAAACCGTAGTTTACTCGATCTTATAGCTCATTATCTTGTTGAAGTGGAAACATTGACCAAAGCAGATATTGATGAAATCGTAGAAACAGGCAAGCTTTCTTGGTTTCAAGAAAAACAAACCTTAAATCATGCGTCTTGATAAATACCTCAAAGTAGCACGTATCATTAAACGACGTACAGTTGCTAAAGAAGCTGCTGAAAAGGAAAAAGTTGAAGTGAATGGTAAGCTTGCTAAACCATCGACTGTAGTTAAAGAAGGAGATCTTTTAACCCTTTATCTTGGATTAAAAGTGATCAACGTAAAAGTAAAATCACTCACACCTCTTAAGGACGAGCTGATGTATGAACTTTTATCAGAAGAAAAACGGCCATAACTTTGTTTATGGCCTTTGTTATGATATAATATCTTGGATTAGGAGGAATAGTGAATGTTTCCAGATGATTTAAATGAACAACAACTTGTGCGTAGACAAAAAGCACAAGAATTAAAAGAAAATGGGGTTGACCCCTTTGGACAAAAATATGTCCGCACACACACAACTAAACAACTATTAGACAACTACAATCAATTTGATCACGATCAACTTGAAGAAAAGCATATTGAGGTATCCGTGGCTGGACGTATCATGCTAAAGCGTGGTCAGGGTAAAGCTGGTTTTATGCATATCCAAGATCGTGATGGTCAAATTCAGGTTTACGTTCGTATGGATGCTGTTGGTGAAGCACAATATGAGTTATTCAAAACCGCAGATCTAGGTGATATCGTTGGTATTAAAGGCACGATGTTTCGTACAAAGACTAATGAATTAACCATTAAAGCTGAAGTTTATACACATTTAACAAAGGCTTTAAGACCGCTACCTGATAAGTTCCATGGTCTCCAGGATAAAGAAGAATCAAGACGTCGTCGTTATGTTGACTTAATCGTTAACGAAGAGGCACGTAAGGTTGCTATCACGCGTCCTAAAATTATCCGTTCTATTCAAAGATTCTTTGATCAAAAAGGATTCATCGAAGTTGAAACACCTGTACTACACAGTATTTTAGGTGGTGCTGCTGCACGTCCCTTCGTGACACACCATAATGCATTGGATATGGATTTCTATTTAAGAATTGCTACTGAATTGCCTTTGAAGAGACTCATCGTAGGTGGCTTAGAAGCTGTCTATGAGATTGGTCGTTTATTTAGAAACGAAGGTATGGATGCGAAACATAATCCTGAATTCACCACCATTGAAGCTTATCTCGCATATGCAGATATGAGTGATATGATGGATCTTGTTGAAGAAGCACTTTCTACAGTAACTTATGATATTCTAGGTTCTTATGAGATCACCTTCCAGGAACAAACCATCAATATGGGTAGACCTTGGAAGCGTTGGCACATGGTTGACGCTGTTAAAGAAATGAGCGGTGTCGATTTCTGGCAACATATGTCACTTGATGAAGCGAAAGAACTCGCAAAAAAACATCACGTTGAAATTGAAAAGCATTATGCCATCGGCCATATCATTGAAGCTTTCTTTGAAGAGTTCTGTGAAGATAAGATCGTACAACCAACCTTTGTTTATGGACATCCGATTGAAATCTCACCACTCGCTAAAAAGAATGATCAAGATCCACGTTTCACAGATCGTTTTGAACTCTTTATCATGGGTAGTGAATACGCGAATGCGTTTAGCGAACTCAATGATCCTATCGATCAAAGAGAACGTTTTGAAGCTCAGTTAAAAGAAAAAGAATTAGGAAATGATGAAGCTACCGAAATGGATATCGACTTTGTTGAATCCCTTGAATATGGTATGCCACCTACAGGTGGTCTAGGTATTGGTATTGACCGTTTTGTCATGTTATTGACGAACACACCTAACATCAGAGACGTCATTTTATTCCCACACTTAAAGCATCGCTAAATCAAGAATCGTTATTGAAAAGCTTGTCAAGGACAGGCTTTTTTATTTTTTTTCCAATAAAACACAACTTATTTTTGTATGTTTAATGAGGGGAGAAAGAGGTGTAGTTATGAAAAAATACATCACGATTCTTGCGTTTGGCTTTTTAATGTTCTTCTTCGTAGCATGTACAGAGAGTAATCCTGTAGCATCTACAGATATGTTGTTATCGGTCGAAATCAATCCATCATTCCAATTTGTCATTGGTCAAGATGACAAAGTTAAAAGTTATCGTTTAAACAATGAAGATGCTGAAATTATCGGAGCTGATTTAGACCTTGTTGGTATGAACTATGAAGATGCTCTGCAAGCAATGATCCAGCAAGCGATTCAAACAGGTTATATTGATGTGGAAAGAAATGATCAAGCAGTAGCACTTATGGCAGCTAACGGTGATGAAACTGAAGAAAATCAGTTCCGTGAAACCGTTCAAACACAATTAAGAACTTACTTTCAAGAAAATGCGATTGGTGCCGTAGTGCTCAATCATGGTGAATTAGATCCAGAAGTGATTGATTTTTCTGAAACACATGAAGTCACATTAGGTTTTGCAAAACTGGCATTGTCTTATCTTTTAGAACACACTGAAACCTCCATTGAAGACGTTTTAGCGATGACACCATCAGAACTGGTTACAGGTATTAACGAAAAGAACAATACGTTTATGAATACCTATAGAAACCAACGTCAAACCCAGGCTCTTGCTGTTCAGAATGAATTGAAAGCTATGGTAGCAGAAAAAGTTCAAGCACATGAAGCTGCAGTTAATGCTGGAACAAAGAGTCAACCAGATTTAACAGGTATTGAATCTTCATACATGAACAACTATGCGGGTATGAAGGAAGATTACCAAGATAGAAATGCAGCTCGGAAAAATCAGGCTAAAGCTAAGTTAGCTCTTGAAGTTCCTCGTATGATTTCTGTAGATATCAACCCTGCAATCGAAATGGTCATTGATGTTCAAGGATATGTTTTCAGCATCATGTATAAAAATGAAGATGCTGAAATCGTAGGTGCTGGTTTAGAATTAGTTGGTAAAACCTATCAAGAAGCTTTGCAGCTCTATATGAATGCAGCTGTTGAAACAGGGTACATTGATGTTGAAAGAAATGACAATGGTGTTGCACTCATGGCAAGTTCATTAGATGATGAACTTGATGAAACATTTAGACTCCAAATTCAAACGATGTTACAAACTTACTTTCAAGAAAATGCATTGGGTGCTGTTGTCATCAACAAAGCTGAAGTGAATGAAGAGGTTGAAAACTTAGTAACAACCTATGATATTTCTTATGGATTTGCTAAATTAGTTCTTTCTTATCTTGAAGCTTATCCTGATGAAGCGATAGAAGATGTTCTTCTTCTTGAACCTGAACATCTCATTGAAGATTTAGCAAGTTTCCAAATTAATTATCAAGCTCAGTACAAATCTGAAAGAGAAGCTGACGCATTATTGATTAAAAACCAGATGAAGATGCAAGTTCAAGAAAAAGTTCAAGAACATAAGGATGCGGTTGCTGCTGGAACAAAGAGTCAACCTGATATGACAGGTGTATTAGAACAATACATGACTAATTATCAATCAAAAGTTCAAGAATTCGTTCAAGCAAACGAAACCAGAAAGAATAATGCAAAGGGTTCTACAACACAAGGCAATGGTAGTATGTTATCGGTTAACATCAATCCAGAAATGGATATGATCATTGATGCTAATGGTTATGTGATCAGTGCCATGTATAAGAACGAAGATGCAGAAATCGTAGGTGCTGGTTTAACTCTCATCGGTTTACACTATGAAGAAGCTCTTCAACTCTATTTACACGCAGCTATTCAAACAGGTTACTTAGACATTGAACGAAATGATAATGCTGTTGTTGTACAAACGGTCAATATGAATGAAGGTGTTGAATCAGAACTTCAATTACAAGTACAAACAAAACTTCAAACATTTTTCCAAGAAAATGCCGTTGGTGCTGTTGTGTTAACATGTGGTGAAATTGATCCTGAAGTGCAAGCACTTGTTGATCTTTATGACATCACTGTTGGTCATGCAAAACTTATCATTGAATATATGGTATTATATCCTGATATGTCTATTGATGATGTTCTATTGATCCCAGTTCAACAACTTATTCTTTATATGATTGATGAACAACAAACCCACATGCAACAATTTAAGAAGCAACGTGAACTAGAAGCTCAAGCTATTAAAGATGAAATGGTTGATGCTTTAAAGAGTCAAGTTCAAGCACATTTCCAACAAGTGGATAACGGAACAAAAACACAACCTGATATCACAGGTATCAAAGAACAGTATTTAACTAACTATGATACGATGCATGAAGGTTATGTACTTCGTAATCAAGAACGTAAGGAAGCAGCTAAAGAAAGAGTTCAACAAAAGTCTCAACAACCAAGTTAAAGCACATAAAAAAAAGGGTTTGTTCGTTTGGAACAAACCCCTTTTTTTAATTATGATTTGAAACTACTTGGAGAATCTTCGAAGATGCCTTCACCAATTTCATCAACTGGTGTATATTCATCTAAATCTTTAGGGAATGAAGGTAATTCAACCCCAATTTCAATAACACTTGTCATGTCAATGTCGATATTGCCATCAACTGATTTAAACTTAAGCATTTCAGCAACCTGTGTCACCTTATTACCCGTAATAGAAATCACATAGGTGAATTCAAGTTCATCAACAACTTGGTTAATCTGATCTTGTGCTTCAATCACCATCTCATTAATATCTGCTGGTGTCACTGTAGAACCTGTTGCTTCCATGACGGCTGCAATCATCTCTGATAGTGAATCAAGAACAACTTGTTTTGTAACAGAGAAAACAATCGAATACGTATTGCCATCTTTATAGACTTTTAAATTAGGAATGGCATCCATGATTTCATCAAGATCACCATTTTCAAGCATATCTAAATATTCTTGAGGTATCATGTCATCGATTTGATCTGGATCTGCTTCTCCTAATGCTTCATCTAACATAGCTTGTGTAACTTGTTGATTTAGTTTTTGTTTGAAATTTTCTTTTTCGAGCTCAGCACCATCTTCTGCGTGTTCGACATCAGCCTTGACATAAAGATAACCATTAACAAAATAAACCCCCATCGTACCTTTTACAACTTGTGATGATTCTGTTGGATCTGAGTAATCATCATCATAATAACTTGATGTTTGTACATCAATTTCGCCTTCCCCGTGCAGACGAACGTCCCCAATAACATCACTTGCTAATCCGTAGATCGTAGCATCGATGGTAATTTTCGTATCATCGCGAGATGTCCAATACGTAGTATCTTCATTTTCTGATAATACAAAAATATGTCCTTTTGTTGATATCTTTACCGATTCAGTATCAACGGTTGTGTAATCGATATTTTCAAACAATGTGATCATTTCTTGAGCCGATAATTGAACGACATCATCTTCATTGAATTCCGGGAAATCAATGTTGCCATTTTCTGTGCACGCAGCAAGTCCTAGCACTAAAAATAGTGCTATAAGCAGCATATAAAACTTTCTCATATGAGAATCACCTCTTCCTTTGTATTCATTATATGATGAGACTTAAAAAAAGTAAACCATTTAGTTTATGATAGACAAAAAGAAGTGTTTCTTCTATAATAGATACCATAAGGAGATAACCATGATCCAACTAACAAACATTCGAAAAACATATACCATTAAAGACCAGGATATCCATGCTCTAGAAGATATTAATTTATCTTTAGATTCAACAGGATTTGTCTTTATTGTGGGACCATCGGGTTGTGGAAAAACGACATTACTCAATATTATAGGTGGTCTTGATCATCCCGATGAAGGCTCACTTTTTTTAAATGATGTTAATACCAAAGACTATACTGAATCCAATTGGAATGATTATAGAAATCAATCGATAGGTTTTGTTTTTCAAAGTTTTTATTTGATTCCTCATCTCTCGATTTTAGAAAATGTGATGATGCCACTTAAGTTATCTGGCTTTGATACACATCAACAAATCGAAAAAGCAAAAGCAGCTCTTAAATCAGTACATCTTGAATCACTTTCACACCATAAGCCAAGTCAATTATCAGGCGGACAGCAACAAAAAGCAGCAATCGCGAGAGCACTTGTTAATGAACCTCATATCATTTTAGCTGATGAACCTACGGGTTCGCTTGACCATCAATCAACTTTAGAAATTATGACGATACTTAAAGAGATTAGCAAAAAACGACTTGTACTCATGGTGACTCACCATGAACAGTTATCTAAATCTTATGGTGATCGTATCATCACCATGGATGATGGATCTATTATGAATGATCACGTCATTAAAGATAAAGACCAAGCTGTAGAAAAGTCGGTATCGAATACTTTATCAAAGATGAAGCTAAATGTTTCATTCATATTGTCATTTAAGAACTTAATGAAACGTTGGTATCGCACACTACTCATTGTTTTAGCTGCGAGCATTGGTATGCTTGGTATGACCTTGGTCATTGCAGTAGCCTATGGTTTTGATTCGTTTATTGAACTTAGAAAAACGGAGACGTTAAATGCATTTCCTATTCGTGTGGAACGTGTCAGCGCCGTTGTTCCTTTTTTTGATGAGAAATATCAACCTAACTTGCCATTATTTGGTGATGGTGATGTCATCTATCCTAGAAATATTCAATACGAATTTCAAACAATCAACACGCTAACAGAAGATTATTATGATCACGTTAAACTGATGGATGACTCACTTTATGACGGTATTCATTATAATTTTGGTACGCATCACTGGTTTGGTATAAATACTTCTGAAATTCATCTAACCGATGATACGTTTTTACAACTCCCTGTCGATTCAACTTATTTGAATACGTATTTTGATCTTCTAGAAGGAAGACTTCCTGATGATTCAAAAAATGAAATAGTTGTTATTGTGGATAGATATAACCGCATGTCAAAAGATGTCGTTGAAAAACTGGGTTTATCGACACAAAGTAATCTATCATTCGATGACTTTTTATCGTTGGATATCAAATGGTTACCAAACAATGCTTTTTATGAGTTTGATGGTACCTATTATCAAGAAAAAGATAAAGATGATGCTTATCAGCATGCACTGTCTCTGGATATTGATGTTGTTGGTATCCTAAGGATTAAAGAAGATTTTAGTCTTGATTTATTGAATGCTG